>Ga0136615_10000104_pt1 | contig 33549 bp, 18 predicted proteins | sample AntDrymUQ2882206_2_FD_106647 | JGI IMG/M metagenome (GOLD analysis project Ga0136615, IMG submission 106647) | Polar desert sand microbial communities from Dry Valleys, Antarctica - metaG UQ288 (22.06) | ecosystem: Environmental > Terrestrial > Soil > Desert | place: Antarctica: Dry Valley... | reverse complement strand
AGAGATAGAGCGCGCCGAGGACCAGGACGCCGACCACCCCCGCAAGGGCGGCGTAGGCACCAAGCTGCTCGAAGGGCCGGGCCACCCTCCTCACGGTAGGGCCGACGGGAAAACGGTCGCACTTCAACCCCGCTTTCGCCAAGGCCCTAGTCGATGCCGCTCGAGCCTGAGCTGGAACGAGGACCGTCGCTCGGCGCGGTGCGCGGCGCACCAAGGGCGCGTGCCCGAGGAGACGAGCTGCCTCTCCCTCTGGTGGGCGGTGCTCGACCTCGTCATCAGCCATTCGGACGGAATCACCTTCACCGGCCTCGACCGCCAGGCCACCGACCGCCTCTCACGCGAGCGAGCCGAGCGGTCGACCGGGGAGATGATCGCCGCCTAGAACTGACCGCCACCGGGGAGCCTGGGCGACACCCTCCGAGGGACGGCGCTATAGGGAGCGTAAGGAGATCGTCATCGACCCGTACACGACCGGTCCCCTCGAGGAGCACATGCAGCTCGCTGGTGCGGCGATACTGGATGCGGGATGAGAGGGAGCGGTGGGAAGCGAGCGGGGAGGGAAGTGCCAGCAGGAGAACGGCCGAGAAGCGGCTCCTCGGGAAAGGCTCGCCGAGAGCCGTGCCTGAGGTAACGTCAACGGCTCCATGGATGGTGTCAACGTCCAGCTGAGACTCGAGTGGTCTATCGAGGGCCGCATCGGGGAAGGTGGCTTCGGTCGCGTCTTCGCCGCGTCGTCACCCGACTTCGACGGCGACGCTGTGGCGAAGTTCGTACCGAAGGTCCCCGGAGCGGAGCGCGAGCTCCTTTTCGTTGACCTAGAAGGAGCGCGGAACATCGTGCCGGTAGTGGACAGCGGCGAGCACGGCGATGACCACGTGCTCGTCATGCCACGCGCTGAGATGTCGCTGCGAGATCACTTTTCGGGCCGCGGCCGGCTGAGTGAAGCTGAGGCGGTGGCGGCGCTCGGCGACATCGTGATGGCTCTGGAAGACCTTGATGGTCGTGTGGTCCATCGGGACCTCAAGCCGGAGAACGTCCTGCGCCTCAACGGTCGATGGTGCCTCGCTGACTTCGGGATCTCGCGATACGCGGAGTCAACGACCGCGCCCGACACCCACAAGTACGCGATGACCCCGCCGTACGCCGCTCCCGAGCAGTGGCGCTGGGAACGAGCTACGGGAGCGACCGACGTCTACGCGCTCGGCGTCATGGCGTACGAAGCGCTTGCCGGTACCCGCCCATTCGCGGGGCCTTCGTCGGACCAGTATCGCCACCAGCATCTTCATGACGACCCAGCCCAGATTCAGAACGTCTCGACCCCGCTGGGGACTCTCCTCTCTGAGTGTCTGCTGAAGCGGCCCGAATCGCGGCCGTCAGCCGCCGAGATAGCGCGCCGACTAAGAGCTGCCGAAGGCCCTCCTGGTCGACCTAATCTTGCGCGGCTACAGCAAGCCCACGAGGAGGAGATCTCCCAGCGCGCATCTGCGCAGGGCCAGGCGGCAGCTGCTGACTCTGCTCAAGCGCGTCAGGACCAGCTCTTTGCGGATGCCCGAAACAGCCTCGCACTCATCGCTGATGCCCTACACCACGCTCTTCTTGAAGCCGCTCCGTCGATTGACCGAACAGACGGCAATAACGAGCGTTGGGCTCTCCAACTCGGTAACGCAACCCTACGGCTGACCGAGCCCGTGCAGCATGCCGATCCGCGTGGCTCGCTTCCGTTCGAGGTCGTGGCGCACGCGACCCTGGGTCTGAAAGGGGACGGCTCGCACGGGTACCAGGGACGAAGTCACTCCCTCTGGTATTGCGACGCCGAGGAAGCCGAGCGCTTCGCGTGGTGCGAGGTCGCGTTCATGGAGAGCCCGCTCTTGGGTGGAAGCCGAGACATCGCTCCGTTCGCCTTGACGCCCAGTGAAGGCGCTGTGGCATTCAGTCCCGCGATGGGTACCAAGCAGCTCGCCCGGTCAATCCGTCCACTCTCGACGGACGAGTTGGAAGACTTCGTTACCCGGTGGGCTGACTGGTTCGCGGACGCCTATAACGGCTCGTTGCGGATGCCCTCTCGCCTGCCTGAAGAAGAGATCCAGCAGAACTACCGCGGGGCGCGCTGACGATCGCTGTCACCTCGTGCCACGAGGGAATGACACCTCCCGACGGTACGTGGGGTACGCGTTTTCCTCTCTTCTTACGCTCTCGAGTCCCGCGCTAAGGGAGTCAGCGTTTCCCGCAAAGCGGCAGGTCCCGTTCCCTTAGCGGGCGCCGACCGGGGCTGAACGGGCTCGCAGGGCGGCCCCGATCGGGTGCAGATTGGCCAGAACCCTTGCGTCCATGCGACCGGCAGCGTCGCTTTTCGAGCTCCGCGGTAGCGCGCACTTGCGCCCTCGGTAGGTGGGCAAGGGAAGGCGGTCCCGGTCGAAGAAGCGGCATCGCAGCTGCGACTGCCGATCGCGACAGCAGAAGCCCCTGGTGGGGGCTCTGGCAGCCGATCCCCGGACCGGTCTGGGGGAAGTGCGGTTGCCGGAGTGCCGAAGGCGGTCGTCAACGAGCAGAGATGGGTGCCCGCGACGATGGAGGGAGTTGTCGAGCGACTCGGCTCGGCGTTGTTGAAGGTGGTGTCGAATAAGGGGGCCGCTGGCCCGGACGGGATGACGATCGAGGCGCTGCAAGCGCAGTGGCCGAACGTCTCCTGTCGGCTGCGCGCGACCCTGCTGGACGGGCGCTGGCGTCCGGGCGAGGCTCGCCGGGCGTTGATCCCCAAGGCGGGCGGCGGGCAGCGCGGGCTGGGGATCCCCAACGTGGCAGACAGGGTGGTGATGGAGGCCGTGCGGCAGGTGCTCGAGCCGCTGTTTGAGCCTGCGTTTCATCCATCGAGCCACGGGTTTCGACCTGGCCGCAGTTGCCACACGGCAGTCGCCGAGGCCGGCCAGCATCTGCAGGATGGGTACGGGTGGGTGGTCGACATCGATCTGGACAAGTTCTTTGATCGCGTCAACCACCAGCGGCTGATGGCCCGGCTCGCGCAGCGAGTCTCAGACCGCCGGCTGCTCGTGCTGATCGGCAGGCTGTTGACGGCGAAGGTGGTGCTGCCCGACGGTGTTGTGATCGCAACGGAGGAGGGCGTGCCGCAGGGTTCGCCGCTGTCGCCGCTGCTGTCGAACATCGTGCTGGACGAGCTTGACCGTGAGCTCGCCCGGCGTGGCCACCGGTTCGTGCGTTATGCCGACGACGCCAACGTCTATGTGGCAAGCCAGCGGGCCGGGTTGCGGGTGATGGCCAGCCTGGAGCGGTTCATCGCAGGGCGATTGCGCCTGAAGATCAACCGCGAGAAGTCGGCCGTCGCCCGACCCGAGGATCGCCACCTCCTCGGTTTCCGGCTGCGATTAGATCCGCAGACGGCGACCGTGGTGGTGCTGCTGTCGGCGCGCACCAAGCGCAACGCAATGGCACGCATCCGCGAGCTGACACCGAGAACCTGGGGAGGCACGCTTGAGCGTTGCATCCACAGGATCAACGTGTGGTGGGAGCGGACGCCTCATGACCGCGGCCACGAGAAACTCCCCAGTGGTGGTCACTTAATTCCCCACCCGTCCGGCCCGAACACGACGGTCTTGCGCTCGCGCACCGTCGACCGTCGGGAGGACGCAGATGAAGAGCGGAAGGACCCAGGTGGAGATCATCGCCCTCTATGAGGAGCTCGGCAGCTACCGCGCGGTCGGCGCGCTGCTCGGCTGCGACCACAAGACGGTCAAGCGCTACGTCGAGGCAGCCGGCGAGGCCGGTCAGCTCGCGCCGGCGCTGCATCGCTCGCGGGTGACCGACGACTTCGCCCAGTTGATCGCCGAGCGGGTCGAGCAGACGCACGCCAAGATCACCGCACGGCGGTTGATGCGGATCGTGCGCGCGGCGGGCTATGGAGGCTCGGAGCGCTCGCTGCGCCGCGCGGTCGCCCAGGCCAAGGTTGCGTGGCGGAGAAAGCAGGCGCTCGAGGGACGGGTCTACCGACCGTGGGTGTCGGGGCCCGGCGAGTGGCTGCTCTGCGACTGGGGGGCGGCGGGAACGGTCCCGACGCCGGCCGGGCCGCGCAAGCTGTCGTTCTTCTCGGCGGTGCTCGGCTTCTCGCGCTATCGCACGGTGAGCTTCTCCTGCTCGGAGCGCTTCGGGGCGCTCGCGGTCGGCCTCGCGCACAGCTTCGAGTCGGTCGGCGGGGTCCCCGCACGAGTGCTCTTCGACAACCCGAAGACGGTCGCGAGCACCCACCTCGCCGGAGCAGCGGTGCTGAACCCCGAGCTCGTTCGCCTGGCGGCGCACTATCGCTTCGCTCCCCGCACGACCGAGCGCCAGGACCCCGAGTCGAAGGGCAAGGTCGAGGCGCTCGTGCGCTTCACGAAGTCCGACCTGATCCCCTACGAGGGCTTCTCATCGCTCGACGAGGCCAACCGTGCGGCCGCCGCGTGGTGTCAGGAGGTCAACGGCGAGATCCACTACGAGACACGGGCGCGGCCGGCCGAGCGGCTCGCCTCAGAGCGCCCGCTGTTACGCGGCTTGCCCGCCCAGCGCCCGGCCGTCGCCTGCGGTGAGGAGCGCAAGGTCGACCGCCTCTCGACGGTGCGCTTTGCCTCGGCGCGCTACTCGGTCCCCCACCGCCTGGTCGGCCGCGCGGTGCAGGTCAAGGCCTCAGATCGCGACGTCGTCGTCATCCACGAGGGCGTCCCGGTCGCCCAGCACGCGCTGCTTGCCCCGGGGGAGTGCTCGATCGCCGATCAGCACTACCCGAGCCCGGCGCCGACCGGCGTGCGGGCGCTGCGACCGCGCACGCCCGCAGAGCGTGCCTTCCTGGCGCTCGGCTCCGAGGCCGAGGACTACCTGCGCACGGCCGCCGCGGCGGGCACCGCACGGCTGCACGAGCGCCTCGAGGAGGCACTCGGACTCGCACGCACGCGTGGCGAAGAGCAGGTCCGCGCGGCACTCGGGCGCGCGAGTGAGTTCGGGCGCTTCGCGCACGGCGACCTCGTCTCGATCGCCGACGGGCTCAGGGCCTCCCCGCCGCAGGTCGTCTCAGACGCCGACCCACTCAGGCTCGAGGGCCTCCCGAAGGTCGCGGTTCGCTCGCTCGCCGACTACCGCCTCGGGCGAGCATGAGCCAGGCGCTCGACCCCGAGCTCGAAGCCGGGCTGAGGCGCCTGCGCCTACGCGGGATGCGCGAGCTCGCGCCCGAGCTCTTGCAGACCGCCAGGACCCAGCGCTGGCGCCCCGAGGAGCTGCTTCAGACCCTGGTCCGCGAGGAGATCGCCTCGCGCGAGGCCTCCAACGAGCGCGCCCGCCTGAAGGCCGCCGGCTTCCCCGCACCAAAGACGCTCGAGCGCTTCGACCTCACAGCCTCCGCGCTGCCGCGGCCGACGTTCGAGTTCCTCGCCTCGCTCGAGTGGCTCGAGCGCAAGGAGAACCTCTGCCTCGCGGGCCCGGCCGGCATCGGCAAGAGCCACCTCGCCCAGGCCCTCGGCCGGGCCGCGATCAGTGCTGGGCACCGGGTGCGCTTCTTCCAGGCCGACCAGCTGATCGAGGCGCTCTACCGCGGCCTCGCCGACAACACCGTCGGCAGGCTGATCGAGCGCCTGCTGCGCCACGACCTCATCGTGATCGACGACCTCGGCTTCACCGCCCTCGATCGCGTCGCCGCCGATCACCTGTTCCGCTTCATCGCCGCCGCCTACGAGCAACGCTCGATCGCGATCACGACCAACGTCGAGTTCGAGCGCTGGACCCAGTTCCTGCCCGACGCCGCCACCGCCACGGCGATCCTCGACCGCTTCCTGCACCACTGCCATGTGATCGCGCTCGACGGCGAGAGCTTCCGCCTGCGCGAAGCCCGCCAGCTCGTGACACCGGCGTGATCAGCCCCGAAACGGCCGACCGATCGGTCACCCCGCCCCCGCGCAGGGCCGCAGAACGCCTCCCAGCGACCCGGTTGTCGCCGCGCTCGCTCGAATCGGCCCCGGACGCGTCACCGGACCTCCTTGAGCGCTCGCGCCACGGCCAGGTTCCGCGGCCCTCCGGGCCGCTCCACCTCGCCGTGCGACCCCGGTGGCGCCGGTGTTCAGGCGTGGGGAATTATCTGGCCACGAGTGGGGATTCTTGTTGGCCCTTGACACCAGCGACAGCGAAGATCCGCCGTCCGACCAAGCTGAGAGGCGGTCTATGGAGGAGCTAGAAGGACCGCCCGAGATCTCCGAGCCGCGATCTGCGGAGGAACACGAGGTCCAAGCGAAGCGGACCTGGTCGAGGCCAAGCGAGTACGAGAGCGCACTCGCCTGGCACCCGGCGCGGCGCAGCTCCAGGCCACCCTTGCGCTCCTCGAGGAGCTGAGGACGACGCGCAACCAGACCCGCTCGAAACGGCGAGGACCCCTTCCATGTCGATGTAGGGCCGTGTCCAGTGGACGCGCAGGTGCTCACTTCACCACCGCGGTCGAAGACGAGACCGCGCTGGTGCTGCCCCCCGGGTTCCTGGCGGTGACCACCACGCGCAGCCGCCGGCCCCTGTCGGCGGCTGCGAGCTTGCGAGCGCTCGCAGTCGCTCCGGCGATCTTGGCGCAGCGGCCGCCGGCCGGGTTGCAGCGCTGCCACTGGTACCTGAAGGTCGGCGCCGGGCTACTCGACCAACGACCTTTGCTCGCCCTCAGGGTGCTCCCGCTCCTGGGAGTGCCGGAGATCGTGGGCTTCGAGACGTTCCTGGGCGGCGCCAGGCGCAGGCTGAGCGTATGGGTCTCCCTCCTGAGCGCTCCCGCCCCCACACGGTAGGAGACGAGGACCCTGACCGACAGGCGCTTTCGCCGCTTGAGCAGCGCCCGCCCGTGCTTGGTCAGTCGGAGGCGGACCTTCGCCGTGGCGCCGGGCGCGATCGAGAACCGCGCTCTGCGAAAGACCACGCGTTGCCGCGAGGGGGCAGCGCGGGCGCTCGCCCGTGCTGAGGTGAGGCCTGGGGTGCTCGATCCGCGAGGGCGCGGGGGAGCGACGGGGCGTGGGGGAGAGACGGGGCCGGGTCGGTTCGAGATGTCACCGGCGCAGCGACCGGGCGCCGAGCCGGGGCAGACGACGGGCGGCCGGCAAGAAAGGGGGGTGCAGCCCACCGAGCCTCCACCGCCGGAGCCACCCCCACCGCCGGAGCCACCTCCGCCGCGGGAGTCACCGAGGACGAGGCCCCCGCGCCAGGGCGGCGGTGGCGGCGGTGGCCGCGGGTCCACCGTAAGGCTCATCGTGGCGGTGTTCGACGCCTCGCCGCCGCCCGCCGCCCTGAACGTAAAGCCGTCCGGGCCGCTGTAGCCGGTTCGAGGCGTGTAGGTCACCGTGCGCGCCGACTGGTCGATCGGCCCGAGCGTGCCGTTGGCCGGACCCGACTCGATCGAGAGGGTGAGGGGGTCTCCGTTGTCGTCGCGGCAGAGAAGGGGGATCGTCTCGGGGCGGTTGTGGCCGACCCGCCGGGAGGAGCTCTCACAGCGCGGCGGGCTGGGAGGCTTCACGCTATGGCTCACGGGCAGCCGTCCCGACTCCGAGGTCGCCTGGACTCCGGCCGGCACGACGATCCGGTATTCGAGGCTGTTCGCGAAGTCGGCCCGGCCGCCGGCCGACCGCGGCTTGGGACTATTGGTCATGACCAGGCCCTCCCCTCCGCCGCCCAGTCCGGCACGGAAAAAGCTGGTGCCCGCGGGCAGATCGACGGTGACCTCGAAGTTCTCGTCGATCGGTCCGCTGCCCGTCTCGGTCTGAGAGGGCGGGCCCTCACCTTGGGACAACAGGTCCCGGAGTTTGTGGTCGTAACGCTTGGAGAAGCCCCTGAGCCCGACGAACCCGACATCCGCCTGCGCGGTGGCCCAGCCCTGCTCGTGTCCGTCAAAGATCGCCTGCCCGCTCGAGCCCCTCGCGAGCACCGAGCCGGTGAGCCGGCCGCGCACAGTGACGGTCGCCGGCGCCGAGAGCGTCAGGGCGTCGAGGACCTCGACGCCTCCAGACCCTTCCGTCGCGCCCCCGCCTTCGCCGCTCCCTGGGGACCCCGCAAAGCCGTCGGCGAACAGACTCAGGCGGCCTCCCGCCTCGTCCCCGGCCGCCATGCCGCGCCACCTCGCGCTTCCGGCCGACGTGCTGTCGTCCCCGGCGACCTCGGAGGAGACGACCCCGTCGTTGTCGCCGTCTTCGTCGGCGTCCCTGTCCCCCGTGTTCACGCCCCCGGATCCGTCCGATAAGGGTGCCACGAACCCCCAGCCGTCGGACGCGGCCCGCACGGAGGCGGCGGCTGGCGCGGCCAGCGACGCCAGGACTGCCGCCGTGAGCGCCAAGGCAAGCAGCAACAGCGTCCAGCCGAGCAGGCGCGGACGCCATCCCCGGCCCCGACCTCCCGCTGCCACCGGAGCTCCGCCGAGCTCGTCGATCGTCATTGGGGCCTCACCTTGGTCTCGAGCTGTCGTCGCGGTTGCTTTGGAAGGCGACCGTGCTCCGTTCTGACCCGGGAAGCCAGCGTGGGGGGAGGAACCATACGGCCCCTGGCCGGCGACCAGCAAGGCTGCTGAAGAACTCTCCGCGCCCTCCCTGTAGAGGTTGGTGGCTGACGATCGACCGAGCATTGCTGCTACCTCCTGGACCCTGTTCGGCGCTTGGGCGCCCTGAGCTTGAGCGCGATCGTGGTTGTCTTGTGGTTGCCGGCGCTGTCGCGGGCGGCGATCGAAGCCCTGGCCGGCAGGCTCTTTCTCCTCCTGAGGAGCACCATGCCCCTCCGTGAGACCTTGAGCTTCAGCTGAGCGGTCTGGCCGCCAGGGACCGCGAATGAAGAGACCCGGCCCAGTAGCGCCCTCTTCCGCCGGGCGGCGGTGCGAAGGGCCAGAGAGCCAAAGCAGCCGCCTGGCTCTGTGCTCGGGCAGGAAAGCCCGACTGAGACGAGGCCTTTCTTGCTCACCGTGAGCGTCTTTTTGGCGATCGCCATCGTGGGGGGTGTGGTGTCGGGTGGCGGCGCGGGGTCGCAGGCGTCGCCGATGCCGTCGTGGTCTGTGTCAGCCTGGTCTGGATTCGCGTTGGTAGGGCAGTTGTCGGAGGCGTCTGGGTGGCCGTCCCCGTCGGTGTCCGGCGGGGGTGTGTCGGACTCGCAAGCGTCGCCGATGCCGTCGTGGTCTGTGTCAGCCTGATCGGGGTTCGCGATCTCGACGCAATTGTCGTTCGCGTTCGCCCGCCCGTCGCTGTCAGAGTCGGTCGTCTCCGCGGCCGCCATCATCTCGCCCACTGTCTGCTCGGGCTCCTCGAGCGGCCTCGGGCTGCCCGGCTCGAAATCGTGGCCCTCGCGAAAGGGGAAGTGGAGGTTCGGCCAGTCCTCGTAACCCGTGAGGACCGTCTTCGAGTTAGGCTTGTCTTTACAGTTGAGGTCCACGGCCACGGAGGGCTCCGGCGACCGGCCGCCGTTGTCGTTCCAGTCGACCGGCCCCGTCGTCGAGAAACCCGCATACCCGCACGCGTCATGCGCGGGCGAGTACAACGACGCCGCGGAACGCGGCCAGCGTGTCAGCAAGCCTGCGGGCGCCGTCCCGCCGTCGATGCCCTTGGCCTCGTCGAGCTGAGTCTCGTCGAGGTCGGGAAGTTTCCAGCGCGAGTAGTCGAGCGGCCGACTCGACACGACGCCTGCATCCTGGAACGTGTAGTTCATGACGCTGAGATAGTTCGGCTTGTGGTTGACCTCGACGCCTCCGCCGTGAAGGAGGCCGAGCGCGTGACCGAGCTCGTGCATGAACGTCCCGGCCTGGACTCGCGCCTTGCAGCCCGCCACGCTCCCGCACGTCGCGAGCCCGCCGCCCAGGGCGATCCACGTCGCGTCGCTCTGAATGTTTTCCGCGACGGCGAAGTCGTTGCTGCGAAACTCGCTTGCCCCGCTCGTTCCCTCTTTGAGGCCCAAGAGGCTCGGCTTGAGCTTGTTGGCAAAGATCGCGTAGCGATAGGCGAGCCGCTTGGCACCCAGCACCTTGGCGCAGTCAGCGCCCCCTCCCCGCTCGGCGACTTTCCCGAAGCTCCCGTCGCAGCGCGAGGCGGAATCGCCGTCCTTGAGGTGCTGGAAGCTGTCGGCGTCGTCGGCGTCCCCAAACCAGTCGAGGCGATCGACCACGGGCAGCGGCTCATCGACGAAGTCTGCCGATCCGGGTGTGAGGTGGAGTTCCACGCCGGGCTTGCCGTTGACCACCTCCTTGAACGCCGTCTGCACGTCCCCGAGCGCCTGCCGCTCCGGTTTGTAACCCTGCATGTAGTCCACCTCGACGAACAGATCCTTCGCCCCGGGCTTCGCGCCGGGGAGTGGAAGGTCAGGGCGGACGTCGCCGTCGTAGTCGATGCCCAGCGGCTCCCAGTCGTCGCACAGGCCGTCTTCGTCGCCGTCGGCGGGGACGGCTGAGTCGGGAGCGCCGGCCGCGTTGCGGCCGCCGCACACCGGCGAGAACTCCGACGTGCTCCCGTCCTCGTCGGTGGTCGTGGCGCTGTAGTAGGGGAAAGTGTGGTCGACCTTCAGGCGAAAGGTACCGGCTTCCCTCGGCTCGACCGTGCCGATGTACACACGGCCTTGGCCGGTGCCGCTCTTCTCGACGGAGTGCTGGCCGTAGATGTCTACCTTCGCCTGGTCCGGCTCGATGGTCTCGAGAACGCCGCTCACCCACGTTTCGCCGAGCGCTTTGACCCGGTAAGCGCCGACGGCGACGGGGAAGTTCAGAAGCGCGTTCGGGCCGCTGTCGGTATCCGCGCTCTTGTCGGCTAGGTCGTTCGCCGTGACGCCGGCCGCCCCGAGGTCTATGCCGAGCTCGCCGTTGGTGGCCATGAAGTTTCCGCGGACGGTGTTGCGAGTTCCAGGGCCGTCGACCGCGACAGCGGACTTACCGTTTGCTCGGATCTGGTTGCACGATTCGTCGCATCGGGCGGGCGGCATCGCCGCCGTTACCCCAAAGCCCACAACGTTTCGCGAAGCTCCGTCCATGATGTGAACTCCGTCGCCATCGTTTCCGAGCGCCTTCTGGCCGTCGGCGCCGAGGCCGAGGAAGTTGCCTTGGACCCTGTTCTCCTCGGCGGCCGCACCCTCAATGAGCACGCCGCCCCCATCGTTGCCGGAGATGACGTTGCGGGCCTCGGGCGTCGTGCCGCCGATCGTGTTGTCGCTTGCCCCGCGCAGCGCCACCCCGTTTGAGCTGTTGCCGAGGTCGGCTCGGCCGTCCTCGTCGGTGCCGATGTGGTTGCCGGCCACCGTGTTGTCGGTCGCGGTGGAACTTGTGCTCTCGATCCGGATTCCGTCCCCGTTGCCGGAGATGAGGTTGCGAGCCTCGGGCGTAGTGCCTCCGATCATGTTGTCGCTTGCCCCGAGCAGCACCACGCCGTCGAAGCGATTACCAAGGTCGACTCGGCCGGCCTTGTCCGTGCCGATGTGGTTGCCGACGACTTGGTTGTCGCGCGCCTCAAGGATCAGTCCGACCCCCTCGACGTTGCCGGAGATGACGTTGCCCTGCCCCGACTCTGTGCCCCCGACCACGCTTTCCGTCGCTCCACCACCGCCTGTGTCGGCTGTGCGCGTGTTGAGGTTGACGCCAACTCGCCCGTTTCCGAGCTGTTTGGACTGTCCCCCTTCCTGGGTCTCCTCGATGCGGGTGCCGGTGGGGTCGGTTCCCACGAGGTTGCCTTGCACCGACGTCTTCTTTGCGGGACCGAAGACGTGAACGCCGTCCCGGTTGTTGGCCGAGATGACGTTGCCAGCGCCGGTACCCGAACCGCCGATGACGGTCTCCGGAGCTGCCTCGACGTTCACGCCGTCTCGGTTCGGCAGCGGCTCGCCGACCGCGTCCAGGCCGATGCGGTTTCCCTGAACTCGCGTCCGCGGTCCCTCGAGGATGCCGATCCCGTTGCCGTCGTTGCCGGCGATGAGGTTGGAGGCAGTGGGCGACGTGCCGCCGATTACGGTGTCGGCCGCGGGGCCCTCCCCGTCGACGACGCACACGGAGACGCCCTGACCGGTGTTACCGAGGTCGGCGAGTCCGTCCTTGTCGGTGCCGATCCGGTTTCCCTGGAGCACGTTGCCTATCGAGGCCGGTCCGCAGATCCGCATGCCGTGCAACCGGCTCGCGGAGATGACGTTGCCCTCAAAGCGGTTGCCCGGCGACTGATAGACGAAGACGCCGTCAGAGCCGTTGCCCGCGCGCGCCTTGCCCGCGGCGTCGAGCCCGATCCAGTTGTCGCGGATGACGTTGCGCCCGGGCCCACCCGCGAGAGCGATCCCACTTTGGCTGAAGCGGTTGATCACAAGCCCCCGGACGGTGCTTTCGCCGGCGCTGATCCACAGGCCGTCAGCGCCCGGCCCTAGTGCCTTGGCGCCGCTTAGCTCGACGATCGGCTCGCCGCTCCAGCCGGGCTGGGTCGCCGCGTTGATCGTCAGCGGGTCGACGACACGGGGCAGGGGGATTTTCGGCTCGATCGTCACACGACCCGAGCCGATCGCAAACTCGATGGTGTCGTGCCCGGGACTCGAATTGCCAACCTCGATCGCCGCCCTCAGGGTGCACTCGCCGTCCGCGGCTCGGCAGTCGCCGTCCCAGCTATCGGCGTCACGCCCGTCGCCGGCCGATGTGACCCGGTAGGTGGACACACTGGCTGCGGCCCTATGGCCGGGCGCCGAGGGTCGCGCGCGCTGCGAGCGCCGCTTGCGCTCGGAGCGCGTCGGCTGCGAGCGCGCAGGGGACACGTTCGCGAGGCCAGAGTTCCCGGATTCTGCAGCGGGGACGGAGGTAAGCGCCCGATGGGAGGGGCGCGCGCGCTGATCGGCGCCCGTGGCGTCGTCGCCGGAAACCGCCGCCATGGCGGCCGCGGTGCTCAGGCCGGTGACCAGCGATACGGCGAGGAGGGCACGAGCGGCCGGTGAGCGGCGGCGGCGGTTGGGAATGGCTCTGTTGAACATAGTCACACTCGGGGTTCGAACTGATGCTCACCGTACGAGCGGAAGAGGCCTCGCGAAAGCCACCCGAGGTGGAGGTTGACCACACCGTGAGCAGCTCCGAGCGTCGCGAACGAAAAGCGGGCTGATGGTGGTCTCAAGGGCGGTCTGCAGTCAGAGTCGTCTCAGTTCTGAGCTGATACTGCCGTCGATCCGGATGCATGTCACTAGGCCCCCCTCCTAGTCTTTTGGCCAGGCCGGCCTGACTTGCCTGTCGAAAGCGCGTAGATTCCTGCCCCATGCGGGCTGCGCAGGCCACAGCGGCGCACAGAGCCAGCTCCCCCTCGAATGGCCTGCTCGAGCGCGAGCCCGAGCTCGCGGCGATCGACGCCTCCCTCGCCGCCGCGCGCGAGGGCGAGGGCCGGCTCCTCTACGTCGAGGGCCACGCGGGGATCGGCAAGTCCGCCCTGCTCGCCGCCGCGGCCGAGCGGGGCGCCGAGGCGGGCATGGAGGTGCTCGCCGCACGCGCCAGCGCGCTCGAGCGCCGCCACTCCTTCGGGGTCGCCGTGCAGCTGCTCGAGCCGCCCCTGGCCGGGGCGGACGACGAGCACCGCGAGGACCTCCTCGCCGGGGCCGCGGGGCTCGCGCGGCCGCTCTTCGAGGACCACGCCGCCGCGGCGGGCTCGCCCGAGGACCAGCTCTTCTCGCTGCTGCACGGCCTCTACTGGCTGACCTCGAACCTCGCCGAGCGCCGGCCGCTTGAGATCGTCGCCGACGACGCGCACTGGACCGACGGCTCCTCGCTTCGCTTCTTTCTCTACCTGGCCCAGCGCCTCGCCGAGCTCCCCGTGGCCGTGATCATGAGTGCCCGCCCCGCGGAGCCAGAGGCGCCGCAGGACCTGCTGCGACAGCTCAAGTCCCACGCCGTGACCGACGTCCTGCGCCCCGCCGCCCTCTCGCCGCGCGCGGTGGAGACGCTCGCCACCAGCCGGATGCCGGGGGCGGAGGCCGAGTTCGTCAGCGCCTGCGCCCGGGTCACCGACGGCAACCCCTATCTCCTCAACGAGCTGCTCTCAGACCTCCAAGACCGGGGCGTCGAGCCGACCGCCGCGGCGGGCGCGCAGGTCGGGCGCCTGGCCCCCGACTCCGTGCTCGAGGCGGCGCTCGTGCGACTGGTGCGCCTGCCGGCCGGCGCCGCGGCGCTCGCCCGCGCTGTCGCGGTCCTCAGCGACGACGCGACGCTCCAGCGCGCCGCCGCCCTCGCCGGGCTCGACCGGGAGGTGGCCGCGGCCGCGGCCGACGCGCTCGCGGCGGCCGACCTGCTTCGACCCGGCGAGCCGCTCTGCTTCGTCCACCCGCTTCTCCACTCGACGATCTACGCCGACGTGGCGGCGGCCGAGCGCGCGGCGATGCATCGCAGGGCCGCCCGCCAGCTCGAGCGCGCGGGGGCGCCCGACGAGACGGTGGCCGCGCACCTGCTCATGGCGACCGCGAGCGGCGATCCGTGGGTCGTCGAGCAGCTTCGCGAGGCGGCGAGCGGCTCGCTCGCCCGGGGAGCCGCCGACTCGGCGATCCGCTACCTGACGCGCGCGCTCGAGGAGCCGCCCCCGGCGGGGGTGCGGGGCGACGTCCTCCTCGAACTCGGCAGGGCGGAGTCGCTGGCGGGGCGGGCCAGCGCAGTCGCCAGGCTCGACCAGGCGCTCGCGCTGATCGACGATCCGCGCCGCCGCGCCGAGATCCTGCGCGAGCTCGGCTGGACGCTCCAGAAGAAGGGCGACATGAAGCAGGCCGTGAGCGCCTTCGAGCGGGGCCTCCGAGAGCTCGAGGGGCCGCCCGAGGACGACGTCGGCACCAGCCTCGAGGTGGCCAACCTCCAGATCGCCCACCTCGGCGCCGCGCTGCTCGAGTCCGGAAGCGCCGAGCGGGCTCACAGGGCGGTGGCCTCGCTGATCGAGAAGGAGTCGGCCCTGGGCGCGGACGAGCGCGGACTGCTCTCGGTGGTGGCGATGCACAGGCTATTCCGGGGGGAGGCGCACGAGGAGGTGATCTCGCTGTCGAAGCAGGTCTGGGGAGGGGGCCGGCTGTTCGAGCAGGAGGGATCGAACTCCCACACCGTCTGGCACGTCATCGGCTGTCTGAGCTGGTCGGACGCGCTCGACGAGGCGGAGGAGATCGTCGACGCGGCGCTCGAAGCTGCCCGCCGGGAGGGATCCATCGTCACGCTCGGGCTCGGCTTCTACGCTCGCTCGTGGCCGCGCTACTGGCGCGGCGACCTGAGCACGGCGGCATCCGACGCGCGGGCCGCGATCGACGCCTGGAGCGGCGCCTTCAGCATGTACCTTCCGGTCGCCGCCTACTGGTTCGCGCAGGCGGCGCTCGAGCTCGGGGACGTGGACGCCGCCGCCGAGGCGGTCGACCTCCCGGATGCCGAGGAGCGTTGGGGCGACACCAACATGCACGGGGCACTGCTGGCCGGGCAGGGCTGCATCGGGCTGGCGCGCGGCGACCACGCGCAGGCGATTGACCTGTTCGAGCGCTGCGGGAGCTCGGTCCTCGGGTCGTTGGTCGCGAACCCGGCCGTCATCCCCTGGCGTTCGTTCTTGAGCTCGGCCCGCCTGGCGGCGGGCGATGTCGAGGGGGCACGCGCGGCGGCGTGCGAGGAGGTCGAGCTCGCGCGCGGCTTCGGTGCGGCGCGGCCGCTCGGCATCGCGTTGCGCGCGGCGGGGGTGGCGGAGCGAGGCGAGCGAGGCCTAGGGCTGCTCGAGGAGTCGGTCCGGACGCTTCGGCGCTCCCCGTCGAGGCTCGAGTTGGCGCGCTCGCTGGTCGACCTCGGAGCGGCCGTGCGCCGCCACGGGCGCCGGGCAAAGGCACGGGAGCCCCTGCGCGAGGGGCTCGAGCTGGCGCAGGGGTTCGGCGCCGTCGTGCTCGAGCGCCGGGCGCACGAGGAGCTGGTCGCCTCTGGCGCGAAGCCGCGGCGGCGGGAGCTCTCCGGCGTCGACTCGCTCACCCCGAGCGAGCGGCGGGTCGCCGAGATGGCCGCCGAGGGGATGACCAACCGCGAGATCGCCCAGCAGCTGTTCGTCACGGTCAAGGCGGTGCAGTGGCACCTCGGCAACACCTACCGCAAGCTCGAGATCTCGTCGCGCGAGGACCTCGCGCGGGAGCTCGGGTAGGTCACGTGCCCGCCCTACCTGCGAAGGCCGGTCCTCTGGCGGTTCACCGGAGACCGGGCGCGCCGGCAGAGCTCGGACAGAGCCACGTCCTCTCGAACTGGCCGACGCCGAGACGGCCAGGAGAGACGACCGCCGGCGGAGCGGCTGGGCGGAGGCAGTCACATTGACTCAGGCGGGCGAGGGAGCGAGCCGGGATCTTCCGGAGTCTGGGGCGAGCGCTCTATTTTCACGGCAACTTTGCGGACGTCGCGGAGGCATTCGATCGAGGGCGCAGAAGTCGACCGCAACACCCAACTAGACGCGGAGCTCGAAGCCGCCTGGATGACGACCGCTCGCCTCGCCCCCGCGGCTGCGGGCTGAGGCGCTGGCTCGGATCGGCCCGATGACCGACCAGCACTGGTTGGGCCCAACCCACGGCGAGCGGTGCTCCTCGCGCAGGGTCGCGGAGGAGCTCGCATTCACGGGGCAGCGCCAAACCGCGCGCACGAGCTGGGTCTGCGCGCGATCGGGGAGCGGGCTCCTGCTCGAGACCGAAACCGTCGACGGGACGGCGTGGATGGTCGCCGCTGGCCTGCGAGGACTTGAGGGCGTAAGCAAGCTGTAGGATCGCTACGCGATGGGGCGCGCGGCCGCGACCCGCTCGCGCGCGAGCGCCGGCGGGGACCTTCCCGAGCTCCTCGAGCGCGAGCGGGAACTCGCGGAGATCGATGCCGCTCTGGTCGCCGCCCGTGAAGGCGAGGGCCGCCTTCTCTTTGTCGAGGCGCACGCGGGCCTGGGTAAGACAGGGCTGCTGGCCGCCGCGGCCAAGCGAGGCGCCGAAGCGGGGCTCGAGGTCCTCACGGCACGTGGCGCCGAGCTCGAGCGCGGCCATCCGTTCGGCGCCGCGGTGCAGCTTCTCGAGGGCCGACTCTGGCGGGCGAGCGACGAAGAGCGGGCGGAGCTGCTCGCCGGTGCTGCGGCCCCCGCCCGATCGTGGTTCGACCCGCAGGTCGCAGCCACCGCCACCCTCGAGAGTCAGTTGCTCCCCCTGCTGCACGGACTTTACTGGCTCGTGGCGAACATCGCGGAGCGCCGACCGCTGCTGCTCGTGCTCGACGACGCTCACTGGGTGGACCCCTCGACCCTGCGCTTCGTCCTCTACCTCCAGCAGCGCCTCGACGAGCTTCCCGTGAGCGTCGTTGTCGCCACGCGGCCGGCCGAGCCCGGAGCCCCCGTCGAGCTGCTGCGCCAGCTCGACACCCACCCACGGGTCCGCCGCCTCGCGCCGAGCCCGCTGGGGCCCGCCGCCGCCCGCCGGCTCGTGAGCTCTCGCATGGCCGGCGCCGAGGAAGCGTTCGCCGAGGCTTGCAGCGAGCTCACCCGAGGTAACCCCTTCCTGCTCAACGAGCTCCTCGCCGGGCTCCTCCAGGAAGGGGTGCGACCGACGGTCGACGCAGCCAGGCGGCTCGCCGACCACGCGCCCGACTCCTTACTGACGGCCACGCTCGTCCGCGTTGCCCGCCTGCCAGGCGCCGCGGCGGCGGTCGCGCGCGCGGTCGCGATCCTCGGCGACGACGCCCGGCTCCGACACACAGCGCAGCTCGCTGGCATCTCCTACGAGGTAGCCGCGGACTCCGTCGACGCACTGACCGCCGCCGAGATCCTCCAGCCCGGCGAGCCACTCTCCTTCGTTCACCCACTGCTGCACTCGTCGATCTACGGAGACGTGCCCGTCGCCGAGCGGAGCCTCGCCCATGGGCGCGCCGCCCGCCTGCTCGCCGAGGAGGACGTCGCGCCCGCGCGCCTCGCCGCGCATCTGCTCGCCGCCGAGCGCAAGGGCAGCGCCTGGACGGTCGACACCCTGCGAGCCGCCGCCGACGACGCGATCGCGCATGGAAGCGCCGAATCGGCCGCGCGCTATCTTGCTCGCGCGCTCGAGGAGCCGCCTACGCCGCAGGAGCGCGCGGCGATCCTGATCGCGCTTGGCGAGGCGGAGGCCGCGGGCGGCCAGCCACAGGCGCTCGAGCGCATCGAGGCCGCCCTCGCCCTCGAGGGCGAGCCGCGCCGCCGGGCCGAGATCCTGCTTCGGCTCGGGTGGATGCTCCACCAGGCCGGGCAGCTCGAGGCCGCGGCCGACACGCTCGAGCGAGCCCGGAGCGAGCTCGACGGCGAAGCCATCCGCGGTGGACTCGGCGAGGGCACGGATCCACTGCGGCATGAGATCGACGCCGCCTTCCTCGGCGGCGCCCTGCTCGAGCCGCGCCACGCCGAGAAGGCGAGCCTGCTCGCTCGGCGCATGGAGGCTCCGAGCGGGAGCCTCGGCCCCGCTAAGGCGAGCCTGCTCGCCGGCGCGGCGGGGGCCCACGTCTTCGCCGGAGACCGGCGCGATCGTGCGATCGAGTTCTCGCTGCGGGTGCTCGCCGATCGCGATCCGAGCGAGCAGGAGGGGTTGAACATGCTCGCACTGCTCCAGGCGATCGGCTGCCTCAGCTGGTGCGACGAGCTCGACGAGGCAGAGCACGCGATCGAGCTCGCGATCGATGCGGCACGTCGGCGCGCCAACGTGGTCGCGCTCGCACTCTGGTACTACGCGCGCTCCTGGCCGCGCTGGTGGCGGGGGCGCGTCAGCGAGGCCGCGGCCGACGCCCAGGCGGCGGTCGACGCCTGGAGCCAGGGCTTCGGCATGTACCTGCCCACCGCTCGCTTCTGGCTGGCCTCGTCCCTGCTCGAGCTGGGCGAGATCGAGGCCGCGGGCGCCGCCGCGGAGCTCGGACCGAACGAGGAACACTACCGCGACTCCGTCCTCTACGCGACGACCCTGGCCGGTCGCGGACGCGTTGCCGCGGCGCGGGGACAGCCCGCGGCAGCGCTCGAGCGGTTCCTCGCCGCCGGCGAGATCATGGTGGCCACCTCGATCGTCGATCCCGCTCCGATCCCATGGCGCTCCGAGGCCGCGCTGGCCGCGGCTCGGCTCGGCGAATCCGAGCGTGCCCTCGAGCTTGCCGGGGAGGAGCTACGGCTCGCGCGGCGCTTCGGCACTCCGCGCGCGATCGGCATCGCCCTGCGCGCCAAAGGGTTGGTGATCGGCGGCGACGCCGGGATCGACCTGGTGCACGAGGCCGTGGCGACGCTGCGGACCTCGCCGTCGGCGCTCGAGCTGGTTCGCGCCCTCGTCGACCTCGGGGGGCTACTCCGCCGGAAGGGACAGTCTCGCGATGCGCGTGAGCCGCTCCGCGAAGGCCTGGCGATGGCCCAAGGCCTGGGAACCCTGGCCATCGAGGCACGCGCGCAAGAGGAGCTTGCCGCCTCGGGCGCTCGCCCCCGCCGACGCGAGCTGACGGGCATCGAGGCCCTGACCCCGAGCGAGCGCCGCGTCGCCGAGATGGCGGCCGAGGGCCTGACCAACCGGGAGATCGCCCAGTCGCTGTTCGTGACGGTCAAAGCGGTGCAGTGGCACCTGCGTAACACCTACGGCAAGCTGGAGGTGGGGGGTCGCGAGGAGCTGGCGCAGGCGTTGGCATCTGCAGGGCGGTAGAGCGCGCGCCCTTGAGGTGTGGATCCGCTCACATGACGAGAGCGCCCAGACGCATCGGACGGCGCGTATTGGACTGGATCGAATCGCGCATGTCGGCGGCGTGTCGCGCATGTCGCCAGGCAAAGCGAGCGTCGCGTCGCTGACCTCGGCCTGCCTGTCGACCGCGCCGGCGCGGAGCGAACCGCCTCTCGGGTGGAGTTGATGGCCGCGCGGTTGAGGCGGTCGCGTAGCGTCCGGCGCTCGTTGTCGTCGATGAGCGGGGCAGGAATGTGGATGGCGAGCTGGTTCAGCCTCCTGGGGTCGGCGAGCGTTGACGGGTGGGGGCCCTCCCTTCGATGCCGATCAGCGGCGGCCTGAGCTGATGTCGATTTCGAGCAGGGCGCCCGAATTCGCCTCCTCGGAGTGCGGACGGGCCGACTGGGCCAGCACGCCGGAAGGCCTCGACGAGCGCGTGCAGGCGCGGGAGGACGGCAGAGGTCCTAGGGATCTCGATCGCGCCGCCGTCGAGTACGTCGCGCTGCACGTCGATCGTCAGCAGGGCGATCGAGGAGAAGTCGGCCGAGGTGTAAGGGTCGGTCGCCATGGAAGCGGAGGCTACGAGATGTTTCGGCTCGAGCCATACGTTGAAACCACTCAAAGGCACGACCTGAGCGCTCACAGGCGCAGCCCCTCCCTGCTCGGCGGGCCCAAGGATCGCAAACGGTCGTTTCTCGGAGCGGCCGCTTGCATTGGCCCCAGCGCGGACGCCTGAAATGGCCCCACCTCGCGTTTGTTGGTGGGTAGTGGTGATGATGACGTATGGGCCTCGGCCACGCGCGGAGCGAGGCCCGTAGGGCCGAGCGGAGCGGGTGGCCGGGCGCGCCGCGCCGAGGGGCCCGGCGGGCTGGTTTCGGGGTGGGCGGACTCGGTACCCGTGTCGATGATGTGCGCCTTGTGGGTGATGCGGTCGACGACGGCCTTGGCCAGGCGGGGGTCGGGGAAGACCTTGGTCCACTCGCCGAAGGGCAGATTGGTGGTGACGATCACCGAGCCGCGCTCGTTGCGCTCGGAGATGACCTGGAAGACGAGCTCGGCGGCGCCCTCGGGCAGCGCGAGGTAGCCGAGCTCGTCGAGCACGATCAGCTCGGTGCGGGCGTAGCGGCCGACGACCCGGGCGAGCTCTCTTCTCGACTCGGCTTCTGAGAGCTCGTTGGCGAGGCCGGCCAGGGTGGTGAAGCGCACGCGCCGCCCCTGCTCGCAGGCGCAGACCGCGAGCGCCGTCGCGAGGATGCTTCTATGGCTGTCAAGTCCCGCTCGTAGCGACAATCGAGCGGACTGGCTCCGAAGCGAGGCCCTGGGAGGCGATCTGACGGCCTGCGAGGATGTCCCGCGACCGATCGGTCAGCCGATTTCGGGCTTCACGTCATCTTCGCCTCCGCCTCGAGCAGCCGGAACATGCGCCGGGCGACGAAGCGCTTCAGGCAGCGCTTGACCTCCTTGGGGGTTCGGCCCTCGGCCGCGCGTCGGGCAGCGTAGGCCTGGGTCTCGGGGTGGTGCTGCAGGCGCGACATGATGATCGTGTGCAGCGCCCGGTTGAGCTGGCGATCGCCGCCGCGGTTAAGCCGGGGTAGCGCCATCATGGGCGCTACCCCGTCTATGACGAGGGTGCTTGTTCTGCGGGGGACCGCGGTCGGACGCCACGCGGCGCCACGCCAGCCTGCCCTCGGCGAGTACCCCCACGCGTGAGCCGAGCTCCGAAGGCTGGGGCTCCTCCTGTGCAGCCGTTGCTCGACGGCGGGTCGCGTCATGCTCTGCGGCATGCGACCGACGGATGCTCACCGGGTCCTGGAGCAGGAGGGGGAGATCCTCGGCTACTTCGAGGCGGCGGGCATGGACGACAACCAGGCGGCGCCAGGCGTCCTGCGCTACTCGCCTGAGGACGGCACCACCGTTCGCCTCATCGCCGCTCCGCCCGGCTGGCCGACAACCCTCGGCGGAAGGGGCGAGCTCGTCGTACACGGGGTGACCTCCGAGGGTCATCCCTTCACGCTGCTAGACGCGCGGGTGTCTAGCCTGGCGCTGGGCGATCGCCCGACGAGGCTGCGTGCGGCCACGCTGGCGCTCGGCGCTCACTTCGACGCTGAAACGACCTGGTCGTCGGCGAGTTACGGGACCGCCCATCTACATGAGTGGGTCGGCGAGGCCGGCCTGAGCATCACCGACTGGCAGACCAACGAGCGCGGCCAGACTCAGCGCTTCGCCCACGAATGGACACCCCCGCCCTCCTACGTCGTCGAGCTGGAGGACGCCCGCCTGACCATCGGGCCGGCGATGAGCACCGAGGCCGCTCACGCGGCTGAGCAGCATGTGCGCACCGACACCCGCCTTCGCGTCAGACCCGCCCGGCCCATGACTGTGGGTGCGCTCGAGCGTCGCTTCGCCCGTCCGCTGCTGGCGTTCTCGGTGCTGGCGGCCGACCGGCCGGACGCCATCACCTATGAGGCAGTCAGCGACGCCGACCGACGAGAGCGCGCCGTCATCCTCCGGGCGGGGCGTATGGTGACCCCGCGTCCGTGGCAGCCGGACAGTCGCTTCTTGTTCCGAGCCGAGCAGATCGCCGACATCGCCGAGACCTACACGCGGTGGATCGCTTTGTGGGATGAGGCCGGACCCGAGATCGCCACGTTCGTGGACACCGTCAACGACGGCAGCACCTATAGCCGCGCTCGGCTGCTGGCCTCGGTGGTGACGCTCGAGGCCTATTGGCGCACCCGTCTTCACCGGCCGACTTCGCCGGGCCAGAAACGACAGCGTCTCAGCCTGACCAAAAAACTCAAGGCGCTGCGAGACCACTCGGGCGTCGATCCCGCACGCATCGGCGGCACGAACAAGGACCTCAAGCTGCTGGTCGCGGGGCGCAACCTGTACGCCCACCTTAGCCAGACGCTGGTGGAGCTATGCGACGAGGAGATCGATGATGGGCTCGTGGACAACTGTCGGCGGGCGACGGCCCTGATCCAGGCCTGCCTGCTGCACGATCTCGGCGTGCCGCCGGAGCGCATCAACGAGATGTTCGCGAAGCACCTCGCGTCCTGGCCCCTCGACTAAAGCACTCACAACCTGGCCGGCCCGGGGGGCCGACCGACCAAGCCAGTGCGGCCGTCGACGCGGGTTGACATAACCGCGACCGCGAAGACCCGCCGAATTCCGCGTCGCGATCGGGAATCTCCCCACTTACTTGACATAAGCCTGATTATCAGGCATTAAGAAGTCAGCGCCCTGAGGCACCCCGCTCGAACGTCCGGCGCCCGCCATAGCGGCGCGCGCTCTGGGCGAGCAGCTCGAGCAGTCCACGGTGGCACTTGAGGAAGTCGACCGCGGTCGACCGCGCGCGAAGGTCAGCGCTTGGGAGATCCGACGGCCAGCGGGCAAGCGGCGCGGGCTCGGCAGACCAGCTGCCGCGGCGACGACTGACGGCCAGCCATCGGTTCGAGCGGCGAACGCAGCACGCTCGCCCGTGACGTTCGCCGCGGATTTCGGCGTGCACCGTATGTGCAGTGCCGCCGGCCTGCTGCATCCCCAGACCGGCCCGCTACCTCCCTCGCTGAGACCTGGCGAGGCGCACTCAAGCCACCGAAGCGCCAAAAGACTAGGAGGGGGGCCTAGTGACTTCTCGCTCGCGCTGTGGTCGAGTGCGTCCAGATCGTGACGTCGCGTATGCCACCCGACCCGGCGCTGGATATCCCTAGCCGGAGCCCCCAGCAGGCAGCTCGTCCGCAGGACGCGGGCGTCGGCGGGCCTTCGCAACGCGTCCATACGGAGATTCGATACCAGGGGTGAGCGTGATGGCGTACGGCAAGCCGGTTACCGATAGGGCGCGACTGGCCTGGTCGCTGCTCATGATCACCTCGCTTCTCGCGCTCGCACTCATTTCGGCCCCCGATGCGTTTGGTGACTGCCGGGTCGAGGTGGACTGTGACCCGGTCGAGCCTCCGGAGCCGCCGCCGCCGGTCACTGACCCGGTGGCCAGGTTCGACTGGTCGATGCCCGCCCGCTCCCGCGACGATGATCTCGACGGTCTCCTCGACATGGAGTCGCACTGGGATGAGGGACTTGGACACGGCCTGGCCTCGGGCAGCAGCGGAGTCGACTGGAGGCAGAACAGCTGGCAGGTCCGTTTCAACGCGTGCGCCTCGGAAGCCCCGGGCGCGATCACGAGCTTTCGGTGGGAGGTGGCAGGACGTCCCGCGGAGACCCGTACCACTTGTGCAGCCAATGACCTGCCGAGCTTTCCCCAGGAGGGAGAGTTCGAGGTCAAGCTGACGATCACCGCGGCGGACGGCAGGACCGACTCCGTGAGCCACCAGGTCCACGTGCAGGACAGGCTGATCGTCACCATGGGCGACTCCTACGCGTCGGGCGAGGGCAATCCCGACAAGCCTCAGAAACTTGGACTGTTCAACGTAGCCCTGAAGGGACCCGAGTGGGTCGAGAAGAGATGCCACCGCTCCGCGCATGCGGCTTCGGCGCGAGCGGCCCTGCGCCTCGAGCGAGCCGACCCGCACACGTCGGTGACCTATATCGCGGTCACGTGTTCGGGCGCGACCACCGCGGCGCTGCGCAGCAGCTACAACGGGGCCGACCCGGCGTTCTTCTCCCGTCCGCTGCTTCCGCCTCAGGTCGATCAGGTCGCCCAAGCCGTCGGTAACCGGCGGGTCGACGATCTCATGATGTCGATCGGCGGGAACGACATCGGCTTCGCGACGGTCATCGCGGACTGCTTCGTGGCGCCTCGGTGCGATCAGAAGCCCGAGGCCGTGAGTCGCTATAACGCCGCTCGCGAGGACCTTCCCAACCTGCTGGGGACGATCAAGGATCGCGTCGCGCAGAAGCTGAACGTCGCGTCGACTTACCTCACCGAGTATCCCGACTCCACGAGAGATGGGAACGGCACGGTCTGCGAGAACATCCTGGCTGGTTTCGGTACGACGGCGACCTGGGGGATCGACAAGCATGAGCTCGGTTGGGCGTCGAACCACTTGCTAGCCACCCTCAACGCCACGCTAGGCGACTTCGCCGGAAGAACCCCCGGCTGGCGCCTGATCGGAGGTATCGCCGAGGACTCGAGGGCCCACGGTTACTGCGCGTCGGGCGCGCAGCGGTGGACGCGGACGTTCGAGGAGTCGTGCGACATGCAGGGACCCAAGCTGGCCGTACCGGTCGGCTCCTGCTGGATCCCCGACGTCAAGGGGACGCTCCACCCGAACGAGAAGGCGCACGCCGCGATCGCCGACCGCATCGTCGAGAGCCTGAGCGCGAACCCACCGGTCCCCGTGCCCGGCGGTGAGCAGTCGCCCGACACCGACAACGACGGGCTGCGTGACCCGGTCGACCCCGACGACGACAACGACGGCCGCCCCGACGCCGCCGACGCCTTCCCCAGAGACGCCGCGGAGCAGGACGACAACGACGGCGATGGCATCGGCGACAGGGCCGATGCCGACGATGACAACGACGGCGTCCCAGACGCTCAGGATGCCTTCCCAAAGGATCCGTCGAGGTCTTCGCCTCCCGACACCACGGCTCCCGACACCACGATCGGGTCCGGCCCCTCGGGCACGATTCGCTCCACGAGCGCGAGCTTCGGCTTCGGCGCCTCCGAGCGCGGGTCGCGCTTCGAGTGCAGGCTCGACGGGGCGACGTGGTCAGACTGCACGTCGCCCCAGGCCTACACGAACCTGTCGCCCGGGCCGCACTCCTTCGAGGTGCGCGCCGTAGACGCGGCAGGCAACGCCGACTCGACGCCGGCCCAGCGCCGTTGGAGCATCGACAGGACGGCTCCAACGGTAAAGACCGTGAGTCCGCCATCGGGCGGAAACGGGATTGCGTCGAGGGCGAACGTGCTCGTCACCTTCTCCGAGCCGATGCTGGGATCGAGCCTGAGCGTCAAGACGGTCAAGCTCGTCCGCAAGGGGACGACCATCCCGGTGGCGGCGACCGTGCGCTACGACGCGACGCGCCGGCGGGCGACGCTCGATCCGAAGGCCGCGCTCAGATCCCGGAGCACCTACACCGCGACTGTCACAACTCAGGCGAAGGACCTCGTGGGCAACCCCCTCGCCCGGGGGAAGACCTGGTCGTTCACGGTGCGCTGAGAGGTCCGGCCCGCGCCGCGTAGTCGGGACCGCTATGTCGTGTCTGCCCGCCTGCTCGAACTTATTGAGGCTGTCGATGTCGGTGTGCCGGGGAAATACGCCCTGATCGTTTCAGGCGGAGGAGAGGACACCACCATGCCGAGCGACGGGCCTCGGCAATCGCGAGATCGCCCGCCTCAACGATGGCATGCTGCGAACGGCCGCGTCGCTCAAGCGAGTTAGGTTCCCGCCGGCCTGCTCATCACCCGGTCCGCCACAATCCGCCCGTGGCAACCACCGGCCCCACACGACGCGCGCTTGCCGCCGTCGCGGTCGCAGGCTGTGTCACCGGCCTTGCGGCCGCCGCCATCACGCTAATGAGCGACCACCCCGCAAGCCGCGGCCCCTATCCCTTCCTCGCCCTGGCCATCGGGTGGGGCTTCATCGGCGCGGGGCTCCTTGCCATGTGGCGCCGGCCCGCAAACAGAGCCGGGCTCCTCATGACGGTGGTCGGCTTCGCCTGGTTTCTCGCCTCGCTCAGCGGTTCCAACGTTCAGTCGATCCACACGGTTGGCTTGTTTTTCGCCGCCCTCTGGGGCGGGTTCGCCGTTCACGGGCTGCTCGCCTTCCCTTCGGGTCGCCTGGAGAGCAAAAGCGAGCGGCTAGTCGTTGCGACGGCCTACTTCCACGTCACGGTGCTGCAAGCGCTGCCGTTGCTCTTCGGAGGAGGCTCCCGAGGCAACTGCCCCGAATGCCCCAAGATCCTTGCTGGCCTCTCTTCAAACGACCGCGTTGCCGATGCCTTGTTGATCCTCCAGCGGGCGGTAGTCGTCGTGCTCGGACTTGGGCTCTGTGCGGCTCTCTTTCGGCGCTGGCGACGCTCCGCGGCGCCCCAGCGGCGTGCGCTGGCGCCCAGTATCTGGTGCGGCGGCGCGACCGCCGCACTCGTGGGTCTCGCAGCGGCCAGCGATTCAGGCGACCGCTACACACTGTCCGGGCCACTCGACTGGGCCTGGCTCGTCACCCTCGCCTGCGTTCCCTTCGCCTTTCTAGCGGGGGTTTTGCGTAGCCGCCTCCACAGAGGCGGCGCAGTGTCCGAGCTCGTCGAGCGCCTCGGCGAGGCCCGCGGCCCCGGGGAGCTTAGAGACGCCCTGTCGACGGCTCTCGGCGACCCCTCCCTCAGCCTCGCCTACTGGCTGCCGGATCAGGAGCGCTACGTCGACGGCTCGGGCCGGCCCGTGGAGCTGCCCAACGCCAGTTCAGGGCACGCCTCAACGGACATCCGGCACGGCGGCCGGCCCGTCGCCGCCATCGTCCACGACAACTCTCTTGACGAGGAACCTGAGCTCGTACGCACCGCCGGCGCCGCGGCGTCGCTGTCGCTTGAGAACGAGCGCCTCGACGCCGAGCTGCGCGCGCGCCTCGAGGAGCTACGCGCCTCGCGCGCGCGCCTCGTGGAGGCAGGCGATGCCGAGCGCCGCCGGATCGAGCGCGACCTCCACGACGGCGCCCAGCAACGACTGGTCTCGCTGTTGCTCAACCTGAAGCTCGCGCGCCGAAAGACACATAACGATGAGGAGCAGGCCGCAGTACTGCTCGACCAGGTCGAGGCTGAGGTACGCCAGGCGCTCTCCGAGCTGCGCACTCTGGCAAGCGGCATCCTTCCCCCCGTCCTCAGCGATCGCGGCCTCGCAGCAGCGGTCGAGGAGCTAACAAGCCGCTCGCCCGTTCCGGTAGAGATCGAGCAGATGCCGGCGGAGCGGCTTCCCGAGCGTGTCGAGGTGGCAGCCTACTTCGTGGTCGCAGAGGCACTCACCAACGTCGCCAAGCACGCTGCGGCAAGCAAGGCCAGCGTGGGCGTCGCCAAAGACGACGGCCGGGCGCTCGTCGAGGTCTCAGACGACGGTCTCGGCGGGGTGAAGCTGGAAGACGGCTCGGGGTTGCGCGGTCTGGCCGACCGCGTCGGCGCGCTCGAGGGACGCCTCGAGCTAGACAGCCCCACCGGTCGGGGCACGACGCTCCGCGTGGAGATCCCGTGCGCGTAGTGATCGGCGAGGATCAGGCCCTCTTTCGCCAGGGCATGGTGCGGCTGCTCTCAGACGAGGGCTTCGAGGTGGTGGCCGAGGCCGCCGACGCCGACGAGCTCCTGAGAAAGGTCCGGGGCCACCGCCCCGAGGTGGTCGTCACGGACGTGCGCATGCCCCCGACCAACACCGACGACGGCCTGCGCGCCGCGCTCGAGATTCGCGCGCGCTTTCCCGAAACCGCGGTGGTCGTGCTCTCCCACTACGTCGCCGAGCGCTCGGCCCTCGATCTCATCGCCCAGGGCGCAGAGGGGGTGGGCTACCTCCTCAAGGACCGCGTCGGCGACATCGACCACTTCGTCGACGCCGTGCGCCGTGTAGCCGAAGGCGGCTCAGCGCTCGACCCCGAGGTCGTCTCGGGCCTGCTCGGGCGCCGTCGCGACGATCCGCTCGACGAGCTCTCTTCCCGCGAGCGCGAGGTGCTGGCGTTGATGGCCGAGGGGCGCTCGAACCAGGGGATCGCCGAGGCGCTCGTGGTCACCGAGCACGCGGTCGGAAAGCACGTACGCAACATCCTGCAGAAGCTCGATCTCCCCATCGCGCCCGCCGACCACCGCCGCGTGCTGGCGGTGCTCGCCCACCTGCGCAGCCGAGCCGGGGTGGGGTAGGGCTAGGCCCACCATAGGGCGGTGGGTACGGGCCGGCGAAACGCCGGTTAGGCGCATAGGCGCAGGCGCTCTTGGGCGAGAGAGTGGCCCGAGACCTGATCGACGGCCCCAGCGGCTGGTTTGGGAGGCGCAGCCCCCGCCCAGGCGCACGAACCGGAGCAGGACACAAAGCGCGCCGACAAGGGTCTTCACAGTCAACCCACTCAGGGGAGGATGTCATGACGTCGAGCTTCATCCATGCGTGGCGATCGACCTCCTGCCGAAGGCGTGGCCGGCGTACTCGACCGAGAAGCGCCGCCGACGCGGGCGCGCCGGTTATGCGATGGGGACGACCAGCTGACCGGTTGGCCGGTCATATCGGAACCGCGAGGCTGCGCACGCTTCGCGTGGCGATCGCGGTCGCCACCTTTGCCATTCTGCTCGGTCTCGTCCTTCCCGCCGCGAGCTCCGCTCAGGGCACGCTTACGCCCGAGGGCAAGCAGGATCGGCGCGCTTTGATGGCGAGCCTGTTCGCCGACAAGGCGCGTGAGTCCGACACTTCGTGGTACGTGTACGAGAACGGCGGAATCGGCGAGCGCAAGGGACGGATACCCGCGCTCAACTTCGCGATCGCGGCCCAGACCGTGGTCGAGCTCTACCGCAGCGATCCGAGCTTCGATCCCAACACCGCCTCGATCGCACTCTCGTCGGGATTGGAGAACCCGTGCGACGCCTCCAGCCCGTGCGAGAGCGAGGATCTCGCGTCGTGGACTCTTCCCCAGGGTCTTGCGGCGATCAGGAAGGGCGAAAGCGCGGGACACGTGGTCTGCGAGCCGAACTGCCACGACGCCTTCACGCCGGAGCTCAAGGAGCGCTACCGGCGAGCGGTCTCGCAGGTCGGCGAGGGCATGGCCCTGGCCACGCCGCTCAACAGCACCGAGAGCCTGAAGGACGGCCTCGGTGACCCCGCGCTCGAGCCGATCGCGCTCGATTTGCTCGAATGCGCCGAGAAGAACCCACTCTGCCTCAAAGCCGCCAACCAGACCTTCAAGCAGTGGATGGGCGTGGGCTTCGACGCGACCGTCGCCCAGATCAACACAACCGGCTTCGTGGTGGGCGAGACGAAGACCGTCAAGACCGTGGTGGACGGGCAGACGATCTCGAATCAGGTCGAGGTTCCGGGACTGCCAGTCAAGCTCAACCCGACGACCGGCGTGCTCGTGAAGAAGGACGGCTCGCCGATCGACAAGGCGGGCATGGTCAAAGCCGTCGAAGCCGGCCTGGCCGAGGCGAACGGGGCCGTGGCCGCAGGCACGGCCGAGACCAAGAGCCTCCTCGAGCAGAAGAGGGTCCTCCAGGCCGGGCGGGACAAGCTCGCCGACGCGGAGGTCAAGAAGCTCGTCGAAGGCGCGGCAAAGCGGGAAGCTCAGATCAAGGAGGCGGGGAAGCTCGTCTCCCTGTTCGCGCAGGCCATCAAGCTCACGGGCGACCCCAAGGACATCAAGCTCGCCGAGCAGATCGCGACGGTGGGCAACGCGACGGTGGAGATCGCGACCGGGGTCAACGACCTGGTGACCGGGCTCGTGAACGTGGGGGCGAGCGTCGCCACCGGCAACGTCGTCGGAGCGATCGTCGGCGGGGTCGGCCTGCTGACCAAGGCGATGGGCGTGGCGAACACGATCAACGGCCTCTTCGGCGGCCGCACCGAGGAAAACGCCAAGCCCGAGGATCCGGTCGCGAAGCAGATCAAGGTCATGTCGGGCCAGATGACCGAGCTCAAGAAGGCGATGAACGCCCGCTTCGACCGGATCGAGGACGGCCTCGACCGCGTGTTCGCAACGACGGTCGAGGGCTTCAAGGTGATGGCTGCCCGCTTCGACCAGCTCGACCAGGACGTGGCCGACGTGCAGGCGAAGCTCGTCAAGGAGAGCTACAAGCTCGACCAGCTCGAGCGCAACATGCGCAAGCTCGGGCGGACGACCGAGGACCGGCGGCTGTGGGAGCGGATCAACACCGCACTCGGCTATCGCCAGCGCAACCACGCCCTGTTCCCGATCGACGTCTTCGACGGCCACGCAAGCGTCTTCTATACGCACGCGAAGCCCGACGGTCACGCCTTCGACACCATCGCTCTCGGGCTCGACCGCGGCGCTCTGGGCGAGCCCACCGGCCCGACCAGGGACGAGGACGTGATGGACCGGCTCGGACCTCCGAACCCGGCCGACATTCCCTTCCTCGATCCGGCGGACCCGAGCTCGATGCGGCCGGCCGGATCCCAGCTCGAGGAGAACGTGAACTACCTGAGCTCGCTGGTCGCCACACGGTTCGGGACGCCAGCCTTCGGGGCGCCCCTCCCCAACATCCGCGACTGGGCGCTCGCCGCCCGCGCGTACTCACGCATGCTCATCGAGCAGCCCGAGCGGGCCCCGAGACCGCCGGCGGGGCAGACCTCCGACCCCCGGCTCGCGGAGATCGGGAGCGTCGGCCAGGGGGCCAGAAGCCAGCTCGCCGACCTGGCTCGTAACGCCACGCTCTTCACGCGGCTGCTCGACAACCACGAGGACCGGTCGAAGGACCGCGACGGGAGTGGACGGGGCCTCTACGAGGAGCTGCGCCCGCTCGAGCAGGCTTTCGTAGACCGGCAGGGCCTGTCACACGCGAGCCTCTACGGGGCCGGGCGGGAGGCACCGCCGATGGGTGGCGTGACGATGGACGAATGCCAGGGCTCGGCCGGCGCGCTGTCGGTGCCGAGCAACGTCTCCTGGAAGAGCATGCTCGAGCCGCAGTTCCTCGTCGCCCACAAGCGCGGGGCCGGGAAGGCGCGCGTGTGCTGGGAGGCCGAGTACGTCGACGTGCGCAAGGGAACCGACTGCACGGGGACCAACCAATGCGAGACCTTCGGGAAGGTCAGGATCGCCGCCAAGGGGCAGTGGCGATCCGCGACCGAACCGGGCAACTACCAGACCCTGCGCACGCTCTCGTACACGGACTCGGCGGAGAGACAGATCTGCTACGTCGAGTTCGACCCGGATCGCAAGCCCCCGCGGCAGCTGGTGTGCGCGGAGGAGGCCTGGCCCGACGCGCTGTTCAGATGGGAAAAAGGCCTCAAGGCCAGCTTCCAGAGCGGCGCGAGCGCCGGGCCCGACACGCCGGGGCTGGCGGAGTCCGTCCTCGCCATCGCGCGCAAGGAGCTCGACGGGGCCCAGGTCGAGCTGCGGGCGGAGCTTCTTAACGCGTTGAAGCGGGCCAACGACGCCTCCTTCCCGCCGGCCGGGCTTGCGCTCGAGCGGTTGACTGGCGCGAAGGTCATCGTGCAGAGCTTCGTCAATCTCGGCCTCTCGCGCGCGCTGGCGCGCGACGAGCGCCTGCGGGGCCTCCTATACGGTGACGACGCCATCCTCGACCGCGCCCTCGTCGAGGACGAGATCCTTCCCAACTACCGCAGGAAGGAGGACGGATCACTCGAGCGGGACGAGGGCGGTAACCCCGTGCGCGACCTGAGCGACCGCGACCAGGACCCGATCGAGCGGCTCAAGGACCAGGAGGCGGAGCGAATCGCTCGCCTGCGTGAGTCGATCTCCGGCTGGCAGGGCCAACTCGCCGCCGGCAAGCACACAGAGACCCACCCGCTGATCGACGCGACGCTCGCCGAGCTCGAGATGGCGCGGCTCGTCGCCTACTCGCGCTCCGAGTGCTCCGACGGCCGCGACAACGACGGCGACGGCAAGATCGACCACGGCACCAACCCCACCACGGACCCCGACTGCTCCTCCCGCGCCGACGACTTCGAGAAGGCCCCGCCCCTGCCGGCCAGCACCGTCCCTCCGGCGATCACCGGCACCCCGCGCGACGGCGAGCTTCTGAGCGCCTCGAATGGTCAGTGGTCGGGCGCGCCGACGTCCTTCGCGTATGGCTGGCGCCGCTGCGACCGAAACGGTGCGGCCTGCGTGACCATCCCCGGCGCCCTCGCGCTCACCTACCGCGCCACCGCCGCCGACGTCGGGCGCCGCCTCCGGGTGATCGTAACCGCCCGCAACGCCACCGGCCCGGCGACCGCGACCTCCGCGCCGACGGCGATCGTCACGGCCCGCCCGCCCCGCAACACCGCGCTGCCCAAGGCCACGGGCACCGCGCGCCTCGGTCGCACGCTCACCGCCACGCCGGGCACCTGGACCGGTACGGCGCCGATCGGCTTCCGCTACAGCTGGCTGCGGTGCAAGGCGACGGGGCTGAGCTGCACGACCATCCCCAAGGCCGCGGCGCGGACCTATAAGCCGGTCGGCGCCGACCTCGGCCGCCGGCTCAAGGTGAGGGTGAGCGCGCGCAACGCCGGCGGCGCGGCGGACACGCTGTCGGCGCCCACCGGGGCGGTGGCCAGGTAGGGCTCCGGGCGCCCGCTTGACCTCCGGGATCCTTCGACCGCGAGGCCCTCAGTCAGGGGTCTATGCCGAAGTTCCCCCCGGGTGGGCGGAATGTGGAGAGCGACGTCGGCCACTCGAGCCGCTCGCGGATCAGCACCGCGTGGACCCGGTTCTTGGCCCTCGTGGGCTGGCGCACGAGCTGTGTTCGCCGCGAGATGCGGCGGCGAAGGACGCGCGTCTGCTTGTCGCAGCGCCAGACCTCGGGCAGCATGTCGCTCGCGAGCAGCCTCGCCAGCATCCGGACGTCGACCGGGTCCGACTTGACCTTGGCGTGGGTGATCGCGCAAGGTTGCGGGTGTCGGCGACCACGACGCGAGCGACGAAGGGCTCGAGGATCCGGGCGATGGTCAGCGCGTTGCCCGTCGTCTCGAGCCCGACCTCGTCGTCTGAACCGAGGCTCTGGGCAAAGAGCTCGAGCTCGTCGACCGTGGTCCTGATCCGCCAGGCCGAGCGGACCTCGGCGATCGCGACCTCGCAGAACGCGCGGTGGACGTCCAATGCGATGAGGCGCACGCCTGCCTCCTTGGATGGTTGGCGCGGAGGGCGAACGACAACGATATGGCGGCCGCCGGACGTTCGAGCTCAGGGTGCCTCACAAGGCCGACTCCTAATGCCTGATAATGGTGATTATGTCAAGTAAGCAGCGGAATTCCTGATCGCCACGCGGAATTCGGCGGGTCTGCGCGGCGGACGTTATGTCAAGTCCGGTCTACGCGGCGGGCGTTTATGT
>Ga0136615_10000103_pt1 | contig 33562 bp, 30 predicted proteins | sample AntDrymUQ2882206_2_FD_106647 | JGI IMG/M metagenome (GOLD analysis project Ga0136615, IMG submission 106647) | Polar desert sand microbial communities from Dry Valleys, Antarctica - metaG UQ288 (22.06) | ecosystem: Environmental > Terrestrial > Soil > Desert | place: Antarctica: Dry Valley... | reverse complement strand
CGGCTTGGCCCCAGGCCGAAGCCTGGTCCGTCGCTCCACTTGCATGTGTTAGGCACGCCGCCAGCGTTCGTCCTGAGCCAGGATCAAACTCTCCGTGAAAGACCTGCGTGTCATCCGCCCCAACGGGGCGGCTCCACTGTCTAATCAGGAAAGGTGTCAGATCCGAACTGCGTGGCCGGCCGTGTACACCTTCTGCCGGCCTCGGACCATGACGGGTTCTTACTGCTTCCGCCGCCCTGAGGCGACGGGTCAAGCCTGGACGCGACTTCGAGCTCTTAAAGAGCTCTCCATCGAACACGCTGTTGAGTTTTCAAAGACCGTGGCGCCCGTCGAGGCGGGGACTCCGCCGCGACCGTCGCTGTCCGGCCCCAAGAGGGCCGGCCCGGACCGTCAAAAAGGCCTCTTCGGGAGGAGAGGCCGTGAGCGAGGCGTCGCATGACGTGCGGCGCTAGCGCGTGACCGTCTCCCGGTAGGTCTCGTCGAGGGCCATTCGGGACCGCGAAGGATAGCGCCCCGGCGAGCCAACCGCAATGCGCCGCCCGGCGCGAGCGACGGCGCGTCGGCACGCCGGACGGACCGACTCAACCGGGCCGGGTCGCAGATCGGCCGCGCAGGCGCACGAAGCGCCGCTTTCCGACCTGGAGCACCGCCCCGTCGAGAGAAGCGGCCGGGAGGTCGAGGACCTCGCCGTCGACGGCCTCGCCGTCGAGGCGGACCCCGCCCTGGGCGAGCAGGCGGCGCACTTCCGAGCGCGACAGCCCGAAGCGGGCGCCGATCAGGGCCGGCAGGTGAACCGGGTCCTCGTCGCCGAGCACGAGCTCCGGGACGTCGTCGGGGTGCTCGTGCTCGACGTGGATCCGGTCGAACCGTCGTTCGGCCTCGAGCCCCGCCTGGTCGCCGTGGAAGCGGCCCACGATCTCGCGCGCGAGCCCGCGCTTGAGCTCGACCGCCGGCCGCCGGGAGTCTGGGCGGCGGAGCAGGAGCAGCTCGTAGTAGAGCGGCATCTGCGCGTCCGGCAACCGCATCAGCTTGCCGAACGCCTCCTCGGGCGCCTCAATCACCCCGACGTAGTTGCCGAGCGACTTGGACATCCTTCGCACGCCGTCGATCCCCGGCAGGATCGGCATTGTGACGACCGCCTGCGGCGCCTGCCCGTAGGCGACCTGGATCTCGCGCGCGCGCAGGAGGTTGAACTTCTGATCGGTGCCGCCGAGCTCGACGTCGGCATGGACCGCGACCGAGTCATAGCCCTGGAGCAGTGGATAGAGCAGCTCGAGGATCGAGATCGGACGGCGCTCGGCGTGGCGCTTGGCGAAGTCGTCGCGCTCCAGCAGCTGTGCGACCGTGGACGTGCGCGCGAGGCGAAAGAGGTCCTCCATCGGCATGTCGAGCCACTCGCCGTTGCGCCGCACCTCGGTGCGCTCGGGGTCGAGGACGGAGAAGGCCTGGCGCTTGAACGTCTCGGCGTTGCGCTCGATCTCCCCCGCGTCGAGCTGTGGTCGCTCCTGTGAGAGCCCGCTGGGGTCGCCGACGCGCGCGGTGTAGTCGCCGATGATCAGGACCACGACGTGGCCCGCGTCCTGAAACTGGCGCAGCTTCGACAGGACCACGACGTGGCCGAGGTGGATATCGGGCGCGGTCGGGTCGATTCCGAGCTTCACCCGAAGGGCGCGGCCCTCCCCCAGCTTGCGCTCCAGCGCCCCCTCCGGCAGGGCCTCGGCGACGTTGCCCAGGAGCGTTCGCGCCTCGTCGGACACGGATTCCGTCACCAGGCCAATGCTAGACTCCGCGCGTCGCCGGGACGGGCCTTTTCCTCGTCAACTTCCCCGTCCTCGAACCGCCCAGGACGCCCCGCGAGGCGCTCGACCGTATGCCGGAACCGACACCTCTGAGGCCGATGCGGCCGAACCGCGCTCCCGCGCGCGACGCCGGCACCCCCGTCGCACTCCGAAAGGGCCGAGCGTTCCCCGACGTCGTCGGACCCTCGAGCGCGCGACGGGCGCCCGCCGACCGCCGCTCCAACGGCCACGGCGCCGGCCGGACCCCTAGCGGCAATGGCACCGGCCCGCCACGGGCTCCGCGCCCGCGACGCGACCCGGGGCCTCGCCTGCGAAAGCTGCGCCTGGTGCTGATCCTGGCCGGCCTCTCGGGGCTGGCCCTGGTGTCCACGATCTTCGGGATGATGATGGCGGCCGCCAGCGACCTGCCGTCGCTCGAGAACCAGGCCGAGTACGAGGCCGCCGAGAACTCGGTCCTGCTCGCCGGCGATGAAGAGATCGGCAGCCTGACCGGCAACCAGCACCGGATCCTGATCTCCGAGTCCGAGGTGTCGCCGACGCTCAAGAACGCGGTGATCGCCATCGAGGACCGCCGCTTCTACGAGCACGAGGGCGTGGACTACTTCGGTATCGGGCGGGCGTTCGTACAGGACATCATCAATCGCTCGGCGGTGCAGGGCGGATCGACCATCACCCAGCAGTTCGTGAAGAACGCCCTCGCGGCGCAGGGGGATCGCACGGTGTTCCAGAAGCTGCGCGAGTCGGCGCTCGCCTACCACCTCGAACGCCAGTGGTCGAAGCAGAAGATACTCACGCAGTACCTCAACAGCGTGTACTTCGGCAACGGCGCCTACGGCGTGGAGTCGGCGATGCGGACCTACTTCGGCGAGGGCGAGAGCTACGACTCCGACGACCGTTTGTCCACCGTCGTCGAGCCGGCGCAGGCAGCGCTGCTCGCCGGGATCATCTCCTCGCCCTCGGCCTACGACCCGGTCCAGAACCCCGAGGCCTCACTCGAGCGACGCAACTTCGTCCTCGACTCGATGCTCGAGCAGGGTCTTCTGACCCAGGCCGAGTACGACAGCGCGATCGACGAGGGCATACCCACCGAGAAGGACATCCAGCCGCCCGAGCTCGACTCGAACGTCCCCTTCTTCACCACCTGGGTCACCCAGCAGCTGGTGGACCGCTACGGCGCAGGGAAGGTGTTCGGCGGCGGGCTCGAGGTGTCCACCACGATCGACCCCGGCCTCCAGCAAATCGCCGAGGAAGCGGTCGACTCGAAGCTCGCGGGCGTGGGGCCGGCGTCGGCGGTGGTGACGATCGAGAACCGCACCGGCGAGGTCAAGACGATGGTCGGCGGTGAGAACTTCGAAAACACGTCCTTCAACCTGGCCACCAACGGCCACCGCCAACCGGGCTCGGCGATCAAGCCGTTCACGCTGGTGACGGCGCTCGAGCAGGGCGTCAGCCCCGAGGACACCTTCGTCTCCGAGCCCAAGCGGCTCGGAGACGGCTTCGTCGCCAAGAACTTCGAGAACAACTACACCTCCACGACGAGTCTGCGCGACGCCACCACCAACTCCGACAACTCGATCTACGCCGAGCTCGGGCTACAGGTCGGCACCGAGAACATCGCCGAGACCGCCGAGGCGATGGGGATCGAGACCAAGCTGTCGACCAACCCGGCGATGACGCTCGGAGGGCTCGAGGTCGGAGTCACCCCGCTCGAGATGGCGTTCGCCTACTCGACGCTCGCCAACGACGGCGTGCGCCGCTCCGGCGACCTCGCGGCCAGCCCGATGGGCCCGGTCGGGATCGAGCGGGTCGAGGACCCGAGCGGCGACGACGAGACCAACGCCCTCAAGACCGAGCGGGTCTTCTCAGAGGAGTCCGGGGCCACCGCGCGCGAGCTCCTCACGGGGGTCGTCACCAGCGGGACGGGCACGGCGGCGCAGCTCGTCGGCGGGCCTCAGGTCTGGGGCAAGACCGGGACGACCGAGAACTACGGCGACGGCTGGTTCGTCGGGTCGACCGAGCAGTGCACGACCGCGGTCTGGGTCGGTTACCCGGACTCGGTCAAGCCGATGCGCACCGAGTACAACGGCGGGCCGGTGACCGGCGGGAGCTTCCCCGCGGAGATCTGGCACGACTACATGATCCAGGCGATCGCCCTGGACGGCGCCTGCCAGGCTCCCGAGGAGGAGCTGGTGGTCCCGACGGCGCCGGTCGCGCCGGTCGAACCGGTGGCCCCGGTGGAGCCGACCGTGCCCGTCGAGCCCGTCGCCCCGGTGGAGCCCGTCGAGCCCACCGTGCCCGTCGAGCCGACCGTGCCCGTCGAGCCGACGGTGCCGGCCCCGACCGAGGGCACGATCTGCGGCCCCGGCGAGGTCGCGACCGTCGAGGGCTGCGTACCGGGCTAGTCGTTTTCGGCGGAGGCGGCTCGGCGAGCCGGGTCCTACGCCGCCGCCCGCGACCGCCGCGGCCGCCGCATCGCCGGCGGCCACGGGCGCGAGACGCAGTCGCTCGATGCGTCGCACAGCCGCCACTCGAGCTCGATCGCCCTGGTGATGCCGACCCGGACGCCGCTGACCGGCGCGGGCAAGCGAGCGGCCGGCGCGGGCGCCTCGACGGCGATAGGGCCCGACTCGAGCGACGCGCCATTGCACTCGAGCCAGATGCCGAGCGCCTGGGTCAGCTTCCCCGGCCCCGAGCAGAGGTCGCGCGCCGCGCGCGGGCCGCGCCGTCGCTCCATCTCGCCCAACCCCTCGAGCGGCTCGAGCGCGCGCACGAGCACCGCCGCGCCGACGCCCTCATCCTCCGCCACGAAGTTCAGCAGCGCGTGAACGCCGTAGGAGCGGTAGACGTAGGCGTGTCCCGGAGGCCCGAACAGGACGCGGGTGCGCTCGGTCAGGCCCGTGAAGGCGTGGCAGGCCGGCTCGGTCTCGTGGTAGCTCTCGACCTCCACGATCCGCCCGGCGGCGCCCTGGTAACGCACCACGCACCCGAGCAGGTCGGCGGCGACCTCCGTCACCGGGCGCGCGTAGAAGGCGCGCGACCCCGGGTCGCTCACCCGCGGCCCTCCGACAGCACCTCGCGCGCGCGCCCGAGTTGCTCCTCGACTCGTGCCCGCGACGTGCCCCCGCGCGAGACCTTCGACCCGATCCAATCCCCGCCGGCCACGACCTCGCGAACCGTGCCGCCATGGCCGGCGGCGTCGTCGTCGAGCTCCTCGTCGGTCAGCTCGGACAGCGTGGCGCCACGGTCGAGCGCGCGCCGGACCATCCCTGCGACCATGCCGTGGGCCTCGCGGAACGGCACACCGCGGCGGACGAGCTGGTCCGCGACGTCGGTGGCGCCGAGGAATTCGTCGGCGGCGGCCGAGGCGAGCCGCTCGCGATCGAACGCCAGGCTCTCGACCATGCCGCTCGCCGCGGCGAGGCACAGCTCGAGCGTGTCCACCGCGTCGAACAGATGCTCCTTGTCCTCCTGCAGGTCCTTGTTGTAGGTCAGCGGGAGCCCGTGCAGCACGCCGTGGAGGGCCACGAGGTGCGCCGCCACGCGGGGCGCCTTGGCCCTCAGCAGCTCGGCGGCGTCGGGGTTCTTCTTCTGGGGCATGATGCTCGAGCCGGAGGCGAACGCGTCGGCGACCTCGCAGAAGCCGAACTCCTCGCTCGACCAGAGGACGATCTCCGCGCCGAGCTGCGAGAGATGGGTTGCGCAGGTGGCGGCGGCGCCCAGGTAGTCGAGCACGAAGTCGCGGTTGGAAACCGCGTCGATCGAGTTCTCCGCGACGCCGCCGAAGCCGAGCTCGCGGGCGACGTCGGTGCGGCTGGTGTCGAAGTTGACTCCCGCGAGCGCCCCCGCCCCGAGCGGCAGCTCGTCGGTGGCGACGAGGCAGAACTCGAAGCGGTCGCGGTCGCGCCGAAGCTTCCAGAAGTACGCGAGCAGATGATGCGAGAGGTAGACCGGCTGTGCACGCTGGAGGTGCGTATACCCGGGCATGGCCCAGTCGACGTGGCGCTCGGCGGCCTCCACCAGCGCGCCCATCAGTCCCAGCACCGCCTCGCGCCCGGCGAGCGCGTGCGCGCGCACGAATAGCGCGAGGTCGGTGGCCACCTGGTCGTTGCGCGACCGGGCCGTGTGGAGCTTGCCGCCGACTGGCCCCACGATCTCGGTCAAGCGCCGCTCGATCGCCATGTGGACGTCCTCGTCACCGGCATCCGCCGGCAGGCCGTCCGCCTCGACCTCGGCTCGCACCGCCTCGAGCCCGCGCTCGAGCTCGGCGCGGTCGTCCTCGGCGATGATCCCGCTGCCCGCGAGCATGCGCACGTGGGCGAGCGACTGCTCGATGTCGTAGGGGGCGAGGCGGCGGTCGAAGGAAATCGACGAGTTGAGCGCCCGAAACAGCGGGTCCTGGGGATCGGCGAAGCGCGACATGGGCGCGCAGTGTACGAGCGCCGCTTGGGTTCCCGTCTAGGTCGGCGGCGTGGCCGCGATCTGGGCGACCTGGCTCGCGAGCAGCATGCCCAGCAGGTAGAGCACGATCCCCCAGGCGGCGTAGGCCTGTCTGCTGCGCGGGTAGAGCCGGCTCCCGGGCCGGCGCCCGATCGAGAGCACGACCGGCACGCTGAACAGCAGCCCGGCGGCGATCAGCGCGTACGCGGTCCAGCCGGTGACCAGGTAGTCGAGCTCGAGCCGAAAGTCGGTGGCGATGATCTCGATCGCCTGGTGCCACAGCACGATCGGGAGCGCCGCGGCGCAGAGGAAGCCGGCGAGGCCGACGAGACGGGCGGTGCGCCGGTCGAGCCCGTCGCGCGAGACGCGCCGGGTGCGGAGGCGGGCCTGTCGGTCGGCGGCCACGGTCGCGAGCGACCGCCTACCTGGAAGCGGTCCGGGGAGCGGCGGCGGCCGGAGCGGCTCGCCCGCGTGAGTGCTCGGCGCGCGCCGGCAGCATCCCCGCCTCGAGCGAGTCCACCAGCGCCTCCCAGCTCGCCTCGATGATGTTCTCCGAGACGCCGATCGACCCCCAGCGGTCCACACCGTCGCTCGCGTCGAGCAGCACGCGCGTGACCGCGTCGGTGCCCTTGTCCTCGTCGAGGATGCGGACCTTGAAGTTGACGAGCTCGATGTCGCGTAGGTGGGGGTAGGTCTCGCCGATCGCGTCGCGCAGCGCGCGGTCGAGCGCGTGCACGGGGCCATTGCCCTCGGCGGTCCTCACGTAGCGCTCGCCCTCCACCCAGATCTTGATCGTCGCCTCGGTCTGGACGCGGCCGTCCTCGCGCTTCTCGACGATGACGCGGAACGACTCGAGTCGAAAGAGCGGCTCGTGCTCGCCGGACTCCTTGAGGATCAGCAGGTCGAAGGAGCCGTCCGCGGCCTCGAACTGGAACCCGCGGTGCTCGAGCGCCTTGAGGCGCTCGACCGCGCGCGCGGCGTCCGCGTCGTCGAGTGCGATGCCGGCCTGCTCGGCGCGCGCGAGCACGGTCCCCCGTCCCGAGAGCTCGGAGACCAGCATCGAGCGGTCATTGCCGACCGTGCTCGGGTCCACGTGCTCGAACGTCCGTGCGTCCGCCACGATGCCCGCCACGTGCATCCCGCCCTTGTGGGCGAATGCGCTCTTGCCGACGTAGGGCTGGTTGGGCTGGGGGGTGACGTTGCAGATCTCGTCGACCAGATGGGCCGTCTCGGCAAGTCGGGCCAGGCGCTCCGCTCCGATGCAGTCGAAGCCGAGCTTGAGCTCGAGCGCCGGCACGATCGAGATCAGGTTGGCGTTTCCGCAGCGCTCGCCGTAGCCGTTGACCGTGCCCTGCACGAGCCGCGCGCCGGCCTCCACGGCGACGAGCGAGTTCGCGACGCCGCAGCCCGCGTCGTCGTGGGTGTGGATGCCGACCGAGGCGTGCGCGCCCAGCTCCGCCACGACGCGCGCGGTGGCCTCGGCGACCGCGCCCGGGAGCGACGACCCGTTGGTGTCGCACAGCGTCACGCACTCGGCGCCGGCCTCGACGGCGGCGCGGAGGCAGCGCAGCGCGTAGCCGAGGTCCTCGCGGAAGGCGTCGAAGAAGTGCTCGGCGTCGTAGACGACGCGCTTGTCCTCGCCGCGCAGGAAGGCGACCGAGTCGGCGATCATCGCCAGGTTGTCCTCGGGGTGCACGCGCGTGACCTTCTCGAGGTGAAGGCGCCAGGTTTTGCCCACCAGCGTGCAGACGGGCGCGAACGAGTCCGCGAGCGTCCGCAGGCCGGCATCCTCAAATGCGGCGGCGTCGCGGCGGCGCGTCATCCCGAAGGCGGCGACCTCGGCGTGCTCGAACGCCTCGCCCGCCAGGAGGTCGAACACGGCCTGCTCCTTGGGGTTCGAGCTCGGAAAGCCGGCCTCGATCAGGTCGACGCCGAGGTCGTCGAGCGAATGGGCGACCCGCACGCGCTCGTCGGCCGAGAGCGACATGCCCTCGCCCTGCATCCCGTCGCGCAGGGTCGTGTCGTAGAGCTGGACCCGCTCGCGCGTCATGCGGTCAGGCCCTGGAGGGCACGGCCACGACGTCGAGCCAGTGCGCGTAGCGCTCGTCGCGGCCATGCAGCGCGTCGTCGAGCGTTCGCTGGATCGCTTGCGTGACCTCGCCGGGCGGCCCGATCTCGTGGTCGTCGATCTCGCGCACGGGCACCAGCTCGGCGGCCGTGCCGGTCAGGAACACCTCGTCGGCGAGGACGAGCTCGGCGCGCGCGACGTGGCGCTCGTCCAGCTCGTAGCCGAGGTCGCGGGCGATCTCCACGGCGGACCTGCGGGTGATCCCGTCGAGGATGCCGTTCGCGTGCCCGGGCGTGGCGATCACGCCGTCGCGCACCACGAACACGTTCTCGCCGGTCCCCTCGCAGACGTGCCCGTGGTGGTCGAGCAGAATCGCCTCCTCGTACCCCGCGTGCTTCGCCTCGATCTTCGCGAGCACGGAGTTCAGGTACTGGCCCGTGGCCTTCGCGTGCGGGATCAGCGAGTCGGGCGAGATCCGTCGCCAGGACGAGACCTTTGCGCGGATCCCGTCGCGCTGGCCCTCCTCGCCGAGATAGGCGCCCCACTCCCAGACGGCGATCGCGACCTCGACCGGGTTCGCCAGCGGGTCGAGGCCCATCGGCCCGTGGCCGCGGTAGACGAGCGGCCGGATGTAGCAGCTCCGAAAGCCGTTGCGGGCGATCAGCTCGTGGGTGGCCTGGCGCAGCTCCTCGACGGAGTAGGGCAGCTTCATGTAGTAGAGCTCGGCCGAGCGACGCAGGCGCTCGAGGTGCTCCTGGTGGCGGAACACGGCCGGCCCACGCTCGGTCTCATACGCGCGAATCCCCTCGAACACGCCGGTCCCGTAGTGCAGGCCGTGCGTGAGCACGTGCACGTTGGCGTCCTCCCACGCGACGAGCTCGCCGTTCATCCAGATGAGGTCCGCGGTGCTCAACGCTGCTCCTTCTCTTCGCTTCCGGTTCGAGGGCGTCGCTACAGGTACCCGAGGACCGCCCTGGTGGCGGCCTCCGTCGTGGCATCGCCGCCGAGATCAGGTGTGCGCAGGCCCGCCCCGAGGGCGCGATCGACGGCCGATTCTATCCGCGCGGCGTCGTCCTCTCGCCCGAGTCCGAAGCGCAGCATCATCGCCACCGAGACGAGCATCGCCAGAGGGTTCGCCGCGCCCGTGCCGGCGATGTCCGGCGCGGAGCCGTGCACCGGCTCGAACAGGCCCGGCCCCGCGGCGCCGATCGAGGCGCTCGGGAGCATCCCGATCGAGCCGGTGAGCATCGCCGCCTCGTCGGAGAGGATGTCGCCGAACATGTTCTCGGTCAGGAGAACGTCGAAGTGCGTTGGCCGCGATACGAGCTGCATCGCGGCGTTGTCCACCAGCATGTGCTCGAGCTCGACGTCGGAGTGCTCGCGGGCGACGCGCTCCACCGTCTCGCGCCAGAGACGAGAGGTCTCGAGGACGTTCGCCTTGTCCACGCTCGTGACCCTGCGGCGCGCGAGCCCGAAGGCCGCACGCGCGATCCGCTCGATCTCCTCGACCGTGTAGGCGCAGGTGTCAAACGCCCGCCCGCCCTCGCTGCCGCGGTCGCCGAAGTAGATGCCGCCGGTCAGCTCGCGCACCACCAGCAGGTCGGTGCCCTCGATCCGCTCGCGCCGCAGCGGGCTCGCGTCCAGCAGCGCCGTGCTCGGGCGGACCGGCCGGAGGTTGGCGAACAGGCCGAGGCCCTTGCGCAGGCCGAGCAGGCCCTGCTCGGGGCGCGGCGCGTGGGGGTCGGTCGTGTCCCACCGCAGGCCGCCGACGGCCGCGAGCAGCACGGCGTCGGATCCTCGGCACGCGTCCAGGACGTCGTCGGTCAGAGCCGTGCCGTGCGCGTCGATCGAGGCGCCGCCGATCGCGTGCTCGGAGAGCTCGAAGTCGCCGATCCGGGCGAGCAGCTCGCGTGCGGCGCCCATTACCTCGGGGCCGATGCCGTCGCCGGGCAAGCAGGCGATCCGCGGCGCCGGGCTCACGGCCGGCGAGCCTCGATGTTGAGCCGCACGTAGTCGATCGCCACCGGCTCCCCCATGCGCTCGAGCACCGCCTCGACGAACGGGTCGCGCAGCTCCTCGGGAAGGCGCGCGAGGTGGAGGCCGAGCGTGACCGTCCGCAGGTACGCGGCGGGCTCCTCGGGCACGAGCGTGCGCGGCTCGAGCCAGCAGCGGACCTCGTGGAAGCCGGCGCCGCGCAGCCGTCCGGCGGCGTCGTCGGTGGAGGGAAAGCGCCACGGGCCCTCCCACCCGCCGAGGTAGGGCGCGAACGGATCGGTGTCGCGCACGCCGCCGACCGCCTGCGTGACTGACGCCACGTTCCCCTCTCCCCCGCACTGGGCGGCCAGCGTCCCGCCGGGGCGCAATGCGGCGTGCAGGTGCGCGAAGAGCCGGTCGTGATCGGGGATCCAGTGGAAGACCGCGGTCGAGAGGATCGCGTCGACCGGCCGGTCGAGCTCGAGCTCGGCGAGATCCATCCTGCGGACCTCGACCGATCCTCGCAGCGTCTCCCTCGCCTTGCGCACCATGTCCTCCGAGGCGTCCACCGCTATCACGTGCCCGCCCGGCAGCCGCTCCACCAGGGTCTGGGTCACCCGGCCGGTGCCGCAGCCGGCGTCGAGCACCGTCTCGTCGCCGCGCAGCGCGAGCCGGTCGAGCACCTCCAGGCCGAGCCCGAATTGGAAGTCGGAGACGCGGTGGTAGAGCTCCGCGTCCCAGTCGCGCGGCCCGCTCGCGGCTGTCTCGCCGGAGGCGCTCACAGGGCCGTCGTGACCGGCCCGACCCGCTCGCGGTCGCGCTCGTAGGCCTCGATCGAGTCCGCCTGGCCGAGCGTGATGCCGATGTCGTCGAGGCCGTTCAGCAGCCGGTGGCGTGTCTGGTCGTCGATCTCGAACGCCACCGCGCGGCCACCGTGCTCCACCGTCCGGCGCTCCAGATCGACGCGAGCCTCGCGGGCCTCCATCAGCGCCCGCACCTCGTCCGCGGGCAGCACAACCGGCAGCAGCCCGATCTTCGTGCAGTTCGAGTGGAAGATGTCGGCGAAGGACGGTGCCACGATCGCCTCGAAGCCGTAGTCCTGGAGCCCCCACGGGGCGTGCTCGCGCGAGGATCCGCAGCCGAAGTTGCGGCCGGTGACGAGGATCGGGTTGCGCTCCAGGCGCCAGCCCGGCTCCTTCGCCCAATCGTGGAAGAGGAACTCCCCGAAGCCCGAGCGCTCGACTCTCTTCAGGAACTGCTTGGGCATGATCTGGTCGGTGTCGACGTCGTCGCGGTCGAGCACCGACACGCCTCCTTGCACGACCCCCACGGGCTTCACAGCGACCACTCCCGGACGTCCACGAAGCGGCCCTCGATCGCCGCCGCGGCCGCCATCTGCGGGCTGACCAGGTGGCTGCGGCCGCCGCGGCCCTGGCGGCCCTCGAAGTTGCGGTTGGAGGTCGAGGCGCAGCGCTCGCCGGGCGCCAGGACGTCGGGGTTCATGCCCAGGCACATCGAGCAGCCGGCCGAGCGCCAGTCGAAGCCGGCCCGGCGGAAGACCTCGTCGAGCCCCTCCGCCTCCGCCTCCGCTTTGACCTGCTGCGAGCCCGGGACGACCATCGCCTCGAGGCTCTCCGCGACCCGGCGACCCTCGACGATCGCCGCCGCCGCGCGCAGGTCGCCGACGCGCGCGTTCGTGCAGGAGCCGATGAACACCCGGTCGAGGGCGATCTCCTGAATCGGCGTTCCCGCCTCGAGGTCCATGTAGACGAGCGCGCGCTCCTCCCCCTCGGTCCGCGGATCGGGCACCGTGGCGGTGACCGAGGCGACCATCCCGGGCGTCGTGCCCCACGTCACCTGGGGCGAGAGCGCCGCGGCGTCCACGACCATCTCCCGGTCGAAGCTCGCGCCGGGGTCGGTGCGCAGCCCGCGCCACTCCTCGGGGGTGGGGTCGGGCGCCGCGGGCCGGCCCTCGAGCCACTCGAAGGTCGTGTCGTCGGGCGCCACCATGCCGGCGCGGCCGCCGCCCTCGATCGTCATGTTGCAGACGGTCATCCGCCCCTCCATCGAGAGCGCCTCGATCACGGGCCCGGCGTACTCGATCACGTGACCTACGCCGCCCTCGACGCCCATCTGCCCGATCGTCCCGAGGATTAGGTCCTTGGCGGTCACGCCGAAGCCGAGCTCACCCTCGTAGCGGATCAGCATCGCCCTCGGCTTTGACTGCTGGAGGGTCTGTGTGGCCAGCACGTGCTCGACCTCGCTCGTGCCGATCCCGAACGCGAGCGCCCCGAGCGCGCCGTGGGTCGCGGTGTGCGAGTCGCCGCAGACGATCGTCATGCCCGGCTGGGTCACGCCGAGCTCGGGGCCGATCACGTGGACGATGCCCTGGCGCTGCGAGCCGACCGAGTAGATCGGGACGGCGAACTCGCGGCAGTTGCGCTCGAGCGCCTCGACCTGCTTGCGCGAGAGGTGGTCGGCGATCTGCGCGGCGGCCGCGGGGGCGTCGGTCGGAACGTTGTGGTCGGCGGTCGCGAGCGTGCGGTCCGGCCGGCGGACGGTGCGACCAGCCAGCCGGAGCGCGTCGAACGCCTGCGGCGAGGTGACCTCGTGGACGAGGTGGAGGTCGATGTAGAGAAGCCCGGGCGCGACCTCGTGGGCGTCCCAGATCTTGTCGAGCAGGGTCTTCGTCATGGTCGGTTTTCAGCTCCTTCGCAGGCCCGCGGCGGTGACCGCGAGGAAGCGCGCGGGCTCTCTTGCGGGGTTCTCGAAATGATGGGCCAGGTCGGCGTCGAAGGTCACGGCGTCGCCGGCGCCGAGCTCGTGCGCTGCGCCGTCGCAGACGAGGCGGACGCGGCCTTGCGTTACCACCGCGGTCTCGCGCGACCCCGGCTCGTGGATCGGCGGATCGCCGGGGCCACCGGTCGCCGCGCGGGGCGCGAGCGTGTGCAGGGAGACCTCGGCGCGCTGCCCGGGGATCGGCGGCGTGAGCACCTCGTAGCCGTGTCCTTCGGCGGCGCCCCTGCCCTCTCGGCGGTCGCCGGCGCGGACGACGGTCACGCCGCCCGACTCGTCGAGGCGAAGCAGCTGGGAGAGGGTGAGATCGAGCCCGGCGGCGATGCGGGTGGCCACCGCCACCGTGGGGCTCGTCTCGGAGCGCTCCACCTGGGAGAGCATCGGCGCCGATACGCCGCTGCGCTCGGCGAGGTCACGCAGCGACAGGCCCATGCCCTCGCGGAGGGCCTTCAGCCGTGGGCCGAGGGTGGGTGTGTCGGGCCGGGCGCCGTTCACGTCGGCGCGACCGGCGGGCGGTGAAGCGAGCGTCGCCATGAAGGGCGTGTACGCTATCACGTACAGACGTTTTCCTCGCCTTAGCGTCGCGGCTCGTCCCGTGAAGCTCTAGGCACGGGGCCCCCGGCGGTTGCTCGGCCGACCTGGTAACCGAGTGTGTCCTATGTGGTGAGCTTCGGTGCCCACGTCGGCCGGGGACGTGAACTTCCCGCTGGAAGCCTTTCCGCCACGTAACCCCAGCGCCCGAGCTCGCTCCCTAACCTCGGGGCGGCATGCGCTTCGCCCTTCCGCAAGACGCCAAGCGGCGCCGCCGCCTCTCGGCGCTGGTGGCCGGCTGCCTGGTCGCGCTCGTCACCGGCGTCGAGGTCGGCGCCCGTTCGGGGGACGAGGCCGGCTCGCTCGCGTCCGCGCGTGGAGACGGAGATGGCTCGGAAAAGGCCCCGCCGGTCGACGACCTGAGCCTGCGCCAGCAGGTCGGCCAGCTCGTGATGCTGCGCTTCGACGGCACCGAGCGACCGACCTATGTCCAGGAGGCGCTGCGCGCCGGTGAGGCGGCCGGGGCGATCCTGTTCGGCGACAACGTGCTCTCGGCGCAGCAGCTCCGCGACCTGACCGGGTCGCTCCAGCAGGCCGCCGGGCGCAGCGCTCTGCTCGCGGTCGACCAGGAGGGCGGCGACATCCGGATCGTGCCGTTCGCGGCGCCCGAGCCGGCGGCCGGGACGATCGCGCGACCGGCGCTGGCCGAGCAGCTCGCGCGCCAGGCCGGTCGCGACCTCGACCGGCTCGGGATCAACGTGAACCTCGCCCCGGTGGCCGACGTCGCGTCCGTGCCGGGGTCGGTTGTCGCCGGCCGCGCCTACCCGGGCGAGGCCGACGCGGTCGCCTCACTCGTGGCCGCGGCTGTGCGTGGACACCGCCGCGGCGGCGTCGCCTCGACCGCGAAGCACTTCCCCGGCATCGGCGCCGCCGAGCTCAACACCGACGACGCCGCCGTGACGATCAAGCGCCCGCGAGCGGAGATCGAGAAGGTGGACCTCGAGCCGTTCCGGGCGGCGATCGACGCCGAAGTGGAGCTGGTCATGGCCGGCCACGCCCTCTACCCCACGCTCGACGACCGCCGGATCGCCTCGCAATCGGCTCCGATCCTGGAGGGCGTGCTGCGCGAGGAGCTCGGCTACCGCGGCGTGATCGTGACCGACAGCATGGAGGCCGAGGCGGTGGTCAGCCGATCGACGACGCCCGAGGCAGCAGTCCGGGCGGTCGCCGCCGGTGCCGACCTGATGCTCACGACCTCGAGCGGCAGCTACATGCCGGTCTTCAAGCGGCTGCTCGGCGAGGCGAAGCGCTCGGAGAAGTTCCGCGCGCGCGTCGAGGAGTCGGCGGCGCGGGTGCTGCGGCTAAAGGAGCGGCTGGGGCTGCGGCCCCCTGCTCCGGCGAAGTGACAGCGGTCGGCGCTCGTCGTCGCTGCGCTCGCCGGCCAACCGTAGGCCGCGGCGACGGTGAGGTCGAGCTGCTCGTGCAGCCGGCGAAGGTCGGCGTAGGCGCCGTCATCGACCTCGTTGTAGAGCTTGGTGAGGCCGATTTCGCGGTCGCTGCAAACGGCTTGGCGGCGCTGGATCACCTCGCGCGCAAGCGAAGCTCAGACTCGCGGTATCCGCCCCAACGCGCGGGCGAACTCGCCGAGCCGGCGGCGGATCTCCTCGGCGGAGATCGGCACCCGGCGTTAGAGGCTGGTCTGAGCGCTCGGCACCGCGAACAGGGTGCCCTGCATCAGCGTGCGGCTCGCGTCTTCGAGCTGCTCCTGCGCATTCTCGAGCGCCTCGATCAGGTGAGGCTCGGCGCCCGCCTTGCGGAGGGCCGCGGCGCCGCGCTCGGCGCGGGCACGCGCCTCCTCGATGTAGAGCATGGCGGCGTCGATCTCGCTGAAGTGTTCCTCGTCCAAAGGTGCGCTTTCCGTCGGTAGGGACCGAATCTAGGACCCAGCCCGAACAGAGCTCACTGCCCAGCGCGAGCAGACTCAGCCCGGCGTGTTGAGCTGCACTCCGCGCCCCGCTACTTGAAGGGCCCCTTCTGGGTCTGCGGGTTCATCGCACCGCTGAAGAAGCGCACGTTCCGGCGTCCGGTGCCGCTTCGTTCGAAGATGCTCACGCCGAGCTGCGAGGCGTGCTCGTTCGTGAAGATCTTGCCGTTGTACCAGTAGCCCGACCACATGTCCGGGAGCGTGCCGCGCACCTCCGGCAGGAAGAACCCGGCCTCCCTGGGCTTCGACGGGTTGCTGAAGTTCACCACGGCCACGCCACCCATGTAGTAGGGAACCGCCGCCAGGTACCGGTCCCGATCCTTCGTGGGCAGGATGTTGTAGTTGTGGGTCGTGCACCGGAAGCGCTCCGACTCCTCCGCCGAGTCGGGGATCGGCACCCGCGGGAGGGAGTGGTGGCCCCTCAGGATCGGGTTGCGCGGATTGCGGATGTCGTAGAACCACATCGCGCCCACCGGGCTCTGGGAGTTCGTGGAGCACCCGCCGCCGCCCGCGGCGCCGGCGTGCTCGTCGCCGATGACCGCGACCTTGCCGTCCCAGCTGAACGCCGCCGAGTGGTCGAGCTCGATCCGCGCGTTGTTCACCATCGAGTAGACCTTCGGGTCGGCGGGTCGCTCGACGTTCAACAGCACCCAGCGTCCGAGCCCAGAGCAGGCCGCGAGGTCGGGCTTGTTCTTCCTCAGCAGGACGCCGGTGTCGTGGCAACCGATCGCGTCGGTCTGGGGCGACTTGATCACGTCGGGAGTCGAGACGACCCTGGCGCGACCCGGACGGTCGCTGTCGAACTTGACCACCGAGAACTCGCCCTCGTCGTGCGACAGCTCCGAGCACTCCTCGAGCACCGGGACGTTCGCAATTGGGTAGGAGTCGACGTACAGGAAAGCCTTACCCCGTCCCTTGGGGATGATCGTGTGGGTGTGCGAGCCGCACTCGGTCTCGACGAAGCCGACCTGGCGCGGGTTCTGCAGGTTGGAGATGTCGAGGATGCGGATGCCCTCCGCCTCGAGCGAGCTCGGGCTCTCGTTGAGCCTTCTGCCGTTGGTCCGGGTGTTGTTGCAGGTGGGGGTCTTCTCCTCGTTGCTGCTCGGCGAGTCGATCGAGACGAAGACGTAGTCGCCCATGATCGAGACGTCGCCCTGGGAGCCGGGGCAGCTATGGAACGAGATCTGCTCGACGTTGGTGCGCGACTTGTTCATGCGGAAGAAGCCGGTTCCCTCGTAGCTTCCGGCGACCATCAACCGGTTGCGAAACGCGAGATCGGTGCCCTCGGCGCGCAGCTCGTTGCGCCGATCGATGATGGGCTCGCGGTCGAGCTTTCTGAAGTTCAGGGAGTGCCTCTGCCCCTTCCCGTTGTGGTTCGTCGGAACGCCGTGTATGGGTGGGTCCTGGAAGGCCGGGTTCTGCTGGACGCCGACGGAGAGGAACGACGCACTGTCGGCGAGCTCTTCGAGCAGGCTCGAGTCGGCGACCGGGTGATCGGCGCTGGCCGCAGGGACCAGGGCTAGCCCGACCAGCGCGAAAGCGAGCGCGATTCGGGCGACGAAGGACTTACCGCTTCTCATCTGGGACCCCTCCCTGTGGTACACGGACTCCTACCCGATCGGGAAGGCTACCGACTTGTCAGGCGTTTGTGGTTGCTCAGCGCTGCTGCCCGGTCGGGCGCACCAGCAGCTCGTTGATGTCGACGTGCTCGGGCTGGGACACGGCGTAGAGGATCGCGTCCGCGATGTCCTCGGCGCGCAGGACCTGGCCGATCTTCTCGCGCATCTGCTTCGTCGCCTCGACCACGGCGGGGTTCTGGTTGTGCCCTTGTAGCTCGGTTTCCACGTAGCCGGGCGCGATCGTCGTCACGCGCACGTTCGCGTGGAGCGCCTCCTGCCGCAGCCCCTCCGAGAAGCCGTGCACGCCGAACTTGGTCAGGTTGTAGACGGCCGAGCCCAGGCCCGCGACGCGGCCGGCGACCGAGGAGACGTTGACGATGTGCCCTCCGCCCTGCTCACGCATGATCGGGAGCGCGGCGTGAGTGCAGTAGAGGAGCCCGAGTAGGTTGACCTCGACCATCCGGCGCCACTCGTCGGTGTCCGCCCCTTCCACCGGGCCGAGCAGCATCACGCCGGCGTTGTTGACGAGCACGTCGAGCCGGCCGAGGCGCTCGTGGGCTCCCTCGACGAACGCACGCGCTTCGGCCTCGTCCGTGAGGTCCACGCCCAGCGCGGCGGCCGCGCCTCCGTCGGCCTCGATCCGCTCCGCGGTCGACTCGATGCGATCCGTTCGCCGCGCCCCGAGCGCCACCGCGGCGCCGCTGCGGGCAAGCGCGACCGCGGTCGCTTCGCCGATGCCCGACGAGGCACCGGTGATCGCGGCGACGCGGCCCTCGAGGCTCACCGACGGCATCGGCGCGGCATGCTAGCTGGAGGAGGCACGCGACGAATCGCGCGCCCGCGTCGCCGCCTCAGCCGGAGCCCTGTAGCGCTCCGCTTGGCGGGCGAGGCCCCACTGGAAGACGAACATGCGAATGGCCGCGCCACCCGCGAGAGGGCGGACGGCGGATTCGACCCGCTCGACCCGGCGCCGGAGGATGTGGGTGGAGGGGCGCCGCGCGATCCCATCGACGCGCCGGACCACCGTCGCAAGCAACCCGACGGCAGGGGCCGCGGCGCGCCCGACCAGGTCGAGGACGGCGACCGTGACGAGCCACCGTGCGCCCATGGCCGCGGCCTCGCGGCGAATCCACGGTTGATAGTCGGCGAGCGACTCGGGCCCGAGGAACTCGGGCTCCTTCGTCAGTGACCCGCCGACGCCCGGCTGGTTCTCCCGGCCGAAAAGGTCGCGCGGGACGCCCGCGTCCTCGACGATCCTTCGGGCGACCGGCTTCTGGTAGCGCTTGCCGATGACCCAGGGGCGCATCTCCTCGGAGCGTCCGATCGCGGCGAGCCTGTCGACGCTGAGAGCCGTCCAGAAGGCGGGCGCGCAGTTGATGAACCCGGCGACGAGGCGAAACTCCGCGAAGCCAAGGCCGGAGGAATCCTTGCGGGCGATCCGGGGGCTCGGGTCCTCGGCCCACAGCCGCCACATCGCGCCGCCCTGAAAACCCGTCAGCAGCACCCTTCCCGATAGGTGTTCGCGGGCGGCGGCGAACGGTGCGAGCTCGCCGGTCGGCATGGCCGCCAGGAACGGGACCTCGGGCGTACGATCGAATCTGGCCGCCCGCCGGCGCCAGGTCGCGCGCTCGATCACGAGCGGCTCGATCCCGAGTGCTCGCGCGATCGGCTCGCCGCTGTCAGGCTGGTTCAGCCGACTGCGGTCGAAGCAGATCGCCTGGTCGCAACCCACCTCGGTCCCGAGCGTCGTGGCGGTCGCGGAGTCGTATCCCGACGACAGCGTCCCGAGCCAGCGAAGCGGATGACGCCGCGCGCCGCTCGACATGTTCTCCGTCAGCCTGGCGAGGACGGAGCGAACGAAGTCACGGTACTCGGCGAAGTCGCGGAGGTGCTCGGGCTCGGGCGGCTTGTCGCGTTCCGTGAGCCGGCTGCCGTCCCACACGAGGTTGCGGAAGTAGGTGAGTCGTACCTGCTCGCTGGTGGTGGGGATCGTGCGGTCGTAGTCGTCGATCCCCTTCGTGATGCTGCTCATCTCCCGGAGGTAGCCCCCGTGATCGAGGCGAGCCTGGGCGCCGATGGCGCTCACGAGACAGGCGAGCGAGTTCGAGACGACCGGGCCCTCGGGGCGCTCGACCGAGTGCAGGCGGTCGACGGTGGAGGTCGACGACACGAACACCGCCTCGCCGTCGCGAAGCCGCACGCCGGTTCCCGCCACCACCGCCTGGCGGTCGAATCCTCCGTCGTCGAACTTCTCCGGCCAGACCGCCTCGCACACGAAGCCCTCCCCCACCTCGACCCACGGGCCGTGGCGGAGGACGACAGCTCCGTCACCGCGTGAGCAGGTGGCGAGCCACGCGAGCGGAGGCCACCCTTCGATGACCTGCGCTTCCAGCCTCATGCCCGGCTAGCCTCGCGTATCTCTTGGTTGGTCGGACCGCTCACGACGACGCGTCGCTCGTCGGCCCTACCGAGGTAACCGCCGACGCCTACCTCCACCGGATCTCCGAGCTGCGCGTGTCGATCTGGCGAGAGCGGGGCGGGCTCGCGCCCGACGCCTTCCCGACCGGCCGCTGGCATGACGAGTTCGACCGCCTCGCCCGGCACTGGGTCATGACCCGGAACGGTCGCCTGGTGGCCGCGGCGCGGCTCAGCCTTCACGAGCGGCTCGAGCAGGTTCCCGAGGCTTTCGAGTACCTGGCCGCCGGGCTCGAGCTCGCGGGAACCATCGCCGCGCCTGCCCGACTCGTGGTCTCCACCTCCGCGGCACACCATGGCCTCGCGTCGCGCCTCGTCGCCGTGCGGGAGGAGGCCGCGGCCGCGGCTGGGGCCGCGCATGGCCTTTGCCAGGCTTCGCCGGCCGTGTGCCGGCTGCTCTTGGGCCGGGGCTGGGACCGCTTCGGGCCCGCTCCGCGCGACCCCCGCTTCCCGGAAGTGACCTTCCAGATCATGACCTGCTCGTATCACGCGGGGAGGAACTCCTAGTCGATCGAAGCGCCGGAGCGTAGCGCTCACGAGAGCGCAACTAGACTGGCTCGTCGTCTTGGGCGCTCCGGCTCCTCACCACGACGAGGCGTTGGCCGGTCCGACCGAGGTGAGCGACGCCGCGTCGATCGATGCGATCTGCGAGCTCCGAGCCGCGGTCTGGCGCGAGACCGGCGCCGTCTCGCAAGAAGCGTTTCCGACCGACCGAGTACCTCGAGGCGGGGCTGCGCCTCGAGGGCGCCGTCGCCGCCCCGGCGCGCGTCGTGGTGGCCGCTTCGGCGCAGCGCCACGGGCTCGCGTCACGCTTGCTGGACGTCCAGGACGACGGCGCGCGTGAGGCCGGGGCCACCCACGCCGTACGCCAGGCCTCTCCCGCGATGGCCCGCCTCCTCGAGCGTCGGGGGTGGCGCCACGCGGCGCCGGCGGGCGCCGATCCGCGCTTCCCGGGCGTGGGATTTCGGATCATGACGACGGCATACTGAGTCGCGGCGCCGCTCAGTGCGCTGCGCGCAGCAGCTCAAGCAGCTCGCCCTCGCCGGGCGAGTCCGGCGTCGCGTCGAGCTGCGGCCGCCCCGATGCCTCGGCGGCGATCCGGCCGAACTGACCCTCCTCCACACCGAGCTCGGACAGGCGCGTGGGGCCCGCGCGCGCGGCGAGCCCGGCGACGAGCTCGGCGGCCTTCGCGGCCCGCTCTCGCTCCGCCCCCAGCGCGAGCGCCAGCTCGCCGAGCTCCGACGGCGCCCGACCGGCCATCGCGCGGAGGACGTGCGGGAGCATCACGGCGTTCGTCTGGGCGTGCGGGGTTCCGGCGGCGCGGACGATCGTCTGGCAGATCACGTGGTGGAGGCCGAAGCCTGTGGTGCCGATCGCGTAGCCCGCCAGCAGGGCGCCGAGCGCGAGGTCGGCGCGCGCCGGTGGCTCGGCCCCGAGGCCGGTCGCGATCAGCGCCGCGGCGCGGAGCCCGGCGAGCCGCGCGACCGGGTTCGTCATGCGGACGTACAGCGCCTCCGCCGCGTGGCCGAGCGCGTTCATCGCGCTGGCGGCGAGCTCCGGCATCGCCTGTGAGGCCATCAGCGTGGGCGCGGCGATGACGAGCGCCGGTCGCACGAGCGCGTAGCCCTCGATTCCCGCCGGGAGGCGGTGAAAGGGCGTCACCTCGGCGCCCGAGAGGGTCGTGGGCACCGCGGCGCAGGCCAGCCCGTCCGTGGCAGCGATCGCCTTGGCCGCGTCGATCACGCGCCCGCCCCCGAGCGCGACGAGCGGACGCCGGCCGACGTCGCCGCGAACAGACGCCGCCACGTCGGGGACCGGTCCCGGGGGCACCGCGACGAGCGCCGCGGCCCGCTTGCGCAGGTCGGGCGCCTGCGCGGCGGCGCGCTCGGTGGTCAGGAGGACGTAGCCCTTGAAGCCGCACTCCGAGAGCAGGCGCCCCGCGTCGTCGAGCGCGCCCTCGCCGAAGCGGACGAGGCGCTCGCCGTCGACCCAGGTGAAGTCGGCATCGCTCACGCTCGGCGCAGCGTAGACCGGCGACCTACGGCGTCGACGTTCGCTCGACCTCGGCCTGCTCGAGGTGGTGCTCGGCCTCCGCCACAGCGGAGTCGGCCATCGCGTTCGTGAGTGCCCGCAGGTAGGCCCGCCCCGACGCCTCGAGGATGTCGGTGGACACGCCCTGTCCCGACGCCAGCTTGCCGCCGAGCTCGAGCAGCACCGTGACCTCGCCGAGCGCGTCGCGCCCGCCGGTGACCGCGCTCACGTGGTACTCCTTCAGGCGCGCCTCCCTGGCGGTGGCGGCGTTCAGCGCGCTGAAGAACGCGTCTACCGGGCCGTCGCCGGTGAAGCTGCCCTCCACCACCTCGCCGCCGGGCACGCCGACCCTCACGCGCGCGTACGGAGCCCGCGACGACGACGCCTCGACCTCGAAGGACTCGAGGGTGTAGGCCGCGTCGGCCTGGCGCATCTCGTCGGAGACGATCGCCTCGAGGTCGAGCGCGGTGATCTTCTTCTTCTTGTCGGCGATCTCCTTGAAGCGCTGGAACGCGGTATTGAGCGCCGCACCCTCGACGCGAAAGCCGAGCTCCTCCAGCGCGTTTCGAAGCGCGTGGCGTCCGGAGTGCTTGCCGAGCACGATCGAGTTGCGCTCCAGCCCGATCGTCTCGGCGTCCATGATCTCGTAGGTCGTGCGGTCCTTGAGGACGCCGTCCTGGTGAATGCCGGCCTCATGCGCGAACGCGTTGCGCCCCACGATCGCCTTGTTCGGCTGCACCGGGTACCCGGTGAGGCGCGAGACGAGCCTGCTCGTGCGCGCGATCTCGCGCGTGTCCACGCCGGTCCACAGCCCGAGGCTCGAGGCGCGCGTGTGCAGCAGCATCACGACTTCCTCGATCGAGGCGTTGCCAGCGCGCTCGCCGATGCCGTTGATCGCGCCCTCGATCTGGCGGCAACCGGCCGACAGCCCGGCCAGCGAGTTCGACACCGCCAGGCCGAGGTCGTCGTGGCAGTGAACGGAGACGACGACGTCGCGCAGCGCCGGCACGAGCCGGTAGAGCTCCTCGAACATCGCCGCGTACTCGCCCGGCATCGTGTAGCCGACGGTGTCAGGGACGTTGATCGTGGTCGCTCCCTCGTCGATCGCGATCTGGACCACCTCGGCCATGAACTCGATGTCCGAGCGCGAGCCGTCCTCGGGTGAGAACTCGACGTCGTCGGTGTGGCCGCGCGCGTGCGCGACGGCGGCGCGCGCCTGGCCCTTTACGTCCTCGCGCGAGGTCCGGAGCTTGCGCTCGATGTGAATGTCGCTGGTCGCAATGAACGTGTGGATGCGGGGCCGCTGCGAGTCCCTGACGGCGTTCCAGGCGGCGTCGATGTCCTGCGCGCTGGTACGCGCAAGCCCGCAGATCACCGGGCCCTCGACCTGGCGCGCGATCGCACGCACCGACTCGAAGTCCCCCGGGGAGGTGATCGGAAAGCCGGCCTCGATCACGTCGACGCCGAGCCGCGCGAGCTGCTGGGCGATCTCGACCTTCTCCTGCTTGTTGAGCGAGATCCCCGGCGACTGCTCGCCGTCGCGCAGGGTCGTGTCGAAGACCCTGACGCGGTTCGCCCCTTCGCGCTGTGCTCCTGTGTCGGTGTCCGTCATCCCGTTCCTCTCGTTGCCTTCACTGCGTTCTCCTGGTGGTGCGGCTTCGCGGCCGCCGCGCGCTATTCCCCCCGAAGGGGGAGGAGGAGAAGTCGCAGGTCGAGCGGGAACGGCATCCTCGCCAGCTTACACGCCGTCGATCGACCGGGCGCGGACTGGGCGCCCGACGCGAAGCCGGCGAATGCGGCGGCTGCTGGCACCACCTCTCTTCTGAAAGTGGTCAGCAAGGCTGAGCATCCTTGCTGACCAGTTCTCCAAAGAACGTCTCACCACAACGCTCAGCCCCGTGGCACCGACCAGCGCGGGGCTCCACCGGGGCCCGACCGGCAGGACTACAGCGTCAGGACGACCTTGCCGACGTTGCGGCGCTCCGCCATGAAGCGGTGGGCGTCGGGGCCGCGCTCGAGCGGAAAGGCCTCGGCCACGACCGGACGGATCTTGCCCTCGTCCATCCACTCGCGCAAAGGGCTCACGAGCTCGTCGAGGCTGCCCTTCGAGTCCCACAGCGTCAGGACGTTGAGGCCGATGACCGCCTTCGAGGCCGAAGCCAGGCGCAGCGGATTGAACCAGGGCGTCTGGGCGAGGCCCTTCACCGCCGCGGGGATGTTTCGGCGCTCGCCCTGCACGATCGACGACGCCCCGAAGCAGACGATCCGGCCGCCGGCCCGCAGCAGCGAGTACGACTGGCGATAGCTCCTGCCCCCGACGGCGTCCATCACGAGATCGAGCGCATGGCGCTCGCCGGTGGTCCGGCGCACCGCCTTGACGAAGCTCTCGTTGCGATAGTCGATCGCGTGGTCCACGCCGAAGCCGCGGATCGCCTCGTGCTTCGACGCCGACGCGGTGCCGAACACCTCGGCGCCGAGGAGCTTGGCGATCTGGGTCGCGGCGATCCCGACGCCGCCGGCCGCCGCGTGCAGGAGGACCCGCTCGCCGTCGCGCAGCGAGCCGTAGCGGACGAGCCCGGCGTACGCCGTCGCGTAGTTGACCGGCAGCGCCGCGCCCTCCTCGAAGCTCCAGCCTTCGGGCATCGGGACGAGCTGGTCGGCGCGCACCGCGACGAGCTCCGCGTAGCCGCCGAACCGGCAGCCGCTGATCACGCGGTCTCCGACCGCGACGCCCTCCACCCCGTCGCCCACGGTCTCGACCTGGCCGGCGACCTCGTAGCCGAGCACGCATGGCGGCTTGGGCGCGTCGGGGTAGACGCCCATGCGGGCCATCAGCTCGGCGAAGCTGATCCCGGCGGCCCCGACCGCGATCCGGACCTCGCCGGGGCCGGGAGTCGGATCGGGACGCTCCTCGACGCGCAGCACCTCGGGCGCGCCGTGCTCGGTCAGGACGAGCGCCCTCACAGCTAGAGGTTCACCGCGCGGCCGTCGTGGAAGCCGTCGAGGCCGGCGATCTCGGCGATCAGCGCGTCGGGGACGGGCGCTTCGGCCGTGACCGCCATTACCGCGTCGTCCGCCTCCTCCTCCGCGCCCACCGCAGCCGAGGCGATGTTCACTCCGTGCCGGCCGAAGATCGTGCCGACGCGGCCGATCATCCCCGGCTGGTCGCGGTAGCGAAAGACCGCGATGTGGTCGGCGAGCTCGATGTTGAAGCTCTGCCCGTAGACCGAGACGAGGTGCGGCACGTTGCGCGGCCCGAAGCCGGTGCCCGCGACCTCGACCTGGTGCCCGTTCGAGGCGACGCAGACGGCCACCAGCTCGTTGAAGTCCGCCGACGCGGGCTCCTTCTGCTCGGCCACCACGATCCCGCGCTCCTCGGCGAGCGAGGGTGCGTTGACGAGGTTGACCTGCTCCTCGGTGTGCCCCTCGAGCACGCCGTTCAGCACGGCCGTCGTGAGGAGGCGCGTGTCGTACTCGGACAGCCGTCCCTCATAGCGGACGTCGATGCGATCGATCGCGGAGGCTTCGGCGAGCGACATCGCGAGCCGGCCGAGGTTGCGACAGAGCGGCAGGAACGGGCTCAGGACCTCCATCTCCTCGGCGCGGACGGTCGGGATGTTGACCGCGTTCATCACCGGGTCGCCGCTCAGCGCCGCCGCCACCTGCTCCGCCGTGATGATCCCGGCGCGGTCCTGTGCCTCGGCGGTGGACGCCCCGAGGTGCGGCGTCACCACCACCCCCGGCAAGCCGAACAGGGGATGCTCGGTGATCGGCTCCTCGGGGAAGACGTCCAGCGCCGCTCCGGCGACCCTCCCGCTCTCCAGCGCCTGCTGGAGCGCCTCGTGGTCCACGAGCTCCCCGCGCGCGCAGTTGACGACGAGCGCCCCCTCGCGCATCTGGGAGAACGCCTCGGCGTTCAGCCAGCCGGTGGTCTCGGGCGTGCGCGGGAGGTGGAGCGTGACGATGTCCGAGCGCGCGTAGAGGTCAGCCGAGCTCTCGGCGCGCTCGACGCCGAGCTCGCGGTAGCGCTCGGCGGAGACGAACGGGTCGAAGGCGAGGACGGTCATCCCGAAGGCCCTCGCCCGCTCCGCGACGAGCTGTCCGATGCGGCCGAAACCGAGCACCCCGAGCGTCTTGCGGTAGACCTCGATCCCCCCGAAGCGCTTTCGCTCCCACCTCCCGGCGGTCAGCGAGGCGTGGGCCTGCGGCACGTTACGACACAGCGCGAGCATCAGCGCCATCGTGTGCTCGGCGGCCGCGATCACGTTCGACTGCGGCGCGTTGGCCACCACGACGCCGCGCTTGGTGGCGGCCTCGACGTCGATGTTGTCGACCCCGATGCCGGCGCGGCCGATGACCTTGAGGCGGTCGGCGCGCCCGATCAGGTCGGCGGTGACCTGGGTGGCCGACCGGACGATCAGCGCGTCGTAGCCGGCGATCCGCTCGGGCAGCTCGCCGTCGGACCAGCCGGTCCCGTCGTCGACCTCGAAGCGCGCGCGCAGCAGGTCGAGCCCCGCGGGCGCGATCTCCTCCTTGACGAGCACGCGCGCGGCGGCGGTCACGAGCAGGTGCGCGCCGTCAGGCGGGCGCGCCGGCCGGGACGCCGGCTTCGGAGAACACCCGCTGCGCGGCGGCCACGCCGGCGCCGGGCTCGAGGTCGTGGCCGAGCTCGCGCAGCGTCATCTCGAGGCCGGCGATGGCGACGATCACGTCGAACGCGCCGAAGTAGCCGCAGTGGGCGATCCGGACGATCCTCCCCTTGAGCTGCCCCTGGCCGCCCGCGATCGTGATCCCGAAGCGGTCGCGCATCCGCTTCGGCACCTGCGCGCCGTCGATGCCGTCCGGGAGCGCGATCGCGGTGACGACGTTGGCGTTGTCGTCCTCCGGCCCGTAGAGCTCGAGGTCGTGCGCGCGCGCCGCCTCGCGCGCCGCGCGGCCGAGCAGGCGATGGCGGTCGTGGACGCGGTCGAGGCCCTCTTCCTCGATCATCCCGAGCGCGACGTCGAGCGCCATGAACAGCCCGACCGCGGGCGTGAACGCGCTGTCGGGAGGGTCCTTTCGCTGTCCGGCGGCGGTCCGCTGCCAGTCGAAGTAGTAGCTGCCGCCCGCCGCCTCGGTCGCTCGCGCGAGCGCCTCCCCCGAGGCGCTCGCAAAGGCGAGGCCGGGAGGGCACATGAGCGCCTTCTGCGATCCCGACACGACGACGTCGAGCCCCCATTCGTCCTGCCTGACGGGCACCGCGCCGAGCGCCGACACCGCGTCGACGACGATCATGGCGTCGTGCGCGTGGGCGGCCACCGCGAGCGCGCGCACGTCGTTGACGACGCCGGTCGAGGTCTCCGACAGCGTCGTGAAGACCGTTCTCGCGCCGCTGTCTGAGAGCGCGCGATCGAGCGCGTCCGGCTCGACCTTGCTCCCCCAGCCCGCTTCGAGGTGCCGTGTGGCAGCGCCGTGCGCGTCGCAGAGCTCGGCCCAGCGCTCGCCGAACTTGCCGCAGGAGGCCACCAGCGCCGGCTCGCCGGCACGGGTCAAGTTCACCACCGCCGACTCCATCGCGCCGGTGCCGGAGGCCGCGAAGCAGAGCACGTCGTTCGAGGTCTGAAAGACGCGCGGAAGGCGCTCAAGGCAGCGGGCGTAGACCTCGATGAACGCCGGCGCGCGGTGGTAGAGCATCGGCTCGGCCATCACCTGCGACACCTTGGGAGGCACGGGCGTGGGCCCCGCGGTCATCAGGTATTGCTTGATGAAGGCGTCAGTCATCGGCGGCGGCCGAGGATAGCGGAGGCCCCGGTGCTCCCTCCGGCGCGGCGGCGAGCCGCCGGGGCGGCTCGCGCGGGACTCGGCTCAGCCGAAGAGGCCGCGCCCGACGGCCACGGCGAGCTGCGCGAACGGCAGCGCCCGCGAGCTCTGGTCGAAGCCGCGCTGGAACTCCTGATCGAAGTCGGAATCGGACTCGGCGACGATCGCGATGACGACCCAGAAGGCCGTCGCCAGCACCGACAGCGCCGCGCCGACGATGCCCGTCACGTAGCCCGCCTGGGCGAGGCCGCGATGCTTGCGCGTCCGGCCGGACTCCACGTTGCGCTTGCCCCGGCGGCCGAAGATGATCGCGAGCACGGCGCAGATCAGCGAGATGATCGTGGACAGCCCCGCGCTGATGAGGAGGAAGGCGAGCGAGCAGACGCCGAGCACGAGCGCCGCGACCGCCTCCCCGTTGCCCGGCTCGTCGGCCGAGGGCTGAGTTGGGGCTCCGTAGGCGCCCGGGGCGTAGGCCGGCGGCGGATAGCCGGGAGGCGGCGGATGCTGACCGTAAGCGGGCGCCGAGGGAGGGCCGCTCGGGGCCGCGCCGCCGGGCGGCGGGCCGTGCGGCGGCGGCGCCCCGGAAGTGGCCGGGGGCGGCCCGGAGGCGGAGGGCGGCGGCGGCTCGCCCGGCGCGGCCGGCCGATGCTCTGGTCCGGACGCCTCCGGCGGGAGCCAGCCGCTTCCCCTATCGCTCTCGGCCATCTAGAACTCGGTGTCGATCCAGTCCATCATCGAGCGAAGCTCGCGCCCCTCGCGCTCGACCTGGTGATCGCGCTGCTCCTCGCGCATGCGCTGAAAGCTCTCCTGGCCGGCGTTGTTCTCGGCGATCCACTCGCGCGCGAAGTCGCCCGACTGGATCTCGGCCAGGATCTGTCCCATCGCCTCGCGCGCGGGGGCGCCGATCACCCGCTTGCCGCGCGTCAGGTCGCCGTACTCGGCGGTGTTCGAGATCGAGTGGCGCATGCCGGTGATGCCCTTCTCATATATGAGGTCGACGATCAGCTTGAGCTCGTGAAGGCACTCGAAGTAGGCGAGGCGCGGGTCGTAGCCGGCCTCCACCAGCGTCTCGTAGCCGGCCCTGACGAGCTCGGTGACGCCGCCGCAGAGCACCGCCTGCTCGCCGAAGAGGTCGGTCTCGGTCTCGTCCTTGAAGGTCGTCTCGATCGCCCCGGCGCGGGTGCACCCGATCCCCTTCGCGTAGGCGAGGACGAGGTCGCGGGCGTGCCCGCTGGCGTCCTGGTGAACCGCGAGAAGGCCCGGGACCCCGTTGCGCTCGAGGTACTGGCGGCGAACCAGGTGGCCCGGGCCCTTTGGCGCGACCATGCCGACGTCCACCCCGGGCCCCGGCTCGACCTGCCCGTAGTGGATCGAGAACCCGTGCGCGAACATCAGAAGGTCGCCGGGCGCCACGCCGTCGCTGATCTCGGACTCCCAGACAGCGGCCTGCTTCTCGTCCGGCAGCAGCACCATGACGACCGTTCCGCGGCTCGCCGCCTCCGCGACCGGGAGCACCTCGAGCCCGTGCTCCTCGGCGCTCGCGCGCGAGCTCGAGTCCTCGCGCAGGCCGACCACGACGTCCACACCCGAGTCGCGCAGGTTGAGCGCGTGCGCGTGTCCCTGCGACCCGTAGCCCAGGATCGCGACCGTCCGGCCGTCGAGGCGACCGAGGTCGGCGTCGGGGTCGTAGATCACGGGATGACTCTAGCCCTCCGCGTCTTGCGCGCTCGGCCGCCGCGATCTGGTAAGCAGGGGGCGTGCGCCTTCCCGCGTTGATTCGCCGACCCGCGGTGCTCGTCGCACTGGCGCTCGCGTGCGTCGCCGGCGCGGGGCTGGGTCTTGCGGTGGCCGCCGACGACGGCGACTCCCCGCAACTTAGCAGCGGACAGGGATCTCACGAAGCAGTCGTCGGCGGTCCGCTCGGAGGCTCTTCGCCGAGGCGGGACCGCACCAGCTTGCCCTGCGCGTTGCGCGGCAGCGCCGCCACCAGGCGCACCTCCTTCGGCACCTTGAAGGGGGCGAGCCTCCGCGCGCCGTGCTCGATCAGCTCGCCCGGGCTCGGCGCCGCTCCGGGCGCCGGCACGACGAAGGCGACCACGGCCTCCCCCCACTCGCGGTCGGGAAGGCCGACGACGCCCGCGTCCGCGACGTTCGGGTGAGCGAGCAGGGCCTCCTCCACCTCGACGGCGCTGACGTTCTCCCCGCCGGTGACGATCACGTCGTCGAGGCGCCCCTCGACGTGCAGGAGCCCGCGCCCGTCGAGGCGGCCGCGGTCGCCGGTGCGAAGCCAGCCGCCGGGGTCGAGCGCGCCGGACGCCACCATCGGGCCGCGGACGAGGATCTCACCGCTACGCCCGATCTGGAGCTGCACGCCGGGGAGCGCACGGGCGCCGGCGCCCGGCGCGGGCTCGGTGGCCACCTGCGAAGCGGTCTCGGTCATCCCGTAGGTTCGAACGACCGGAAGGGCCTGCTCCTCGGCCCAGCGGAGGAGGTCGGGCGGCGCGCTCGCCCCGCCGAGCAGGATCGCCCTCAGGGCGGGCGCTCGCTCGAGCCCGGCGTCCGCCAGCCGGCGGAGCATCGTGGGGACGAGCGAGGCGAGCGTGATCTCGCCGCGGGCGATGGTGTCGGCCACGGTCGCCGTAGCGAAGCCGTCGTATACGACGGCGGTCGTCCCGTACACGGCCGAGCGGATCGGGATCGCGAGGCCGCCGACGTGAAACAGCGGCAGGACGCAGAGCCAGCGATCGTCGGGAGCCACGCCGAGTCCCCACGCTGACGCGATCGCGCTCGCGACGTGGTTGCGATGGCTCAGGCCGACCGGCTTCGCCTGCCCGGTCGTGCCGGAGGTGAAGAGGATCGTCCAGGGCGCGTCCAGGTCGATCCCCCACCGAGGCGCGAGGTCCGCCTGCTCTCCGGCGAGCGGCTCCTCGACGACGAGACGCGGCGCCGTCTCGTCGATCTGGGCGCGCCGTTCGGAGGCGGTCAGGCGCGCGTCGAGCGGCACCAGCGCGGCGCCGACCCTGGCCGCGGCGTGCAGCAGCGTCACGAGCTCGAGGCCAGCCGGAAGCGCAGCGGCCACGCGATCGCCGGCCGTCACGCCGAGCGCGGCGAGGCGCCGAGCCGCCGCGTCCGTCTCGCGGTCGAGCTCCGCGTAGGTCGCGCTGCGCGCGCCCGCGACCACCGCGGGATGGTCCGAGTGCGTGCCGGCGCGCAGGGAGAGCCAGTCGTGCAGGCGAACTATCGTAGGTCCACCCGTGGCGAGCCCGAACGCCATCCGACCCGCGCTCGACTGGGCCGCCGACGGCGAATATGAGGACATCCGCTACGAGACCGCGGACGGGATCGCGAAGCTCACGATCGCCCGCCCCGAGGTCCGCAACGCCTTTCGGCCGCAGACGCTGATCGAGCTGTCCGAAGCGTTCGACCGCGCGCGCGAGGACCTCGACGTGGGCGTCATCGTCCTGACCGGCGAGGGGCCGCTCGCGTTCTGCTCGGGCGGCGACCAGCGGGTGCGCGGCGACGCCGGCTACCTCGCTGAGGACGAGGCCGCCCGCCGCGGCGTCGGGCGCTTCCACGTGACCGACCTTCAGGTCCAGATCCGCCGCACCCCGAAGCCGGTCGTGGCGATGGTCGCCGGCTACGCGATCGGCGGCGGCCACGTGCTGCACGTCGTGTGCGACCTCACGATCGCCGCCGACAACGCCCGCTTCGGTCAGACCGGCCCGCGCGTGGGGAGCTTCGACGGCGGCTTCGGCGCCGGCGTGCTCGCGAGCCTGGTGGGGCCCAAGCGCGCGAAGGAGATCTGGTTCCTCTGCCGTCAGTACGACGCCGCACAGGCGCTCGACATGGGCCTGGTGAACGCGGTGGTGCCGCTCGAGCGCCTCGAGGAGGAAACCGTCGGCTGGTGCCGCGAGATGCTCGCGATGTCGCCGTTCGCGCTGCGCCTGCTCAAGGCGAGCTTCAACGCGACCGAGGACGGGCTCGCCGGCCTTCAGCAGCTGGCCCACGACGCGAACCTGCTCTTCTACGCGACCGAGGAGGCGCAGGAGGGGCGCGACGCCTACACCGAGCGCCGCCGCCCCGACTTCGGGCGCTTTCCAAAGCGGCCTTGAGCGCCCTGCCCGGCGAACGGGACCGGGATTCCCGCGCAGGGCGCGGGGCGCGGGCCGCCAGGGCGCTCCGGCTCTGGATCGTGGCGGCGCGGCCGCGAACACTCCCCGCCGCAGTCGCCCCGGTGGCCGTAGGCACGGCGCTCGCCGGCTCAGAGGGCACCTTCCGGCCGCTCGCCTTTGCCGCCGCTTTGATCGGAAGCGTGTTCATCCAGGTCGGCACGAACCTGTCGAACGACTACTCGGACGCGCGCCGCGGCGCCGACACCGAGGATCGGCTCGGCCCGGTGCGGGTCACCGCCGGCGGGCTGATGCCGCCGCGCCACGTGCTGGTCGGGACCTACCTCGCCTTCGGAGTCGCGGTCGCCGCCGGCCTCTACCTGGCGGCGGTGGCCGGCGCGGAGCTGCTGCTCGTGGGCGTCGCCTCGATCCTCGCGGGCGTGCTCTACACGGGCGGTCCCCGCCCCTACGGCTACGAGGGCCTCGGCGAGCTGTTCGTGTTCCTGTTCTTCGGCGTCGTCGCGGTCACGGGCTCCTACTTCGTGCAGACCGAGCGGCTCACCCTCGAGGCCGTGGCGCTGTCGGTTCCGGTCGGGCTGCTCGCCGCCGCGATCCTGGTCGTGAACAACGTCCGCGACGTCGACACCGACCGCCGCGCCGGCAAGCGGACGCTGGCGGTCAAGCTCGGCCGTGCCCGGGCGCGCCGGCTGTTCGCGGCGATGGTCGCCGTCGCCTTCGCCTCCCCGGTCGGGATCTGGCTCGCCGGCGGGCTGAGCGCCTGGGTCCTGCTGCCGCTGCTCTGCGTTCCGCTCGCGGTCTCGCTCGCGCACGTCGTCGCCACCCGCAGCGACGGACCGGCCCTGAACGCGGCGCTCGCGCGGACGGGCGCGCTGCTCGCCGCGTTCTCGCTGCTGCTCGCGGCGGGCACGCTCGCGTCGTGATCGCCTGTCAGGACCGCCCTCGCAGCGCTCGCCGGTGCTGAAACGGACGCTCAGGCGCCTGTCGCTTCCTTTCGGGGAGCCCTTCGCGACAGCGCGCGGCGTGGTGGCCGCCCGCGACCTGCTCCTGCTCCGACTCGAGGACGACGACGGCGCCGTCGGCCACGGCGAGGCGGCTCCGTTCGAGCCCTACGACGGGGTGCCGATCGACTCGATCGCCCGCGCGCTCGTCGACGCCGACGTCTCGGCCGACGGTTGCTCGCGTGATCTGCCGCCCCACGCGCGCGCGGCCGTCGAGATGGCGCTGCTCGACCTACGCGCGCGGCGCGACGGGCGTCCGGTCGGCGAGCCCGGCGCGGAGGCGATCGCCGTCAACCGCACGCTCGGCGCCGGCCCGCCCGAGGAGGTCGCCGGTCGTGCGCGAGCCGGCGTGCGCGACGGCTTCTCCTGCTTCAAGCTGAAGGTCGGGCTCCCCGACGACGCGGAGCGCGTGGCGGCGGTGCGCGAGGCGATCGGCCCGTGGCCGGCGCTGCGCCTCGACGCGAACGGCGCCTGGAGCACGGACGAGGCGATCCGGACGATGTCCACGCTCGCCTCCTACGACATCGAGCTGCTCGAGCAGCCGTGCGCGACGCTATCCGAGCTCGCCGAGGTTCGGGCCGCGCTCGACGTCCGAATCGCGGCCGACGAGCCGATCGCCACCGCCGGCGACGTCGAGCGGGCAGCCGACGCGCGCGCGTGCGACGCCATCAACGTGAAGCTGGCCGCCAGCGGCGGCTTCTCGGGCGCCCGCGCCGCGGTCAGAGCCGCGACCGCGTGCGGCCTCGATCCCTACCTGTCCAGCACCTTCGACGGCCCCTGGGGCATCGCCGCCTCGCTCCAGCTCGCGGCGGCCGAGCGCATCTCGCTCGCCTGCGGGCTCGCGACGCTGGAGCTGTTCGACACGCGCCTGGCGCGGGCGCTGCCGCCGCCGAACGCGGGGCTACAGGCGGTGCCGCAGGG
>Ga0136615_10000102_pt1 | contig 33716 bp, 32 predicted proteins | sample AntDrymUQ2882206_2_FD_106647 | JGI IMG/M metagenome (GOLD analysis project Ga0136615, IMG submission 106647) | Polar desert sand microbial communities from Dry Valleys, Antarctica - metaG UQ288 (22.06) | ecosystem: Environmental > Terrestrial > Soil > Desert | place: Antarctica: Dry Valley... | reverse complement strand
TGCTGACCGGCCGCAAGCCCTTCTCCGGCGGGTCGCGTCAGGCGGTGGCGCTGCGGCGGTCCCGCGAGCCCGTCCCGCTACCGAGCCGCTTCGTGACCGGCGTCGGGCTGCGGCTGGACGCGGTCGTCGCCGTGGCCACGGCACTCGACCCGAAGGCGCGCTACCCCGACTTGCTGGCTTTTGCGCGGGCCCTGCGCGACGCGGTGCCGCAGGGGCCCGAGGCGGTCCTCGTCCCCGGTCGCGACGCCACCGACGGCACGCTCATCATCCCCTACGACGCGCTGGAGACCGCGATCATCGGTGCGTCCCGCCCATCCGCGCCGCTGCGCGACCCCGCCGAGCCGGGTGCGGCCGCCGAGACCGCCGGGGCGGGGGATCGGCGCCGCCCATCGCGCACCCTTGTCCTGTCGTGCACGGCGGTCCTGCTGACGCTGGCCGGCCTCGTCAGCGTGGTCCTGCCGGTGCGGACCGTGCCGGCCGTGGCCGCCACGACCTCGGGCGAGGCCGAGGCCGCACTGGTGGCGGCCGGCCTGCGGCCGGTGATCGGCGCGCCGGTCGCGTCCACTGCGGTGCCCGAGGGGCTCGTCCTCGGGACCCGGCCAGGCGCCGGCGCCCGCCTGCGCAACGGTGCCGCGGTGTCGCTGACCCTGTCGAGCGGGCCGCAGGAGGTGACGGTGCCGTCGGTGCTGGCCAGCGACCGTGACGACGCCGTCGCCCGGCTCCAGGGACCGCCCTACGGCTTCCGGGTGCGGGTCGAGGAAGCGCACTCGGCGACCGGGGCGCCTGCGGGCACGGTGCAGGCGCAGGCGCCGGCGGCGGGTGAGTCCGTGGACACCGGCGCCGCGGTCGTGGTGAACGTCTCGCTCGGCGCCCCGCCGGTCACGGTGCCTGAGCTCGCCGGGACGGAAAGGGACGCGGCGCAGCGGCGGCTCACAGGGGCCGGCCTGGGCGCGGTGTTCCGCGAGGAGTACAGCGACCTGCAGCCGGTGCCCGGCCGGGTGACCGCCCAGTCGCCGGCGGCGGGCGAGCAGGTGGCGGGGACCTCGCCGGTGGAGGTGGTGGTGTCACGCGGGCCGCGGACGCTGGTCCTGCCCGACCTGCGGCTGCGCCCGATCGAGGAGGCCCGCGCGGCGCTGGCCGCGCTGGACCTCAGCGTGCGGGTGTCCGAGGAGCCGCCACCGCAGTTCGGCCCGTTCGTGTGGGGCACCCCGGGGCTGGTGGAGCGCCAGTCCCCGGCGGCGGGCAGCGAGGTGGTGCGGGGCCAGGAGGTGGTGCTGTCGACCTGGGCGGCCCCCGCCGCGCCGGCCCCGGCGCCCTAGATGCCGCGGTCCTTCGCGCGCACCTCGTCGATCAGACCGTAGGCCACCGCGTCCGGCGCGGACAGCCAGAAGTCGCGGTCGGTGTCGCGGGTGATCTGCTCCACCGACTTGCCGGTGCGCTCGGCGAGGATCTCGTTGAGGCGCTCGCGCAGAAAGGCGATCTGGCGGGCCTGGATCTGGATGTCGACTGCCTGGCCGCGGGCGCCGCCGAGTGGCTGGTGGATCATGATCCGTGCGTTCTCGGTGGCCGAACGGGTCCCCGACGCGGTGCCCAGCAGGAATGCCGCGGCTGACGCCGCCACGCCGACGCAAACGGTGTTGACCTTCGCCCGCATGAGGTTCATGACGTCGTAGACGGCGAACATGCCGCTGACGAGCCCGCCGGGGGAGTTGATGTAGAGCGTGACGTCCTTGTCGCTGTCGGCGTCCAGCGACATGAGCTGGGCCACGAGGGTGTCGGCGACGGTGTCCTCGATGGCCCCGCGCAGGTACAGCGTGCGGTTCTCGTACAGCTTGCGCCAGACGTTGGCCTCGACCATCTGCTCCAGCGGGTTGTACGGCTGCGGTGCGTCTTCGTCCTCGGCCCTCACGGCGCGACTCCTGGTTTCGGGGAGTGCGAAGGGTACCAGCGCCCCATGCCGCTCAGCCGCGGCGAAAGGCGCCGCCCGGGCCGCGTCGCCTCCTACCCTTCTTCGTCGCCGGGGTCGGGTCCGGATCGACGGGGGTCAGGGGCTCGCGCAAGCCCGCGGGGACGTCGGTGAGCACGGCCACGAGCACGCGGTGGCCGAGGTCCGGGTGCGGGGGAAGACCCTCCAATCGCCGCCGGCCGCGACGCAGCAGGCGGGCCCGCGCGGCCCACTCCCGCCGCTCGGTCACCCCGGCGGCGAGCGCGGCGGCCGGCGCCGGTTCCGCCAGGCCCAGGACCCAGTCAGCGAGGCCGGGCACGCCGGCCGCGCCCTCCTCGTCGGGCAGCGGTGGCCCGGCAAGCGCCTCGAGCGCCTGCTCCAGAGCTGCGGCGGCCTCGGGATCCGGCTGCTGGAGGCTGGCGACCCCCGCGTCGTGCGCGCGCACGAGCGCACAGCGCGCACGCTGGTCCAGCCCAGCCAGCGTGCCCTCGATCGGGTCGCTGCGCGGCGGGGCAGCGCCAGCGGTCACGTCGGCCAGCAGCACCGCGGAGGACGGCGCTGCGGGGGCGCGGCCCTGGTCGCTGAGGTGCTCGGCGGCCAGGGCGAAGCCGGTGCGGCGCACCCAGCCTTCCAGACCGGCGTCGGCGGGCGGGGCGCTCCACAGGGCGCTGTAGGTGCGCCGCAGCAGCGCCTCGACCTCGTCGGCCTGCCCCAGCAGCCGGCGGGCCGCGGCGTGGGCGGCCCCCGAGGTGCGGTGGTAGGCCTCGGCGAGCGCGAGCGGGTCGCCCGCGGCGAGCGCCTCGCACAGCTGGTGCTCCGTGGAACGCCGGTGATCCAGGGTGACGACCGACAGCATGGTCCCTCGTCCTATTCGCAGCCTATGGGTGGTTATCAACCTCACCATACGCCACCGGTAGGCCGCGGAACGTGCGCGGCTTCGCCGACCCGCAGACGGACCCCGTCCCAGGCGGGCTCCCGCAAGGGTGCATCGGCGCGCCAGTGCACGCCGCGCGACTCCTGCCGCAGCGTCGCGCTGCGCACGATCAACCGTCCCACCCGCACCAGGCTCGCCAGCTCGAGGCCGTCGCGGTCGGCGGCGGGTAACGGGCCGAGCGCGTGCGCCACCGTGTCGATCGCCTTCGCCACGCCATCGAGGCCATCGGCGGTGCGGATCGCGCCGGCGCCCGCGGACATCGCGGCACGCAGTTCTGCGCGCAGCGCGGCAGCGCCGGTGACGCTGCCGGCGGGTGTCAGCGGGGGCGGTGACGGGTCGGCCTCGGCCGCGAGCTCGCGACGGCCGTGCTCGGGGGCGGGCAGGTCGGTGGCCAGCGCCAGCGCCGCACGGTGGGCGAACACCGCCGACTGCAGCAGGGAGTTGCCGGCCATGCGGTTCGCGCCGTGCACTCCCGTGCAGGCAGCCTCCCCGGCCGCGAACAGCCCGGGCAGGGTGGTCCGGCCGTCGAGGTCGGTGGCGACGCCGCCCACGAAGTAGTGCTGGGTCGGCTCCACGGGGACCGGCTGGCGGGTGAGGTCGTAGCCGGTCTCGCGGGCGCCCGCGAGGACAGTGGGGAACTCGGCGGCCAGCAGCGCAGGGTCCAGGGCGGTGGCGTCCAGCCAGGCGCCGCCCGGCTGGTCGAGGATCCCACGCGTCACCACGAAGCGTGGCGCGAGCTCGGCGTCGGGGTGCCGGCCGACCATGAAGCGTCGCCCGTCGGCGTCGCGCAACACCGCGCCGGCGCCGCGCAGGGCCTCGGTGAGCAGCAGGCGCTGCGCGCCGGCGGCGCGCTCGACCCGCAGGCCGGTGGGATGGAACTGCACGAACTCGCAGTCGATGAGCGCCCCGCCGGCCGCCGCCGCGAGCGCCACGCCGTCGGCGGTGGAGCCCTCGCGGTTCGTGGTGGCGGCGTACAGCCCGCCGCAGCCCCCGGAGGCGAGCACCACCGCACCCGCCCGCAGGCAGGCCAGGCCCGCGGACTGCGCGGGTGCGCCGGGTGCGTCGTCCACGTCGTCGAGCAGGATCCACAGGCCGCGCACCGGCCCGCCGGGCATGGGCTGCACGAAGGCGCAGCCCATGCCCTGCACGCGGGTGATGCGGCCCGCCGCCGCCGCCGACAGGGCACGGAAGATCTCGGCCCCCGTGGCGTCCACCGCACGCACGCTGCGCGCCACGCTCTGCCCGCCCTCGCGTGCCAGGGCGAATGGCGCGCCCGGCGCGTCGCGCCGATCGAACGCCGCGCCGCGGCGCACGAGGTCGGCGACGCGCGCGGGACCCTGCTCGCTCATGACCCGCACCGCCTGCCGGTCGCCGAGGCCGTCGCCGGCGCGCAGCGTGTCCGCCGCGTGCAGCACGGGGGAGTCGTCGGGCCCGACCGCCGCGGCGAACCCGCCCTGGGCCAGCGGGGTCGACCCGATTGTCCCCAGCGCGCCCTTGTCCACCACAGCGACGCGCAGGTCTCCCCGGGCGTCGAGCAGGTCGAGCGCGGCGACGAGCCCCGCCACCCCCGAGCCCAGCACCACCACGTCGAAGATCGACGTCCTCCCGGGGGCGGCGGCGGGTCCGGTCACGCACGCTCCTTCGGGTGAGGGGGGATCGGCGAGGGTACAACGGTTCGACGGCGGCGCACGCTGCCGCGTGCCGAGCCCGAAGGACCCCGCTGGTGGAGCGTGTGAACACCCGGTCCCGCATCCTCACCTCACTGTTCGTCGTCCTGCTGCTGTTCTGGCTGTTCTCCAGCCTCGGTGCGAACGCGAACCGGATCCGCTACGACGAGTTCACCGCGGCCGTGCAGGCGGGGGAGGTGCGCTCGGTCACCATCGACGGCCAAGGGGTCGACGGTGTGCGCGCCGGCGGCGAGCCGTTCTCCACCATCCTGCCGGGCCTCAACGTCGCCGACTCCCGCGGCGCCCTGCTGGAGCTGCTCGCCGAGCACGACGTGCAGCAGACCTACCGGCCCGAGGGCGGCGGCATCCTCGGCCTGCTCGCCACGCTCGCGCTGCCGCTGCTGGTCTTCGTCGGCTTCTTCTGGTTCCTCAACCGCCAAGCGCGCGGGCAGATGGGCGGCCCGCTCGGGCAGATCGGCAAGTCGACCGCGAAGCTGCACAAGCCCCACGAGCCGACCACCCGCTTTGCCGACGTGGCCGGCTACCGGGAGGTGAAGGAGGAGGTCGCCGAGGTCGTCTCCTTCCTGCGCGAACCCGACCGCTTCCGTAAGGCCGGCGCGGAAGTGCCGAAGGGCATGCTGCTCGTGGGCCCCCCGGGGACGGGCAAGACCCTGCTGGCCCGGGCGACGGCGGGCGAGGCCGGGGTGCCATTCATCACCGTCACCGGCTCGGATTTCATGGAGATGTTCGTCGGCGTTGGCGCGAGCCGCGTCCGCGACCTGTTCAAGACCGCCCGCGCGAACGCGCCGTGCATCATCTTCATCGACGAGCTCGACTCCATCGGGCGCAAGCGCGGCGCCGGGCTGGGCGGCGGCCACGACGAGCGCGAGCAGACGCTGAACCAGCTGCTGGGCGAGATCGACGGCTTCGAGGGCTCCGAGGGCGTGGTGATCATGGCCGCCACCAACCGCCCCGACGTCCTCGACCCCGCGCTCCAGCGGCCCGGCCGCTTCGACCGTCAGATCGTGGTCCCGCTGCCCACGCTGGAGGAGCGCGAGGAGATCCTCGGCGTGCACGTGAAGGGCAAGCCCATCGGGCCCGACGTCGACCTGCGCACCCTGGCGCGCGGCACGCCCGGCATGGCCGGGGCGGACCTCAAGAACCTCATCAATGAAGCGGCCCTGATCGCCGTGCGTGGGGGTTCCGACGAGGTCAGGATGCGCGACATCGAGCAGGCGCGCGAGCGTCACACGATCGGCCGCGAGCGCGCGTCGCTGCGTCTGGACGAGGAGGAGAAGCGGGCTGTCGCATACCACGAGGGCGGTCACGCGCTCGCCGCGTTCTGCGAGGAGGAGGCCGACCCGGTCTACAAGGTCACCGTGCTGCCGATCGGCATGGCGCTGGGCGTGACCACCCAGCTGCCCATCGACGAACGTCACATCTACCTGCGCAGCTGGCTGGACGCGCGGCTCAAGGTGATGTTGGGCGGCCGGGCCGCGGAGATGGTGGTGCTGGGCCAGCCGACCACCGGCGGCCAGCACGACCTCGTCCAGGCCACGAAGCTGGCCCGCGCGATCGTGCGCGAGTTCGGCATGGGCGAGCTGGGGCCGGTGGGCTACGCCGACAACCAGCAGGTGTTCCTGGGCGAGGAGCTGGGTCGGGGCCACGAGTACTCCGAGTGGACCGCCCAGCTCATCGACCAGGAGGTCAAGGCCATCCTGTCGACCGCGCTCGACGAGACCATCGTGCTGTTCACCCAGCTGCGCGCGGGCCTCGACGCGATGGCCGAACAGCTCGTGGAGCGCGAGTCGCTGACCGGCGAGGAGGCGCTCGCGGCGGTCCGTGGCGCGCTGGCGCCGGAGCAGCGTGCGCTGCTGCGCGGCCGGGCCAGCGTGGTGGACATGCCGAAGACGGTGGTCGACCAGGTCCACGAGGCGGAGAAGCGCGTGGGGGTCGCCTGATGGTGGGCGAACTGATCGGCGTGCTCGGCGGGACGGGCGACCAGGGCCGCGGGTTGGGCCTGCGCTTCGCGCTCGCCGGGTATCCGGTGGTGCTCGGTTCGCGCGACGCCGGGCGGGCCAAGGATGCCGCCGGCGCCGTGCGCGAACTCGCGCCGGACGGCGACGTACGCGGCGCCGGCAATGCCGAGGTGGCCGCGGGCTGCGACCTGTGCATCGTCGCCGTGCCCTACGCGGGCCAGCGGGCGACGCTGACGGAGGTGGGTGAGCACCTGCGCGGCAAGCTCGTGGTGAACTGCGTCAACGCGTTGGACCTCACCGGCGGCCCGCACCGCCTCGAGGTTGCGGCGGGTTCGGCGGCGCAGGAGTGCGCCGAGCTGCTGCCGGGCGCCCGCGTCACCGCCGCGTTCCACACGGTGTCCGCAGCGAAGCTGCTCGATCCCGGCGCCACGCTGGAGGGTGACGTTCCGGTGTGCGGCGACGACGCCGACGCCCGCCTGGCCACCGTCGCCCTTGCCGACGCGCTGGGCATGCGCGGGGTTGCCGCCGGCCCGCTGCACCACAGCGGCACGCTGGAGGCGCTCGCGGCGCTGATCATCTCGGTGAACCGTCAGTACCGCACCAGCGCGGGCATCGCCTTTACGAACGTGGACCGCTCCCGCTCGCGCTGACCTCGATCATTGGCCTGGCGTGCGGGGATAGCATTGCCCGGCATGAGCGCGTTCCCGCCCCCCACCGGCCCCGCCGACGGTCGCGTGCCTGGCGGTTCCGGGCCCGCCGCGGCGGGCCGCAGTGGTCCGTCCTACGGCCGTGCCCTTCTCGCCACGCTGGTCTGGCCGGCGCTGAACCTGGTGGCGCTGTTCGCCCTGCTCGGAGCTCCGGGCTCGCCGCGGGCGGGCGGCGAGATCACCGGTTCACTGCTGCTCTCCTCCCTGCTGGCCGCGCTGATCACCTGGCGGGTCGCCCGCCGTGTGACGACCCGGTCGTTCTGGCAGCTCGCACTGCTCGCCCTGCCCTTCTACCTGGTGCTGCGCCTGCTCGGCGCTGTCGGTGGAGCCGCAGGGTAGGGCGAGTTCCTTCGAGGAATCCCAGGCCCCCTGACCCCGAACCCGTGACACTCGAAACCATGCCGCGCAGGCGGTGATCGACTTCCGCAGCACCGACTGGTCCAATCAGGCAACGGCTACGCCGACACGACGGTCCCCCGGCGAGCGGGTGGGCAGCCGGCAGCGCGACGTACATGGGCTCGGTGAGCAGCGTGCGCCAGCGGAAGCGCTCTCCGGCCCGGGCACCGGCAGCCACACGATCGCGATGTCCGCCTCCTCGGCGGCGAGCCCGGCGGTCTCTGGTGCACGGCGAGGACGCGGCCCTGGCGGACGGTGCCCGCGCCTTCGCCGAGGGCCTCGCCGGCCCAGAGGAGTTCCGGTGGACCAGCGGCACGCAACTCGACTTCTACGACCAGCAGCCGCAGGTAACGATGGCGGTCCAGGCGGTCGCGGAGCACTTCCACGCCACGCTGTGACGCTCAGCTCGCCCTCGGGTCTCCCGTCCGTCCGGCCGGTGGCGGCCCAGGCGACCCGTCCCTGCCCGGGTGGGGGTGACCGGCTCGCACGGGCGCTCGACCAGCTCGCTTGTGCGGCTGTCTGGGCGGGTGGAGATCGCGATGCCCGGTGCGGTGTGGCCGCGCTAGTAGGAGTGGTCGGGGTCGGGGTAGCCGCCGGCGGCGACCTCGGCGCTGAAGGCCTTGGCCGCATCGGTGATGAGGCCGCGGAGGTCGGCGTAGGGCTTGACGAAGCGCGGGAGCCGGCCGCTGGTGAGCCCGAGCAGGTCCGACACCACCATGACCTGGGCGTCGGTGTGCCGTCCGGCGCCGATCCCGATGACGGGAATGGCCAGCGCCTCGGTCACGCGCCGGCCGACCTCGGACGGGACCGTCTCCAGCACCAGTGCGAAGGCGCCCGCGTCCTGCGCCGCACGCGCGTCGGCGACCAGTCGCTCGGCGCCCGCCTCGTCACGGCCCTGCACCCGGAACCCACCGATCTGGTTCACCGACTGCGGGGTCAGGCCAAGGTGGGCCATGACGGGCACGCCGGCGGCGGCCAGGCGGGCGGTGAGCTCGGTGGCCGGTCCGGCGCCCTCCAGCTTCACCGCGCGGGCGCCGCCCTCGGCCAGCATGCGCGCGGCGGTGCGCATGCCGTCCTCGACGGTGATCTGGTAGCTCATGAACGGCAGGTCGGCGACCACCAGCGCCCGGCTCGCGCCGCGCGCGACCGCCCTGGTGTGGTGGAGGATGTCCTCGACGGTGACCGGCACGGTGGTGTCGTAGCCGAGGATCACGTTGCCGAGGGAGTCGCCCACCAGCAGGACCTCGACCCCCGCGGAGTCCAGGATCTGGGCGGTCAGGTAGTCGTAGGCGGTGAGCATCACGAAGCGCTCGCCGCGTTCCTTGTGGCGTCGTAGGTCGTGAACGGAGACGGACCGGGTGGCGGTGTGCACACTCATGGGGCCACTCCTGACCTGCCGGCCCGGCCCGGCGGTGTTCCGCCCGGCGCGCAACGGGTCCAGCGGCGCCGCCATGATACGGCGTCGTTGCGATGACCAGCAGGTGACGGGGGTGGGCGGGTGCGGGTGGTGCTGCAAAGGGTGTCGTCGGCCAGCGTGGCCGTGGACGGGGCGGTGACGGGCGCGATCGCCGTCGGCCTGTACGCCCTGGTCGGTGTCGGGCGCGCCTCCACCGAGGACGACGCTCGCTGGCTGGCGGCGAAGACGCAGGCCCTGCGGGTCTTCTCCGACGCTCGGGGCCTGATGAACCGGTCAGTGGAGGAGGCAGGCGGCGGGGTCCTGGCCGTTAGCCAGTTCACGCTGCACGCGGATACCAGCAGGGGACGGCGCCCCAGCTTCCTCGGCGCAGCCGAACCCGAGCGGGCGCGGCGGCTCTACGAGGTCTACTGCGACGCGCTGGCCGTGCCGGTGGGCCGTGGCGTCTTCGGCGCACACATGATCATCGACGCCGTGCTCGACGGCCCCGTCACCCTGCTGCTGGAGCGGGCGTCTGGGGCTGGGGCAGCATGAGCTGGGCGAGCACCAGCCCGGCCAGCGCGTTGTAGACCACCAGGCCGGGGACGATCTCGGGCGCCCACACCAGTCCCCCGCCCTGGGTCAGCCCGATCACCAGGTAGTAGGCGATGAACAGCGGCACTCCCAGGAGCAGCCCGGCGATGCGGAAGCGCCACGGCTGCTCCGGGGTGGGCCGCAGGCGGCTGATGACGAGGTCGGCAGCGAGCCCGCCGAGGACCGCGGGGATCAGCGTGACGACGGTCTCGAAGGCGGTGAGCGCGTTCGCCATCAGCGCCACCACGGTGAACAGCACGGTGACGGCGCCGAAGGGCGGCTGCCAGCGCTTGAGCAGGAATAGCACGGGCGCGACCAGGATGAGATTGCTCACCAGGGCCGTCGCGATCCCACTGATGATGAAGTAGGACTCGCCGTACTGCCCGAACGGTCCGGCGCTGGCCTCGGTGGCCACCGGCGATTGCAGGTCGGTGAAGATCGAGAAGTACATGAAGAACAGCGACACCAGCGCGGTGAGCAGCGTGATCGACAGCAGCGGCGGGAGGAACGTGCGCAGCCGCGGCACGTCGCGGCCGGTGGGGGCGGTCAGGGCGGAGCGCAGCGGGCTGGTGATGATGAGCGCGATCGCGGTCATCAGCAAGAGGTGGGTGGGGCTGAACAGGATGTCGAGGTCCTGCTCGATGCCCAGGACCTGGTGCCAGGTGAAGTCGCCGACCCCGCCGAGGGCGAACAGCACGACGCCCACGACACCTAGTTCGTAGCCAACCGGCACGGCCGCCGGACCGCGCCGTCCCACCTCTTGGGAGCGAATCACCTGCCAGCCGATCCAGCCGGCGCAGGCGGTGAAGCCCGAGTAGAACAGCGCGTGCCAGGGCGTGAAGAAGGTCTCCAGCTCCAGCAGGTTATTGTGCGCCCAGCCGTCGACGAACAGCCCGATGACCAGCCAGGACGACAGGGCGAGCGTCACCGCGTCCGCCCTCGGCGACAGGCGCACCCGCTCGGCGGCGGCGCGGCGGGTGCTGGCGGCAGCGGTGTCCGCGGTCGTGGTCATGGGTCAAGTGTGCAGCTTGCCGTGAGAGCGGAGAACCCGGCTGCCCCCAGACCTCCTGGTGTGGCTGACCACACCACCGGGTCAGGACCCCAGGTACGCGAGGACGGCGAGGACTCGCCGGTGGTCGTCGCCGCCGGTCGGCAGGCCGAGCTTGGCGAAGATGTTCGTGGCGTGCTTCTCCACGGTGCGCTCGGTGACCACCAGCCGGGCCGCGATCGCGGAGTTCGAGCGCCCTTCGGCCATCAGCGCGAGCACCTCGCGCTCGCGGTCGGTCAGCAACCCTACGGGGTCCGCGCCGGGGCGACGACGCCCCACGAGCTGGGCCACGACCGACGGGTCGAGCGCGGACCCTCCAGAGCCGACACGGCGGACCGCGGCAGCGAACTCGGCGATGTCGGAGACGCGGTCCTTCAGCAGGTAGCCCACGCCGGCGGGGTCGTCGGCGAGCAGCTCGATCGCGTAGCTCGCCCGCACGTACTGCGTCAGCACGAGCACGCCCACCGCGGGATGGCGGGCGCGGATCTCCCGCGCCGCCAGCAGCCCCTCATCGGTGTGGTGGGCGGCATGCGGATGTCCACCACGGCCACGTCGGGCAGGCGTTCGCCGACGAGGTCGAGCAGCTCGGCGGCGTCGGCGGCCAGGCCGATCACGTCGAACCCGGTCTCGCCGAGCAGGCGGGCTACACCCTCGCGCAGCAGGACGGAATCGTCGGTGAGAACTACGCGCACGGCAGTTCGGCGCTCAGCACGGTCCCGCCGCCGGCCGGGCTGGCGACCACCAGCCTGCCGCCCAGCGCGGCCACCCGGTCGGCCAGCCCGCGCAAGTCCGGAGCCGCGCGCGGGGTCCGCGCCGCCGCGGCCGTCGTCACGCACGATGAGCACGGCGCGGGCGTCGCGGCAGGCCACCGTGGCCACCCGCGGCGCGTCCGGCTCGGGCAGCCCGACCGGGCGTCCCGCCACGTCGACGTAGCGGGCCTGCGCGGGCAGCCAGTAGGCCACGTGAGTCCCGGGTCCCCGAGCCCGCGGGGCCAGGGCCTCGCGCAGCCGCCCGGGCGGGGGCGCCTCACCCAGCTCGCGCACCAGCCGCGCGACGCCCGCGTGGGCGAGCCGCGCCCGCAGCAGGCCGAGGCCGAAGCTGGTGCGGAACCGCGGCGAACGCCACCAGGAAGGCCCACCCCAGCCACCGGTCCCAGGAGGGGTCGGGGTCCGGAAAGAAGCGGTCCGACAGCAGCGTCACGGCGAACAGTGCGATCGCCACCGCCCGACCACAGCACCGGCGTGTTGGCCCGGCGCGCGTGAGGGCCGGCCCCACGCCAGCGGCGCAGCAGCAGCCCGAGCAGGACGGTGGCCAGGACGAGGGCGATCCCCAGCTGCACGTCGAACAGCGTGTCCGCGACGGCGTCGTCCGGGATGACGAGCAGCAGGTTCGGCGGGCACGCGCAGGTGGTCTGATCAAAGGCCACGACGAGCAGCTGCAGGCCGAGCGCGTCCAGGTACGCTACCGCCACCAGGACGCGGGGCACGACGCCTTCCAGGCGCCCGCCTGGGGAATGCCAGCAGCACGTGGGCCAGGACGGCGGGGTACATCCCGCCCAGTGCCACGGCGACGGTGTAGGTCAGAGGGTGCGATGACCAGGCCAGCCCGGTCACGAACCAGGAGAAACCGACCACCACGAGCAGCGTGCCGAGGTGGTTGCCCGGCCGGCGGCGCCAGGCCACGAGCCCCGCGGCCACGAACGACCACCCGACCGCCAGGCTCAGCACGGCGTCGATGAGGACGCCCGAGCCGCCCGCGCCGGGTTGCGAAGCATCAGCACGAGCACACCCGCACCCGCGGCTAGGGCGGCCAAGGCCGTCGGCGCTGGCACGAGGCGCGGCGGTCGCGACGGCCCTGCCACGGCTACTCCTCCCAGGCCTGCGTGATCGGCAGGCGCCGGTCCCTGCCGAACGCCCGCGGGGTGATCTTGACACCCGGCGCGGCCTGGCGGCGCTTGTACTCGGCGCGGGCCACGAGGCGGAAGACCTCGCGGACATCGCCGGCGTCGTAGCCCTCGGCCACCATGCCGGCCACGGAGCGGTCCTGCTCGACCAGCGCTTCCAGGATCGGGTCGAGCACCTCGTAGGGCAGCAGGCTGTCGGTGTCGCGCTGGTCCGGGCGTAGCTCCGCGGACGGGTGCTTGTCGATGGTGGCCTGGGGGATGGGTCCGTCGCCACCCGCGTTGCGCCAGCGCGCCAGCTCATAGACCAGCGTCTTCGGCACATCCTTGATGACGGCGAACCCGCCGGCCATGTCCCCGTACAGCGTGGAGTAGCCCACCGCGTACTCGCTCTTGTTGCCGGTCGCCAGGACGATGTCGCCGAACTTGTTCGACAGCGCCATGAGCAGCGTGCCGCGGATGCGCGACTGGATGTTCTCCTCGGCGATGCCCTCCTCGGTGCCCGCGAACGGGTCTGCCAGGGTGGCGGTGAAGGCGTCCATCACGCCGGCGACGGGCAGCTCCAGCCAGCCGATGCCGAGGTTGGCGGCTAGCGTCTTGGCGTCCACCAGCGAGCCCGGCGAGGACCACGGCGAGGGCATTGCCACGCCGGTGATCGCGTCGGGACCGAGCGCGTCGGCGGCGATGGCCGCCACCAGCGCAGAGTCGATCCCGCCGGAGATGCCGATGAGCGCGCTGCGGAAGCCGTTGCGCCGCACGTAGTCGCGGGTGCCCAGCACCAGTGCTGCGTAGACCTCCGCCAGCGACTCAAGGCGCGGGGCGAGCGGGTGGGCGGAAACCGCGTCGAGGTCGACGACCAGGAGGTCCGGCGCGAACTGTGCGGCGCGCGCCACGACCTCGCCCGCCGGTGAGACCAGGAACGAGTCCCCGTCGAAGACCACCTCGTCCTGGCCGCACACCTGGTTGACGAAGGCCAGCCAGAGGCCGCCGCGACGTGCGTGGTGGCTCGCCCAGCCCTCGCGGATCTCCCGCTTGCCCCGGCTGTAGGGGCTGGCGTTGAGGTTCACGACCACCGTGGCGCCCGCCGCCCCGCTGGCCTGCACCGGCCCCCCGTCGCCCCACAGGTCCTCACAGACCGTGACCCCCACGGCCACGCCGCCCACGTCGACCACGAGGGGACGGGTGCCCGCGTGGAAGTAGCGCGCTTCGTCGAAGACGCCGTAGTTCGGCAGCCGGTGCTTGCGGTAGACCGCCTCGACCTGGCCGCTGCGCAGGACGGCGGCGGCGTTGGCCAGCGGCGAGTGCCCGGCCGCCTCGCTGGCCACCGGCCGCCAGGCCTCGGGGTCCACGCCGGTCAGGCGCTCCACGAAGCCGACCACCAGCGGCACCGGGCCGGTGGCGCTGGCCAGCTCGGCGAGGCCTCGCTCGTTGGCGTCCACGAAGGCCGGCTTCAGCAGCAGATCGTCGGGCGGGTAGCCGGTGATGGCCAGCTCGGTGGTGGCCACCAGGTCCGCGCCGCGGACGGCGGCGGCGGCGTACGCCGCGCGCACCAGGGCGACGTTGCCCTCGATGTCGCCGACGGCCGGGGCGAGCTGGGCGAGCGCGATGCGCACGGGCGACGTCCTCCTTCGCCTCGTTACGGGACCGAAACCGCCGGGCAACGGCACAGGGTTCCCGGCCGCCTACGGTGCCCAGCGTATCGGTCCACCTCTCACACCCCGGAGCGATCACATGGCCGAGGTGCGCGTGGAGCGGGCTAGCATCCGTCGTGGAGCCCGCGATGGAGGAGACCCCATGGACCGGCAGCAGGAGTACGTCCTGCGCACCATCGAGGAGCGCGACATCGGCTTCGTGCGCCTGTGGTTCACCGACGTGCTCGGCAAGCTGAAGTCCGTAGCGGTCACCTCCTCGGAGCTGGAGGGGGCCTTCCGCGAGGGCCTCGGGTTCGACGGCTCCGCGGTCGACGGCTTCGCGCGCATCCAGGAGTCCGACATGCTGGCGGTACCGGACGCCGCCACGTTCCAGGTCCTGCCTTGGCGCTCCGACGCGCCCGGCGTGGGCCGGATGTTCTGCGACATCCGCACCCCGGAGGGCGAGGCGTATACGGCCGACCCGCGCCAGGTGCTGCGGCGTATCCTGTCGCGCGCGCAGGACATGGGCTACACGTTCTATGTCCATCCGGAGATGGAGTTCTTCCTGTTCCGCGGGCCCAACGATCCCACGCCGCTGGACTCCGGCGGGTACTTCGACCACACGCCGAACGACGTGCAGCAGGACTTCCGGCGCCAGTCCATCGTGCAGCTGGAGGCGATGGGCATCTCTGTGGAGTACTCCCACCACGAGAACGCGCCGGGCCAGCAGGAGATCGACCTGCGCTACGCCGACGCCCTGAGCATGGCGGACAACGTCATGACCTTCCGCACGGTCGTCAAGGAGGTCGCGATGCAGCGCGGCATCCACGCGACCTTCATGCCCAAGCCCCTGTCGGACCACTGGGGCTCGGCGATGCACACGCACCTGTCGCTGTTCGACGGCGACACCAACGCCTTTCATGATCCAGACGCCGAGTACAACCTGTCGCCGACGGCCAAGCACTTCATGGCGGGCCTGCTGGTGCACGCCCGCGAGATCACCGCGGTGTGCTGCCAGTGGGTGAACTCCTACAAGCGCCTCGTGCCGGGCGCGCCACCACAGCCCTTCGAGGCGCCCGTGCACGTGTGCTGGGGCCGCCAGAACCGCTCCGCGCTGATCCGTGTGCCCGTCTACAAGCCGCGCAAGGCCGCGTCCACCCGCATCGAGTTCCGCGCCCCCGACCCCGCGTGCAACCCCTATCTCGCCTTTGCCGTCATGTTGGCGGCGGGGTTGAAGGGCATCGCCGACGGCTACGAGCTGCCCCCGGAGCAGACCGATGACATCTACGCCATGACCGACGCCGAGCGGCGCAAGGCCGGCATCGCCAGCCTGCCCCGCAGCCTCGACGAAGCCTTGCGGGTCATGGAAGAGTCGGAACTGGTGGCTGAGACGCTTGGCGACCACGTCTTCGAGTACTTCCTGCGCAACAAGCGCGTGGAGTGGGACGAGTACCGCGCGCAGGTCACGCCCTACGAGCTGGACCGCTACCTGCCGACGCTTTGACTCAGCCGCCCAGCCCGGCCCCGGAGCCGCTTCCGGCCGTTCCCCCCGCACGCGAGACACCGGCGGCGCGGCTCGCGCGCCTCGGCCTGGGTGCCGATACCGGTCCCCGCCTGCGCCGCCTCGGCCTGACCGAGCACGACCTGGCCGCCGTCCTGGGCGAGGGTGCGGACCCGCCGGCGGCGTTGCGGGCCTTCGAGGCGCTGGCCGAACGCTCGCCCGCCGCCTGGCAGGCCATGCGCGCCGCCGCGGCGCGCGACCCGCGAGGCCTGGAGTCGCTGAGCCGGTTGGCGGTGGTGGCGGGCGCCAGCTACGCCCTCGCCGGGCTGGCGGTGACCGATCCCGGCCTGCTCGCGGTGCTCACCGGCACGCTGGCCCGCCACGCCGCCCGCCGCACCCGCGAGCTCACCGCCCTCGCGCTCTCGGCCTCCGGCGAGCAGCGCGGGCGGGCGCTGGCCCGCTCACAGCGCCGGGGCCTGGCCCGGATCGCGCTGCGGGACCTGACCGGCAAGGCCGGCACCCCCGATGTCGCCGGGGAGCTCAGCGAGCTCGCCGAGGGCGTGATCGCCGCCGCCCTCGACGCCTCCCGGCGGCGCTTGTCCACCGACGTGCCGCTGGCGGTCATCGGCATGGGCAAGCTCGGCGGGAGCGAGCTGAACTACGTCTCCGACGTCGACCTGCTGTTCGTGGGCGGGGGCGACCTGGCCACCGCCGCCCGGCTCGCCGAGACCACCTTCCGGCTGGTCGGCGAGGTCACCCCGGCGGGCCGCCCCTACGAGCTGGACGCCAATCTGCGGCCCGAGGGCCGTGACGGCCCCCTGGTCCGCAGCCTGGACGGCTATCGCACCTACTACCAGCGCTGGGCGGCGACCTGGGAGTTCCAGGCGCTGCTGAAGGCGCGCCCGGTCGCGGGGGATGCGGCGCTGGGGCAGCGCTTCGTGGAGCTGGTGACCCCGCTGGTGTGGCCCGACCGGCGCCCCGCCGAGGCGGTGGCGGACATCCAGCGCCTCAAAGGCGTCGTTGAAGGCTCAAAGGCGGTCGTGCGCTCCGGCGGGCGGGAGATGAAGCTCGCCCCCGGTGGCCTGCGCGACGTGGAGTTCTCCGTGCAGTTGCTCCAGATCGTGCACGGACGCCACGACCCCACCCTGCGCGCCCGGGGGACGCTGGAGGCGCTCACCGCCCTCTCGTCAGCAGGGTTGGTGGGGCAAGCGGACGCCGCGGCGCTGGCCGACGCCTACGTCTGGCTGCGCACCGTCGAGCACCGCCTGCAGCTGCGGTCGCTGCGCCGCACCCACGCGCTGCCCGCCGACCCCGCCGCCCTGCAGCGCCTGGCGCGGACCCTCGGCTACGCCGACGCGACGGACGTCACCGCCGCCGAGCGCTTCTCCGCCGACCTGCGCCGGGTGCGCGCCGAGGTCCGGCGGGTGCACGAGAAGCTGTTCTACCGCCCGCTGCTCGGCCGCTTCGCCGAGGTCGGCGCTCGCGACCTCGTGGCTGCGCCGACCGACGGGCAGCTTGACCGCGAGGCGGTGACCGACCGGCTCGCCGCCCTCGGCTTCGCCGACTCGAGCGCCGCGCTCGCGGCACTGGAGGCGCTCACGCGTGGAACGAGCCGTCGCGCGCGACTGCTGCGCGTGCTGCTGCCCGCCATGCTGCCCGCGATGGCCGCCACGCCCGATCCTGACGGTGGCCTGGCCGCCCTGCGCTCCCTGAGCGAGCGCCTCGACGCCTCGCCGGTCCTGCTCGCCGTCCTCCGTGATCGTCCGCCCGTCGCCGAGCGCCTCGCGACCGTGCTGGGACGCAGCCCGCGTGTGGGGCGCTGGCTGGAGCGCCAACCCGAGGTCCTCGCCGGCCTGGCCGACGACGCGGGGCTTGAGGCGCGGCGCACGAGGGACGACTACCACCGCCTCGCCCGCGGGCTGGTCGCGCGCCACGACGACGAGCCGCGGGTTGCCGACGCGCTGCGCCGGGTCGCCCGCCGGGAGGTCGCGCGCACGGCGATCCGCGACGTCCTCGGCTACGCGGACCCCACCGACGTCGCCGAGGAGCTGTCCGGCCTGGCCGCCGCCTGCCTGGAGACTGCGGTCGCCACGGTGGCCCCGCCCGACGTGACGCTGGCCGTCATCGGCATGGGCAAGCTCGGCGGGCGCGACCTGGGCTACGGCTCGGACCTCGACGTGCTCGTGGTGTTCGAGCCGGCGGACGCGCGCGAGGAGGCGCTGCGCGCGACCGGCCGGCTCCTGCGCCTGCTGTCCGACCCGACCGTTGAGGGCCGTGCATTCGCGGTGGACCCCAACCTGCGCCCGGAGGGCCGGGACGGACCGCTCGCCCGCACACTCGGCTCCTACCAGACCTACTACGAGCGCTGGGGTCAGCCGTGGGAGTTGCAGGCGCTGACCCAGGCCCGCCCGGTCGCGGGCGACCCGGCGCTGGGGCGGGCCTTCGTCGAGGTCCTCGCCTCCACCGTCTACCCGCCGGTGGTCCCCCCCCAGCGCCTGGCCGCCGTGCGCGGCATGCGGGGCCGGGTCGAGGCGGAGCGCGAGCGCTCCGGGACCGAGGTGATTGACCTGAAATTCGGCGCCGGGGGTCTGATCAGTATCGAGTGGACGGTGCAGCTGCTCCAGCTCGCCCACGGCGGTCGCCTGCCGCGCCTACGGCGCCGCGGGACCCTCGCCGCCCTCGCCGCCTGCGAGGCCGAGGGCCTGCTGCACGCCGGCGACGCCGGGGTGTTGCGGGAGGGCTACGCGCTGGCCGTGCGCCTGCGCAACCTCACGTTCCTGGTCGGCCGCCGCGAGGCCGGCGCCCTGCCGACCTCCGGCCCCGACCTCGCCCGCGTGGCCGCCCTCTTGGACCCCGACCACCCCGACCCCGCCGCCCTCCTCACCCGCCTCACCGACCTGCGCGCCCGCGTCCACACGGTCGCCGACCGTGTCATGGCCGGTCTCACCTGACCTCCACGCTGGATAGGCTGCGCTCGTGGACGGTCTCGGAGAGCGGCCCGCTCAGAACCCCGAGGACCTCCGGGGCGGCACGTGACGGCGACTTGGCGGTGTTCGGTCGCCTCGTCGAGCCCCACCGCCGTGACCTGCACGCGCACTGCTACCGGATGCTCGGCTCGGTCCAGGATGCCGAGGACGCGCTGAAGGACGCGCTGCTCGGAGCCTGGCGCGGGTGGTCAGCGACCCCTTGATCACGGCCATCGCCGGCGCCACCCTCATCATGAACGTCGGCGGCCCACCGACGGACGACAAGCCGACGGTCACCCTGGAGACCCCGCCGGACCTGGACCGCACGAGCGCGCTCCTGAACCTCCGCGTCGGCGACATCGACCGCGCTCACCGCGAGTGGTCGGCCAGGGGGCGCAGTTCCCCACCCCTCCCATCGACCGCGGACCGGAGATCCGGGGCCTACATCCGCGACCCCGACGGCCACCTCCTCGGGGTCGGCCAGTCCACCGGCGGCTGACCGCCCACACGCTGCCCTACGACCCGGCAACGAGCGGGTTCATGACCTGCAGGGACGGGAACCGCGACAGATCACGATCGGCGGACCACAGCGTCGTCACGCCGTGGGCGAGGCACAGGGCGGCGATGCGGGCGTCGTGGACCCGGGGACCGGTGAGCTTCCCGCCGGTCAGCAGACCCGACAGGTATGTCCAGTGGTCTGGCGTCTCCGCAAGCAGGTGCAGGGTCGGGGACTCCAGCCAGGCTGCGATCTGGTCGATGGCCATCGTCGGCGGGGTCGACGGCGCATAGATGCGAGGATGCGTGACGACGCTGTAGTACTCGTGGATGCACGGCCACGGCAGCGCCCACGACGCCGGGCCCTCGGCCAACTGCCTGACGACGGCGACCGCAGTCTCATGGAAGGGCGAGTCTGGCCGGTGTGCGTAGACGAGGAGCTGTGTGTCGACGGCGATCACGAACCGGGGACGCCGTAGCCAGCTTCGAGGATGTCCTGCCAGGTCGCGTCCTGGAACTCGGCCTGCACACCCTGGCCGCGGAAGCTCGCGTCGCGCAGCTTGAACGGTTGCCGCTGCGACCGCCGCGCCAGGACCTCCCGCAGCCCTTGCTCAACGAGGTCCCGCATTGTGGTCTTGTCCTGCCGGGCGGCGGCGCGCGCCTCATCGAGCAGGCTATCCGGCAACTCGATCGTCGTCTTCATTACGGGCAACCATACCAGCTGACCCAGCGACCCACCTCGTGAGGTCGGCAGGCGTCTGGCTGGTATGGGCTACAGATCGTAGTAGAGGTTGAACTCGTAGGGGTGGGGGCGCAGGCGGAGCTGGGAGACCTCGTTGTCCATCTTGTAGGCGATGTGGGTCTCGAGCAGGTCGGGGGTGAAGACGCCGCCTTCGAGCAGGAACTCGGAGTCGGCCTCGAGGGCGACGAGGGCCTCCTCCAGGCTGGCGGGGACGCTGGGCAGGTTCTCGAGCTCCGAGCGGGGCAGCTCGTAGATGTCCTTGTCGACCGGGTCGGGCGGCTCGATCTTGTTGCGGACGCCGTCGATGCCGGCCATGAGCATGGCGGAGAAGGCCAGGTAGGGGTTGCAGGAGGGGTCGGGCACGCGGAACTCCACGCGCTTGGCCTTGGGGGAGCGCGAGATCAGCGGGATACGGCAGGCCGCGGAGCGGTTGCGCTGGGAGTAGACGAGGTTGACCGGGGCCTCGTAGCCGGGCACCAGGCGCCGGTAGGAGTTCGTGGTGGGGTTGGTGAAGGCCAGCAGCGCCGGCGCGTGGGCCAGCAGCCCGCCGATGTAGTACCGCGCCAGGTCCGACAGCTGGGCGTAGCCCTGCTCGTCGAAGAACAGCGGCTCACCCGCGTTCCACAGCGACTGGTGGGTGTGCATCCCAGAGCCGTTGTCGGCGAACACCGGCTTGGGCATGAAGGTCGCGGTCTTGCCGTACTTGCGCGACACGCTCTTCACGATGTACTTGAACAGCATCAGGTTGTCGGCGGTCTGCAGCAGCGTGCCGAAGCGGATGTCGATCTCGGCCTGCCCGGCGGTACCGACCTCGTGGTGCTGCAGCTCGACCTCGACGCCGGCCTTTTCCAACTCGATGACCATCTCCGATCGCAGGTCGGTGAGGTGGTCCATCGGCGGCACCGGGAAGTAGCCTTGCTTGTAGCGCGGCTTGTAGCCGAGGTTGGGGCCCTCCTCGCGGCCGGTGTTCCACGCGGCCTCGACGGAGTCGATGTAGTAGTAGCTGGAGTGCTGGTTCGTGTCGTAGCGGACGTCGTCGAGGATGAAGAACTCCGCCTCCGGCCCGAAGTAGGCCGTGTCGGCGATGCCCGTGCCCTTTAGGTACTCCTCGGCCTTGCGCGCCACGTAGCGCGGGTCGCGGCTGTAGCTCTCGCCCGTCAGCGGGTCGCGCACGAAGCAGTTGAGATTCAGGGTGGGGTGCTGGCGGAAGGGGTCCACCACCGCGGTGTCCGGGTCCGGCACCAGCATCATGTCGGATTCCTGGATCTCCTGGAACCCGCGGATCGACGAGCCGTCGAAGCCGAGGCCGTCGTCGAAGACCTCGGCCTCCAACTCGTGGGCCGGCAGCGTGTAGTGCTGCATGAGTCCCGGCACGTCGCAGAACCGGAAGTCGACGAACTGGATGCCCTGGTCGCTGATCAGCGACAGGACGTCATCGGGGGTGGCCAACGCTGCTCCTCTCGGCGTGCGGGGAAAAGCGACGGTAGGTCGGAGCGGTGTCCGTCCCGTTGCCCTTACGTTTCCGTGCCGTTACGTGCGCGACCCGGGCCGTGACGCGGGTCCCCACTTGCCCGTGCCGACCGGCTGGGGCGGTGGGTCGTCGCGCATCAGCACGGTGCGCTGGTCGGGGATCTCGATGCCGTAACGGGCGAACGCGTCGAGCAGCCGGGCGCGGATCTCGCGGTTCACGTTCCACTGGCTGCCCGGCTCCACCTTGACCACGAGGCGGATCACCACGCCGTTGGGCCCGAAGTCCTCGATGCCCCACAGCTCGGGCTGCTCCAGGATGCGCGACGACCAGCGCTCGTCCTTCCACACCTCGTCGGCGACCTGGGCGATGACGCGGCGTGCGGCGGCGATGTCGGACTCGTAGGCGACGGCGACGTCGATGAGGGCGCGGGCCCATAGCTGGCTCTTGTTGCCCACCCGGCGGATCTCACCGTTGGGCACGTGCCAGACGGTGCCGTAGACGTCGCGCAGGCGGGTGGTCCGCAGCGAGATGCCCTCGACCACGCCGTTCGCCTCGCCGACGTCGATGATGTCGCCCACGCCGTACTGGTCCTCCAGCAGCATGAACACGCCGGACAGGAAGTCGCGCACGAGGTTCTGCGAGCCGAAGCCCAGCGCCACGCCGACGATGCCGGCCCCGGCCACCAGCGGGCCGAGGTCGATGCCGAACACGCCGAGCACCAGTGCGAACGCCACGGCGACGATCGCGAAGGTGGTGATGTGGCGCAGGACCCCGCCGATGGTCTCCGTGCGCGTGGTGGCCCTCTGCAGATTGATCGGGCTGGTGGCGGCAAGCGGTCCGCTGCCCTGCAGCGCGCCGAGCCTCTCGATCCCCGCCTCGCGGACCTTGGCCACGAAGCGCTTGATGCCGCGCTTGGCCAGCCGGTTGGCGAAGAAGGCCACGACCACGATGAGCAGGATCTCCAGCAGCCCCCCGGCCAGGTTGGCCACGATCTGCTGGATCGTGCCGGGTCCAAGCTGCTCCAGGACGAACGAGCAGACGGGGTTCGCGCCCTCGCCGATGGCGTCCGCGCCGCAGGACACCGCGATCTGGGCGGGGTCCAGTGTCGGGGCCGGCGCGGGCGCCGGGGCCGGGGCCGGGGCCGGGGCGAACATGATCGTGACGTCGGGTGAGACCGGGTGTCAGCCGGTCGCGCTGGCGACGTGGACCGGCCGCGACCACACGCCCGCGTCGGTGGCCTGGCGGCCCGCGCGGTAGGAGGAGCGCGTCAGCGGACCGGACTCGACGTGGTCGAAGCCGAGCTGCGCACCGATCGCCGCGTGGCGCGCGAACTCCTCGGGCGGCGCGAAGCGCTGCAGCGCGAGGTGGGTGTGCGTGGGCTGCAGGTACTGCCCGATGGTCAGGATCGAGACCCCCACGGCGCGCAGGTCGTGCATGGCCTCCACCACCTCTTCCTCTGTCTCACCCATCCCCAGGATGAGGTTCGACTTCGTGGCACAGTCGGCGGGCAGCGCCTCGCGGGCCTGCGCGAGCATGCGCAGCGACCCGTCGTAGGAAAAGGCGGGCCGGGTGTGGCGGAAGATGCGCCGCACGGTCTCCAGGTTGTGCGACAGCACCTCGGGCTGGGACTCGATCACGACGCGCAGGGACCCGGGCTTGCCGCCGAAGTCGGGGACCAGCAGCTCCACCCCGCAGCGGGGGAGCCGGGCGCGGATCTGGCGGCAGGTCTCGGCGTACAGCCAGGCGCCGCCGTCGGGCAGGTCGTCGCGGGCGACGCCGGTGACCACCGCGAAGTTCAGGCCCATCGCCTCGACGGCCTCAGCCACGCGGCGCGGCTCGTCGATGTCGTAGCCCTTCGGCTTCCCGGTGGCGATGTTGCAGAAGCCGCAGCGCCGCGTGCAGTCCTCGCCGCCGATGAGGAAGCTGGCCTCGCGGTCCTCCCAGCACTCGTGGATGTTGGGGCAGCGGGCCTGTTCGCAGACGGTGTTCAGCGACAGGCCCCGCATGGTCTCCTTCAGCTCGCGGTAGTTCGGGCCGGCGAGCGGCGCGGCGTGCTTCAGCCACGACGGCTTGCGCTGGGCGATCTGCGGTGCTCCCACGACCGTCAGGCGGGTCGCGCCCTCGGGGATGATCGAGCTCAACGGTGCTCCTCGCTGGTGGCGGCGGAGCCCGCAGTGTAGTGCCCCGCGGCCGATGGCCACGGGGCACGAACGGGTGCTGCGAACGCTGCGGATCAGCTCCCGGCGGGGCGCCCGAACTGCCCGGTCGGCGGGTAGTAGCTGGAGCGGACCACCAAGGTGTTGGCCACCTTGTCGTGCCAGGTCTGATTGCGGGCGTCGAACAGCATCCACAGGTAGCCGATGAGGAGCACGGCACCCGAGAGCAGGCTGATGAGGTAGCGGATGAGCGACCGCGAGTATGGGATGGTCGCGCCGGTGCCGGCGTCCACCACGCGGATACCCACCAGACGGTTGCCGAGCGACTGCCCGGTGGCGCTGGCGTGGAGGTAGGTGAAGTAGATGCCGGCGATCAGGTACTGCACCGCCTGGTTGGCGTTGAGGAGGAAGGCGGCGCCGCCACCGCCGAAATCGCGTCCGAACCCGGAACCGAGCCCCAGGAGACCGGCGATGAGACCGGCGACTACTGAGGTCAGGATGCCGTCGACGAGCGCGGCGCCGAAGCGGATCCAGAAGCCGGCGAGCGCCCCGGGCGGCGGGCCTCCGGCGCCAACTCCGGGCGCCGGCGCGGAGTAGGAGTACCCGGCCCCGGGGGGCGGGGGCGGCGGCGGGGTCGAGTAGTCGGGATCCGGGGCCGATGCCGAAGAAGCACCGCCGAGGGGGGGCTGCGGCTGCGGATCTGGGGAGCCGGGGTCGGGGTGGTTGCTCATGGCCCAGAGTGAATCACACGGGCGGCCCGCTGTCGCTGTACCGGGGCACGATCCCCCGGTCAGGGGGTGGGCGCCGTTCAGCGGGTCTAGGAACCGGTCATGATCACCGGCGACGGCGTGCCCGCGCCGCACCCACCGCATCACCGGCGTGTCAGCGCACCGCCACGCCCCAACCCACGACTTTGCCGAGCCCTGGGGGGTGCTGGATACGAAGTCCTGCCGATGGGCACTGATGGGCTAGCGCAGCGCTGAACAGCCCGCGGACGACGACGGCGCCCCCGGCAGCGCTCATCCAGTGTCCGTCACCTGGCGGTCTGCGGGTGGTCGTCCGCGGACAGGTGGCAGCGGTGCTCACCATGAGCACGGTGTTGCGGGCGGCGCCGAACAGGCAGCCGCCGCCGTATGGATCGGTGGCCGTGATCTCGTGGTCCGCGGGGCGGTCCACCACCACCTCCGGCGCACCGAAGCCGGGACTGCTTCTCCTCGTAGCTGGCCCTGACTTCCTCGATGGTGGGACGCTGCGCGAACGTCACCAGCTTCTCGTCCATGTTCTCGCTCTCCGATCCGGTGCCGGCACGCCCCGTCGCCAGGGCGGCGAGCACCAGTGCGGTCAGCAGTCGCCACGTCAGTAGGTCCCCGGGATCGGCCAGGAGCCGATGCCGCCGAGCCCACGACCGTCGTCGGTGACGATACGGCCATGCTGGCCGAGGTCGGCAGGGGAGGCGGTGGCGATCGTGCGCTGCAGGGTGTCGCCGAGGGCGGCGACCAGGCGCCGGCGGACCTGCTCGACATCGGTGTCGACGCCCAGCGAGGCCAGTGAGCAGACCCCGCCGTCGCGGATGCCGCAGGGGATCAGCCCGGCGAAGTCGTCGAGGTCGGTGGTGACGTTCAGCGCGAGCCCGTGCCGGGTCACCCCGCGCTCGATGCGCACGCCGACCGCCGCCAGCTTGTCGTCGCCCACCCACACGCCAGGACGCCGCGGGTCCGGCACGGCGTCCACACCGAGCGCGGCCGCGGTGCGCACCACAGCCTCCTCCAGCGCGCTGACGTACGGCCGCACCGCTTTGGAGCTGGCCAGGCGCAGGATCGGGTAGGCCACGAGCTGGCCGGGGCCGTGGTAGGTGACGTCGCCGCCACGGTCCGTGGGCACGAGGCGGATATCACGGGTCCCCAGCACGTTCGCGGCCACGTCGGCGCGGCGCGGCGCGGTGTAGACCCGATCGTGGGTGAGCGTCAGCAAGACGTCGTCGATGGCGTCGGCGGACCGCGCGGCTGCCAGGAGGAGCTGCCAGCGCAGCGCCTCCTCGTAGACGACCTCCCCGGCCCAGACCGAGAGCAGCAGCGGATCGGCCATCGCGGCTAGGCGCCGATCTCCTGTGCCCAGTCCCAGGTCTCGACCACATGGGCGACCTCGGTGACGAAACGCGCCGCGTCGGCGCCGTCCAGGAGGCGGTGGTCGTAGGTCAGGCACAGGTAGATCATGTCGCGCACCGAGATGGAGTCGCCGTTGTCGTCGGACACCACGACCGGTCGCTTCTTGATCGCGCCCGTGCCGAGGATGCCCACCTCCGGGTAGTTCAGGATCGGCGTGTCGATGAGCACGCCACGGCTACCGGTGTTCGTGACGGTGAAGGTGCCGCCCTCGAGGTCGACGATCTCCAGCTGTCCCTTGCTGCGCGCGCGGTTCGCCGCGTCGGCGATGTTTCGAGCGAGCGCTGGCAGCGTGAGGTCGTCGGCCGACTTGATGTTGGGCACGAGCAGGCCGCGCTCGGTGTCCACGGCGATGCCGAGGTTCACGTAGTCGTGGAACTTCACCTCGCCGGCGTCCCAGTCCGCCTGCGCGTTCACCGTCTGGAACTCGGGCCGGCGCAGGACCAGCACGGTCGCCCGGCACAGGAACGCGAAGGGCGACAGCGACACGCCCTCGCGAGCTTTGAACTCGTCCTTGGCCCGCTCGCGCAGTCGCATGATCCGCGTCATGTCGGCCTCCTGCACGGTCGTCAGCTGGGCCGACGACTGCTGGGACTCCATCATCTTCGCCGCGATGCGCTGGCGGACGCGCGACAGGCTCTCCAGGCGCTCGCGCTCGCCTGGCTCTAGCGACACCCGCCGCTCCGGCTGCGGGGACACCTTGGGCTTTGCCTGCTGGCCCTGCGTGCTGTCGGGGGTCTGGGGGCGCTGCCCCCGCTGCTCGCGCCGGGCGGGCGGCTCGGTCTCGGCCTGCTCCGGTCGCGCCTGGCCGCGGCCGGCGATGGCCGCCTCCACGTCCTCGCGGGTCACGCGTCCGCCCTCGCCCGAGGGCGCGATCGCGGAGATGTCGAGGTCGTTCTCGGCGACCATCCGGCGCACGATCGGTGACGCCAGCACACCCTCGCCGCGGCCGTTGCCCGAGCCGCCCGGGGCCGGGCTGCCGCTCTTCGTGCGCTCGGGACCGGCCTCGCCCTCGGAGCGTTCGGAGGTCCCGGTGGCCGCCGGCTGACCGCTCGGCTCCGTCCGCCCGCCGTCGGACGCCTGCTCGCCGCCGGCGTCGGAGTCCGACGTGTCCTCGTCGTCGGCGCTGTCCTCGCGGGCGACCTCCTCGCGGTCGTCGACCGTGCCCGCGGCCTCCGCGTCGCCACCGGAGTCCTCCGACTCGCCCGCAGCGTCGGCCTGCGGATCCGTAACGTCCGGCGCGCCGCCACCGTCGCCCGAGTCCGCGGCCTCCGCCTCGACGGGCGCCTCGGCGGGCGCGGAATCGCTGGCGGGGTCCGCGCCGTCGCCGGCCTCCTCGCCGCCGATCACCGCCACCACGGTGCCAACGTCGACGGTCTCGTCGACCTGCACCTTGATCTCGGTGAGGGTGCCGCTGGCCGGCGACGGCACCTCGGTGTCGATCTTGTCCGAGGACAGCTCGAACAGCGGCTGGTCGGCCTCGACCTGGTCACCCACCTCCGCGAGCCAGGCCGTGATGGTGCCCTCGGTGACGCTCTCACCGAGTTGGGGAAGGGTGACTTCGGTTGCCACGCGCGCGCCTTCTCTCTTCGGGGTGACCTGGCTGTCGGGAACCTGCTCGTCGCTGCCCCGGCGTCGTCGCCTCGGCGGCGCCTCGACCGGCCCGCCCGCCCGCCGTCGCCGGCCCGGGGTCTCGTCCGCCGCTGCGCCGCCGTCGGCGCCCTTACGCCGCCGCCGGTTCGTGTCCGCCATGGTGGTCCTCGGTCCTCGTGGTGTTCCCCCGTGGTTGAGGGACGATGCCCTAGCCGTGCAGCGGCTTGCCGGCCAGCGCCAGGTGTGCCTCGCCGATCGCCTCCGACAGGCTGGGGTGCGGGTGGATGAAGGAGGCGACGTCGCTGGGCAGCGCCTCCCAGTTGTAGATGAGCTGGCCCTCGGCGATGAGGTCGGTGGCGTGCGGGCCCACGATGTGCACCCCGAGCACCCGACCCCCTTCCTTGGCGCTGAGCACCTTCACGTGCCCGCTGGCCTTTTGCATCATGGCGCGCGCGTTGTGGCTGAGGGGAAACAGGTTCTTGTCAAAGCTGACCTTCTGCTCGGTCAGCTCCTGCTCCGTCCAGCCGACGCTGCCGATCTCGGGGTGGCAGTAGTACACGCGGGGCACACCGGCGTAGTCGATGGGGGTGACCCGCTGGCCGGCGACGTGCTCGGCCACCAGGAAGCCCTCCTGGAACGAGGCGTGCGCCAGGCCGAGGGTCGGGATGAGGTCGCCGATCGCGTACTGCGCCCCGCCGTCCCAGGTGGGCCCGGTGCGGCAGTACTCGTCGACCACCGCGTAGCCGTGGTCCAGGGTGACGCCGACGTCGTCGAAGCCCATGTCCTCGGAGACCGGGCGGCGCCCGATGGCGACCAGGAGGATGTCACCCTCGTAGCTGTCGCCCTGCTCGGTGGTGACCCGGACCCCGTCGGCGCCCTTCTCGACCCCGGTGACCATGGTGGAGGTCAGCACCTTCACGCCGGCCCTCTTCAGGTCCCGGGCCAGCGCCTCTTGCGCGTCGACGTCCTCGCGGGGCACCACGCTGTCCAGCGCCTCGATGAGGGTGACCTGCTCCGCGCCGAAGCCCCGGAACACCGACGTGAACTCGACGCCGACCGCGCTGGCGCCCAGCACGATCGGCCGCTGCGGGACCCTTTCCAGATGGATCGCGTGGTCGCTGGAGATGATGCGCTCGCCGTCGATCGCGGCGCCCTCCACCGGCAGCTCGCGGACCTTGGAGCCGGTCGCCAGGACCAGGGCCTTGCCCGCGGTCAGGGTGCGCTCGCCCTCGCCGCTGCTGACCACCAGCGTGCGGGCGTCCTTGAGCCGGCCGACCCCGTTGATCACGTCGACGCCGCGCGCCTTGAGGGACGCGGCGAGACCCTTGTAGTTCGCGTCGACGACGCCGTTCTTGAACTTCACGACCTGCGGCATGTCCACGCCGTCGAAGCTGGCGCGGACGCCGTAGCCGGCCGCGTCCCTGGCGTGCTCGGCGACCTCGGCGGCCTGGAGGAACGCCTTGGTCGGGATGCAGCCCCAGTGCAGGCAGGTGCCGCCGACCTTCTCCCGCTCCACCAGCGCGACGGACATTCCCAGGTCCGCGGCCCGGAAGGCGCAGGAGTAGCCACCGGTCCCGCCGCCGAGGATGATGACGTCGTAGGTGTCGGCCATGGCCTGGTGCTCCTGTCGTCTCGCGCGGACCGTCGTGAAGCCACATCTTAGTGACGCCTCCCTGCCTGGCCCGCACCGTCACGAGGAGATCCGCCATGGACGCCGCAACCCTGCGCCGCTCACCGCTCCACGCCCGCCACCGTGCCATCGGCGCCACCATGACCGCCTTCGCCGGCTGGGACATGCCGCTGGACTACGGCTCGGTGGTCGCCGAGCACACCGCGGTCCGCGAGGCCTGCGGGGTGTTCGACCTGTCCCACCTCGGCACCGTCCACGTCGCCGGTCCCGATGCCCTGCACGCCGTCCAGCACGCCTTCACCAACGACGCCGAGGCGCTGGCGGTCGGCCGTGCGCACTACACGCTGAGCCTGGACGAACAGGGCGGGATCGTCGACGACCTGCTGCTGTACCGCCTGGCCTCGGGTTGGTTCGTGGTGCCCAACGCCGCCAACGCCGCGGGCATCCTCGCCGTGCTGCAGGCCACTAGCGGCCCGTCCGGGGCGACCATCAGCGATGTGAAGGACCACCTGGCTTGTCTGGCCGTGCAGGGGCCCCGGTCCGAGGAGGTCGCCGCGCGCGCCGGGCTCGACGTGGGCGGCCTGCGCTACCTCGACCACCGGCCGCTGCTCGCCGACTCGGGCCGGGCGCCCGCGGTGCTGGCGCGCTCCGGCTACACCGGGGAGCGGGGCTACGAGGTCTTCGTGCCCGCCGCCGAGGCCGAGGACCTGTGGGGCCGCCTGGTGGACGCCGGCGCCCTGCCCGCCGGGCTCGGCGCCCGCGACACGCTGCGGCTGGAGATGGGCTATCCGCTGCACGGCAACGACATCTCGGCCGCCACCTCGCCGCTGGAGGCGGGACTGAACTGGGCGGTGAAGACCGGTACCGAGTTCGTGGGTCGCGACGCCTACCTGCGCGCCATCGAGGTGGGCGCCCGGCGGCGGCTGCGGGGGCTGCGTGCCCTGGCACGCGGCGTGCCGCGCGCCCACTGCGAGGTCCGCCGCGACGGCGCGCGCGTGGGGGAGACCACCAGCGGGGGCTTCTCGCCCACGCTGCGGGCCGGCGTGGCGCTGGCCTACCTGGACGCCGCGGTGGAGCTGGGCGACGAGGTCGAGGTGCACGTGCGCGGCCGCGCCCTGCGCGCCCGCGTCCAGCGCCCGCCCTTCGTCAACGCCGACCCCCGGGCCTGAGGCACTTTGGCCCGCCGGAGGCGGTCGGTGGGGCAGTACCTCGACGCGGGCTTCGAGCACGTTTGCCTCGTCCCCGTGGGCGACGACCAGGACGCCTTCTTCCGCTTCTGGCGCGACGAGCTGCAGTCGCGCCTGCGCAAGCTGTAGGCGTCAGGCGCCCGGCAGGACGAGCATCCGGTCCAGGGCGACCCGGGCGTGGTGCGCGGTGTCCGGGTCCACGGTGATGCGGTTGGGCGTGCGGTCCGCGACCAGCTCCTCCAGCGCCCACACCAGGTGGGGCAGGTCGATGCGGTTCATCGTCGCGCAGAAGCACACGGTCTCGTTGAGGAACGTGACGGTCTGCTCGGGGTGCTCCTGGGCCAGCCGGCCTACCAGGTTGAGCTCCGTGCCGATCGCCCAGCGCGATCCCGGCGGCGCCTCGCGTACCGTGCGGATGATGAACTCCGTGGACCCGACCAGGTCAGCCTCGGTGACCACCTCGTGGCGGCACTCGGGGTGCACGAGGATCAGCACGCCGGGGATGCGCTCGCGGGCGAGGTCGACGTGGGAGCGGGTGAAGGTGCCGTGCACCGAGCAGTGGCCCTTCCAAAGGATCACCTTCGCTGCCCGCAGCGCCTCGTGACTGACGCCTCCACCCGCGCGCTGCGGGTCGTAGACCACGCAGTCCTCCAGCGCCAGGCCGAGGTCGAGCAGCGCGGTGTTGCGGCCCAGGTGCTGGTCGGGCAGGAACAGGACCTGTGAGCCGCGCTCGAAGGCCCAGCGCATCGCGCGCTCGGCGTTGGAGGAGGTGCAGACCGCGCCACCGTGGCGTCCGGTGAAGGCCTTGATGGCCGCGGTGGAGTTCATGTAGGTCAGCGGTACCACCTGGTCGCAGCCGGCCTCGGCGAGGTCGGCCCAGGCCGCCTCCACCTGGCTGATCTCGGCCATGTCGGCCATGGAGCAGCCGGCGGCCAGGTCGGGCAGGACCACCGCCGTGGTGTCGGGGGTGAGGATGTCGGCGGTCTCGGCCATGAAGTGCACGCCGCAGAAGACGATGGTCTCCGCGCCGTTCGCGGCGGCGTCGACCGCCAGCTTGTAGCTGTCGCCGCGGGTGTCGGCGAATGCGATGACCGCGTCGCGCTGGTAGTGGTGCCCGAGCACGTAGACGCGGTCACCGAGCGCCTCGCGGGCCGCCCGGGCGCGGGCGATGAGGCCCGGGTCGTCCGCGGCGGGCACGTCGCCGGGGCAGATCGTCCCGCGCTCGCCGTCGGGGTCCGCCCGGCGCCCCAGCAACAACAGGGGCGTGGCGGCCGCGGCCTCGCGCAGGGACGTGGCGCGCCCCCGCGACGGCGCGGTGCTCGCGGTGCTGAGGGCTGAGCTCATCGGACGCGCGCCTCCTGCCCGCTCGGCGGGCTCCATGGGACTTCGTGTAGATACGACACTTACTCAGCATAGCAGCGGCGGGCCGCCCCTACACTCGCACCGCCATGAAGGTCGTCCTCGCGCCCGACAAGTTCGCCGGCACCCTGTCCGCGGCGGAGGTCGCCGCCGCGCTCGCGCGCGGCTGGGCGCGGGTCCGCCCCGGCGACGAGCTCGTCGCCGTGCCGATGGCTGACGGCGGCGAGGGGACGCTGGCGGTGGTCGCCGCCGGCGTCCCGGAGGCGCGGCGGGCCGAGGTCGAGGTCGCCGACGCGCGCGGCCACCCGCGGCTCGCGACCTGGCTGCGGCTGCCGGGCGGCGCCGCGCTGATCGAGGCCGCGCAGGCCTGCGGGCTGTCGCGGCTTACGCCCCACGAGCGCGACCCCCTGAAGACCACCAGCTACGGTGTCGGCCAACTCCTGCGTGCGGCCGCCGATGCCGGCGCCGCGCGGCTCGTCGTGGGGCTAGGCGGCAGCGCCACCGTGGACGGCGGCGCGGGCCTCGCCATCGCGCTCGGCGCCACCCTGCGGCGGGCGGACGGCAACCGGCTGCGCGTGGGCGGCCGGTCGGTCGGCGAGCTCGTCAGCGCGCAGCCCGCCGCCCCACTGGGCGTGCCGGTCACCGTGGCGGGCGACGTCACGAACCCGCTGCTGGGACCGTCCGGCGCCGCGCGGGTCTTCGGACCGCAGAAGGGTGCGACCCCGGAGGCCGTCGAGCTGCTGGAGGCGGGGCTGGCGGTGTTCGCGGACGTGCTGGAGCGCGACCTGCCGGGCGGGCCCTGGCGCGACGTGCCGGGTGCGGGCGCGGCGGGCGGCCTGGGCTTCGCGCTGCTCGCCATGACCGGTGCGCGGATCGTGCCTGGCGCGGCGGCGGTCGCCGACCTGCTGGGCCTGGAGCGCGCTCTGGAGGGCGCCGCGGCCGTGGTGACCGGCGAGGGGTCGCTCGACGCGTCCAGCGCGGGCGGCAAGGCGCCGCTGCACGTGCTGGTGCGCGGTCGGGCGCACGGGGCGCGCGTGCTCGCGGTGGCGGGGCGGGTCCGCGACGGCGCCGGCGACGCCTTCGATGCCGTCCGCGAACTCGGCCCCGAGGGCCTCACCAGGGCCGCCGAGTTGGTGGAGGCGCGCGCCGCCGACCTCGCCGCCGCGCTGGCGCCGCAGGCGCGGCCATGACCTGGCACCGCAACACCGAGCGGATCCTCGCCGCGGGCCGCCAGGCCGGCCTGGCCATGGAGGTGCTGCGCTACCCGGAGGGGACCAGGACGGCACAGGACGCCGCACGCGCGATCGGCTGCGAGGTCGGCGCCATCGTGAAGTCGCTCGTCCTGGCCAGCGCCAGCGGCCCGCTCGTGGTGCTGACCAGCGGCGCGAACCAGGTGGACATGACCCGCGTGGCCGAGGCCCTCGGCGTGACCGGTGTGCGCCGCGCGGACGCCGACGCCGCCCGCTACCCGATCGGCGGCACCCCGCCGCTCGGCCACGCCACCCTGGTTCCCGTCCTGTTTGACCGAGACCTCCTCGCCCACGAGCGGGTGTGGGCCGCCGCGGGCACGCCGGACACGGTCTGCTCGGCCGCGCCAGCGGAGCTCGCCGCCGCGGCCGGCGCCACCGTCGCCGCTGTCCGCGCTAGCTAGCCCAGAGCCCACAGTTGGGCCGTTGTGTGGGCTATGCTCGTCGGATGCGGCTGCACATCAGCATCGACGATGATCTGGTCGACGAACTCGACGCCAGGGTGGGGGCGCGCCGGCGGAGCTGGTTCATCGAGCGCGCCGTCCGGCGTGCGCTCGAAGAGGAGCTGCGCTGGACCGAGATCGAAGCGGCCTACGGCTCGATCAGGGATTCCGGGCACGAGTGGGACACCGACCCCGCCTCATGGGTCCGCGCGCAGCGTGCGGCCGATCCGCAGCCGTCGGGATGATGGCCGCGGTCCTACTCGACACCACCGTGCTGATCGACGCGCTGCGTGGCCGAGGCGCGGTCGCGCGCATGCGGGCGCTGCGTGCGGCCGGCGACGTGCCGCATGTGTGCGCGGTCAACGTCGAGGAACTCGTCCGCGGCGTGCGCGACCGCGAGTGGGAGCGGACCCGGCGCTTCCTGTCCGCGCTGGAGGTGGTCCCGCTGGGCCTGCTGGAGGGCAGCAGGGCTGGAGCCTGGCGGCGCAGCTTTGCCCTGCGGGGCCGCACGCTGCACCAAGCGGACTGCCTCGTGGCTGCAGCCGCGCTGCGGGTGGGCGGGCGACTCGC
>Ga0136615_10000100_pt1 | contig 33766 bp, 34 predicted proteins | sample AntDrymUQ2882206_2_FD_106647 | JGI IMG/M metagenome (GOLD analysis project Ga0136615, IMG submission 106647) | Polar desert sand microbial communities from Dry Valleys, Antarctica - metaG UQ288 (22.06) | ecosystem: Environmental > Terrestrial > Soil > Desert | place: Antarctica: Dry Valley... | reverse complement strand
GTTCAACCTCTCGATGCTCTCCCGCGTCTTTCCTGCTGCTTCGGCGGCCTCAAACTGCGCCCCGGCGCCTCCTGGGAGCTGACCACCCTGCATTCTCTCTCCCTCCCACAGGCGCTGTCCCAATCCGAGCAGCACCATGACGGCCGCTCCTGCGCCGATCGCCTTCAAGAACGCGGCGTAGACCACCGAGCCGACGACTGCCTGCTCGACCAAGAAGAACGCCGCTACAGCCAGGCCGCCCAGTACGAACCAGCGCCCAGGGGGCCGGGTCGCGACCCGCGCTCTAACCCTTCCGATCATTCCGGGAGCGGTAAGTCGAGGGGTGGACTCAGTCGCCCCCGGGACCTGAGGAAGAGGCTGGATCGCGCGGGCCATCTGCCGCACCCGCCCGCCCCCGCAGCGCGAGGTGCAGCTCGAAGCGGACGTCCGGGTCGTCGAGCGCCTCGCCCAGGTCGTCGCGCAGCTGTCCCAGCCGGTAGCGGACCGTCTGCGGGTGGACGTGGAGCGCCTGCGCCACCTCGGGGACGCGGCCCTGGTGGTCGAGCCAGGCGAGCAGCGTCTGCTCGAGCTTCGCCCGCGCGGTCGCCGGCCGCTGGTCGAGCGGCTCGAGGCGCCGCTCGGCCAGGTCGTCCACCAGCGAGCGGTCGGCATGGACGATCAGGTCGCGCATGTGGTCGTCGGCCACCACGAGGCCGCTCGCCGGCACATCGCCCTCGCCGACGAGCCGATGCGCAGCGGCGGCGCGGCGCACGCTGCGCGAGGCGAGCGGCCACGGCGCCGGCGGGCCGAGCACCGCCGCGCCGTCGGTAACCGCGCGCGCCAGCTCGCCGCGCCGTCCCGGCGCCGCGGGGTCGGGCACCAGCGCGCACCAGCGGTCCTCGAGCGGCGCGGCGATCGTGCCGAGCGGAAGCCGGCCGGGGCTCACCCGCGCGACGGGGCGGCCGTCGCCCTGTTCCTCGTCGTGCCAGACGAGCGCGGCGAGCCGCTCGGGCAGCTCCCAGCCCGCCTCGCGCGCGGCGGCCTCGACCTGCGCGCGCTCGGGCGGCGGGTCCTGGGCGAGCAGCCGCACGAGCCGGCGGCGCCGGCGCTCGGCCTCGCCGGCCTGCGCGGCGCGCTCCTCGGCGTAGCCCTCGGCGGACTGCGCCGAGAGCTCGTCGATGTAGGCGAAGACTGCCTCGGCGAGCGCCGCGATCGTGGCGGCGTCGGCTCCCGCCGCGCGGCTCTCGCTCGCGATTCGCCGCCATGCGACGCGGGCCCCGATCCGGTAGGCGGCGAGCAGCGCCTCGAGGCTGCGCCCCTCGCGCACCTCGCCGCGGCCGAGGGCGACGTAGAAGTCGCGCGCGGGAAAGCGCGTCCCGCCGGGGTCGGCGACGAGCTCCACGAACTGGTCGAGCGCCTGCTCGACGCCGGTCCGCACCGCCTTGCCGAACGCCCCCTCGAGCGGCCGCGCGTAGTCGGGGACCCCCGCCCTGATCGCCGCGATGATCTCCTCGACGGTCGCCGGCACGCCCTCGCGCAGGAGCTCCGCGGTGTCGGGCGGGAGCGCCTCCCAGGGCCGGTCGGGGAGTGAGGGGGCGGCTTGTGAGATGCGGACAGCGTAGCCGCTCCCGCGTCCGCCTCCGATGGCTAAATCGTGCTCACTATTGTGCCCTCCCAACAAAGGCGTAGCCAAGATTGTGGCCCCGTCTGTGAAGCGGCCGCCCGCCCAGGCACCTAGGCTCTGTGGTTCCTTCTTCGCCACCCGATCAGCGCCTCGTCGCTCAGGAGACCCACGAGATGGCCACAACTTCGCCACCGGACGCCGCCGAAGCCACCGCACGCGCGACCGAGGCGACCGAGCTGCCGACCCAGCCCGAGAACGCCCCGTTCTCGATCGAGCTGACCGAGGACCAGCGCGACATCCGCGACTGGGTCCACGGGTTCGCCGAGGGAGTCGTCCGTCCGGCCGCCGCCGAGTGGGACGAGCGCGAGGAGACGCCCTGGCCGATGATCCAGGAGGCGGCGAAGATCGGCCTCTACGGCTTCGAGTCGCTGGCCCAGTTCTGGGCCGACGAGACGGGGATCATGTTCCCGGTCGTCAACGAGGAGCTGTTCTGGGGCGACGCCGGCATCGGCCTCTCGATCATGGGCACGACGCTCGCGGCCGCGGGGATCTACTCGGCGGGCACGCCGGAGCAGCTCGGCGAGTGGGTGCCGCAGTGCTACGGGACCCAGGACGACCCCAAGGTGGGCGCTTTTTGCGTCTCGGAGCCGGACGCCGGCTCGGATGTGTCTTCCCTGCGCACGCGCGCGGTCTACGACGAGGCCAAGGACGAGTGGGTGCTGAACGGCCAGAAGGCCTGGGCCACCAACGGCGGGATCGCGAACGTCCACGTGGTCGTGGCGTCGGTGGACCGCGACCTCGGCTCGCGCGGCCAGGCCGCGTTCGTCATCCCGCCCGGCACGAAGGGGCTCGAGCAGGGGGCCAAGGTCAAGAAGCACGGCCTGCGCGCCTCGCACACGGCCGATGTCTTCCTCGACGACTGCCGCGTCCCCGGCTCCTGCCTGCTCGGCGGAAAGGAGAAGCTCGACGAGCGCCTGGCGCGCGCCCGCGAGGGCAAGACCGGCAGCCGCTCGCAGGCCGCGATGGCGACCTTCGAGGTCACCCGCCCGACCGTCGGCGCGCAGGCGCTCGGCATCGCGCGCGCCGCGTACGAGTACGCGCTCGACTACGCGAAGGAGCGGCGCCAGTTCGACAGGGCGATCATCGAGAACCAGTCGATCGCCTTCGCGCTGGCCGACATGAAGATGGAGATCGACGCCGCCCGGCTGCTCGTCTGGCGCGCCGCCTGGATGGGGCGCAACGGCAAGCCGTTCGACTCGGCCGAGGGCTCGATGTCGAAGCTGAAGGCGGGCGAGGTCGCGGTGTGGGCGACCGAGCGGGCGATCCAGATCCTCGGCGGCGTTGGCTACACGCGCGAGTACCCGGTCGAGCGCTGGCACCGCGACGCCAAGATCTACACGATCTTCGAGGGCACCTCGGAGATCCAGCGGCTCGTGATGGCGCGCGCGATCTCGGGCGTGCAGGTGCGCTGATGGGGCTGCCGCGCTTCGAGCTCGAGCACGCCGAGATCCACGGGCACCGCGTGGCCTACCGACTCGCGGGCTCGGGGCCCGCGCTGGTGCTGGTCCACGGGATCACGGCGCGTTCCGACACGTGGCGCGCAGTCGGGCCGCGGCTCGCGGAGCGCTTCACGGTGCTGGCGCCCGACATGCTCGGCCACGGCGAGTCGGCCAAGCCGCGCGGTGACTACTCGCTCGGCGCCTACGCGAGCGGCGTGCGCGACCTGATGATGCTGCTCGGGATCGACCGCGCGACGTTCGTGGGCCACTCGCTGGGCGGCGGCGTGGCGATGCAGCTCGCCTACCAGTTCCCCGAGCGCTGCGAGCGGCTGGTGCTGGTGGCGAGCGGCGGGCTGGGGCGCGAGGTGTCGCCGCTGCTGCGGGCCGCGGCGCTGCCGGGCGCGGACATCGTGCTGCCGCTGCTGGCGTCGTCGCGCCTCTTGGATGCGGGGGAGAAGGTCGGCGGCGCCCTGGCGCGGGTCGGCCTGCGCCCCGGCACCGATATCGAGGAGGTGGCCCGCGGGCACGCCTCGCTGCACGACCCCGAGGCGCGCGCGGCGTTCCTCCACACGCTGCGCTCGATCATTGACCCAGGCGGCCAGCGCGTGGACGCGCGCGACCGGCTGTATCTGGCCTCCGAGGTGCCGACGCTGATCGTGTGGGGCGAGCACGACCGGGTGATCCCGGTCGACCACGGCCGGGGCGCGGCGAAGCTGGTCCCGAACAGTCAGCTCGAGATCTTCGAAGACGCCGGCCACCACCCGCAGCTGGACGAGCCGGACCGCTTCGTGGAGGTGCTGGAGGACTTCATCGATGGGACAGAGCCGGCGGAGCTCGAAGTGGAGCGGTTGAGGGAGCTGTTGGTTTCGGGTGGGGAGCGACTAACGACGCTTCCCACTGCAACTCGCAAACGGCGCGCGTCGGCGGCTTCGGGCTCATAACCCGAAGGTCGCGGGTTCGAATCCCGCCCCCGCTATAGGTCAGACCGCATGATCAAGCGCCCTCCCGGAGTGGAGGGCGTTTTTCGTTGGCCGTTTGTCAAACGGTTGTCAAACGCGCCGCCCGGTCACGCTCAGCGTGCGCTGGGAATGAGGTTTGGCGACGCGTCATGCCATAGCCACCCAAGTGTTCGCGGCTGCGAGTATCTCGTAGAGACCGATCGGCGTACTTCCCTCCGGCTCCTGCTTTCACGCGAAAGCGACAGTGTGAAGAGGAAGATGTGCCGTGGAGGCAGGAGCGGCCTCAGGTCCCCGGGTGGCCTTGGCGATCGGGCCGCCAGCCGGCGAAGCGATCAGGTCTCGACCAGGCGGGGGAACGGCCCGACGACGGTCTGCGTGCCTGGTTCGGCGGCGTCGGCCTGCAACGGTGCGCTGGAGACGTGCTCGGCCTTCGTCTCGAGTAGGTGCGGCTGCCCGAACTTCTCGGTGGCGCCGATGACCTCGCTGATCCTGTAGTCGCGCCGCTCCGCGAATACACGCGCGACCTCCCGATGCTGAGGCGAGGGGAGGTCGACGTCCTTCGGCATCTCGAAGTCGGTCTCGCAGAGCGACTGAGCGATCCGCCAGCCCTCGTGGAACGTCTGCATGAAGCTGGCGTCGTGTGGGATCGGGCACACGATCAGGTTCTTCTGCTCGTCATGCCAGATTGCGTCAGGGCGCCCCGACTGGGTCGGCACGATCGCGACCCTGAGCCCCGGAGCGGCTTCCAGGCGGGTCGCGTTGTACTTGACGGTCGTGCCGACCCAGTGGTCCGGCACGCTCGAGCCGAGGAACAGGTCGGCCTTCCACAGCCCGCGGATGCTCTGCGGCAGGTTGAGGCGGGTCGTCGGGCGACGGAAGGCGGCCGCCAGCTGGTTCATGTGCTTCTTGAGCTTCGCGGGCTGGCCCTGACGACCGGAGAGCACGCGCGAGTCGTCGGTCACGAGCACGAGCTCCGTGTCGATCAGCTGCTTCGAGCCCTGCTTCTCGATCGCAAAGAGGATCGACTTGGGGTCCCCCTCGCGGATCCGGCAGAGCTCCAGGGCGCCGGCCACCCGCTCCTGCACCATGGCGTTCTCGGTCCGCACCGCGTCGTGGATTGCGTACTCGAACGCGATGCCGGTGTCGCCGTCGCCCTCCGAGCGCAGGCGTCCGAGCATCTTCAGTGGCACGATCCCGCGGTCGCCCTCGTAGGCGTCGAGGTACTGCGCGCCGATTGACTGCATGATGCTCACCAGGATCGGGCGCGTCACGGCGACGAGGGAACCGACCGGGTCCTCGACCGGGTTGGCCTGGCGCTGTTCCTGAATCTCCACTTCTCGGGAGCGTACCCGCGCTGGGCGGTGCTGGGTCCGCGGTGCTGAGGTGCACTGAGAGCGCCGTACGCTCCTGTGTAGGAGCAGGGAGGGCGCCGCCGGTGAGTCGGAGCTGGCCGTCATCGAAGTCCGCGACGCCGCCACAAACTGCCGTGCCAGGGGTCGAACGGGCGCGTAGTTGGCTAACTGCGCCTTGGTCGTGATTGCGCCACCGAACTCGCGGCCTCAGTCTCGCGTAAGCCGAGAGTCGTCTGCGCTTGCGTCACGTGCGCTACCAATAGATCGCGATGAACTCGCAGTCGAGATACCGCTCGCGGCGCTCGTGTGTCGTCCGCGAGGGGGGGAGCGCCGGCGTAGAGGCAGGGGCGCCGTCCGCTTCGAGACCGGACGATGCGAGGCTCTCGCCGCGAAGCTCCGAGGCTTGCAGCGGGTCGTCTGTGCCGAGGTTGTGGCGGTCTCGCAGTACGGCATCGATCTCCTTGAACGCCTGGCGGGTCGCCTCGACCGAGTCGTCGCCGGGACAGCTCGCGGCGATCGCCGCGGCGTCCGCCTCAAGGGCTTCGGTATCGACGGCGACCTGCGCCTGCTCGGCGCGGGCAGCGGCGTAGCGCGCGAGCGCGTCCGCGAGCGCGCGCTTGGTGCCGTCGGCCGACTCGACGACCTCCACGGCAGCGAGCGATGTGAGGCCGTCCTGCGCGTCATCGATCTGGCGCGCGACGTCGGGCAGGAACTCGCCTACGACATCTACAAGTTTGACCGGCGTCCAGCGGTCGCTGATGCCGTCACGGCTTAGTCGGCAGAGTACGGTGTAGGTCGAGCGCGAGAACAGCAGCCGGCGGATGTCCTTCCAGAATAGCGCTCTCTCAGCGACCCCGACCACGTACAGCGGCTTGACCTCGACGGCGGGATCGACCACGGCGTCGCTGAGCATTTCTCGGTGGACGATTAAGGAGCGACCGCCGACGGTGACGTGCCGGAACTCCACTGCGCGGCCGCGGATCGGCACCAGTCCGGCGAGAAGCGCGTCGAGCACCTTGCTGACAGCGATGCCCTGCGCCATCTCGGCCTGGCCGCCCTGGCCGAATAGCTCCGGGGTGTCCTTGAACATGTCAATCAGGCTCGACAGCGTCGTGCCGAACCGGAAGATCGGAGCCGCCTCGAGCTCGACGCGGATCTCGACGAGGTCGCCTCGCTGCAGCCGGTCAGGATCGACGATTCGGCCGCTCCAGCGACCCTCTTCTGCGGCTTGGGCGAGCGCATGGCCGTCGCTGGGCCGGTCGTCGAGGTCATCCTCGGCTTGCGGACGCAGCGCCAAGCTGACCTGCTGGGCCTCAATCAATTCCTTGAACGACGCCTGCACTATCGCCTTGCGGACCACCTGGGTCCCGGAGGCCTGGGTGTCCTGCAGCTTCGAACGCACCTCGGACCCGAGCACTCCTACCGTGCCGCGGACCGTGCCGCCGACCTCAGAGGTCGATGTCGACGACTGGCTCTCGGTCAGCTCCGAGACGACCGCACCTCCCCGGGAGGCGAGCAGGCTGTAGACGCTCACCTCATCGAGGTAGACGAACTCGCGCAGTGGCCCGGTGAGCTTCGTTGGCGCGGCCGTGCGCCCGCGGCGGCGCAGCCAGTTAGGCCATCTCATCCTGTGTCTCCGTCCGGCTCACCGAACCGAGCGCGGCCGGTCGCCACGCGCCCATGGCCGCCGATGACGTCCTCCTCGATCAGAACATCGCGACCGTCCGCGACAGCGAGCAAGGCCGCCTCGCTGAGGATCAAGGCGAGGTCGGCCGCACTCCAGCCGTCGGTGCGCTCGGCGATCCGTCGAAGCCGCAGCTCGCCGTGGCAGGCGAGCGGCCTTGCCCTCACCCGCAGGATCGCCTCACGATCGTCGAGCTCCGGCCGGGGGAAGTGGATCTTCCAATCAAACCGTCCGGGCCGCAGGAGCGCGCGGTCGATATCCTGCGGGCGGTTCGTCGCGGCCACGACCACGACGTTCTGGTCGGCGTCGAAGCCGTCCATCAGCGTCAGCAACTGCGCGACGACGCGCCGAGAGGCCTCGTGACTGTCGTCGCGTTGCCCGGCGACCGAGTCGATCTCGTCAAAGAAGATAATCGACCGCGGCTTGCGGGCGGCGTCTTCAAAGATCCGACGCAGCAGCTCCTCGCTCTCGCCGTACCACTTCGAGAAGACCTCCGGCCCGCTGATCTCGTAGAAGTAGGCGTCGGCGCGGCTGGCGATGATCCGCGCCAGCAACGTCTTGCCGGTGCCGGGATCGCCGGTGAACAGCACACCCTTGATCGGGCGGGCGCCGATACGGGCGAGCTCCTTGTGCTTCTCGAGCGGCAGCTCGATCAGCTCCTGGGCGCGCTGCACTATGTTGGGCAGGCCGCCGAAGTCGTCGAAGCTCAGCCCGTCCTCCTGTGGGGCGTGGCGGAAACCCGCGATCACTTCGTCGTCGATGCCGGGAAGGTCGAGCACGCGGATCGGCTTCTCGGACAACACGCGCTCGACGCCGGCGCTGTCACGGCCCTCGACGGTGTTGCCGACCCGGTAGTCGACCGTGCTGGTCGGGAGGCGCAGCACGCGGCCGTTGACCTCGACCGCGGTGAGGTCGTCGAGCCTCAGACGGACGACGCCGATCCACGGCTCCTCCGGCCAAACGGCGTCAGGAGCGAGGTCGATCTCGTCCTCGTCGGGGCGGACCAGCACCACAGTGCCGACCGGGTAGTCGAGCGGGGCGCTCGTGGTGGCGGTGAGGGTCAGGCCGCTGCGGAGCTCCAGGTAGACCGTCAAGCCGTCGTCGGAAACGGCGCGGACGCGCGCGATCTGCGAGGGCGCTCCTAGCTCGGCATACATAGGCAGCGACGCTACCGCGCAGTCACGACACCAAGCCGCGGCGGGTCCGTGCTCGGCGGCAGCGGCGTCGCGCGACTCCGCGTCGGTCAGGTTTCCGGTGAGCGCGGCTGCGCGGCCGCGACCTGCTCGCGGATCGGTGGCCGTATCAGATCAGCCCGTTGTCGTTCACTTTTGCGCGAGCGACCGGCATCCGCCCGCACGCTGCCTCGACTATGTCCGCGCCCGCGGAGCGGAGGACGGTTACGCAGGAGTCTTGCGCGTCGGCGCCGCCGGTCGGCGCGGCCGAGCCTACGGTGTTCAGTCCAAGCGACGGGTTGGCGTAGGTCTCCGGGCCGCCAACATCCAGTCGAGCAGGTTCTGAACATCCCGGCATACCTCGGCTGACTCGCTCCTGCTTTGCGCGAAGAGCAGAAGCGGGAACTCGCAGTTCTGCTCCCCATGAAGGGATGGTCGACGTAATGCTGCCCACACCGGCTCGGCCGCCCGATTACCGTGCGACGACCGCCGCAACCAGCTCGGCCGCCTCCGCCTGCATCCCGGGCACGACGTGTGCGTACTGCTTCAGCGTGAACGCCGGCGACTCGTGCCCGAGCCGCTCGCTGATGACCTTGACGGGGACGCCCGCCTTGACCGCGATGGTCGCGTGCGTGTGGCGGAGGTCGTGAAGGCGGATTTTCCGCAGGCTGGCTCGCTCGATAGCGGTCGCGAATGCTTGGCTGAAGCTCTGCGGGTGGATCGGGTTCCCGTTCTCGGCGCAGGTCACGAGATCCAGGTCGTCGTAGTCGACGCCGAGGCCTCGCGCTCCCGCTGCTGCCGTTCGCGATGGCGTCGAAGCAGCGCGGTCGTCTCCGGATCGAGATCAATAACCCGCGCCTGGTGGCTCTTGGGCGAGGACTCAAGGACCTCGTAGGCGACCGAGACGATCGCGTTTCGCACCGCGATTCGCGAGGCATCGAGATCGACATCGCACCAGCGAAGCCCAAGCACCTCGCCACGCCGCACCCCGGTCATCGCCGCAAGCCGCCAGGCTGCCTCGAGGCGCGTGCCCGTGACCGACTCGAGGAACGCGGCGAGCTCAGCCGGCTCCCAGCACTCGATCTTCTGTGCGTCGCTCCGATTCGGCCGCGGCGGCTTTGCCCGCTCGGCAACGTTCGCTCCGATGATCCCGGCATCGACCGCATCCGCGAGCGCCTTGTGGACGATCGTGTGGATGTAGCGGACGGTCTTCGCCGCCAGCGGTCCGCGCTCGCCGCCGTGGCTGAGTAGCGCGGCGTAGAGCGTGTTCAGCATTGGCGCCGTCAACTTCTGCAGCGCCCGGCTTCCGAGAACCGGCAGCACGTGGGTGGCCATGTTCGAGCGATAGGAGTCAAACGTCGAGGGCTTGACCCGCGTTTTCATCATCGGCAGCCAGCTCTGCCTGACCCACTCGCCCAGGGTGAGCCGATCGGGCGCGACATAGCCGCCCGAGTGCAGATTGCTGACGATCCTTGCCCGCTCGACTTCTGCTTCGTGGCGGGTGGCAAAGCCACCATGCCACCTCTGCTTTCGCTTGCCGTTCTCATCGAATCCGGTATCGACCACCACGTACCAGCGGACCGTCTCCTTGCCGGCGGCGTTGGTACGGACTCGCTTGTGGATGTGTCCCCTCATCGCGGCACCCCCAGCCACTCGAGCAGGGCGGGAACAGGGACGACGACGCGCCGTCCGAGCCTGCGGGTGGGGAAACTCGCCGCGACGCGCTGCCTCATAGGCAACAGCCGTGCGTCCGAGCCCGAGGACGTGTGCGGCCTGCTCGACCGAGATCGTCGCCTGGGTGGCGAACTCGTCGAGTACCGAGCGCTTACGCTCCTTCATGTCGGGACCTCCTTCGTAGGTCTCGGCCGGGCCCCGGGGTGTTTGCGCACCGCCGGGGCCGGCTTCGTCGATGATGTCTACGAAGGTAGACTAGAGCGTGCGTCGGACGGGACTGTCACCTTACGTAGACACAGGTGGTTCCCCAGGTCGACACCGATGATCTGATCGACGCCCACGAGGTCGCGGAGATCCTCGGGCTCGCGCATCGCAACTCAGTCAGCCTTTACCAGCGCCGCTACCCGGACATGCCACGGCCGGTGGTGGAGCGGGGAGGTGCGAGGACGAAGCTGTGGCTTCGATCGGAGATCGAGCACTGGCGCAACGAGCGGTGGTCGGCGTCGAACGACGCCTCATGATCCGCGCGTCCGTCGCGCCAGACCCTGAGGTCGCACGATTAGGCTGATGAGAATGCCGTCGATGCCGGACCTAACACTCGTTGCAGCCTGATCTACGAGAGCTAGAGGACCGCCTGTGGGATGCCGCCGACGAGCTGCGGGCGAATTCCGGTCTGAAAGCCTCCGAGTACAGCGCTCCGGTTCTCGGTCTGATCTTCTTGCGCTTCGCCGACGCCCGATTCGAAGCCGCTCGCGAAGCGATCGAGGCCAAGGGCTCCGCGCGACGCAAGATCGGCCCTTCCGATTACCACGCCGAACGACTGATCTATCTCGCCCCGGCGGCGCGTTTCAGCACCCTGCTCGAGCTGCCCGAGGGCTCGGATCTCGGCAAGGCCGTTAACGAGGCGATGCGGCTGGTCGAGGAGCACAACCCCGACCTGGCTGGCGTCCTGCCGCGCACCTACACGGCGATCGCCAACTCGACGATCGCGTCGCTGCTCCGCCACATCAGCAGCTACACCAAGGACCTCGAGGGCGACGCTTTCGGCCTGATCTACGAGTACTTCCTGGCCAAGTTCGCGCTCGCCGAGGGGCAGGGCGCGGGCGAGTTCTTCACCCCGATGTCGATCGTGCGCCTGATCGTCGAGATCATCGAGCCCTACCACGGCCGGATCTTCGACCCGGCCTGTGGCTCGGGCGGCATGTTCGTCCACTCCGCTCACTTCGTCGAGCGCCATCGCCAGTCGCCGGGCGAGGAGCTCTCGATCTACGGCCAGGAGAAGACGGGCGAGACGGTGCGGCTGGCGAGGATGAACCTGGCGGTCCATGGGCTGTCGGGTGAGATCCGTGAGGGCAACAGCTACTACGAGGACCTGCACGAGAGCGTCGGCCGGTTCGACTTCGTGATGGCGAACCCGCCGTTCAACGTCGATCGGATCGACAAGGCGAAGCTCGAGGACGATCCACGCTTCCGGGACCTGCCGAAGGCCGACAACGGCAACTACATCTGGATCCAGCTGTTCGCCACGGCGTTGAGCGAGACCGGTCGCGCCGGCTTCGTGATGGCCAACTCGGCCTCGGACGCCCGTCACAGCGAGGGCGAGATCCGGCGCAAGCTGATCGAGGACCGATTGGCCGACGTGATGGTCGCGGTCGGTCCGAACTTCTTCTACACCGTGACCCTGCCGGTGACGCTCTGGTTCCTCGACCGGGGCAAGCGCGAGACCGCGCGTGCCGACCACGTCCTGTTCATCGATGCCCGCCAGATCTTCCGCCAGATCGACCGTGCGCACCGCGACTTCACCGCCGAGCAGCTCGAGCTCCTCGCCAACATCGTCCGCCTCTACCGGGGTCAGGCGCCCGAGCTGGCCAACGGGGAGAGCGGGCTGTTCGCCCAGCACTTCCCAGACGGCGCCTACGCCGACGTGACCGGCCTCTGCAAGGTGGCGACGATCGAGGAGATCGAGGCCCAGGGCTGGAGCCTCAATCCCGGCCGCTACGTGGGCACCGAGGTCGAGGAGCTCGACGACGAGGTGTTCGAAGAGCAGCTCGCCGCCGCCCACGCCGAGCTGCGGGCGCTTGGCGGCAAGGCCAGGGAGCTGGAAGCCGGCGTAGACGAGGTGCTTGGCAAGCTGCTGTCGGCCTGACCCTGACGGCCACGTTACGGTCGGAGGCCGTCTCTAACGTTCGTGGCGTGTTGCGTTAGAGAGGATATGGTTGCCCGATGGACCCCGAGCGGTACGCATCGACCCCGTTTGGCGAGGCTCGTCGCACTCCCGGGCGCCACGGCTACGTGGCCTACTTCGCCGCTCCGATTCCGCGCGCACTGGAGCTGCCCGCCTCGACCGTGCGCACGCTCGCGGACGCGGAGGGAGCGTTGGGGCAGCTCGCCGGCATCGGGCGCCTGGTGCCGAACCTGGATCTCCTCGTCCGCCCCTACCTCCTGCGCGAGGCGCTCTCCTCGACCCGGATCGAGGGAACGCAGGCGACGATGGCCGAGGTCTTCGAGACCGACGCCGCCGGCGGGACGCCCAACGCCGACGTCGAGGAGGTGGTCAACTACGTGGCGGCGATGCAGTGGGGGCTCGAGCAGCTCGACGAGCTGCCGCTCAGCACCCGCCTGCTCCGCGAGATGCACCGCCGCCTGATGGCGGGCGTGCGGGGCCGCGAGCTGGCGCCGGGCAAGCTGCGCACCGGCCAGAACTGGATCGGCGCGCCGGGCTCGACGATCGAGACCGCGCAGTTCGTGCCGCCACCCCCCGGCGAGTTGCCCGGGTTGCTCAGCGACTGGGAGCGCTTCGCGCACGAGGAGGCCGAGCTGCCGCTGCTGATCCAGAACGCGCTGCTCCATTCGCAGTTCGAGACGATCCACCCTTTCCTCGACGGCAACGGGCGGCTCGGGCGCGTGCTGCTCGTCTTCTTCCTCGTCGTTCGGGGTCGGCTCACGGCGCCGCTGCTCTATCTCAGCGCCTACTTGGAGCGCAACCGCCAGAGCTACTACGACGCGTTGCAGACGATCCGCGAGACCGGTGACGCGATCCCCTGGATCGAGCTGTTCCTGACGGCTGTCCAGACCCAGGCCGGCGACGCCGTCGCGCGGGCTCGGGGGATCATCGAGCTACGCGAGCGCTACCGCCAGGCCGCGGCCGTCGTCGGAACCCCGAACGCCCTCGCGCTGGTCGAGCTGATCTGTGAGAACCCGGTCGTGACCACGAGGTCGATCGAGGATCGCATGGGAGTCAGCCGACCGACGGCGCTACGACTCCTCAGGAGGATGGAGGAGCAAGGGGTGCTGAGCGAAGGTGAGGAGGGAGCGCGCGGGCAGCGCCGATACGTTGCCCGCGAGATGATGGATGCGGTGGCGGGGGATGCGAGTGGGTGAATGGGTCGATGTGCCACTCGGCGAGGTGGCCGAGATCTCGTGGGGCGACACCAAGACTACGAAGGCGAGCTACACACCGACAGGCTGGCCTGCTTATTCGGCATCTGGGGCCGACGGGTACCTGCCGTACTTTGACCATGACCAAGCTGGTGTCGTTGTCAGCGCGATTGGTGCCCTGTGTGGGAAGACGTGGCTGGCGACCGGTCGATGGTCCTGCATTAAGAACACGATCTGGATGCGCGGTAACGCCGCCCGCGCTGACACAGCTTTCTTGTTCCACGCGACTCGCCGCCCGGACTTCTGGCCGCGGCGTGGCGCGGCCCAGCCCTTCATCTCACTCGGCGACGCTCGATCCACGACCGTGGCCCTACCCCCATTCGAGCATCAGCGCCGAATCGCCGCGGTCCTCTCCGCCTTCGACGAGCTGATCGAGATCAACGAGCGGCGGATCGAGCTGCTGGAGGACCTCGCTCGGTCGCTCTACCGGGAGTGGTTCGTGCACTTTCGCTTTCCGGGGCACGAGGACGTGGAGCTCGTCGACTCCGAGCTGGGGCCGATTCCGGAGGGGTGGACCCTGGCTCGCCTCGATGACTTCGCCGAGGTGGTGGTCGAGGGAGTCGATCCGTCCGACCTTCCGCCCGAAAGCCACTACGTTGGCTTGGAGCACCTTCCGCGAAGGCGAACGACGCTTCGTGAATGGGGGTCGGTTGAGTCGGTGTCCAGCCGGAAGCTGCTGGTCTCGAGGGGGGACACCCTGTTCGGGAAGATTCGGCCGTATTTCCACAAGGTCGCGTGGGCCCCGTTCACGGGCGCGGCTTCCTCGGACACCATCGTTCTTCGAGCGTTTCCGGACCACGGGCTAACCGCGTTCGTCAACACGGTTACTTCAAGCGACGAATTGGTTGCTCAAGCCGTTGCGACCTCGAACGGAACGAAGATGCCCCGCGCGGATCCGAAAGCTCTGCTCGCCTACCAGCTGTCAGTGCCGGGTGAAGACCTGCTCCTCGAGTTCGAGCGCACCGTGCGTCGGTGGATCGAATGGAGCGCAGAGCTGGTGCACGAAAACCGCCAGCTCGCCACAACCCGCGACCTCCTCCTGCCACGCCTCGTCACCGGGCGCCTCGACATCTCCGACGTCGACCTCGGCATCCTCACACCCGCGGAAGTCGAGTGAGCCCGCGCGACTACTCCGAGGACGGCTTGGTCGAGCGGCCGACGCTCGCGCTCTTAGAGTCACTCGGCTACGAGGTCGCGGACGGCCGCTCCGAGACGCTCGGCCCTGACGGCCTCGGCCGGGACGACCAGTCGCAGGTGGTCCTTCGGCATCGGCTCAAGCCGAAGCTCGCCGAGCTCAATCCGGATCTGCCGTCCGCGGCGATCGACGCCGCGATCGATGAGCTCGTGCTCGACCGGTCCGCCCTCGATCCAACGCGCGCGAACCGGGCGGTCCACGAACTGCTGCGCGGCGGCGTCAAGGTCACCGTCACCGACGAGCACGGCGACCGCACGACCGAGACCGTGCGCGTGGTGGACTGGACCACACCGGCCAACAACGCCTTCCTCGCCGTCAGCCAGCTGTGGGTGGTCGGGCCGCTTCACACCCGTCGCTGCGACATCGTCTGCTTCGTCAACGGCATCCCGCTGGTGCTGCTGGAGCTAAAGGCCTCGCACAAGACGGTCGAGCAGGCGTACTTCAAGAACCTCCGCGACTACCGCGACACGATCCCGCAGCTCTTCACGCCGAACGCGCTGGTGGTGCTCTCGACCGGCTCGGAGACGAAGGTGGGGGCGGCGTTCGCCCCCTGGGAGCGCTTCGGCGAGTGGAAGCGGATCGACGACGAGTCCGAGTCCGGCGTCGTCTCGCTGGAGACGGCGATCCACGCGCTCTGCGACCCCGTGCGCCTGCTCGACATGGTCGAGAACTTCGTCGCCTACCTCGAGCGCCCCGGTGGCCTGATCAAGCTCCTCGCCCAGAACCATCAGGTGCTGGGCGTCAACGCGGCGATGCGAGCGCTCCGGGACTCGGCCACGCGCGACGGCCGGCTCGGCGTCTTCTGGCACACCCAGGGTTCAGGCAAGAGCCTCTCGATGCTGTTCTTCACGCAGAAGGTCCTGCGCCGCGAGCCCGGCAACTGGACCTTCGTGATGGTCACCGATCGGGCCGAGCTCGACGACCAGCTCTACGACGAGTTCAAGGACGCCGGCGTCGTAGGGGGTCACCTGCAGGCGACCTCGTCCGCCAACCTGCGGCGGCTCCTCGGCGAGGACCACCGCTACGTCTTCACCCTGATCCACAAGTTCCGCCCCGAGGAGGGCCATGAGATGCCGGTCTGCTCGGACCGCGAGGACTTGATCGTGATCACCGACGAAGCGCACCGCAGCCAGTACTCGACGCTGGCCCTCAACATGCGCCGCGCCCTGCCCAACGCCGGCTTCCTCGGGTTCACGGGCACGCCGCTGATCAAGGCCGAGGCCGAGCGCACGCGCGAGGTATTTGGCGACTACGTCTCGACCTACAACTTCCGCGATTCGATCGAGGACGGCGCGACGGTCCCGCTCTTCTACGAGAACCGGATCCCCGAGCTGCAGATCATCAACGAGAGCTTCGACGCGGAGCTCACCGGGATCCTCGAGCAGGCGGAGCTCGACGCCTCTCAGGAGCGGGCGCTTACCCGCCGCTTCGCCACCGAGTACCAGCTGATCACCCGTCCCGAGCGTCTGCGGCGGATCGCCGCCGACCTCGTCCGGCACTTCGTTGGCCGCGGCTTCTTGGGAAAGGCGATGTTCGTCGCGATCGACAAGGCCACCGCGGTGCGGATGTACGACCTCGTCGCCGAGGAGTGGCAGACCCATCTCGGCGAGCTGCGCGAGCGCGCCGGGCGGCTGCCGGAGCTCGAGCGGGTCGGCCTGGACGAGCAGATCGCGTTCATGGAGGAGACCGACATGGCGGTCGTTGTCTCCCAGTCCCAGAACGAGATCACCGAGATGCGCGAGGCCGGTCTCGACATCGCCCCGCACCGCAAGCGGATGCTCGAGGACGACCTCGACGAGCGCTTCAAGGATCCGGACGACCGCTTCCGCCTGGTCTTCGTCTGCGCTATGTGGATGACGGGCTTCGACGTTCCGTCCTGCTCGACGATCTACCTCGATCGTCCGATGCGAAACCACACGCTGATGCAGACGATCGCCCGCGCCAACCGCGTCTTCCCCGAGAAGGAAAACGGTCTGATCGTGGACTATGTCGGTGTCTTCCGCCACCTGGAGGCGGCCCTCGCGATCTACGCGGCAGCCAGGGACGGCGAGGAGGCCGCCGAGATCATCCGCGACAAGTCGGCGCTGGTCGGCGAGCTCGAGGAGGAGCTCGGTGACCTGATCGAGTTCAGCGAGCGTTGGGACGTGGACCTCGAGGCGCTGGCCCGCGCCGAGGGCTTTGAGTTCATCGCCTTACGGGACGCGTCGGTCGAGGCCTTGCTCGTCGACGATGTGACACGGCGCGGCTATCTCGAGCGCTCGGACCGGGTGCGGCGGCTCTTCGCCGCGATTCTGCCCGACCCGGCCGCTACGGCCCACGTCAGGATTGTCGGAGTTGCTCGCAACCTCGCGGAGACGATCCGCTCGCTCGACTCCGCGCCCGATCTGTCGCACATATCCGGAGCGGTTCAGGACCTGCTCGATCGCTCGGTGGGGGCCGAGGAGTACGTCATCCGCGCGGCAGCCGACGGCGCGGATGCCGACTCGCTGATCGATCTGAACGCGATCGATTTCGACGCTCTGGCCGCGCGCCTCGCGGGCAGGAAGCGCTCGTCGGCCCAGCGCCTCGCCGGCCAGCTCACGGCTCAGGTCGAGGGGGCGGCGAGACGAAACCCGACACGGCTGGACCTCGTCGAGCGGTTGCGGAAGCTGATCGACGAGTACAACGCGGGCAGCCTCAACGTGGACGAGATGCTGCGCCGCCTGCAGTCGCTCTCGCGCGAGCTGTCCGAGGAGGAGCAGCGGACCGTCCGTGAGGGGCTGTCCGAGTCCGAGCTGGCGGTGTTCGACCTGCTGACTAGGCCGGACCCGGTACTGAGCGACGATCAGCGCGACGAGGTGAAGAAGGTAGCGCGCAAGCTGATGGCGCACATCCAGGATCGCCTCGTCCTTGACTGGCGCCGGAAGGCGGAGACGCGCGAGGCGGCTCGAGGCCTCGTCAAGGACATCCTCGACGAGCTTCCCGATGCCTACGACCCCGAGGTCTGGGAGCGCAAGGCCGAGATCGTGTTCAACCACATCTTCGCCAGCTTCCATGACGACGGTGGCAGCGTCTACGAGGCACCCGCCCCGGTTGTCTCGGCGGTGGAGGTCGCGGCAGGCGGGGTGGGAGATGCGACCGAGGGCATCGACATCGAGACCGTGACCACGACCGTCGTAGAGAGAATCAGGAGGGACCGCGACTTCGCGGAGCTGGTCGCCGAGCAGCTTCGTGGCGACAAGGCCTTCTTCGCGGTGGCGAGCGAAGAGCTGATCGCCAAGGATGAGACCTACGACGTCGAGTTCAAGTCAACGGCGCGCTGGAACCTGCGCGAAGCGCGCAAGGACAAGCGAATCGAGGACGCCCTCGTCAAGACGATCGCCGGGTTCTTGAACACCGATGGGGGGACACTGTTCATCGGTGTCGGCGACGACGGTCGGATCATCGGCTTGGCCCATGACCTGCCACTCGTGCGCCCAGCCAGTGCCGATGGATTGGTCAACTGGCTCACGACTCATCTCATCAACGCGCTTAGCCACTCCGCCGTGATGCGGACCCGGGCCCGGATCGATCAGGTGGTCGACGAGGAGCTCTGCAGGATCGACGTGGCGCGCTCGTCAGTCCCCGTTATCGCTCGAATGAGCGACGGCCGCGAGGCGTTCTGGGTGCGGATGAACAACAGCACCCGCGAACTGCCCGAGATTGAGGTCGAGGAATACGTCAAGGACCATTGGCGGGAGTAGGGGTAGAGCAGTTCGCGTGTGTCAAACGGATGTCAAACGAACCGCGCCGGACGGGTCCGCATCAGGCCACATCGGACAGAGCAACTGCGTGCAGATCCCGCATGAACTCGGGCCTTGACGGACGGAACGGGACCGGCCGTCAGCTCCGAACCGGGCTCATAACCCGAAGAGGCGGTTTGAATCCCGCCCCGCTACCCGGGAAACCCGTACTCACGGGTTTCCCGCTGTCTGGGCATCCGGAATCGCACCCGAACTCTCTTGGCGTAGCGAGTTCTGGGTGGTGGCTGGAGGCCACGGAGCTCTCGACGGCGGGCGGTAGCCTGCGCGCACGTGGCGGAGGCGGTGAAGCTCAACACGCAGCAGGTTGCCCAGGCGGGTGAGCAATTCGTCTCTGCCGAGCTGCATCGGCGCGGCGCGTATGCCGTCACCTTTTCGGGCAACATGCCGAACATCGACATCCTCGCTAGCGACCTCGAACAGCAGCGCACCGTGTCGATCCAGGTCAAAACGAAAGCGGCGGGGACCTGGCACACAACGATCACGCGTGGGGAGCCGCGCGAGGAGAACCCCGCAGAGGACCGCTACTGGGTTCTCGTGGACATCGGACGCGACCCCGAAACCCGGCCCGACTACTACATCGTTCCCGAGTGGTGGATGGTCAACCACATCCACTCTCGGTACCAGGAGAAGCCTCGCGGTGCCTGGTCGAAGAATCCCGACTCCAAGCACTTCGCGATCATCCCCAAGAACATCGCCGAGTGGCGAGAACGATGGGACTTGCTCGCCATCTTCTGAGTCAGAAGCCGACTCTGCTGCTTTTCCCGCGCGGCTAGAGGCAGCCTTTATGGCGGACGTTGAGGATTGGACACGAGAGATGCTGAGCCGTGACGGCTTCGTCGGCTGGCATCGCTTCGGCGATCTTCGACCGCATTTGCGCTCGATCGACAGCGCGGCTGGGGGTATCTACGTCGTCTACCGGGACACACCCGACCAGCCCGCGTGGCTCGACAAGAGTCCTGGCGGAACGTGGCGGGGCGATCCGAGCGTCTCACGTGACGCGCTGATCGCGAACTGGGTCGAAGCGCACGTCGTCAACATCGGCAAGGCGAAGCATGGTCAGCTACGGAACCGGCTGCGTGCGTACTGGTCATTCGGCGAAGGGGGGAAGGGTCGGCATTACGGAGGGCGGCTGATCTGGCAGTTCGAGGCATCCGCTGATCTGCTAGTCGCATGGAGGGTGATCGAGGACACGAGCATCGACCCCCACGACGTGGAGCAGGACATGATCCGTCGTTTTCGAGCTGTCTACGGCAAGCCGCCCTTCGCCAACAATCCACATTTGCTCGGCGGGTAGGACCGGCGTGTACTCGCAGCTTCCACGGCCCCAGCCTTGACAGTACCGAGCTGCGCGGCAATCAAGCGATCGAGGATGCGACGCCGCTGCGCCCTTTGTCCAGCGTCCCGAACACGCACCCGCGCGGCGCACCTGGGGATCTGTACACCGCAGACGAGGCGGACCGGGCGCTCAAGGACGCCGCTACCGTGGTCGAGCATGTCGAAGGTCGCCTTCCACCGGCTTGACCATGAGCGCGTCCTGCGCGAGCTGAAGCGGTACGCCGAGGAGGAGCTGGCCGCGCGGCCGGAGGTCCGCGAGGCGGTCCTGATCGGCTCGCTCGCGCGCGACGACTGGTCCGCTCGCAGCGACGCGGACCTGGTCCTGGTCGTCGACGAGGCCTCCGAGCCGGGTCCGTTCCGGGGAGGCGAGTACCGCCCGCGTCAGCCGGTTGGCGTCGACGTCGACGTCTTTGTCTACACGGCCGAGGAGATGCGCCAGCTGCGCCCCCGCATGCGCGGGGAGGTCGAGCGCGGGGTCACGCTCTACCGGCGGGGGTAGGGGCGGGCGCTTGCGGCGGCCGGGTGATCCGCTTAGGTTTCCGCTTCGATGGGACGGCTTGCCCGACGATCTTCTGTACTCGGACGCTCCCGAGTCGAGATGCCTAGCTTCACTAGAGGTCTCGCGGGTTAGTGGGCGACCGGGTGGCGGTTCGGGCGCTCGATGCCCGCTCGGACTTGCATCGCGCCAGCCTCTAGCTGGCGCGCCGCAATCTCTCGCTCGTCCCACGGAACCGTATGGGTGATGCCAGGCACGCAGTGATAGCAACGCCAGGTCTGCTCGGCGGCCTTGTACCACTCGTGATCCCCGCAGTCATGGCCACCCTTCGGGAGTAGGGCAGCAAGGGACTCGGGAAGGTTCTCCCGAAGCGCGGTTCGGTGCCTGTACTTGCCGCTAGCCATCTGAACTCAGTCTACCTCTGAAGCCGGATTTGAGCTAGCCCTTGCGGCGCCTGCGGACATTTCGAAAGCCGCGCGCCTTGCCTTCGCGTTCGACGCGCAGACGGAGCTCGGTGTCGAACGTATGGCGGCGGCTGTAGTACAGCTCCATGAACTCCGTATCGCCGTACAGCGTGAAGGCGGTATCGCGCTGGCGCCCCTTCCGCTTGCCCATGCCTCAGCGGCACCATATCCAGGAAGGGGCCCAGCAGCCGAGTGCGCCGTCGCCTTGCGCCGAGCCGGACGCGGTACGAGGAAACCGGACCGGACGGTTCGAGCTGCTTTTACGGCGCCGGCGATCGCCTCCGCCAGGCAGAGGCAGTTCGGCGCGTACGTCAGGTCCCCGATCTCGGCACCACCGCGTGGAGCCTTCGGCCCATCGCGGCGCCGGAGGCCCCGAAGCGCTCGCAGAGCGAGAAGAAGTCGCACCCCGGCTGGTAGTGCTCTTTCACCAGCCACGCCGGCATCAGCAGCGACGCTGCGAAGACGTTCGCCTCCTCCTCGAATGGCGGGGGTGACGGGCGCTCAGCGGAGGCGACCGCACTGACGTCGGGCTCGATCGACGTCGACCGGCAGAAGACGGCTCCGTCGCCCGCGCGGTGCATGCACCAGTGGCCGAGCTCGTGCCCGATCGTGAAGCGCCGGCGTCCCGGCCAGGCGGCGGCCTCGGGTGCGCTGACCCAGATCTCGCCGCGGTCTGGAAGCAGCAAGCCCGAGAGCGACTGCCCCGACTCGAGCGAGGGCGCGCCCGGCGCGGCCCCCAGCTCGTCCACGTCGCGCACGAGCAGGCCGAAGCGGCTGTCGGCGATGTCCTCGATCGGGACCGGCAGCCGCTCGCCGTCCCAGATCCACGTCGGCACGCCGGCCAGCACACGCTCGGCGCGCTGCTCGATCTCCCTCGAGGTCGCCTCCTCCACCGCGGGCGAGGTTAGTGCCCGGCGCCGCGCCGGCAAAGCGCCTCGCCGAGGGCCACGAGGGAGGCGCCCAGCCCCCCGGCGGCGGGCGCCGGCGCGCGAGTCAGCGACATGAGCACTTCGTCGGTACGCGGCCTTAGAAGCGGGTCTCGCCGCAGCGCCTCGGCCAGCGCGAGTGCGAGCTCACCATCCCCGACGCGCAGGGCGCGACGCAAGAGCGCGATCGGATTCCGCGTAGGCGGGTTGGAGCCCATGATGTGAAGGTCGGTCGACGGGGAATCCGGCTGACGCCGCCGTCAGCGGCGACCGCCGCCGCGGAACAGCTCGTCGACCTCGTCCCAGGCATCGGCCGGGTGGTCCGCGGGGCCGGTCGGCGCAGTCGGGGACTCCATCCCCTCGTACGCCGGGTCGGGGAGTGCCGTGCGAGCGAAGGCGGCCTGCTCGGCCGGCCCGGCGCCTGCCGGGGGGGCGATCGCGGCGCCCGCCCGCCGCAGGGTCTCGGCGCTCGCGCCGACTATCTCACCCAGCGCCCCGAGCACCCGGTCCGACACGCCGTCAGCCGGGAGCAGCCCCTGCTCCATCTTGTGGTAGTAGGCCTCGACCTTCGCGCGCCTGTCCGCGGCACCGAGCGCCCTCGCCAGGCGCTCGACCAGCTCGGCGCGCCGCAGCCGCGCGCGCTCGCGCAGCCGGGGGAGCAGCGCGGGCCACAGGCCCGCCGAGCCGGTCAGCGAGCGGCTCAGCGCGTCGACGACCTGCGGTGCGCCCGACTCGCGGTAGGCGGCGGCATCGAACTCGCGACGCGGCGCGCGCCGCAGGTAGGCGTCGATCAGCTCCTCGAGCTCGCGGCGGTCCATTCCCTCGACGCGCTCGACGAGTTCGGTCGGGTCGGCGTCGCCGCCCGAGCGCTGTCGCTCGATGAACTCGCTGAGCAGGCTGTCGACGTCGGTCATCGGGGCGCCACGGTCATCGTCAGGGGGGAGTATCGCCCTCGCCCGCCTCGGCGAGCAGCTCGCGCAGCCGTGCCCGGAAGCGCGTGTAGATCTGGTGCACGTTGGCCTCGGTCATGTCCGGAATCTGCGCCGCGGCGTCGACGGCCGAGAGATCCTCGAACCCGTACAGCTCGACGACCCGCTGGTGCGTCTCCGAGAGCTCGGCGAACGCCTGGTCGACGACGCTCTGCACGTCGATCGCGCCCGCCTCGCCCTCCTCCCAGGGCTCGACGCCCCAGACGGCGTCCTCGTCCCCGCCGGTCTCGGGCAGAGCCTCGGGCGGCGACTTTCGCTCCCGCGCGCGGTGGTAGTCGGCGATCCGCCGGTCGACGATCGTGTGCAGCCAGCCGCGGAACTCGCCGATCGAGCCGCCGGCGAACGCGAATGTGGTGATCGCGCTGACCACGGCCTGCCCGGCGACGTCCTCGGCGTCGGCCGGCGGGACCTTGAGGCGGCAGCGGGCGACCGCGATGTCCCAGTAGCCGTGCACGAGGATCGCCCCGGCGCGGTTGCAGGCGTCGAGGCGGCCGGCGTCGCGGGCGCCGACGATGTACTCGATGAGCTCTTCATCCGAGAGCCGCTCGAGCTCACGGTCGGGACGCTCGCGGAAGTTCGGGTTGGCCAATGGTCGTCCGGTCGGTCGCTGGGCGGCGCGTCTGACGGCGCGTCGCAGGGTCGCGGACCGTAGCGCTTGTGTCGGATCGCGCTTAGTCGGGGGCGTGTCGAGTCCTAACCCGCGTCAGGAGCCGGGCCGGTGCGACGACTGCGTAAGCTGATGGCCGCCTTCGTCTTCATCTCACCGGACTCTTTCGTGGACTGGCTCAGCACCCTCGGAGAGGACGCCTCGGGCTGCGAGGCCGAGCGTCGCGAGCTTCACTGGCGGGCCTCGCGGGCGATCTGGACGCCGCAGCGCTTCAACGTCCCGCTGCCGACCGACCTGCTCGACGACGAGCTCGTCGATCCGGAGGGGTGGGAGCTGTGAGCCGCGCGCCGCGCGCGACCCCCACCTTCGACGAGCTCTTCGACGCCGCCCGCAGGCTCGGCACGGCGGAGCTGCTGCTCGAGCTCCGCCCGGACGAAGGCGGCCTGTGGCTGCGGCTCGTGCGGCTGGAGGACGGCAGGGTCATACACGAGCGCGCAGCCGTCCGAGGGGTGGAGGTGGCGGCCACCGAGATCAGGGCGCTCGTCGAGGCGGACTCACAGCCGCGTCACTGAGCGGTCAGCGCCGCCCTGCCCCAAATCAGTCCTGAGCTCACCCGACTTCTCCGCCTAGCCGCTACCCAAAGCAACTACGAGCCGCCACCCTCGAGCGGCCTTCCGCTCTCCTTCCAGGCTTTCGCGCCACCGTCCATGTGGGCGACGTTCGTGTAGCCCAGGTCCTGCAACGTGGCCGCGGCCAACGCCGATCTTCCGCCCGAGGCACAGTGGAGGATGACCCGTCTTCCCGGGTCGAATTCTTCGCGGTGATAGGCGCTGGTGGGATCGGCCCAGAACTCGAGCATCCCCCGCGGAGCCGCCACCGCGCCGGGGATGTAGCCGCTGCTTTCACGCTCCTCGGGCTCGCGGATGTCGACGACGACAGCTTCGCCGGCCTCGATCTCCTCGGCCGCCTGCTCAATCGTGAGGTTCTCGATCCCGGCCTTTGCTTCGGCCACCATCTCGGCTGCGGTCTTCGCCATCTGCTCCTCCTCGATTGGACACCGCTGCGGAGCGCGGAGCATAAGACCGATCCCGCCCCGGCCTGCGCTATCGTTCTGGCGCAGAGGAGTTGTACATACATTTAGACGTACGTTTATCGAAAGGGGGCGGCTGTGGGCACTGTGGGCATCCGTGACCTCGCTCGCCGGGCGAGCTCCATCATCGAAGACCTGACCGAGAGCCGTGAGCCCACGTTGATCACGCGCCACGGGCGGCCGGTCGCGTACATGCTGCCGGTCGATGAGCGTGAGTTCGAAGACTTCGTCCTGGCAAACGCACCGGAGTTCGTCGAGGGTCTCGCGGAGGCGGACGCCGAGCTGCGCGCCGGCGCGACGACTTCGCTTGCGGCTTTCAGGCGTGAGCACGGCGCCGAGGCGCGACGCGCCGCCGGGCCGTCACGCTGAGGCCGCGCCCTCGTCGTAGTGCACCGCGTCGAGCTTGCCTCTCGCGCCAAGCGTGACCTCAAGCGGATCAAGGGAAGCGCGCTCGATGCCATCCTCGACGCGCTGGAGCACGTACTCACGGCCGATCCGCCGCCCACGAATATCGATGTGAAGCCCCTCGCCGGACGCGCTCCCTGGCTTCGCTTGAGGGTCGGCGGACACCGCGTTCTCTACCGACCGCTCACGGTCACTGAGCTTCGGGACCTCGACGCCGAAGAGCAGACCGGCTTCCTCGTGGGGAGGGTGATCGATCGACGCGACCTCGAGAAGGCCGTGAAGTCGCTGTGACTCCTAACCGCCGTTCGAGCCTCGGCATGAACCGCCGGGGTGGTGACTCGCAGAGCGCGGGGCTGACTGACGCCCGGGGCGGAGACCCGCAGCCCCCTACGCGCCGAACCGCCCGCTCTCGAGCGCCCGCTCACGAGCGGCCTCGTCGTAGCCGGGCAGTTCGCCGGTGCGCTCGAGCGCGTCGAGGTAGGCGGTCATGGCGGCCTCCGACTCGACGCTGCCGAGCTCTGCGAGGAACTCGGCGCGCTCCACGCGCAGGCCGTCCGCCAGCGGCAGCGACCCGCCCTCGTAGACGGCCCGCTTGCACGCGGCCACGGCGGCCTTCGTGCGGCGGCCGAGCCGCTCGGCCAGCGCGAGCGCGCGGTCGAGCAGCCCATCCGCTGGGACGACCTCGTCCACCAGCCCGAGCTCCGCGGCCTCGCCCGGCGTGAGCGGGCCGCCGTCGAGCACCAGCCGCAGCGCGCGAGCGCTGCCCAGCAGGCGGGCGAGCCGCTGGGTGCCGCCGCCGCCGGGGGGAAAGCCCAGCAGGATCTCCGGCTGACCGATCCCGTGCTCGCCCTCCACCATCAGGCGCGCGTCACAGGCCAGCGACAGCTCGCAGCCGCCGCCCATCGCGGAGCCGTTGATGGCGGCGACGAAGACGGCGCCGCAGCGGTTCATGCGGAGGAAGACGTCGTGGAAGCGCTCGAGCGCGACCAGTCCGGCGGCGGGCGTGCGGGCGAGTTGCTCGTCGGCGCCGGGCAAGCGCCGCAGGGCGCCCACCGCCCGGAGGGAGGCCTGGGCCACCCCCCGTGATACCGGGGGGCTGTTGCGCGCGCCGTCGAGTAGCTCGCGCACGTCGTAGTGCGCGACGAAGCGCTCGGGATGGGCGCCGGTGAGAACCACGCCGCCCACTGCGTCGTCCGACTCGGCCCGGGCGACCAGCCGCTCCAGGCCGTCGACCATCGCCGCGTCCATCAGCCCGTGCGGCGGGTTCTCGAGCGTCGCGAGGAGCACGTTTCCCCGCTGCTCGACACGGACCTCACTCATGCAGCGCGACTGTACAGGGGGAGGCCCGGCGGAGAGCGTCCCGAAGCGCACGGGGGCTCGTCGCCATGAGCAATCCGCGTTTACACGTTGGTGACCACCGCCACGCCACCGTGGGCTAAGCTCGCCGACACGCGGAGGGCGGGTCTCCGCTTCGCTCATGGCAGGGATCAGTCGCCGCAAATTCCTCACGGCCGCCGCGGGCGGCGCCGCCGTCCTGGCGGTGGACCCGCTCGCCCTGGTCCGTCCCGCCGCCCTGGCCGAGGCGGCCGAGGCCGGCTTCTCACAGGGGGTCGGCTCGGGGCAGGCCACCTGCGAGGGCATCACGCTCTGGACGCGGGTCGACGGCCTCGAGCAGAGCTCGCGCCTGCGGCTCGAGGTGGCCCGCGACCCCGGCTTTCGCAAGGTCGTGCACTCGGACCGGGTGACCGCACGCGCGCGTCAGAACTTCACGGTGCACTCGCGCCTGGCCGGGCTCGAGCCCGGCGAGCAGTACTACTACCGCTTCTTTACGCGCGGCTCGGACAGCCCGGTGGGCCGCTTTCGCACGTCACTTCCGGCCGACTCGTGCGAGCCGGTGCGGATCGGCTTCTTCTCGTGCCAGGACTACGAGGTCGGCTTCTACACCGCGCACGCCGCCCTCGCCGACGAGGACCTGGACATGGTGGTGTGCCTCGGCGACTACATCTACGAGCGCTCGTTCACCGACGACCCCGTGCGTAACGATCCCACCGGCGAGGACGGGGTCAGCGAGGTCGAGACGCTCGCCGGCTACCGCGACAAGTACGCCCTCTACAACTCCGACCCGAACCTGCGCCGGATGCGCCAGAACCACGCCCTGATGGCGATCTGGGACGACCACGAGGTCGAGGACAACTACGCCGCCGGCCGGCCGGGCGAGGCGACCGAGCAGCGCGACCTCGCCTTCCGGCGGCGGCGGCGCAACGGCTACCGGGCGTTCTTCGAGCACATGCCGAGGATCCGCAACGGCACCGAAGCCGACCGCATCTACGGGAGCCTGCGCCTCGGCGGCAACGCGGAGCTCTTCCTGCTCGACCAGCGTCAGTACCGCAGCGACCAGCCGTGCGGCGACCAGATCGGGTTCGCCAACTGCCCGGGCGCCTTCGACCGGGACCGCACGCTGCTCGGAGCCGCGCAGGAACGCTGGCTGAAGCGCGGCTTGACGGACTCGACGGCTACCTGGAAGGTCGTCGGCAACCAGGTGATGATCATGGCGCTCGACGCGCCGGCGACGAACCCGGTCAACCCCGACCAGTGGGACGGGTACAAGGCCGAGCGCGAGGAGCTGATCGACTTCATCGCGCGCGAGGGGATCGAGGACGTGTCGTTCATAACCGGCGACATCCACACCTTCTTCGCCGGGCAGGTCACCCCGTCCGGGCGCCAGCCCTCCCAGCCCCAGCCCGGACCTCCCGCGGCCACCGAGTTCGTGGGCGGTTCGATCACGTCGGAGGGCGTCCCCGAGGCGATCGGAGTGGACCCGGTAAGCACCGAGCTCGTCGCCCTGCTCGACGAGCCCACGATCCGCGCCAACAACCCGCACATCGAGTTCGTGGACACCGACTTCAAGGGCTACGGCGTGCTCGAGGCGCGAAAGGAGGAGCTGCGCGTCGACTATCGGGCCGTGCGCTCGATCACCCGCCGGCGCAGCCCGGCGTTCACGCTTCAGCGTTTTCGCGTGCAGAGCGGGCAGCCGAACGTCGAGGTGCTCGGAGGCGGCTCGCCTTGAGGGGTCTCGGGCCAGCGACCGCCACCGCCGCTCCACTGCGGGCCGGCCGAAGGCGCCTGCGGACGGCCTTCGCCGCCGCCGTGGCGGCGCTCGCTGCTGCCGCGGCGCTCGCCGGCCCGGCCGCCCACGACGCCCGCGCCGCCGAGCTCGCCGTCGCGCAGGTGGTCACCGAGAACTGCGCTCCCGAGAGCGAGCGCTGCGCGAGCGAGCGCTGCGGGCGAGCTGCGGCCGGGTGCGACTCCGGCGGGGGAAACGGCGGCGGCCCACGCGACGAGCCTCCTCGCGACCGTGAGGACCCGCCGTCGCCGCCGGCGGGCGGCTCCGGAGCTGATCCGGGCGCCGGCGCCGCGGACGGCTCCGATCCTCCGCCGACCCAGACGGCCCTGGCCGAGCCGCGCGCCTTCGACCCGGGCGCCGCGTCCGGCGCCGGCGGCGGCAGCGACCTTCCATTCACCGGGCTCGGGGTGGGCGCCCTGGCCCTCACCGGGCTCGCCCTGCTGACGGCCGGCCTGCTCGCCGTGCGAAGGACCCGGCGCGGTGGGACATCGGCGTGACTACAGTCGAGCGCAGCGCATGACCGCCATCGACCGCAGGGCGTTCCTGAGCCGCAGCGCCGCGGCGGCCGGAGGCCTCGCCATCGCTGGCCCGCTGCAGGCGCTCGCCGCCGGCGGGGCCGGGGGCCGTGAGGCCAACGCCCGGGGCTACGGACCGCTGCGAGAGGCGCGCGGCGGCGACCTGCGCCTGCCCGAGGGCTTTCGCTACCGCGTCATCTCCCGCCAGGGCCGGGAGATGTCCGACGGGAACCCCACCCCCGGGATCTGCGACGGCATGGAGGCCTTCCCCGCGTCGGGCGGCCGCACGATCCTGCTCCGCAATCACGAGAACCGCTTCCCGTTCTTCCCCGACTCTCAGAACGAGATCCCGGTAGTGGTGCCCGAGCGCTTCCGCTACGACCGCAGCGGGGTCTTCAGGGCGGGGGTGACCAAGCTGGTCGTCTCACCCGACCGCCGCGTGGAGCGGGACTTCGCGATCCTCGGCGGCACCAGTACCAACTGCGCCGGGGGCCAGACGCCGTGGGGCTCGTGGATCACCTGCGAGGAGTTCGACCTCCCGGGAGCCGACGCCGTGCTCCCGCCGGGGGTGCGGCCGCTCCAGGGAGTCGACCTCGCCGACGTCGAGCCGCACGGCTACATCTTCGAGATTGACGCCTCGGCCGGCGGCCCCGTGAAGGCGGTCCCGATCAAGAGCGCGGGGCGCTTCTACCACGAAGCCGTGGCCTGGCGGAGCGGCAGGCTGTACATGACCGAGGACTTCGACGTCCTCAACCCGGAGGAGGCGGTCGCCTTCTACCGCTACACGCCCGACGTGCGGCCGCGCCGGGTCGGCGACCTCGCCCGAAGCGGAGGCAAGCTCGAGGCGCTGAGGATCCGCGGCCGACCGGACGCGGACCTTCGTAGCGGCGTGCCGGTGGGAGAGCCGATGCCGGTGCAGTGGGTGACGATCGACGACCCCGACCCGCCGGCGAGCCCGTTCGCGGACCGCGTCCACCAGCAGGCCTTCGCCAAGGGGGCGGCGCGCTTCACGCGCGAGGAGGGCACCGCGGTTGACGGCCCACGGATCTACTTCGACTGCACCAATGGCGGCGACGCCGAGCTCGGGCAGATCTGGGAGTACCACACCGGCCGCGAGGAGCTCACGCTGGTCTACGAGTCCCCAAGCCAGAAGGAGCTCGACTTCCCCGACAACCTGACCCTCGCGCCGACGGGCGATCTGTTCATCTGCGAGAACGGCACCCCGCCCGACTTCATTCGCGGCCTCACGCCGGAGGGGCGGATCTTCAACTTCGCCCAGGCGGTGACCAATCTGACCGAGTTCGCCGGCGCGTGCTTCAGCGCCGACGGCAAGACCCTGTTCGTCAATCAGAACGGCGACCGGGACGACCAGCCGGGCGTGACCTACGCGATCTGGGGTCCTTTCGCCTCGCGCCGCCGGCCCGACGACGGGAACGGCCGCCCCCGGGACAGGCGCCCTCGCGGAGACGATCGCGGCGGCGGCGGCGGTTCCGCGGGGGACGCGGGGAATGAGGGCACGGGCGGCGGGGGAGTCGTGACCGGCGGCGGCGAGGGCACCGGCACCGCCGGTTCCGGCGATCTCGATCCGGGCGCGGGGGCCGACGTTAGCGTCGCGCTCGAGGACGACGGGCTCCCCCTCACCGGGCTGCCGCTCCTGACCTCGGCCGGCGCCGCGGCGGTCCTGCTCGCCACCGGCGCGGTCCTTCGTCGCCGGCTCGACAACGCCCGGGCGCGCGCGAACGCGCCGGAGGCGGGCTCCCCCGGGGCGGAGAGCGCCGGCGAGGCGGAGAGCTCCGGGGAATAACCCGGCCCGCGGCCCCGTCAAACGCCGTAGCATCGCGCAGGTGAGTCGACAGCAGACCCGGCCGGCGCACCGGCTGTGGTTCCCGGCCGTCGTCGCGGCGGCCGCGCTGGTGGTCGTGCTGCTGGTGATCGTCGTGATCGACATCGATCGCTTCGGCGCGCGCGACGGGCTGGCGCTGGGCGCGATAGCGGCCGTCGCCCTCGGCCTGCTCGCGGAGCTCAAGGCCTGGCGCGCCGACCGCGCGGGGCTCGCCGAGGCCGGCGACCGAGCAAGAGAGCTCGAGCAGCGCGCAGAGCGCGGCGAGGAGCTCGCGACGCAGCGCCAGAAGGAGATCGAGGCGAAGGAGCGAGAGCTCCAGAGCGACCGCGAAAAGCACGCCGCCGAGCTGCGAAAGCGCGAGGACACACTCCACGACGAGCGCATGCGCACCCAGCGGATGGCGCGAGCCCGCGAGGCCGAGCGCAGCTGGAGCCGCGAGCTGCGCGAGCAGGTCTCGCGCCTCTACGCGCAGCGCGGCGCGCTCGGCGATACCGGCGACATCAGGGACCTCGTCCTGCGCGTCGCGATGGAGCTGCTCGACGCACAGAAGGGCCTGCTGCTCTCCGCGCGCGACGAGGACTCCGACGGCATGCTCGACCTGGTGAGCTCCCGCGGCTTCGACCGCGACCCCAAGGACAGCGCAATCGCACAGCGCTTCGCGAACGAGGTCCTCGCGCGCGAGGAGACGATCCGCGAGGACGAGCCGGCCAAGGCGGCCGAGAGCAAGCCCCCCGCCGAAGGCGAGGCCGACGGCGCCACGCGCCCCGCCGACGACGAAATCGACAACCTCGTCGCGATCCCGATCTACATCCGCGACGAGTTCAACGGCGTGCTCGTCTGCGCCAACCGCCCCGACGGCTTCGAGAACTACGAGGACGAGGTGCTGCTGGCGCTCGGCGACCACGCCGCCGTCGTGCTCGAGAACAATCGCCTGCACGGCGAGCTGCGTGCCTCCTACATCGCCACCGTCGCGATGCTGGCCGAGGCGATCGAGGCCAAGGACCCGCTGCTCCGCGGGCACTCGGAGGACACGTCCCGCTACGTCGGCGCCGTCGCCGAGCGGCTCGGCCTCGACGAGCAGCGGCGCGAGCAGCTCGTCTACGCGTCGGTGCTGCACGACATGGGCAAGATCGGGATCAGCGAGCGCATCCTGCTGAAGCCCGGGCCGCTCACGCCGGAGGAGTACAGCGCGATCCAGCTGCACCCGCGGATCGGCTACCGCCTCGTGCAGCAGGTACCGGCGCTACGCGACGTCGCGCCCGCGATCCTCTACCACCACGAGCGCTGGGACGGCGAGGGCTACCCGAGCCGGCTCAAGGGCGAGCAGATCCCGATCGAGGCGAGGATCATCGCGGTCGCCGACTCGTTCAGCGCGATGACCACCGATCGCCCCTACCGCGCGGCGAGGCCGGTCGAGGTCGCCTGCGCCGAGCTCGAGCGCTGCGCCGGGACGCAGTTCGACCCTGAGGTCGTCCGGCTGTTCGTCGAGGAGGTGCGCAGCACGCCGCGACAGGAGCGGGCCGCGCCGGCCGAGGATCCGCTGGCGGACCCCGAGCTCCTGACGCGGCGCGAGGCCGGCGAGCCGGTCTTCGGGCACGGGGCGCTCGAGAAGATCGACAACCTGACGCTGCTTTACTCGCGCCGCTACCTCCACGAGCTCGCCGCGAAGGAGGCCGAGCGGGCGACCGTCCAGGGCCGCCCGTTCGGAGTGGCGCTGTTCGCCCTGGCGGACCTCGCGGAACTGAACCAGCGCGATGGCTACGCGGCCGGCGACGCGGCGATCAAGACTGTCGCCCAGGCGATCGACGCGGCGGCGATCGCCCATGGCGGCACCGGCGCGCGCCATGGTGGGGGACGGCTCGCGCTGCTCGTCCCGGGCGCCGACGAGGAGACCGTGAGGCAGGTCGCCACCGAGGTCCTCGCCGCCGTCCGCGAGGCCCACGTCCGCGTCGGGCTGGCGGCGTGGCGGCCCGGCGAGAGCGGCGAGGAGGTGATCGCCCGGGTGCGCGCCGGGCTCGTGGAGATCGAGCCGACGGCTCCGGTCGGGACTCCGGCTCAGGCTCCGCCGCCCTCGCCCGGCATCTGACCTGTAATCGCCCTGGCCCTAGCCTGGGCCGGTGCGCATCGCCCTCGCCACCTTCGCCGCGCTGCCCGACGGCTGGAGCGACGACCGTGGCCTCGCGCGCGCGCTCACGGCCGCCGGCGCCGCGGTGGAGTTCAGGCCTTGGGACGACCGAGGCGTTGACTGGCATCGCTTCGACCGCGTGATCCTGCGCTCGACCTGGGATTACACGCGCCGGCGCGGGGAGTTCCTCGCGTGGGCCGACCGGGTCGGAGCCGAGACCCTGCGCAATAGGCCGGAGCTGATCCGCTGGAACAGCGAAAAGTCGTACCTCGCAGAGCTACGGGAAGCCGGACTCTCGGTGATCGAGACCGCTTTCGTCGGGCCCGAGGACCGATTGCCGACGCTCGAGGGAGAGGTCGTCGTCAAGCCGACGGTTTCCGCGGGCGCCCGGGACACCGGCCGCTTCTCGCCGTCGGCTCACCACGAGGCTCGGAGCCTCGTCCAGCGCCTGCAGCGACAGGGCAGGACCGCGATGGTGCAGCCCTACGCCGCCGGGATCGAGGCTGCGGGGGAGACGGCGATCGTCTTCCTCGGCGGCCGGGAGAGCCACGTGCTGCGAAAGCGCCCCGTGCTGGGGCCGGACGAGGAGGCGCCCACCCGCAACGACGCGATCGGCGCGGCCGAGGTTATGTTCGCCGACGACCTCGTGACCGCCGGGACCGCGACCGGCGAGGAGCGCGAGCTCGCGGACGCCGTGCTCGCGCACGTCACGCAGCGCTTCGACGCGGCGCCGCTGTACGCCCGGGTGGACCTGGCGCCGGGCCCCGACGGCCAGCCCACGCTGATGGAGCTCGAGGCGGTCGAGCCGAACCTGTACATGGAGACGGCCCCGGGGTCGGCGCGGAGGTTCGCGGCGGCGATCCTGGCCGACGGCTGAGCCGGCGGGACGCGCGGAGCGCCCGCTCGCTACGGGGCCAGGCGCGAGAACGCCGCGCCGCGTGCGTAGATCTTGTAGAGGCGGAAGCCCGCCGCGTACTCGTTTGCGCAGGCGCGTTCGAACAGGTCGTACGCCTCGTCCACCGGCAGGTCGGGCGTGGGACCATCGGCGCCCGCCTGGTTGAGCTGGCGCTGGATGTCGAGGATCGTCGCCTGGCGCTCCTCCTCCGTGCCCTCGTTCCAGTCGCTGCACTGCGCGAGCGCCGCTACCGAGCCAACTCGCTCCTGCCCGACGCCGGTCCCGGCCTCGTCCCCGCTGGCCGTCCCTCCGCAGGCGGAGAGCGCCGCGGCGGCCGCGACGGCCAGCGCACAGACGGCGTGTCGGGCCACCCCGCTAGCGGCGTTCCGCGATGGTGCTGAGCGCGTGCAGGCGCTCGCGGAGCGTTTCGGCTTCATCCGTTCGCCTGAAGCGCCGCGCTTCCAGCGCAGTGGCACGCTGCTCGCGCGCCGCCGCGCGGGTGCCCGGCTCGGGCGGAGTCGTGTACCAGTCGCAGCCCGGGTGCTGCGCGGCGTTGTCGCCCGGCTCGTAGTACAGGGCGCAGTTGGCGAGCAC
>Ga0136615_10000099_pt1 | contig 33835 bp, 27 predicted proteins | sample AntDrymUQ2882206_2_FD_106647 | JGI IMG/M metagenome (GOLD analysis project Ga0136615, IMG submission 106647) | Polar desert sand microbial communities from Dry Valleys, Antarctica - metaG UQ288 (22.06) | ecosystem: Environmental > Terrestrial > Soil > Desert | place: Antarctica: Dry Valley... | reverse complement strand
TGCTCGAGCGCCACGGCTACCGCACACCGATCGAAGCCCGCCGGCACCTGGTCCGTCAGGTGCTCGTGGCATGATCGTCACGTTCACCGCACAAGTGTCCGGTGAACCGGGGCCGGGACAAACTGAGCCACTCCGCTGAACGGAGGTTTGTCGCCGCTTGAAGCTGATTAGCGGTTGACTTGCTCCGCGTCGTCGGGTTTAGTAAGGCATGTGCGGACGCGCGCTGTGATCGGCGGGGGCGACGAGCCACCAGGAGGCTCGTCTGGGGGCCGGCGCAGCGGCCTGCTGGGGGCCGCGCCGGTGACGTCTGTCGCGATCGTCTCGGCGGTAAGGCTCTATCGCGAGGGGCTCGCGCACGCGCTTCGCAACCACGGGCGCGTCGACGTCGTCGCGACGGCGGGCGACACCGACGCAGCGCTCGAGGCCGCGAGCACCGCCTGCGGCGTCGTCCTCGTCGACGTGACCGGCCATGAGTCGCTCGAGCTGATCCGGAGGCTGCGCGACGCCGCTCCTGACACGGCGGTGGTGGCGCTCGGGGTCGCGGAGGAGGAGGACGCCGTGCTCGGGTGCGCTGAGGCGGGAGTCGCCGGATATGTCACGCGCGACGACTCGCTCGAGGATCTCGTCGTCGCTGTCGAGAGCGCCGCGCGCGGCGAGGCGCGCTGCTCGCCCCGCATCGCCGCCGCGCTGCTGCGACGCGTCACCGCGCTGTCCGCCGGCGCGCAGCGGCGCGACGAGCCGCACCTCACCCGGCGGGAGCTCGAGATAGTGGACCTGATCGGCAGGGGAATGCCGAACAAGACGATCGCCCGGGAGCTTACGATCGAGCTGCCGACCGTCAAGAACCACGTGCACAACATTCTCGAGAAGCTCCAGGTCACGCGCCGCGCCGACGCAGTCGCCTACGTTCGCGCCCTGGCGGCGGCGCGACCTCCCACCCTCCCGACGCGCGCCGGCGCGCCGGACTAGAGCTCGGTCCCAGCCGTGCACTTGGCGATTCGCCGCCGGGACGACGAGTGGAAGACACCACCATCACGGCTCACCGGCTCACAATGCCCTCCCGCGGCCGCAAGCGATGAGATCACCCGCCCGAGCGCGCTCGCGGTGCGCGGGCTGAGGCCGCCTGCCCGTGACAGCGCGTAGTTATGCATGGCCGCTCCCTCGCGAAGCTCGGCGCTGGCGGAGATCGAGGTCCCGCGGGAGGTCGCGAGCGGGTGGACCTCGCGCCGCGGCGACGCGCCCTCGGCTCGGTGGCCCGGGACGCGAAGCGAAGGACGCCGGGGGGCCAAGCGCCCTGGGTGAAACCCGGACGCTCTAGTGGTCGGTCCTGCACGTCGTGTTGTTCATGCTGCGAGCACCTTGCCGCTGTATGTCCAGCGTGAGCCAGGCCGGCCTGGCTCAGCATCTTCGAGTGCGTGGACGCCTTCTTGCTTGTTGAGTTGGCGGTTCACGGCGCGCCGCTCGGTCGCGTGCTGAGGTAGCGCAGCAGGCGTCGGCGGACTGGCGAGGGCCGCAAGGTCGCCAAAGCGCGCATCGCTACTGCCCGCCGCCTTCACCGGGCCTGAGCAGTTCGATCAGGCCGGTGTTGCCCGATCTGGTCACATGCGTGAGCATCGTGTTTCCCTCGCCGTCGACCTGATCCGGGTCCGCCCCCGCCTCGACCAGTCGGCGCACAATTTCCCGCTTGCCGCTGTACACCGCATAGGTTAGCGGCGTCCAGCCCTTTTCGTCACGAGCGTCGACCGCGGCTCCGGCGTTGAGTAGAAGCCCCACGAGGTTCCGGTACTCATTCACGACCGCGAACGTCAGCGCGGTCTCCTGCTCGTCGGTGACGACGTTACGGTCGGCTCCGTAGCGCAGCAGCACGGCAGCGTTGTCCTCGCTGCCGACCGATGCCGCCTCGATGAGCGCCGTCCGGCCCGACGCGTTGCGGCGATCGACGTGGGCGCCGCCGGTGAGCAGCATTTCGAGCACGGCGGCCTTGCCAGGGCGTCCGCTTGCTCCGATGAGTGCATCCTCTCGCTCCCGGTCGGTCGCCTGGACGTCCGCCCCCGCCTCGAGGAGGAACCGGACCAGATCGACGTGTCCGTTCCAAGCGGCGAGCATGAGCGGCGTCTCCCCACGCTCTGTCCGGCACTCCAGGTCGACGCCAGCGTCCGGGTCCTCGACTAGGCGTCGGACGGTCGCGACGTCCCCTAGCTCGGATGCCTGCATCAGCGCGTTCTGGCGGCTGTCGGCGCTCATTCAGCCGCTCCTAAGGCATCCAGCCGCAGTGGCCGTAGTACTGGCGGCATGGCTGCGGAGCGGTAAATTTGGCGACGTTCTGGCAGTCGTGCATCGTCACGCCGGTGCCGTAGACCCGCGGCGGGCACATCGCCATGATCTCTGGCGGAGCGTACCGGATGGTGCACCGGCAGCGCCGCACCGCGAGGGTCGCCGCGATGGCGGCGCCGAGCACCAGCGCCCCGAACACGATGTCTCCGATGGGAAGCGGCCCATCGACCAGCGTCAGCCACCACATGGTGCCAGCGGTGGCGGCGGCCGCTTCGGCCGCCTGGCGGTGGATGGTCCCACCCGACGGGTCCTGTACCTCGCGCTCTCGGCGCTCGGCCCCCGGCACGCCGGCCTGACGCGCGAGGGCGACCACGCCCTCGGCTCCGAGTCGCTCGACGGCCAACGCGCCCAGACGGCGCAGGCCGCTGTCCTCGTCCTCCACGTCGGCCCGCTCCATCGTCGTCGTGATCTCCGCGAGTAACTCGGCCGGGATCATCGGTGCCCGGCCCGGACCTGAGGGACGGACGGCCGCGGGCGATGGGGGACGGTTCTGCCGTGACACCGTCCCATCGACTCCGTGCTCGATGACCGGCGGCACTTCCCGCGCGACGTTAGCGGCTGCGCGCGTCGCCTCGCGCTCAGCCGGCTCATCCGGGTGGCTGAGCGGTGCCGCTCCGCTGAGGGCTCTAGCGCGCGCACGATCCTGCTGGACCACATGGGTGAGTTCATGGGCGACGGTCTCGCGTGACGGATGCTGATCACGGAACGCGATGCGCCCGCCGCGGGTCGCGGCCTCGGCGTCCAGCAAACGCATCTCGGGTGCCCGCCCAAGGTGAGCCCGCACGTTGTCGAAGCGCCGACCAAAGGCCGCCTCCATCTCACGGCGGTACGGAATTGGTTGACCGGTACCACTGATCGCGTGGCGGAAAACGGCGTCCGGCGTAAGCGAACTGCGCGATGTGTCCAGCACCTTGCGTGCGCAACTCAGCAATCGTAAATCCCCTTCCTTCGAGGCTCCGGAGCGCTTCACCGGAACCCGACTGAAGTCGTGGGCGAAGCCGGCTTGGAGACTGCGGCCGAGGCTCATCCCGCGACAGGCGGCGCACTCGCCTCCCGCCGTGCGATTCCCTCCGCACGCGCATTTCGCCTGCGGCGAGGAATGACGGCCTTGCGCGAACGACGAGCTCGGCGCGCTCTTCACAGCCTTTTCCATCGAGGTACGCACCACAGGGAATCCCTTTCGGTCGGGGTTAGAGCGACATACCATCGCCATGAGCACGGCAAGAGGGGATGCCGGCTGACCAGCAGCAGGGCTGGCGGACAGCCACTGAGCGTGTGCTGCGGCGCAGATCCGGTCCAAGTTGCCGGGGGGCGCTCCAGTGGCGACAAACAGTAAGCGTTGGATTTCGCGCGGCTGATGGCGCTACCCCAGGCAGTCGTGGACCGTCGGCGAGCAGTGTTGCAGCCGACCCCAGCCCGCAGCGACACGTCCGCGTAACGCACGATCGCGCGTGCGGCGTCGCCGGCGCTGAGCGCGCCGAAGCAGCCGAGCCAGAGCCCGAGTAGGGACAACCCTCGGTCGAGCGGCCCGTGGGGCGCCAGCAGCTGCTCGGCGGTGTCCCAGATCGCTGTCGATAGCTCGGCGAAGAACTCGACCTTACGCATTGCCCCTGCGCCAGGTCGCTGACCTCGGCCTCGACGATCAGCCCGCGTACCGGCGAAACGACGACGGCCGCCTCGCCGACGCTCGCCGGGCCCGAGTCGTCGGCGCGCTGTCGGTGAATGGCGTACGGCGCCGGCCGGCGGACCAAGTCGCCGGCTAGCGGGCGCGGGTGCCCGTCGGGGTAGACGGATACGTCGCTGAAGTCGTGCGCCGGCGCTACGGCTCCCGGGCCCGCTCGTACCGACATCGCTTCCACGTGCGAGGCGCCGCGCGCGGCAGCCCGCGCACTCCCCGCCGGTTGCCAAGACGCGGCCGCCGCGGCGCGCGCCGCCGCCCGCCGGCCGGCCAGCGGGAGCGCGCGGGCGCTCACCGGCTCTGCACCCCGCGAGCCGGCGGCCGCGCCATGCGCCGCCGCATCCCGATCGGACACGACCGGGCTGCGCGGCGGTATTCGTCCCACGGCGTCCATCAGCCCACGTGATTCTCCGCGCGGGCCCCGCGCGGAGGAATGAGCCGCGCGATGCATCTTGGATCTAGCGATGACCGCTCGAGCGGACTAGTCCCGCGCGCCGCCGCGGCCCCGGCCGGCGGGACTGCAGGCGGTCCTGAACGCCCCGAATGCGACCACGTATCCCCACCCCGACCTGGATCAAAGTTGGGCCGCGGGATCCGTTCCGCCCGCGCCATTGGCCAACGAGAATCCGCCGTGATGGCCTGGAGAAGCATGTGGAGCCGATCACCGTCGTCCTGATCGACCTGCCCAGAGTGTTGAGCGACATCGTCACAGCGATCGTCGACCCGGAGGACGACCTGCGGCTGCTCGGGGCGTTCACCGGGACCTCGCAGCCCGTGGGGAAGGCGGGCCGCGCCCCCGACGTGGCCATCGTGGGCAACGACGACCGCGTCGGCCAAGAAGATCGCGAGCCGCCGCCGCGCGTCTCCGAGCTGTTCAGAGCGTGCCCGCGGATGAAGATCCTGACGATCGGCGAGGACGGGCGGCGCGGCTTCCTCTACGAACTGCGCCCGATCGGCTCCGAGCTCTCGGATGTCTCGCCGGCCACCCTGCTCGGGGCGATACGGAGCGCCCGCCCGTGAGCACGCCGCTCGTGAGCTGCATCATGCCCACGCGCGACCGGCGGCGGTTCGTTGCACAGGCGATCCGCTACTTCATGCGCCAGGACTACCCGGCGCGCGAGCTGCTCGTGGTCGACGACGGCGAGGACCGCGTCGAGGATCTAGTCCCCGACGACGAGCGGGTGCGCTACGTGTCGCTCTCCTCGCGGCTGTCGCTGGGCGCGAAGCGCAACCTGGCGTGCGAGCGCGCGCGCGGCGAGCTGATCGCCCACTGGGACGACGACGACTGGATCGCGCCGACCCGGCTCTCGGTCCAGGTCGCGGAGCTGGTGCGCGGCCGGGCCGACGTGTGCGGCGCCGGCGACCTGCTCCACTACGACCTCAACGGCGGCGCTGCGTGGCGCTACCGCTGGGGCGGGAACGGCCACCCGTGGGTGGCGGGTGGGACGCTCGCGTACCGCCGCTCCGCTTGGCGCGCCCGGCCGTTCCCGGACGCCGACGTCGGCGAGGACACCGCTTTCGTCGACGGCCTCGACCCGGGACGGGTCCGCCCGCTGGCCGACACGTCGTTCTACATCGCGCTCCTCCACGACGCCAACACGGCGGGGAAGGACCTGTCCGACCCGCGCTGGGACCGCCGCCCGCTCGACGAGGTGACGCAGCGACTCGGATCCGACACGGGCTTCTACGTGGCGCTGCGCAACGGGGGCCGCCGCCCCGCCGCGCCGCCCGCGCGCGCGGCGAGCGTGACCTTTGCGGCGCCGCTGATGGTCTACGACGGCTACGGGAGCATGGCGGAGTACATCGCGCTCGGGATGGCGCGCGCGGGTGCGACCGTCAACGTCGTTCCGCTCGACTACGACCCCGCCGGGCTGACCGAAGAGGCACGTGCGCTGGTGGACCGGTCGCAGCCTGAGCCCGGCGCCCCGGTCCTCTGCTCCTGCTGGCCGCGGGCCGATCTCGATCGCTTCGGACGCGCCGAGGAGCTGTTCGTCCACACCATGTGGGAGACGAACCGGCTCCCCGCGGGCTGGCCCGCACGGCTGAATCGGGCGCGCGCGCTGATCGTGCCGACTCGGTTCGTGGCCGGCGTCTGCCGCGCGAGCGGGGTGCACGTGCCGAGCGAAGTGATCCCCGAGGGGATCGACCCGGCGGTGTACCACAGCGAGCCGCGGCCCGAGCGCGAGGGGCTGACGACGTTGATCGTCGGCACGTTGGTCGACCGTAAGAACACGCGGGTGGGCATCGCGGCGTGGCATCGGGCCTTCGAGGGCGACCCGACGGCACGGCTAATCGTCAAGACGCGCTTCGGCTACGGCGACTGCCAGATCGACGATCCGCGCATCGAGGTGGTCGACTCGAACGAGTCAACGCGCGGGATCGCACACTGGTATCGGCGCGCCGACGTGCTGCTAGCGCTTGGCAACGAGGGCTTCGGCCTGCCGCTCGTCGAGGGTATGGCCACCGGCCTGCCGGTGATCGCGCTCGACTCGGAGGGCCAGTCCGACACGGTCGCCGCCGCGGGAGACCGCGTGCTTTCCGTGCAGCCGCGCAAATGGGTCCGCTACGAGGACAGGGAGCTCGGGCGCGCGGGCGTGCGAGGCGTACCGGCGGTCGCGGAAGTGGCGAACCTGCTGCGCTGGGTCGACCGCCACCGCGACGAGGCGCGCGCCGTCGGGGGGGCGGCCGCCGAATGGGTGCCGCGCCACCGCAACGTCTGGCGTAAGGGGCCGGCGGTGCTCGAAGCGATGGAGCGGCGCCTGAGCCCGCCGCGGCCACTACGCCGCGCGCGCGTCCTCTGGGTGCCGAGCTGGGGGTCCCCGTGCGGCCTCGCCCGCTACGCTGCCGAGCTGCGCGCCGCGCTGCCCGGACTCGAGGTCGGTGCGCGGCCTCCGCGCCCGGCCACCACCCGCACGCTCCACGTACAGCACGAGCCGAGCCTCTTCGATGAGCCCGCGCTCGCGCGGCGGCTCGAGGACGCGCGCGACCGCGGCGTCCGGGTCGCGGTGACCGAGCATATGGTCGCGCGCCGCGCCCACGCTTTCGAGGGCGCGGCGGACGCGCTCGTCGCCACTACCGCCGCCGGTGCGGCGGAGCTGCGCCGCCGCTGGCCGGACAAGCGCGTCGAGCACATCCCGCCCGGTTGCCCGACCTGGTTCCCACAGCGCAAGCGCAAGCGCGGCCGCGTGATCGGCGCGTTCGGACTGCTAGAGCGTCGGAAGGGATTCTGGCGGCTGCTCGATGTCGTGCGCGACCTTTCCGGAACGGAGCTAATCGTGTTCTGCCACGCGCGCTCTCCAGCCCTCGAGCGCGCCTTCGACGAGGCGGCGGCCGGCCTACCGGTGCGGCGGGTGGCGGCACTGGGGGACGAGGAGGCCCTGGCGGGTAGCCTCGCGGCGAGCGCCGACGTGCTGGCGTTCTGGTACGACGAGGCGCCGTCGGCCGCGACGAGCGGGGCCGTGCGCACGGGGCTCGCGACCGGTGTGCCCGTGCTCACATCGCAGACCGTGTGGTTCTCGGAGGTCGCCGAGGTCACCTATCAGCCGGACGCCCTCGTCGAGGGCGTCGAGCGACTCCTGACCGACGACCCACTGCGCCGGCGCCTTGTGGCGCGGGCGCGCGACTTCTGCGCGCGCCACAGCTGGCGACGCATCGGCGAGCGCCACGTCGCGCTCTGGACAGCTCTCGAAGCGAGCTAGGAGGAGGCGGAATGCCAGGCACCTACACCTACCCCGGCGTTTACATCGAGGAGGTCCCGAGCGCGGTTCGCACGATCGCGGGCGCGGCCACCTCGGACACCGCCTTCATCGACTTCTTCACGAGGGGGCCAATGGGCGAGGCGGTCGAGGTCACCTCGCTCGAGGACTTCAACCGCAAGTTCGGCGGGCTCAACGCGCAGAGCGAGGCGAGCTACGCGATCCAGCAGTACTACCTCAACGGCGGCTCGATCGCGTGGGTCGTGAGGGTGGCGGGCGGCGCGCCTGTCGCCGCGCGGCTCACCCTCCAGGGCGGCTCCCCGGCGGCCAACGCCGTGACCGTCGAAGCGAAGAGCCTGGGGGTCTGGGGCCGCGACCTGCAGGTCGCCGTCGACTACAAGACCCGCGAGCCGGTGCAGCCGAACGAGTTCAACCTCGTCGTCCGCGAGGTCCGCACTGTCGCGGGGCGGCGGGTGGTGGTCTCGTCGGAGGTCCACCGCAACCTCAGCATGGCCGCGACCAGCTCGCGCAACGTGCAGGCCGCGGTCAATGCCGAGTCGCTGCTCGTGCGCGTTCCGACGGTGGGGGCGGGCGATCGTCCGGCGTCGACCGGGGCGAACGTGACCTCGGCGGACGTGATCGCCGACGCCGACGATGCCGCCAGTGCATTCCGTGCGCTCGGAACAGGCCAGAGCCCCACTGCGAACGACGGGACGCCGCCGGGGTCGGCGGAGCTGATCGCCGGCCTGTCCGCGCTCGACCGCATCGCACCGCGGATCTTCAACCTGCTGTGCCTGCCGTCGGCGTCGAACCTCGCGCGCGCCCAGCACCGCGACGTGGTCCAGGCGGCGGAGAAGCTCTGCCTCAACCACCGCGCGTTCTGCATCGTCGACCCGCCGGCGGACGTGGACCGGCTCGACCAGCTCAACACGTGGATGGGCGCCGAGGGCGCGCTGATCCGCCACAACAACGCGGCGGTCTACTTCCCGCGGGTGTTCATGTCCGATCCGTTGAACGAGAGCCGCCCGAGGGAGGTGGGGCCGAGCGGCACGGTGGCCGGCGTATACGCGCGAACGGACGCCACCCGCGGTGTGTGGAAGGCACCGGCGGGCACGGACGCGACGACGGTGGGCGTAGACGTGCTGGTCAAGCTGACCGACGCCGAGCACGGCGGGCTGAACCCACTCGGGATCAACGCCCTGCGCAACTTCCCAATCTTCGGGAACGTCGTGTGGGGCGCGCGCACCCTCAACGGCTCCGACCAGCAGGCGAGCGAGTGGAAGTACATTCCCGTCCGCCGCATCGCCCTCTACATCGAGGAGAGCCTCTACCAGGGGCTAAATTGGGTCGTGTTCGAGCCCAACCACGAGCCGCTCTGGTCGCAGATCCGGCTCAATGTCGGCGCCTTCATGAACAATCTGTTCCGCCAGGGGGCGTTCCAGGGCGATACGCCGGCGAAGGCCTACTTCGTCAAGTGCGACGCCGAGACGACCACACAGAATGACATCGACCGGGGGATCGTGAACGTTCTCGTCGGCTTCGCCCCGCTGAAGCCCGCCGAGTTCGTCGTGATCAAGCTCGAGCAGATGGCCGGCCAGATCCAGACCTGAGGAGCGAGCGATGCCCGAGTTCTCCGTCAACCCAATCCGCTTCGACCCGTACAAGAACTTCAAGTTCAGGCTGAAGTGGGACAACCGCTACGTCGCCGGGGTCAGCAAGATGACCTCGCTGAAGCGAACGACCGAGGTGGTGAAGCATCGCCAGGGCGGCGACCCGAGTTCGAGCCGCAAGTCGCCCGGCCGCACCGAGTGGGAGGCGATCACGCTCGAGCGTGGCGTGACCCACGACGCTGAGTTCGAGGCGTGGGCGTCCAAGGTCTGGAACCTCGGCGCCGGCCTCGGTGCGGAGGTCTCGCTGAAGGACTTCCGCAAGGACATAACGATCGAGGTCTACAACGAGGCCGGCCAGACGGTGATCGCGTACAACGTGTTCCGCTGCTGGGTCTCCGAGTACCAGGCGCTGCCTGACCTCGACGCCAACGCCAACGCGGTCGCGATCCAGCACATCAAGCTCGAGAACGAGGGCTGGACGCGCGATAGAGCCGTCGTTGAGCCGAGCGAGCCGACGATCACCGTATGAGCGCGGTCGCCAGCGCGCCGAGCCTCTCGGAGGCGGCGCTGCTCGCCGCCTGGGAGCACGGAGCCCGTCGCGGCCCGGCCGACCGTGCGCTCGCGGTCGTCGGCCAGGCGGCGCCCGAGGAGGGTGCCGCGGCGCTCGAGCGCTGGCCGGTCGGGCGGCGCGACGCCGCGCTGCTCGACGTGCATGAGGCGACGTTCGGCGAGCGCGTCGACGGCGTGACCGGGTGTCCCGAGTGTGGTGAGCCGCTCGAGCTCGGCTTCGCCGTCGACGAGCTCCGCGCGCGCCGCGCCGAGCCGGGCGCGCAGCCCGAGTGGCGAGCCGAGGCGGGCGGGTGCGCTATGGCGTTCCGCCCTCCCACGACCGCCGACCTGCGGGCCGCGGCGGGGGCGGGCGACGCGGCCGCCGGGCGCGACCTGCTGCTCGAGCGCTGCGTGGTCTCGGCCGAGCGCGACGGCCGGCCGGTGACGGTCCGCGATCTTCCGGCGGAGGCGCTCGAGGCGCTCGACCGCGGGCTCGCCGAGCTCGATCCGCAGGCCGACCTTCGGATCGCGCTGACGTGCCCCGAGTGCGAGCACCGCTGGGGCGTCGCGCTCGACCCGGCGGACTTCGTGTGGCGCGAGGTCGAGTCGCGCGCCGGCGAGCTGCTCGCCGACGTCGCGACGCTCGCGGCCGTCTACGGATGGAGCGAGACGGAGGTGCTCGCGATGACGCCCGCGCGGCGCGCCGCGTACCTGGAGCTCGCGGGGTGAGCTCGCACGTCGCGAACCTGGTCGCGCGCGCCCGCGGCGAGGGGCCGGTCGTTCAGCCGTTCGCCGCGTCCGTCTACGGACGCTGGGCCGATCCGGTCGACCTGCCCGAGGAAGGCGTCGAGCGCTCGCCCGATTCGACTGCGGCACCGGCTTCCCGCACTTCCGCGGAGCGGGCCGCGGCGCGGCGTGGCGAGCCGGCGGTCGCCGCGCGCGAAGCGCGCGGCGACGAGCGGCCGGCGCCGACGCGCCGGGAGGCCGAGGCGGGCCGGCCCCCCGACGAGGACGAGCAGTCGCAGCGACCGGCGCGCGAGACGCGTTCGCCGCGGACGGGCCAGGCGGCGGTTCCGTCGCCCGCCGTCGCGGCGAGCCGGCCTCCGGGCCCTCGGCGCCCGGCGCAGCCGGCCGGCAGCGAGGCGACCGAGGTGGTCGAGCCGCAGGCACGCCGCCGCGAGACGCGGACCGCAGCGCCCGGCGACCCGGCTCCAGCCGCGCCCGTCGGCGCAGCGCCGCGCCGGCCGTCGTCGAGGTCGGAGCCGCCGCCCACGGCGCAACGGACCGCGACGCAGGGGGGCAGCGAAGCGAGCGACCGAGCGAGCTCCGCAGACGAGCCACCGCCCGCGGCGTCCGGGCCTAGGTCTTCGCGGCCGGAGCGGGACCTTGCCCGCGCCCCCGAGCGGCCACAAGCCGGCTCCGAGCCTGAGGAGGCCGACCGTCCCGACGTGCGCACCAGCCTCGGCGAGCTCTCCGTGCGCCCCGGCCGAGTCGCGCCGGCCGCAGTGGCGGTGCGCCAGCGCGCCCTCCTGCCGGGGGGACGCAGGCAGGCGGCCGCAGAAGCCGCCCCCGTGCGGGTCTCGATCGGCCGCGTCGAGGTGCGTGCCGCACAGCCGCCCCCGCCCCCGCCGCCGGCGCCCGTGCCGGCACGGTCCTCGCAATCGCTCGACGACTACCTGCGCGAGCGCGACCGGAGCCTCGAGCCGTGAGCAATCCGTTCGCGATCACCGCTGTCACCGCCGCGTTCAGCCAGCTCCTCAAGCGCGTACTCGAGGAGCCCTCGCTCTCCGGCGCGGACGTGACGAACGAGCGCCCGAACGAGGCCAACGAGGCCGGTCGCCGCCTGAACCTCTTCCTGTTTCAGGTCGGCGCCAATCCGGCGTTGCGCAACGCCGACCTCCCGTTTCGCAACGCGGCCGGCGAGCTCGTCAGCCAGCCGGTCCTGGCGCTGAACCTGAACTACCTCGTCACGGCGTTCGGCAAGGCGGACAACGACATGGACGCCCAGCACCTGCTCGCGCACGCGATGAGCATCGTTCACGACACGTCGATGCTTACGCGCGCTCAGATCCGCGCGGCTATGGGCGCCTACCAGTCGATGCCGGAGCTCCAGAACGCCGACCTCGCGGACCAGATCGAGCCGGTGAAGCTGACTCCGCTGCCGATGACCCAGGAGGACATCTTTCGACTGTGGTCGACGTTCCAGACGCCGTACAGGTTGTCGGTCGGCTACGAGGCGTCGCTTGTGATGGTCGCGCGCCGCAAGCCCACCCGGCCGCCGATGCCGGTGCGCGGCGCACACGTCGACGCGCTTGCGCCCCGGCGCCCGACGATCACCGGCCTGTCGCCGCAGATCCTGACGGTCGGCGAGACGCTCACGATCGACGGCCACCAGCTGGCATCGCCCTCGATGAAGCTGCGCTTCGCCACGGCCCGCGTCGACCCCGCGACGCTCGATGACGAGCGCGCCACGGTGGTGCCGCCGGCGGACCTCCGGGTCGGGACCCAGCCGGTGCAGGTCGTCCACCAGGCTCCGTTCGGAGAGCCGCCCGCAGGCGGCGGCACGCCCGCGACGCGGCCGGCCGCGGTGTCGAACCGAGCGGCGTGGCAGCGCGCGCCGCGGATCCAGTCCTCTCCGGCGTTCGTGCGGCGCGGCGACCCGGTGAGCATCGGCGTGCAGCCTGCGGTCGGCCGAACGCAGGACGCGGCGCTCATCCTCGACGATCGCAGCATCCCGATCCCGTCGCGGCCCGCGCCGCCGGCCGGGACGGAGACCACGACGACGCTCAGCTTCCCGGTGCCGGCGAACTTCCCGCTCGTCACCGGCAACGCGGCGCGGAGCTACCTCATGCGGCTCGAGATCGACGGCGTGGAGAGCCCGCTGACCGTCGACCCCGCGAGCGGCGCCTACTCGGGCCCGCGGCTGGAGGTGCGGCCGTGAACGAGACTGCCGCCTGGGTCGAGCAGAACCAGCTCGCGCTCGCCGCGGGGGTCGCCCGCGTCCGCGAGGCGCTCGAGCACCACTGCGAGCGCGAGCGGCCCGAGGACGGCGGCCGGCCGGCGCCGGCCACCGCCGCAACCGGCAGCGACAGCACGCCCGCCGAGTTCGCGGGGTCGGCGCTCGCCGCGGTGGCCGAGCGCTTCGCCCTGTCGGGGTTCGAGAGCGACGTGCTCGCACTGTGCGCCGCGGTGGAGCTCGACGGCGCCGTGCCGGCGCTCTGCGCGAAGGCGCACGGCGACTCCGCGCGCGGGCACGCGACCTTCGGACTCGCGCTGGCGGCGCTCGATGGCGCCCACTGGAGCGCGCTCGCGCCCGCCGGCCCGCTGCGTCGCTGGGAGCTCGTGACGCTCGGCGACGGCGGCGTCACGCGCGCCGCGATTCGCATCGACGAGCGCGTCCTTCACTACCTCGCCGGCGTCGACTACCTCGACGAGCGGTTCGCTTCGATCGTCGAGCCCGTCACGACGCGCGCGGCTCTCCCGCCCTCGCAGCAGCAGGCCGCCGCGCGCGTGGCTCGCCACTTCGAGCGCGAGGCCGAGCGCAGTGGTGCTCCCGTCCAGCTGACCGGCGCCGACCCGGCCGCGCGCGAAGCGGTCGCGGCGGCCGCGTGCGAGTCGCTCGCATGCAGGCTCTACGCGCTGCCCGTCGACGCCATTCCGGGCGCGGCTGCCGACCAGGATGAGCTGCTGCGGCTGTGGCAGCGGGAGGTCGTCCTCAGCGGCAGTGCCCTGCTCGTCGACGCCGAGCGGCTCAACTCGGCCGAGGCCGGCCGCGAGCCCGGAGTCGCGTGGTTCGTCGAGCGGCTGGCCGGCTCGGTTGCAATCAGCGCCCGCGACCCGCTCGGCTCGCTGCGGCGCGGAAGCGTGCGGATCGACGTCAGCCCGCCGAGCCCCGACGAGCGCCGCGCGCTCTGGGACGCCGCGCTTGCGCCCGCGGGCGTGACCCTGAACGGCTCGACGGACCAGCTCGTCGCGCAGTTCGAGGTTGACGCTGCGGCGATCGAGTCGGCGGTCGCCGAGGCAGTCGACGATGCGCCCGGGCAGGCTTCGGGAGCGGAGCTCGGCGAGCGGCTGTGGGACGCGTGCCGCCGCCAGACCCGCCCGCGCCTCGACGACCTGGCCCAGCGCATCCAACCTGTGGCGGGCTGGGACGACCTCGTGCTGCCGGCTCGTCAGCGCGCCGGGTTGCGGGAGATGGCCGCGCACGTTCGTCACCGCTCGCTCGTATACGAGCGCTGGGGCTTCGCACGCAAGAGCACGCGCGGCCTCGGCATCGCGGCGCTGTTCTCGGGTGCCAGCGGCACCGGCAAGACGATGGCTGCCGAGGTGCTCGCACAGGAGCTGCGGCTGGACCTTTACCGGATCGACCTCAGCTCGGTCGTCAGCAAGTACATCGGCGAGACGGAGAAGAACCTGCGCCGCGTCTTCGACGCGGCCGAGGGCACCGGAGCTGTGCTGCTCTTCGACGAGGCGGACGCGCTGTTCGGAAAGCGGACTGAGGTCAAGGACAGCCACGACCGCTACGCGAACATCGAGGTCAGCTACCTGCTTCAGCGCGTCGAGGCCTACCGCGGCCTGGCGATCCTGACGACCAACCTGCGCAACGCGATCGACGCCGCGTTCCTTCGCCGGATCAGGTTCGTCGTGCCGTTCCCGTTCCCGGAGTACGACCAGCGCGTGGCGATCTGGCGCGGCGTGTTCCCCGCCGACACGCCGCTCGACGGCATCGACCCAGAGCGCCTCGGCCGGCTCAACGTCACGGGTGGAAACATCCGCAACATCGGCCTCAACGCGGCCTTCCTCGCCGCCGACGCCGGCGAGCCCGTGCGGATGACGCATCTGCTGACCGCCGCGCGCAACGAGTACGCGAAGCTCGAGCAGTCGCTTTCGGAAGCGGAGACGGAGGGGTGGGAATGAGCCTCACGACCAGCCAGGTCCGCGTCGAGCCGCAAGCCGAGGAGGCTCGCTTCCCAGTCGGGAGGGCGGGGAGCCGCTGCGCGTGCGGCGGCCTCCGCGGCCGCACCGGCGAGTGCGACACTTTCCGTAAGCGCGGTGTCGCGCGCGGGCGAGCCGACGGGATGAGCGGCAGCCAGGCTGGCCCCGGAGCCGGTGCCGCCACCGCACACGACTTCGGCCGCCTGCGAGTACTCGGCGGGCTCGCTGACGAGGCGCGGAATCCGTACGTCTTGACGACCGACGTCAAGACCGATCGCCACCCGATCGGGCGTGCAGCGTTCATGAGCCAGGAGCCGCCGGATCCGAGCATCGGAGCGGGCGAGGAGAGCGTCAAGCTCGCCCAGGAGGGAGAGGCGGGGTCACTGAACACGGTTGCGCAGACAGTCGGCTCGGTCGCCGGAGGAATCATCGGCGCACTCACTGAGGCCGGCGCCGCAGCCGGTTCGGCGGCGGGCGGCAGGCTGGGCTCGGCTGCGGCGAGCGCTGCCGCCTGCACCTTCTCGATCACGTACGCAAACGAGAAGAAACTCGGCTGCGGCGCGCAGTGCGGCGCGAAGATCGTCTTCGACATCACCAAGGTGACGGCAACCGGCAGCGGCTGTCCGAAGCTCGATGGGCTGCGGATCACCGAGAGCGTCACCACCGACGAGGGTTGCGCCCCGGGCGGCGTCACGACGGGCGCTGGCTGCCCGATCGGGCCGGGCGGGGTCGTGACGAGCTGCACGGACACATACGCGCTCTGCATGGCGCCCGGGAGTGTCGCGGCGGGCGGCTGCACGGAGATCTACACGCAGAAGCTCTTGGTCGGCGGGCAGCACGCCGAGACGCGCAAGATCACCTTCCGGCTGACCAAGACGAGCACGTCGTGTACCGGCACGGTGACGAGGACGTGAGCGTCGAGCTACACATCGAGGAGCTCGTCGTCGACGGCTTCGGCCGAGGCGACGGCGAGTTGCTGCGGCTCGCGCTGGCCGCGGAGCTCGAGACGCTCACCGCGGCAGCCGGCTCGCCGCGCCCCGGGGACCACGAGTCGATCGACGCCGGAGCGGTGCGAGTGCGCCACGGCAGCGGTCCGGACCAGCTCGGCAGGGCGCTCGCGCGCTCGATCCATGCAGGCGTCTGGGGCGGGGGTCAGCGGCGGTGAACGCGGACCCCGGAATCCTTTGTCGCCTCGCTGCCGCGTGCGGTGCGCCGGTGAGCGTCGTCGTCGGCGCTGAGGCCCCGGTCGTCGAGCCCGACGGCGCGCCGGAACCGTCCGCTGCGCTCGACGCGATCGCCGGCGCGAGCCCGGGCTACCGCTGGTCGCAACCGCGCGGGCGGCCCGTGCTCTACCCGGGCGACGAGCCGTGGGCCGCGACTGTCGCCGGCGTGGCGATCACGGACCGCCCGCGGATCGATGCCGCGGAGGCGCTCCTCGGCGAGATCCGCCGCCAGCTGCCCGAGCTCGGGCTCATCGGAGGCGTCGTCCGGAAGGGCGACCCGAGCTCGCCGGTCTTCACGGACCGCGTGAGCGTGGAGGGCGACGCGCCGGCCGTAGAGCACCTGGCGGCCTTGCTCGACGACGACCGCGCCCTGGCGTTCGCCATCGACCGCGGCGCGGCCCGCTCACGCGTGCTCTGGTTTCAGCGGGTCGGGTCGGAGGGGGCCGCGTGAAGGGCCCGACCAAGGCGCCGCGCGTTCGCGCGCGCCCGCAGCGGCCGGCGGCCAAGCCGCCCGCGCCGCCGCAGAGCGCGCGTCCGCCGCGGCGCGCGGCGACCGAGGTCGTCGACGACGCCCTGCGCGACCGCGGCACGCCGCTCGAGCCGCCGGTGCGGAGCGAGATGGAGGCGCGCTTCGAGCACGACTTCACCGACGTCCGCGTGCACGACGGCCCCGCCGCGGCCACGGCCGCCGATGCGCTCGGTGCCGAGGCGTTCACGAGCGGGCTGACGCTGCTGTCGGCGCGGGCACTTGCGGCGCTGCGCGAGCACGCGGTGCGCGGCTTGCAGGAACGGCGCGTGGTGGCCGCCGGCACGGGCGCACCGTCGGAGCACGTGGCGCAGGTCGAGCCCGAGCGTTGGGTGAGCGGCGTCTGCCCGGAGCACTCGGGGCTCGAGGGCGAGCAGTGCCCGAAGTGCGGACGCGTCCTCGGCCGCCTGGGGGGGCCGGTGCATCTGCGGCGCGACGAGGTCGGAGACGCGGATGTCGTCGGTCGCCGGGCAGGCGTCCGGCTCGTCTACTTCAGCCGCCGTGTGCGGCAGATCCTCGAGGACGTCGACGCGAACGGGCTGCTCGTCGGCGACCCGATCTACCTCTGCGACCACTCATGAGACGGAGCACCGGACCATGAGCACGAGCCCGCTCCCGACCGCCCGCATGATCCACGGCGCGATCCTCGGCATCGACCCGTTCAACCCGCTCGCGAGCGTCACCGTGTTCCAGTACAACCCGGACACGCTCACCCGGACGCTCCAGGCCCAGATGGGTAGCGAGGGGGGCGACCGATCGGAGCAGCTGCGGCTGAAGGGCGCGCCGGTCGAAACCATCAAGGTCGACGTCGAGATCGACGCGACCGATCAGCTCGAGCGCGACGACGGGCTGGCCAAGAGCCTCGGCATCTACCCGCAGCTGTCAGCGCTCGAGATGCTCATTTACCCGAAGAGCGCGCTCGTGATCGCGAACACCATCCTGCTCGCGGTCGGCACGATCGAGGTGATCCCCCCGGTGGCGCCGCTCACGATCTTCATCTGGGGGCCGAAGCGCGCGCTCCCGGTGAAGGTGACCGAGTTCAGCATTACCGAGGAGGCGTACGACGCGAACCTCAACCCGATCCGGGCGAAGGTCTCGCTCGGGCTGCGCGTGCTCAGCTATAACGACCTCCCGCTGACACACCCGGGCTACTCGCTGTTCCTGGTCCATCAGGTGGCCAAGGAGGTCATGGCGACGATCGGCAGCGCCGGGAGCATCGCCGACGTCGCCGGTGGAGGGGTGGGGATCGTCTGATGTTCGACCGGGGCAGTCGCTACGAGCGCATCGAGACGGCGACGCGCACGGAGAGCGACGGGCGGGTGGTGGCGTACGTGCGTCGGCGCTTCCTCCCCCACGGCGAGGGCCTTCCGCTGCTCGTGGAGGTGAAAGTGGCGCAGGGCGACCGCCTCGACCTGATCGCCCATCGCACGCTCGGCGACCCCACGCATTTCTGGCGGATCTGCGACGCCAACGACGCCATGGATCCCGCCGACCTGACAGCCGACCTCGGCCGCGCTCTGCGCGTGCCGATCCCGCAGCCATGACCGGGCGGGCCGCGACATGACCCTCCTCGGCGTGCGCGTGACCCTCTTGGTCGGGCCGACGGTGGCCGTGCCGGTCCCGCCGGAGGTCATCCTCGCGATGCGCAAGGTCGAGGTCACGCACAAGGACGAGGGCCAGTCCGGATTCGAGATCACCTTCGCCGTGGGCCGCGCCGGCCCGGAGGACGTCATGGACTACGCGCTCGCCGCGGGCCCGCTCCTGAAGCCGTTCAACCGCGTGATCGTGGTCGTGACCTTCAGCGTCACGCCGCGCGTGCTGATGGACGGGATCATCGCGCGCGCCGAGATGTCGCCCGGCGCCCAGCCCGGCACCGCCACGATGACGATCAAGGGCGAGGACGTCAGCGTGATGATGGACCGCAAGGAGGTCTCGGCCGAGCACCCCGCCCAGGACGAGACGATCATCGCCAACAAGATCATCGCCACGTACGCGCAATACGGGCTGATCCCGAGGGTGATCCCGCCGGTCGCGATCGACCCGCCGATCCCGATCGAGCGGACGCCGGTGCAACAGGGAACCGACCTCGCATACCTGCGCCAGATGGCAGCACGCCACGGCTACGTCTTCTACGTCATCCCGGGGCCCGTCCCGTTCACGAACACCGCGTACTGGGGGCCGCCGCTGCGGGTCGGGGTGCCGCAGCGCGCCATCACCGTGAACATGGGCCCGGAGACCAACGCGACGATCGCCGAGGCGCGCGAGGACGGGCTCGGGCCGACCTTGGTGACGGGGCAGGTGCAGGACCGCACGACGAACGCGGCCGTGCCGGTCCAGACGTTCGCCAGTACGCGGCCGCCGCTCGCCGCGTTCCCCACCTGGCTCGTGAACATGGCGAACGCGCGCCAGGAGCAGTTCCGCGGGAGCGGCCTCAACTTCAGCCAGTCCATGGGGCGGGCGCAGGGTCGCACCGACGCGTCAGTCGACACCGTCAAGGTTACCGGCGAACTCGACGCCGGGGTCTACGGGCAGATGCTCGAGTCGCGCGCGCTCGTTGGCGTGCGCGGCGCGGGCTACATGAACGACGGCTTCTACTACGTCAAGCGCGTCACCCACAAGATCGAGAACGGCAAGTACAAGCAGGGCTTCGAGCTGACGCGCGAGGGCCGCGGCTCCACGACGCCGGTGGTGGTCCCGTGACCAAGTTCTACGGCAAGTACCGAGGCAAGGTCGAGAACAACGTCGACCCGATGCAGATGGGGCGCGTTCAGGTCAGCGTGCCCGCCGTGCTGGGGCAGGGGAGCCTCAGCTGGGCGATGCCGTCGGTCCCGTTCGCGGGCCCGCAGGTCGGCTTCTTCGCCGTCCCGCCGAGCGGCGCCAACGTCTGGGTCGAGTTCGAGGCCGGCGATACCGACTACCCGATCTGGACCGGCTGCTTCTGGGGCGTGGGCGAGGTGCCGGCCACCCCGGCGCTCGCCGAGATGAAGGTGATCAAGACCGACGCCGTAACGCTCACGATGAGCGACCTGCCGGGCGCGGGCGGGCTGAAGATCGAGGTCAAGCCGCCCGCCGTCGCCACGCCGCTCGAGATGAACTTCAGCTCGGCCGGCATCGAGATCAAGAACGGTGCCGCGCTGATCAAGCTCACGCCGGCCAGCGTCGACGTCAACAACGGCGCCCTGCAGGTGATCTGAGATGCCGGGCCAGCTCATGCACGTCGGCGCCCAGGCGATGTGTCCTCACGCGGGCCAGGTCACGACCGTGTCGTCGAACGCCCGCGTGCTGGTGAGCGGCCAGCCGGTGGCGACGTTCTCCGACACCTACACGATCGCCGGCTGCCCGTTCCAGATCCCGACCCCCGCGGGACCGAAGCCGCAGCCGTGCGTGAAGGTCCAGTGGCTCGTGCCGGCGATGCGCGTTCTGGTCAACAACCAGCCGCCGATCATCAAGACGAGCGCTGGCCTCTGCCAGAGCGCCGAGCAGATCCCGCAGGGAGCGCCGTCGGTCACCACTACCCAGATGAAGGTCTCGGCCACCTGATGGACGTCGACTTCCCGTATCACCTCGACATGCGCGGCCGCACCGCGTCGACCGGCGACGAGGACCACGTGCGCGACATGATCGAGCAGATCCTCTTCACGGCGCCCGGCGAGCGCGTGAACCGGGCCGACTTCGGCAGCGGGCTGATGCGGCTGCTCTTCGACCCGGCGCGGGAGGAGCTGGCCACGGCGACGCAGCTCCTGGTGCAGGGCTCTCTCCAGCGGTGGCTGGGGGACCTCATCCGGGTAGAGGACGCGCGAGTCGAGGTCCAGGACTCGGCGGTCAAGGTGACCGTCGCCTACTCGCTCATCCGCAGCGGCGAGCGGCGCGTGGCCGCCTTCACGAGGAGCGCGACTTGAGCTATCAGCTCCACTGCCCGGACGAGCACCGCCGCGGCCTGGTCCGCGGGAGCGGCGTCAACGCGATCGACCATCTGGAGGTCCTCGGCTCGCAGCGCACGCTCCTCGTGCACCTGTTCGAACTCGCCGCCGGCCTCGACGAGGCGAACGTCGTCATCGAGGGCGGCGTTCGCGTGCGCTCGATCCGCGTCGCGTGGGCGAGCCCCGCCGACTCCTTCGACGCCGACGTCCTGCGTGAGGACGAGCGCGCGCGGATCCTAGGGCTGGAGCCCGAGGAACGCGAGCGGGCGCTGGTCGTCCGGACTGGGGTCGCGGGCGACTTCTCGACCTACACGCTGCGGATCGTCGCCTCCCGCGCGCTTCCGGACCGCCCGCCCGACGGCTTCGACCCGATCCTCTCCGAGGTCCCGTTCTCGTTCAAGGTCGACTGCCCGAGCGACTTCGACTGTGCCACCGAGCGGCGCTGCGAGCGGCCGGAATCCGAGGACCCGCCAATCGACTACCTCGCGAAGGACTACGACAGCTTCAGGCGGCTGCTGCTCGACCGGCTGTCGGTCGTCATCCCGGGCTGGAAGGAACGCAACCCCGCCGACGTGATGGTCACGCTGGTCGAGTTGCTCGCCTACGAGGGCGACCGACTGAGCTACCGCCAGGACGCAGCCGCGACCGAGGCGTACCTCGGCACCGCGCGGCTGCGCCGGTCGGTGCGCCGCCACGCGCGGCTGCTCGACTACCGCATGCACGACGGCGCCAACGCGCGCGCGTGGGTCTCGATCGAGGTCGGTCCCGGCTCCGACGGCGCGACCCTGCCGGCGAGGACCCAGGTGCTGACGGGCCAGCCCGACAGCGGCCCGGGAATCGACCCCGCGGAGGTGCCGGCGGCCGTCTCGCGCGGCGCGCTCGTGTTCGAGACGCTCCACCGCATCGAGCTCCGCCAGACACATAACCGCATCGTCATCCACCCGTGGGGCGACCCCGACTGCTGCCTGCCCGCGGGCGCGACGCGGGCGACGCTCGTGCGCGAGCCGGGGATGGGGCTCGAGGCGGGCGACCTGCTGCTGTTGGAGGAGGTGCTCGGCGCCGAGTCCGGAATCGAGCCGGAAGCCGATCCTCGCCACCGGCACGTGGTGCGGCTCAGCGCACCCCCGCGCGAGGCCGTGGACCCGGTCGGAAAGCCGGGGGGGACAGCGGGCGATCCCCCGGGCCCGCTGTCCGTCCTCGAGATCGAGTGGAGCGCCGAGGACGCGCTGCCGTTCCCGCTCTGCCTGCGCCACCGCGACGCCGGACCGACCGCGGTGGCGCGCGCGAACATCGTCTTGGCGGACCACGGGCTGCGGATCGAGGGCGAGATGCTGCCGCCCGTGGGCGGGCGCCGCTACCGGCCCACTCTCGACGAGCAGGGCCTCACGCACGCGCTGCCCTTTGACGAGCGCACCGCGCGCTCGGAGCCCGCCTCGGCGGCCACCACCGTCGATCCGCGCGAGGCGCTTCCGTGGGCGCGAGTCGAGGGCGAGGGGCTGACCTGGAAGCCCGAGCCCGACCTGCTGGCGAGCGACCGCTTCGCCGCCAGCTTCATGGTCGAGATGGAGGACGACGGCCGCGCGTACCTCCGCTTCGGCGACGACGTGCTCGGCCGCGCGCCCTCGCAGAGATCGGTCCTCACGGCGAGCTACCGCGTCGGCAACGGGCGCGTAGCGAACGTGGCCGCCGGGACGTTGACGCGCATCGCCGGCGGCGGCCTCGACCTGCGGTCGGTCACGAACCCGCTGCCCGCGACGGGCGGTGCCGATCCGGAGCCGACCGAGCAGGCGCGCCTCTACGCCCCGCAGGCGTTCCGGCGCCAGCGCCGCGCGGTGACACCGGAGGACTACGCCGCGCGCGCCCAGGAGCACCCGGAGGTCCAGCGCGCGGGCGCCACGCGCCGCTGGACCGGAAGCTGGCACACCGTGTTCATCACGGTCGACCGCCTCGGCGGGCACGGCGTCGATCCCGAGTTCGAGAGCCGGCTGCGCGCGTTCGTCGACCCGTGGCGCCTGGCCGGCCATGACATCGAGATCGACGGTCCGCGTTACGTGGCGCTGGACCTCGCGCTGCGCGTGTGCACCGCACCGGGATACGTGCGAGCAAACGTGGAGGAGGCGCTGCTCGAGCTGCTCTCGAGCCGCGACCTGACCGGCGGCCGACGCGGCTACTTCCATCCCGACAACCTGACCTTCGGGCAGCCGGTCTACCTCAGCCCGATCGTCGCCGCCGCGATGGGCGTCCCGGGCGTGCAGTGGGTCGAGGCGCTCGTGTTCCAGCGCTTCGGCCAGGCTGCCGCCGACGAGCTCGAGCTGGGCAGGATCAAACTCGGGCGGCTCGAGATCGCGCGGCTCGACGACGATCCCAACCAGCCCGAGAACGGCCGGATCGAGGTCGAGATGGAGGGCGGGCTGTGAGCGACTCGGACGTGCGCGGCGTGCTCGACCCCTGCGGCTGCTGCGAGGCCGGCGTTGAGCCGGGCAGCATCTGGAACCGGCCGGGGCTGCCCGGGATCGCTTTCCGGATCGGTACGCACGCCAGCTTCATGAGCCGCATGCAGGAGCGCATCCCACGCCTCTTCCGCGAGCTGCGCACGCGCGACGAGACGGATCCCTCGATCGCCGTCCTCGACGGCTTCGCGACGATCGCCGACGTTCTTGCCTTCTACCAGGAGCGGATCGCGAACGAGGGCTTCCTGCGCACGGCGACCGAGCGTCGGTCGGTGCTCGAGCTCGGGCGCCAGATCGGATACGAGCTGAACCCGGGCGTCGCGGCCAGCGCCCATCTCTTGTTCCGCGTCGAGGAACGCCCTCCGCCGCCCGGCCAGGCGGCTCCGCTCACGCGGCCGAAGGTCCCCAAGGGCGTGAAGGTCCAGAGCATGCCCGAGCCGGGCCAGCTCCCGCAGACCTACGAGACGAGCTCCGACATCGAGGGGCGGCCGGAGTGGAACGAGCTGCGTCCGCGGCTCACCCGCGAGCAGCCCCTTACGCTCTCGACGCGCCGGCTCTACCTGCGCGGCCTCGACCCCGGGCTCGAGCCGGGCGATCGCATCCTCGTCACCGTGCCTGCCGCCGTGGGCGTCGACACGGCCGTGCTCGAGGTCGCCGCGGCCGTCGCCGAGCCCGATCTCGACCGGACGCTGGTGGACCTCGTCGAGGTCGGCAAGCTCCAGCAGGAGCCGCCCCCTCCGCCGCCGTTCAGCCCGCCGAGGCTGCCGCCAGCGGTCTTCTTCCTCAAGGGCACGCCGCTGACCGCGACGCACCTGCAGACGCAGCTCCTCACGCGGCGGGTCAGCGAGCGCGTGCTGCGGGCACAGATCAGCGTCCAGCGCTGGTACGCGCACGATGTGGTCGATTTCGTCGACTGGCAGTTGACCGGGGGCGGGCTGTTCCGAAAACCGCAGTCACGTGGCCGCCGGCGCTTCTGGATCGACCGCACGGTGATCTTCGAGCCGCCGTCGCTGCCGCCGCCCCCGCCGCAGATCGTCTCGTACTCGCCTGGCGCCGGGTCGACGGAGATCGACATCGTCACGAACGTCAACGTCTCGTTCAGCGTCGACATGGACCCGGCGACCATCAGCTCGGCGAACCTCAAGCTCCTCGACCCGGCCGGCACCGCGGTGGGCGCGACGGTCAGCTACAACGCGGCGACGCGGACGGCGACGCTCGACCCGACCACGAACCTGGCGGTTAGCTCCACTTACAGCCCCCAGGTGCTCGCCGGCGCCGACGGGCCGAAGGACACGAGCGGGCGACAGCTCGCCTCCGGCGCGACCTGGAGCTTTGGCACGGCGCCCGACACCACGACACCGGAGATCGTCGACGGCACCCAGAGCCCGACGCCGGCGTTGGAGGAGGTCGCCGCCGATACGGCCGTCAGCGTGAGCTTCAACGAGCCGATGATGCCCAGCTCGATCACGCGCGCGACGTTCGAGCTCCAACGGTTGGACCTGGAAAAGAGCGGGGAAGTCAGCAACCGGCTGTCCGTCGAGGCGACGGTCACCTACGACGCCGCGTCCCTTGTCGCCCGCCTCCAGCCCAAGGCGAAGCTGGACTACTCGGCGCGCCACGAGGCGATCGTCCACGGCGCCTCGAGCGAGCGTGGCGCCGTCAAGGACGTCGCCGGCAACGAGATGGTCTCCGACGCGACCTGGCAGTTCAAGACCGAGGATCGGCCGCCGATCCCGCCGCTGCAGGAGACTGCCGCCTTCGCGTTCCGCGAGCGCGCCGGGTTCTTCGGCAACAACGCTCCACGCTGGAAGAGCCTGCCCAAGGATCAGACCACCGGGCACCGCGAGCCCTACGTCAAGGGCTGGGACCCGCCGGACACGACCGCCGGTGAGGACGCCGACGTCACCGCGCCGCGCACCGTCTGGGAAGACTCGCAGGGAAACAGCTACGGCGGCGACAAGGCGTACCTCGAAAGGGCAATCCAGAAGCTGCAGAACGACGGCTGGGCGCTGTTCGAGAGCCCGACCGGGATCAACGCGTACTGGGTGTCGGGCGTGGAGGAGAGGTCGCTGGCCGACTACGCGCTGAGCGGGCGGACCTCGGGCCTGACGCTGTCCCAGGAGAACGGCGACTCGCCGGCCGCGAGCGGCGAGCCGCCGCGGGTCATGGTCCGCGACGCCACGGCCCACGTCAGGAGCGAGCGGCTCGGCCTCGCCGAGCTGCCGATCGACGACCCGCTGAGCGCCGGTCAGCAGGAGATCATGCTCGACGCGCTCGTGCTCGATCTCGACGAGGGCCAGCAGCTGATGCTCAGCGGCGAGCGCCACGACCTTCCGGGCACCATTGGGAACGAGGTGCTTACGCTCGAGGAGATCGTCCACGAAGGCGGCTTCACCACCCTGCACCTGCGCGAGAAGCTGATCAGCACCTACGTGCGGCGCTCGGTGACGATCTCCGCCAACGTCATCGTGGCGACGCACGGCGAGTCCGTCCCCGGCGAGATCCTCGGCGGCGGCGACGGGCGCGAGGCGAACCAGCGGCTGACGCTGCGCAAGCCGCCGCTCACCTACGCGTCCGCGCCGACGCCGACGGGCTCTGAGAGCACGCTCGATGTCCGCGTGAACGGCATGCTCTGGAGCGAGGCGCTGCACCTCTACGGGCTCGGTCCGCGCGACGAGAGCTACATCGTCCGGATCGAGGACGACGGCACCACCGCGCTCATCTTCGGCGACGGCGTCCAAGGGGCGCGGGTGCCGACTGGCACGGAGAACGTCGTCGCGACGTACCGCAGCGGCATCGGCAGCGCCGGCCAGGTGCCGGCGGAGCGGCTCACGCTGCTCCAGACCCGCCCCGCGGGCATCGAGGCGGTCACGAACCCGCTGCCGGCGCGCGGCGCCGCCGACCCGGAGAGCCGTGACGCCGCGCGCGAGAACGCACCCCGGACGGTCCTCGCGATGGACCGCATCGTCTCGCTCAAGGACGTCGAGGACTTCGGCCGCGCGTTCGCCGGCATCGGCAAGGCGCAGGCGGTCGGGATCTGGCGCGGCAGCACGCGCCTGATCCACCTGACCGTCGGTGCCGAGGACGGATCCGAGGTCGCGCCCGGCACGCCGCTGTTCGACAACCTCTCGGCCGCGATCGAGGCGGTGAGGGAGCCGTCGCTTACCGTGGTCGTCGACTCCTATGCCGGGCGCTACTTCGAGATCGCCCCGGACCTCGTCTCCGACGGCCGCCGCTCGGCCGCGGATGTCGTAGCTGACGCCCAGCAGGTACTCCAGGACACTTTCTCGTTCGAGCGCCGCCGCTTCGGGCAATCCGTCACGGCGGCCGAGATCATCTCCTTGCTCCAGGCCGTTGCGGGGGTCGTCGCCGTCGACCTGCGCGGCTTCGCCACCGTTGAGGACACGGTCGCGGTCCGGGTCGCCGAGATCGAGGATCCGGAGATGCCGAGCATCCCTCCGCCGGCGTTCCTGCCTGCTGCGACGGCACGGCTCGCCGACGCCGGCACGATCGAGCCGGCTGAGCTGCTGCTGATCAACCCGGCGCCGCCACCCGTGGTGGTGAGCGAGGCATGAGCACGACGCGGATCGAGCAGCGACCGAGCCTGTACGAGCTGCTGCCGGCCGTCCACCGCGTGCGCGACGCGGTCGAGGGCGAGCCGCTCGACGGCCTGATGGCCGTGATTCAGGAGCAGGTTGAGTTGCTCGAGCAGGACATCGACCGTCTCTACGACGACTGGTTCATCGAGACGTGCGAGGAGTGGGTCGTCCCGTACCTCGGCGATCTGCTCGGGATCAGCGGGATCCTGCCGGTACAGGATGCGACCTTCAGCCAGCGTGGGCTGGTCGCCAACACGATCGCCTACCGGCGCGCGAAGGGGACGGCCGCGGTGCTTGAGCAGCTCGCCGGCGACGTCACGGGCTGGGCGGCGAAGGCGCTCGAGTTCTTCGAGCTGCTCGCAGCGACCCGCTACATGAACCACGAGCGCCGCAACGACGTCGCGACGGTGAACGTCCGCGACGCGGCGCGCGCAGAGCTCGTCGGCGCGGCGTTCGGCACCGCGCTGCACACCGGCGACGTCCGTCACGTCGACATCGGCCGCGGGCGCTACAACATCCCGAACGTCGGCCTCCACCTCTGGCGTCTCCAGGACTACGGCCTCACGACGGTGACGGCCCGCCCTGCCGAAGAGCCCGGCACCTACCGCTTCAACCCGCTCGGGATCGACGCTCCGCTCTTCAACGTCCCGCGCGCTGAGCGCGCGATCACCGAGCTCGCGACCGAGCTGAACGTCCCCGGCCCGCTGCGCCGCAGGCCCTTGCACGACGAGCTCGAGGCGCGGCGCCAGGCGATGGCCGACGGCGACGCGAGCCTCGAGGAGGCGGAGGGGTCCTCGGAGATGCGCGATGCCCGCTACTTGGACGACCGCCAGCCCGTCTTCGGCGTCTCGGTGGTCGAGCAGCGGCCGGGTGATGCTAAGCCGCTGCGGTACCAGATCGAGCCGGAGCGGGTCGTGATCTGCGACTTGTCCACGCGTCCCGGCAGCCCGTGGCGCCGGCCACCCAAGACGAAGTCGTACGTGCCGCGCGGGGAAACGTCACCGGTCGAGCTGCCGATCCGCGTCGGGGTCGACCCGGTGCTCGGGCGGCTAGCGTTTCCGGAGGGAGACGATCCCGACGCGGTCGAGGTCGCCTACTCCTACGGCTTCCTCGGCGACCTCGGCGGCGGTCTCTACGACCGCCGCGCGTCCCTCGCCGCCGAGCTCCCCGAGCCCGAGCTCGTCACCTGGCAGATGGGCGTGGGGCGCGAGCGCGACGACCCCGCCCAGGTCGCCGGCAGCATCGTCGAGACGCTGGCAGAGGCGGTCGACCAGTGGAACGATCAGCCAGCCGGCACGATCGGAGCGATCGCCATCCTCGACAGCCGCAGCTACGAGGAGGATCTCACCGGCAACCAGGAGCTGCGGATTCCGGCGGGCAGCAGGCTCCTGATCGTGGCCGCGGACTGGCCGGTCGACGAAGACGAGGACGGCGCCACGGTGCGCCGCCCGGGCCGGCTCGTGCCCGACGGGTTGCGCCCGCACCTGTGGGGGGCGATCGACGTCGTCGGCACGGCCGGCGACGACGCCGACGACCCCGGCGGCGAGCTCGTCGTCGACGGCATCGTCGTCGAGGGCGACGTGCGCGTCCTCGCCGGGGACCTCGGCCGGCTGCGGATCACGCACAGCACGGTCGCGCCGCCCGACAACTCGCTCGCGATCCTCGCCGACGCGACTACCGGCGACGACAACCGCCGCCTGGACGTCGAGCTCGAGCGCTCGATCTGCGGCGACGTGGCGGTCGCCGACCGCGCCCACGGCCTCCACGTGGTGAAGAGCATCGTCGACGGCAGCATCGGCGGCGAGGCGGGCGATCCTGCGACCGTGGCCCCCGACGCCGAGATCGCGGGCTCGACCGTCCTCGGCCCCACGGCGGTGCGGTCGATCGAGGCGAGCGAGTCGATCTTCTCCGAGCGCGTGACGGTCGAGCGGCGGCAGCGCGGCTGCGTGCGCTACTGCTACCTGCCGATCGACTCGCTGGCGCCGCGGCGCTTTCACTGCCAGCCCGCCGATGCGGTGGCCGCCGACGTCGTCGCGCCCGCGTTCGCGTCCGTACGCTACGGCGACCCGGCCTACTGCCAGCTCGCGCGCCAGTGCCCGCCCGAGATCACACGCGGCGCCGAGCAGCAGGCGGAGATGGGCGCGTGGCACTTCCTGGAGCAGCCACGACGTCTGGACAACCTAATCACGAGACTCGACGAGTACCTGCGCTTCGGCCTTGAGGCCGGCGTCTTCTTCGTCACCTAGGAGGATCGATGCGAGGCGACTACAGCCGACTGCGTTTCCGGCCACGCGATCACTACAGCGGCGTGCGGCTTCAACAGGGGCGCGTACAGCTCGACGCCGACTGGAACGAACAGATCGACATCGACGCCTACCGCGACGAGCAGACGGCGCTCGACGTGATCGGCCCGAGCGGCTTCCCGTTCGAGGGTGGCGGCTTCCAGCTCGCCACCGGGTGGTACCTGCGCGGCGTCAGCTTCCACGCGGAGCTCCAGGGCGTCGCGGTCGGCGAGGACGCCGCGATCCTCACCACAACCGACGGCGGCGCCAGCTGGTCACTCGCCGACCCTCCACAGAGCACCAGGCACCTCAACGGCGTGCACGCGCTCGCCGAGGAGGACGTCTGGGCCGTCGGCGATGCGGGCGCGATCTTGCACTTCGGGGCCGGCTCGTGGTCGGTCCAGACCGGCACTACCGGCGCGAACCTGAACGCCGTCTTCTTCGCCGACCAGTCCAGCGGCTGGGCCGTGGGCGAAGACGCCGTCGTCCTTCGTCACGACGGTGGCTGGACGGTGCAGGCGGTCCCCGACACGACGGCCGACCTCTACGACGTCGCCGCGGTCTCGCCGAGCCGCGCGTGGATCGTCGGCGCCGGCGCCACGATCATCGCGCGCACGGCCGACGACAGCGCCTGGGCGAGCCAGCAGGCGCCAGCCGACACGGGCGACCTATTCGGGGTCTGGTTCCTGCTTGACGGCGGCGTCGAGCGCGGCTGGGCGGTCGGCGCCGGCGGCACGATCCTCGCGACCGCGGACGGCGGCGCCACCTGGGCCGAGCAGTCCGCGCCGAGCGGCGTGAGCGCGACGCTGCGCGACGTGCGCTTCTTCGACCCGCAGTCCGGCCTGATCGCCGGTGACGACGGAACGATCCTGTTCACCTCCGACGGCGGCGCGACCTGGAACGCCGTCCCCTTCCCGGCCGACGCGGCCGGCCTGCGGTCGGTCTGCATCGTCGGGCCGCAGGCGCACGTGGCCGGCGACGGCATCGTGCTGAACGGTGACGTGTCGCTCCAGAGCTGGACAGAGGGCGAGCTGCCCGATCCCGGCCGGACGCTCACGATCGCCGCCGGCGACGGCTACGTGGAGGGCGTGCGGGCCTGCAACGAGCGCCGCGTTTCGTTTTCGGGCCAGGCCGACGCCCCCGGCGCGCGCCTGCCCGACGTCCCCGGCGCGTACGCCGCCTACCTGCGCGTGGCGGAGCACCACGTCACCGCGGTCGACCGCGAGGAGCTGCGCGAGGTGGCGCTCGGCGGCCCCGACACGGCGACGCGCACCCAGACGGCCTGGAGCGTCGTGCTCCGCGAGATGGAGGTGAACGGCACCCCCTCCTGCATCACCGCCGAGGCCACGAAGCCCGACGGAGGGAGCAGCGGGCGGCTGCGCGCGCGCTCCGAGCTTGGCGAGGAGACCAGCCAGGAGTGCATGGTGCCGATCGGGCACGGCTACCGGCGGCTCGAGAACCAGCTTTACCGGGTCGAGATCCTCGATGTCCCGCCGTCGAACGGCGGAGACGAGGTGGTCGTCAACGGGAACGGCGACGGCGGCGCGCCCGCGGTCACGTTCACGTGGTCGCGCGACAACGGCAGCGTGGCGATGCGGCTCGTCGCGCTCGACGGCGCCAACAACGCCGTAACGGTGGCCGACATCCCAGACGACGAGGTGCTCGGCCTCGCGCCGGAGCAGTGGATCGAGATCAGCGACGACACGCGCGCACTGCGCGGCGAGCGCGGGCTGGTCGCCCAGATCAAGTCGATCGAGGGCGACGTCGTCGTGGTCGAGGGGTTCGAGGCGGAGCGGCCGGGCGGCGGGGACTGGACGACCGCCGACTTCCCGCTGCGACCGACCGTCCGGCGCTGGGACGGGCGCGAGTCGATCGATCCCGAGACCGACTGGCAGCCGCTCGAGGCCGGCGTCGAGGTGCAGTTCGACCGCGCCAGCTACCGGCCGGGCGACTACTGGACGATCCCCGCCCGCACGCTTGCGGGCGACGTCGAGTGGCGGCGCAGCGGCCCGGTGCCGCTATTCGAGGAGCCGCACGGCGAGCTCTTGCGCTGGGCAACCCTTGGCGTGGTCGAGCGGGACGACAACGGCACCTGGACCACCCTGAGCGACTGCCGGCGGCTGTTCCCGCCGCTGACGGGGCTCGTCCACTTCTACTACGTGAGCGGCGACGGGCAGGAGACGATGCCCAATGTCGGCGCCCCGGCCCCCCACTACGTCGCGCTCGACGCGCCGCTCCAGGTGGGCGTGTCCAACTGGCGTTGGCCGGTCGAGGGCGCGAGCGTCCAGTTTGAGGTGGTCGCTGGCGACGGGCGGCTGAACGGAACGACGAACGCGACAGTGACCGTCGAGACTGGCGGGGAAGGAATCGCTGAGTGCGAGTGGTACCTGAACGGCGACATCGCGAACCTGCTCACTCAGCAGGTTCGCGCAACCCTCCGGGACGAGAACGGCGACGAGATGCAGACGCCGATCGTCTTCAACGCGAACCTCAGCGTCGCCGCGGAGGTCGCATACGATGGGGACCGTTGCGGCACGCTCGAGGACGACACGACTGTCCAGGCCGCGATCACCAAGCTGTCCCGGCTGACCCGGCTCTTTCCTCTCAGCGGTACTGGAATCGACGTTGGTCCCGGCCAAGCTGGAGAGGCGCCGCTCCCGCTCGAGGTGATCGTCCTGAGCGAGTGCGGGCCCGTGACCGGGGCGACGGTCGAGTTCACGCCCCCAGCGGACAGCGGCACAGCTTCCCCGCCGACTGCGACCACGAACGCCCAGGGGCGGGCGACTACCAGCTGGACGCTCAATCCCCAGTCGCCGACTCAGCTCTTGACAGCGACACTGACCGACCCCGGCGCCGCAAACGTCCGGCACCTCCCGGACCAGGTCGTATTCGTTGCCAACCTCAACCTCGCTTCCGATACCGCCTACACGCCGACCTGCGCGGCGCTCGGCAGCGCTGACAATGTCCAGGAGGCGATTGACGCGCTAGCCACGCTGCCGCGGCTCTTCCATGTCACAGGCGACGGTGCCCATACTGCACCCACGCAGCGCGTCGACCTCGAGGTCGGCGTCGCAAGCGACTGCGGCGCAGATCACAATGATCGCGTAGTCCGATTCCTAGTGCGCGACGGCGACGGGACGCTCGAGGACATTGACCGCGACGGCAACGTCGCCACCTCGGCCGGTCGCGCCAAGTGCGCCTACAGGATGGGCATCGCCACGCGCCACGTTGTTGAGGCACAGCTCATCCGCGAGGGCACCGAGATATACGAACCGCCGGTCGTTTTCACGATAACGCGGGTCAACGCGACCGAGGTGGGCTATAGCCCGGGATGCGAGCTCCTAGCTCAGGCCGAGGTCGACAACGTCCAAGACGCCATCACCGCGCTCTGCAAGCAGCTGAGGCCGCCCGCACCATCTCTCAGCCTACGGCTTGAACGCGACGTTCTGAACAACGTTGACGATACGGCGGGAGTATGGCAATACGAAGGTGGACGAGCGTTTGACACCAGCGGAAAGCGGGTTGGCGAGTACGCAAGCACCAAGCGCATCATCTCAAGGGCCACAGACGCTCAGAACACCGCCATGCTCACTATGACGATCTTCTTTGTTGGAAGCTCGCCACCGGAGAGCATCACGGTACAAGGCTCTCATGACTTCAATTCGGGGCGACAGAAAGGCAGCGTCAGCGCCGCTTCAGCTGCCCGTGCTGCCTTCATTGGGCACAACTTCACGAGAGTTGGCGACACGGTGAATCTCGGTGAAGCAAAGTCGTGATTACTGGGGACGCGCCTGCTGCTGCCGGTCGATCGCCCTGAGCCGGACCGGGTTCCACGGAGACCGTGTTACTGGACTGAGGAAGCCTCTCCGGGGAGGCGTCTCCCAGCTCCGTAAGTCGCTCGGCTGAGACAGGCCGCTATAGGTTGACCGCTCGCTCGAGGGCTGCCGAGACGTTTAGGAGGCCGAATCCGGTCGGAATGTCGCGGTCCGGTCCAGCGGCGAAGTTGAAGCGGGGATGGCAACGCCCAAGCCGAACGTCGACTGCTGTCTCGCACAGCGCTTGACGAACCTTGGCCGGGTCGAGGTCTTTCTTCGCACCGAGGATGAGCGCGGCGGCGCCGGCGGTTTGCGGTGCCGCGGCGGAGGTGCCCGAGAACGACGCCCAGCCGTCGTTGCCGGCCGTCCCGTCGGGCGCGTCGTCGCTCGCCGCAATGCTCCGCTCCGTGTCGATCGGCGACCCCGGCGGGACGGGAAGCAAGATGTGCTGCGCCCGCGGACGCATTCCCACGAGCCCGGAGACGGGGGGCACGGTGACCCCGCCGAACCACGGACTTTCGTAGCCACTCGCGTAGTCCGACGCCATGAGCTCGAGCCCACCGCTCGCGTAGACACCGCCTGCGCTGAGGACGCCCGGAACCTGCGGCTCGACGGAGAAGTGACCGTTTCCGGCCGAGAAAACAACCACGATGCCTTGCTCCACGGCATCCCTGATCTCGACTGCGAGTGCACGGTCATACGGGTCGGGCGGGGGGTAGGGGTAGGGGCCGTCGCCGGCCCAGGAATTGGTCAGGACGTCCGGCCCATCCTGCTTCGCTCGGACGAACCCAGCGATGGCCGCGACTAGCTTGCCGGCTGCGTTCGAAGCGCGGTAGGGTCGCAGCGATGCCACACGTTCGCGTCGCTTCACATCCGGGCGCACCTCGCTGGCGGGCCTCGCGGAGCTGCTCGGACACTCTCCGCAGCCTGACACTCTTCGACCCATACCCACGTCATTCGCGAGCTTAAGGGCCAGCGGTCGCGTCCGTGGAGGACCACTCCTTGTTGCGCGTTTGCCCACAGGTCACCCACGCGGCCAAGAGAGGGCATAGTGGGGTCCACAAGAAGTGCGGATCGCGGGGATAGCTCCGCCTGGATGTCAAGGCCGGTCGAAAATGCACCCCTCAGCGCCGGTCGAAAATGCACCCCTTGAGGGTCTGCGGCCGGGAGCGCGGCGAGGCCCGTAGGGCCGAGCGGAGCGAGTGGCCGCGGGCGCGAT
>Ga0136615_10000098_pt1 | contig 33890 bp, 28 predicted proteins | sample AntDrymUQ2882206_2_FD_106647 | JGI IMG/M metagenome (GOLD analysis project Ga0136615, IMG submission 106647) | Polar desert sand microbial communities from Dry Valleys, Antarctica - metaG UQ288 (22.06) | ecosystem: Environmental > Terrestrial > Soil > Desert | place: Antarctica: Dry Valley... | reverse complement strand
AGGCCGCCGTCGAAGCCGTAGCCGCCCTGCTCGACGCACGGTGGCGCGTCCTCGGTCGGGTTCTCCTGATAGCCGCCGGTCTGCGAGCAGTCGAAGCTCGGGGCGATGCCCTGCAGCGGGGCCTGCTGGTAGGTGCCCGGGGCGTAGTAGGAGTTGCCGCGCGTGAACGGGTTGTTCTCCCGCTCGCCCTGCTTGCTGACGCCGAAGTCGAACGAGTTGTCGCCGAGCAGGCCGACCTGGGGCAGCGTCGAGATGTCCGCGGGCTCGCCGTTCTCGGCGTCGATGCTGGTGTTGAGCACCGCGCCGCCGACGGTGATGAAGTCGGCCAGGCCGCCGCGGTAGAAGTTCGCGAACGAGAGCACCGGGTTGAGCTCGGGCAGGAAGGTGTGCAGCCCCTCGAAGACCGGCTGGGCGCCGAGGATGAAGCGCTCGGCTTCGGGCAGCGTCGTGCGCGAGGAGGCGATCAGCGGGTTGAAGTCGCGGAACACCGACTCAAGGTCCGGCGAGAGGTCCCCGAGATCGCGGACCGTCGGGCCGAGGTCGCGCGCCACGGGCTTGAGGTCGTTGACGAGCGGGCGCGTGTCGCGCGAGAAGGTCTCGAGGCGAGCGAGCGTCAGCTCCGACTCGCGCAGGAAGGTCGGGAAGACCTGGATCGTCTCGGCGAGCGCCTCCTTCTCCGAGGCGGTCGCCTCGAAGGTGTTGTTCGAGTTGACGATCAGCTCGCGCAGGGCGCCTTCCTGCTCGTTGAGCGCGCCGAACACGACGCCGGTGTCACGGATCAGCTGCTGCACCGCCTGGTCCTGCTCGTCGAGCACCTGCAGGACGTCCGAGCCCGACTGCGAGAACTCCGGCAGGTTGCCGAGCGCGTCGTTTAGGTCCTGGCTCGTGCCGCCGTCGATCGCGATCGCCTGCTCCGAGACCCAGCGGCGGAACGCGGTCTTCGTCTCGGGGTCGAAGATCCGCAGCAGCTCGTCGAGCTCGACGGTCTCCTCGACGTTGACGTCGTCGAGCATGTCGCCCTCTTCGAGCATCCCGCTGTCGGGGTCGCCCGGCGTCAGCTCGACGTAGGTCTCCCCGAGCAGCGTCTTCTGGCGCAGAATCGCCCTCGTGTCCTCGGGAATGGGGGCAAACTGCTCCTCCATCTCAATCTCGGTGATCGTGCGGGCGCCGCCCGCGTCGAGCTCCTTGGTCTTGATCTTGCCGACGTTGACGCCGGCGATCCGGACGTCGGCCTCGGTGGCGAGCGTGGCCGCCTCGGGGAAGGCGACCTTGAAGCGGTAGCCCTCGGGCTGCAGCGGCACCGGGCCACCGAAGGAGAGCCAGAAAAAGAGCAGCAGCCCGAAGCACGACAGCGCGAAGACCACCATCGTGAGGATGCGCCCGAAGCTGGGAGCTGCCTTTTGCATCAGCCGCCTTCCTCCACCGTTGTGTCGCCGGTCGTGCCGGCGCCTGTCTCCTGCGCGGCGCCTTCAGTCGGTCCCTCGAGCTGCGGCTCCTCAGGCGAGGTGGGGGCTGAATCGCCGCCCCCTGCCGGGCCGTCCAGAAGCTCGCCGAGGCTGGGGAGCGAGCCGTCCTCGCCGGAGCTCTCCGCCTCGGAGCCCGACAGTCCCTGCTGCAACTGGTCCAGGCGCCGCCCCGTCAGGTTCGTGCCTCCGCTGAGCAGCAGGCACAGCTGGCCAATCTCGCTGCCGCCGATGAGGCTGGCCGTCGTGCAGTCGATCGTCGGCGACGCGCGCCGGACCACTCCCTCGGCGTCCGAGGTCGAATGCAGCGAGACGGAGTTGTTGGCGGCCCAGGCGAGCCAGAACAGGTAGCCCTCGTCGCGCTCGTCCGACTCCGGCGACTCGTCGTTGCCGACCTCCGGGTTGACGCGGTTGCGCTCGCCGGCGCTCGCCGGGTTGAAGGACAGCGCGTTGAAGAAGCGGTTGAGCTCGCCGAAGGCGGTCGTCAGGTCCGGCGACGCCTTGGCCAGGTCCCGCGCGGCGGGCCGCAGGTCCTCGACGTACGGCTGGGCGCGGCGCACGAACGGCCTGATCTGGTTCTTGAGCGTCGCCGGCGCCTCGCGGACGAGCGGGAGGATCTGGCGGTTCGCCACGTCGAGCTGCTGGAAGGCGGGCCTCAGGTCGTCGAGCGTGGGACCGAGGACTCCGCCCAGGCGGTCGACCTTGAAGAGCGTCTCCTCGGTCTGGCGCAGCGCGCCGGGGAACAGCGACACAGCCTGCGCGATGTTCTCGTCCTCGGAGGCGAACGCCTCGAAGACGTCGTTGGACGCCGTGACGAGCTCGGTGAGCGCCTCGTCGTTGCGCCCGAGCTCCTCGGTCAGCAGGCCGTAGTTGTGGACCAGCGTGGCCAGCATCTCGCGGCGGTCGGCGAACGCGCCCTGCACCCTCGCTAGGTCGCGGTGCAGCGGCTCAAAGCGCCTGAACACCTCGCGCAGGTCGTCGCCGTGGTTCTTGAGGCCCTTGCCGAGGCCGCTCACGAGCAGCTTCAGGTACGCGCGCGTGTCGGTGTCGAGCGCCGAGAGGATCTCGTCGGGGTCGACGTCCGGCGCGGTGTTCTCGACGGCGATGCGACCGCCGTCCTCCATCTCGGGGAACTTGTCGCTGCCGGGGTCGAGCTCGACGAACATGTCCTTGAGGCCGGTGCGCGGCCGCAGCAGCGCCGAGGCGTCCTCGCGCACGAGCCCGTCGAACTGGCCCTCGATGTCCATCTGCACGACCGCGAGGCCGTCCTCGAGCTCGACGCCCGCGATCTTGCCGACCTGGACGCCGGCGACCCGCACGCTCTGGCCCTGCCCGGGCACGACCGCCTGGGCGTCGGTGAACTCGGCCTCGAGCTGGATCGGCGTGTCCTCGAGCAGCGGGAAGCTGGGCCGTGCGTCCTGGTTGACGAGGATGTAGCCGGCCACGCCGATCGCCACCGCGAAGATCGCGATGATCGCCGCGAAGTCGCCGAGGTGCTTTCTGATCGCGGTGCCCACGGCTACTCGCCGCCCTCCGTACCCGGCGCCGGCGGCGCGGCCGACTGCCCCTGGCTGCTTTCGTCACTTGTCGACGGAGCCTCATCGCCCGCGTCCGGCGAGGCGTCCGCGCCGCCCTCGGCCTGCTCCTCCGGGGCCGGCGGGCTGAGCAGCTCGACCAGCGCCTCGACCTGCTGCGCCTCGTCGGCTGCCGCCAGGCTCGCGCCGCCGAGGTCGCAGATGTCCGGCCGCAGCGGCGGCGGAATGGCGCCGCAGATCTGCTTGATGATCTTGCCGAGGTTGCGATTCTTGCCCTCGGTGACGATCTCATCGGAGGGCGCCCTCAAGTCCGGCTCCACCGAAAGCTCGCACGGGAAGTCCGGACGGAATGCCGGACGGCGGTACTCGTCGAGCGGACTGCCGGGGATGCCCATCGTCGGCGGCGGCGCCGGACGGAACGTCGTCTCCGGGTCGGCAAGCGAAAGCAGATTGCCGCCAAGCGTCGGCGACCCGACGAAGTCGTCCGTCGGGGCGAAGAACGTGAGCACGTCGTCGAGCTTGAAGTTCGCGCGGAAGAACTTGTTGTTGGCGTCGGAGGTGCGGCTCTCGCCGGCGAGCCCGACGAACGCGCGCGGGCCCTGCTTGAAGAAGGGCTGTCCGGAGCTGTCCGGCGCGAACGGGAAGTCGAGCGTGCTGGCGGTGTTGGGCTCGGCGCCCGGCTCGCCGGTGGGGATCGGCGTGCGCGCGAACGGGAGCAGCGTCTCGTTGGTGCAGGCCGCCAGGGTGCGGTTCTCGCGCAGGAGAGGAATCGTGCGCCTGTTGAGCCGCGTCAGGTCCGGGATCGTGCGGCGCAGGTCGGCGGCCAGGCCGCGCAACTCGGACGGGCGCACGAGCAGCCGCAGCTGGCGGATGAACGGGAACGTCTCCGGGATCGTCTGCTGCGAGGAGCGGACGCCCGGCAGCGCGTCCACGGCGAAGCGCTGGACGCCCGGGAATGAGCTGTTGAGCGACTGGAGCGCCGGGCGGCCGACGGCGAGCACGTCGCGCAGCGCCGGGATGGTGGCCTGGAGCGCGTCGTCCTCGCTCGCGAACGCGGCCGCGGTGGTGTTGAAGTTCGTGACCAGGTCGCGCAGGTCCTCGGGCGCCTCCGAGAGCGCCGCGAACGTCTGCTGTTGGCCCTTCAGCACCCGGAAGAGGTCGCCCTCCTCGGTGCCGAGCAGCGCGTCGTTGGCGAGCGCCGTGTTCTTGTAGGCGTCCTCCCAGTACTTGATCGAGTCGCGGAAGCCGCGCGCGCCGCCGCCCTTCAGCCCCTTGATCGCGTACTCGGCGAAGAACGTCCGCAGGTCCTCGCGGGTGTCCGACTGGAGGACCGAGAGGACCTGCCCGAGCTGCACCGGCGTGGCGGTCTGGTTGACCGGGATCACTTCGCCCTCGTCGAGCACCGGCGCCGACGGAGTGCCGGGCTGGAGGTCGACGAACTCGTTGCCCTCGAGGAAGATGCGCGGCCGGATCTTGAGCTCCGCGTCCTCGTGGATCGGAAGACCGTGGTCCTCGACCTCCATCGTGACCATCGCGCCGTCCTCGCCCTCGCCGAGCGGGGTGACCTCCTTGACGATGCCGACCTCGACGCCGGCGATCCGGACCGGCGACTCGGACTTGAGGTTGTTGGCGGTGTTGAAGGCGGCCTGGAACTGGTAGGCGTCGGCGAACGGGTTCGCCTGGGTGTAGGCGAAGTAGGTCGCGACCACGACGATCACGAGCGCGATCAGGCCCGCCTTGAAGGGGGTGATGCCGCTCCTGCGACCGCCTGCGCTTCTCCGGAAGATGGCCATCGCCTAGGGCACCTGCCTCAGGCTACGGACACCGAGTCCGTCGGGGCTGTTGGAGTCGAACGTCGGGCCGGCGCGGCCACCGTTGTCGACGTAAGGGATGTCCGAGGACGTGACCGTGCTCGAGCCGCCGCCGGCCTCCGTCGCCGGCGGGCCCTGGTCGCCGCCGACGCCCGGGGCCGGCGAGTTGTCGAACACGGCCGGCGGGTACTTGGCGCCGGGCGGGTTGAGCGGCCCGTCGAGGAAGCCTTGCTGGCCGTTCTGGCAGTCAGCGCGTCCCTGTGCGTCAATCGCCGGCTGGTAGACCTGGCCGTGGAAGGGGTAGAACTCGCTCTTCGCCGGCTCCTTGTCGGGCTCCTCGTTGAGCGGCACGTCGGCCGGGCGCGTAGCGCCGTAGGCGCCGAAGCGGTTGTACTGGCGCGACTCGCTGCCGGGATCGGTCTTGACGAGGATCCGCTGCAGCGTGCCGCCGGGGGCCAGCTCCGACATGTCCTCGGCGAGCGGGTAGAAGAAGTAGTTGAAGTTGTTGCAGACCGTCTGGTAGGGGGCGACATGGCCGAGGAACGGCCCCGTGACGTCGAGCAGCGTGTCGAGGTCCTCGAGCCCGAGCTTGGTGTTGGGGTTCTCGGCGAGCGTGTCGACGGCCGCCAGCACGTCCTCGGTGCGGCGGTTGAACTGGACCGTGCGCGGCAGCACGTCCTGGCCGCGGATCAGCGCCGAGTTGATCGCCGGCAGCGACCGCGGCAGCTCCTGGGCCGCCGGGCGCAGCTGGTTCGAGAGCTCGGCGAAGTCGGCCAGGAACGGGCGCTGGACCGGGAATGACTCGATCCCCGCCTGCAGGGTGCCGGGAGCGCGCTCGATCGTCGCCTGCAGGGCGGCGGGGTCGCGCGAGAAGGCCTCGAAGGTCTCGGCCATGTTCGTGAACAGCTGCGCCTGGATCGAGTCGACCGGCGCGACCTGGGCGGCGACGCGGCCGATCTGGGTGAAGAACTGGTCGAGCTCGGTCTCCTCGTCGTTGAGGTTGTCCATCACGTTGGTCAGCGAGCCGAAGAACTGCGGGAACTCTTGCAGCGCGACGTTGATGGAGGCACCGCGCCCGGCGAGCGCGTCGCCATAGCCCTCGAGCGAGGTGCGCGAGTCATCGCGCAGCCCCTGGTCGAAGGTGTTCAGGAAGTCGTCGAACTCGACCGGTTCGCCGACGTTTGCGAGCGGGATCGTGTCGCCGGCGCTGAACTCGGTCTCGGCCGTGCCGGGTGTCAGCTCGACGTACTTGAGCCCGAGCGCCGAGCGCGTGCGCACGATCACCTGCGAGTCGGTCGCGAGCGGCTCGACGACCTTGTCGAGGCTCATGTCGACGACCGCGATCGAGCGCGTGACGCCGTTTTGCTCGACCGTCCGCGGCGTGATCTGGTCGACGACGCCGACGCGGAAGCCGCCGACCCTGACCTCGTTGCCGACGACCAGGTTGGCGCCCGAGGGCAGCTCGGCCTTGACGTCGTAGGTCGGGACGAACGGCAGGCCCTGGTTGGCGTTGTAGGCGAGGAAGACCGACACGACCACGATCAGGGTGGTGACCGCGCCGACCAGCACCGGGCTCGCGACGATCGAGGCTGTGCCGCGGCGACTCATGGCCCGAGGAGGAAGTCGAGGAGCATGTCGGGGGGGACCGGAGCGCCGGGAGCGCTCTGGCCCTCAGGCAGGGAGCCTGACTGCCCGGGCGCGGCGACACCCTTCTGCGGCAGCGACAACTCGGAGCCCGTGGCGGGTCCGTCCTGTGGCGCGGCGCCCGGCAGGCCCTCGCGGAGCGGGCCGGCGCCCGGGGTCGGGACGTCGGGAGCCGGGGCCTCGGGGGCGCCGGTGTCGGTGCCCGAGCGGCTCTGCAAGCCCTCGAGCAGACCCTCGACCTCGGGCGGCAGCTCGCCGACCGGGGCGCTGGTCTCCGACTGCTCGCGCGCCGCCTGCTTCTCTGCGCTCGTCGGCCTGCTGGAGCTCTGGGCGGACGCGGCCGAGCCTCCCGCGCGCTCGGTCGGGTCGGGATCGTACGGGCCGTAGTCCCTGCCCTCGATCGTGCCGGTCGCCGCGTCGATGCCGGGCTGGTTCGGGCCGGTGTAGGTGTTGCACCCGGCGATCTCCTCCCTGGTCGGCTCGATGCTGATCTTGCTGCAAGCCGAGGGATCGCGCTCGTCGACGATCAGGAGCGAACGCAGGAGATGGCTGATGCCGTCGAAGGAGTTGATCGAGAGCGTCTGCCAGAAGAAGTAGTTGAGGACGCTCTCGAAGCCGGTGAAGCCCTGGATGTCGAGGTTCCGGTTGCGGCGGTTCTTGAGCGAGGTGGGGTCGAACCTCGGCGGGTCGGTGTTCGGCGTGCGCAGGTCCTGATCAACCGCGCGCGAGCGGTCGTCGATCGTCTGGAGGAACTGGCGCAGCGGCTCGCCGACGCCGCCGGCGCCGCGGGCCACCTGCTTGAGCTCGCGGACCTCGTCCGCGGATTCCTTGATCGCGGCCGAGCCGGTGACGCCGGTCTCGCCGAGCGAGTCGATCGCGGGGCGCGAGGCCTGCGAGAACGGCCCGAGCTCCGTGAAGAACCGCTCGAGGTCGCTCGACGCCGCGCGCAGGTCCGCGAGCAGCGGGATCTGGGCGTCGGCGAGCTGGCCGAGGCGGACCATCGTCGGGTCGAGCTCGGCGAGGAAGGTGGGCAGCTTCTCGAACTGCTCGGCGAGCTCCTCCTTGCGCGTGGCCGAGATCGCCGCCGTGTCGCGCGCCTCGCGGACGAAGCGGGCGACGTCGCCGCGGTTGCGCGCGAGGTCGTCGACCACCTCGTCGGAGTCCGAGACGAAGTTGCGCAGGACGTCGGTCTGGTTGCCGAGGATCTCGAGCACCTTGTTGGTCTCGCGCAGCCCGGGGTGCGCGCGCTCGAGCGTCTCGGCGAGGTCCTCGGGACGACCGGCGAGGCCGGTGCCGAGCTCGGCGATGATCAGCCGCAGCCGCTCGCGGTAGGGCTCCCGAAGGACGTTGTTGACGAGGTCCGCCGGGATGATCGACGCGGTCTGCTCGACGGGGATCGTGCCGTCCTCGGGAAGCTCGGTCTCGGACGTGCCCGGCTGGCAATCCACGTAGTACTCGCCGATCAGCGACTGCTGGCGCACCTCGCAGCGCGCGTCCTCGCGCAGCGAGTCGAAGCCGGGCTCGGAGATGGTGAACTCGACGACGGCCTTGACCGGCTCGGTGTCTGAGACCGAGAAGCCGGTGGTCTGCCCCGCCTGCACGCCGCCGATGCGAAGGTCGCCGCCCTCGGTGAGCCCGAACGCGTTGTCGAACTCGGCCTTGTAGCTCTTGCCCGCGGCCTCGTCGGACGCGCCGGTGAGCACCACGGCCGCGACGCAGGCTCCGAGCACGAGGACGACGGTGACGATGCGGCGGATCACGGCCCCTCGGTCCCGTTGCCGTCGGGGGCGAGACCGCCCTCGCCGGTTCGCGTGTAGGGGTTGCCGTCGACGTAGTTGCCGGTCTGGCGCGAATCCTCCTCGCAGTCGAGCTGATCCTGCTCGCGCAGCGAGAAGATGTTCGAGCCGTCCTCGGCGGGTGCCTCGGCCGCGCCGGGGCACTTCTTGAACTGGCCGATGGCGGGGCCGATGTCCGGTCTGTCGTCCGTCTCCGGCAGGGTCTGCGAGCCCGCCCGCAGCTGAGCCGGGCTGTCGTTGAACAGCGAGGTCTCGTTGAAGATCACGTCGGACCGGTTCGCGCCGCCGAGAGCGTCGTAGCCGCCCGGATGCGAGAAGTCGTCGAACCAGCCCCACAGCTCGGGCGTGTAGGGCCGGCCGTAGGCGATCAGCGGGGCCGAGTCGCGCAGCGCCTCGGAGAGCTCGGGGAAGGCACCCGGCACGCGGCCGACGTCGCGCTGCTTGCCCTTGACGCTGCGCTTGTTGCCGGCGTACGGGTTCGACGAGGGGTTCACCGTGCGCGAGCGCGTGTCGAGCGCGATCCTGGCGAGCTCGGGGAAGGACTCCTGGAGGCTGAGCAGGTCGTTGCGCTTGCCCGGGTTGACGAGCGTGCGGTCGAGGTCGGCGAGCGCCGGCTCGGCGTCAGAGGCGAAGGCGCGCAGCTCGGGCAGCAGCTCCTGGAGGTCGTTACCGGCGCCGCTGCGGCTGACCACGGGCTCGGACGCATCGACCAGCGGGTCGAGCGTGTCGAGCGTCGACCTCAGGTTGACGAAGGTGGTGTTGGCCGTGCGCATGAAGTCGGGCAGCCGCGAGATCGCGTCGGCCAGCGCCACCTTCTCGTCGCCGAGCGCGTTCGTCGTCTCGTTCAGGTTGCCGACCAGCGCCGCAAGGTCGTCGCGGCGGTCGGCGACCGTGCCCACCAGGCGCGCGCTGTCGACGAGGAAGGCCTCGAGCACGGGGGTGTCGCGGTTGAGCTCGCGGAACAGCCGGCTCGACGTGGAGAGCGCCGGGTTCAGGTACTGGAAGCCGCGGTTGGCCTCCTCGCCGCGACCCTGGAACTGCCTGGCGCTCCCCTTGAGGAAGTCCTGCACCGCTACACGCGCGACCGGGTCGAAGATGTTGAAGACCTGGTCGAGGTCGACCGGCTCCTCGGTCTCCTCGGTGCCGATCTCGCCGCCCTCGGCGATCTCGGGGTTCTCCTCGTCGGCCCCGGCCGGGAGCGTCAGGTCCACGTAGCGGTTCGCGATCCCCGACAGCGAGAACTGGCGAACCGTCGCGGTGGTGCCCTCGCGCAACGGGGCGTACTCCTCGCTGACGGAGAACGTGACGTCGGCCTGACCATCGGGGGTGAGCTCGATGTTCTCGACCGAGCCGACCTGGGTACCAGCGATCTGGACGAGGTTGCCCTTCACGAGCTGAGAGGCGTTGACGAACTGCGCCGTGACGGTGTAGCCGCCGCCACCACCGCCGAAGAGCACGACGGCCACGAGGACGATGGCCCCGATGACCGCCCCGAGCGCGGCGATCCTTCCGATACCGCTGACCGACTTCATCCGTTCGGGCTCTCTCCCTCTCCCCGGCCCGGCGCCGCCCGTGGGCGAACGCCCTTGCTAGCGGAGGGCAATCTACAAGAGAAAGGGCCGGTCCGCGCCGATTCCTGTTCAGTTGGAGGGGAAGTCTTGTTAAGCGCTTGCTAAGGCCTTCGTGACCACGACCGAGGGCAACCCTCGAGTCGAGCGTCAGGTTCGCGGCTCCTTGGTCCTGAACCGGTCGATGCCCGGGGTGGGATTCGAACCCACACGCCCTCTCGGGCTGGGGCTTTTAAGGCCCCGCTGTCTACCGTTCCATCACCCGGGCCGTGCGCCGCAAGTGTAGGTTCGTGCGGGCTCGACTGCTAGCTTTCCCCGCTGACCGGACGTGCGCCGGGCCCCGACGGTCACGGAGATCCTTGGAAGCTTCCGCGCTGAGAAACGTCGCTCGGGTGCCCGTCCTGACCGGGCTCTCGCCGCACCTCAGGCTCCAGAGCGACGAGCGGCTGATCGCGCTCGTCCGCCGCGGGCATCACGGCGCGTTCGAGGCGCTCGTCAAGCGCTACCACTCGCGCCTGCTCGCGTTCTGCCGCCACATGCTCGGCTCGAACGAGGACGCCGAGGACGTGCTGCAGGAGGTCTTCACGGCGTCGTTTCGGGCGATCTGCGCCGACGAGCGCGAGATCAACGTGCGCCCCTGGCTCTACCGTATCGCGCGCAACCGCTGCCTCAATCACCTTCGCCGTCCGCAGGATGCCGGTCAGGAGTCGATGGACGTCTTCGAGCGCGAGGCGGGCGCGACCACGGCCGACACCGTCCACCGCCGCGAGGAGTTTCGCCAGGTCCTGGCCGACGTGCAGGACCTGCCGGAGACGCAGCGCACGGCGCTCCTCCTCCGCGAGATCGACGCCCTCACCTACGAGCAGATCGCGGTGGCGATGGAAACCACGGTTCCGAGCGTCAAGTCGCTGCTCGTGCGGGCCCGGATCTCGCTGGCCGAGGCCTCCGAGGCGCGCCACCTGACCTGCGCCGAGGTCAGGCTCGAGCTCACGCAGGCGGCCGAGGGCCTCACGAAGGCAGCGGCGCCCACCCGGCGTCACGTTCGCTCCTGCTCGCGCTGCAAGACCTTCCGGCGCGAGCTCCGCAGGACGAGTCACGCGCTGGCGATGGTGCTTCCGGTCGGACCGCTGGCCGTGGCGCAGAAGCTGCTCGCGGCAAAGGCGGCCGGAGCGAAGCTCGGGGGGGCGAAGCTGGTGGGAGCCAAGCTTGGAGCAGGCGCCGCCACCGAGGGCGCCACCGGCGGCGCCGCACTGTTCGGCGGCGGGAGCGCCGGCGTCCTCTCGGCCGCCTCGGGGTCGATCGCGGTCAAGGCGGCCGCCGGGCTCGCTGCGGCGGCGCTCGTCACCGCCGGTGCTGTCGAGGTCAGGCGCGGCGACGCCGGTCGCGACGCGACCGCCTCGGCGCCTGCGCAGGCCGCGGTCGACGTGCGCCCGCCACCCGAGCCCCTTCTCGCGGCGCCGAGCCCGGCCACCCGGCCGGTCGAGCATCGGTCGCCCGTCCCCGCAGCGCCCGAGCCCCCGGAGCCGGTCACGGCGGCAGAGCCGGCGCCCAAGCCGGACCCCGAGCCGGCGCCGGTGGTCGAGGAGCCGGTGGTCGCGGAGCCGGCGCCTGTCCCGGTCGAGGCCGAGACCGAGCCGGCGCCGCCGACCGACGAGACGTACGAGGGCGAGACCACCGAGCCGACCGACCCCGCGGTGGAGCCCCCTGGCGAGCCGGAGCCTCCGCCTGACGACACCGGCGGGGAGCCCACCGGCGCACCCGCTCCCGCCCGCGGGTCCGGGGGCAGCGACTTCCCGGGCACGACGAAGCCGTAGTCCGGTTGGCGGTCCAACCCTCGAGCTGAGGGTTAGCCACCGGCCTGAGCCGGGCCGGACCCTCAGGCCACCGGCGTCAGCCCGATCACCTTCAGGCGCCGCTCGAGAGCCTTCACCGCGAAGGCGCGCGTCTCCTCCATCGAGGTACCGAAGAGCTCCATTCCCTCCTCGTACCAGGGCGGCTGGAGCACGGCGTCGGCCACCGGCCCCGACTCGACGAGGACGCGCTGGATGGCGTCGCGAAAGCGCCCGTCGCGCGCACTCATGTCGCGCAGGAAGCGCGCGCCGAACGCGACGTGGCGGTGCTCGTCGCGTGCGATGTTGTTGAAGCCCTCGACGAACCCCGGCAGCGTGCCGACCGACTCGTTGTAGTCGATGATGAAGTGCTGCCCGGTGAGCGCCAGCATCCCCTCGATCACCATGTGGTAGAGCGTCACCGTCTCGACCAGCGTCTCGAGGTCCTCGGGCTCGCGGGCAAGGCGGTCGACCCGCCGGCGCAGCATGTCGTCGAAGAGCACGCCGAAGCTCTCGTTGAGATGACTGCTCGTCTCCGCCAGTCGCCCCGCGAGATCGTCGGAGGAGAGCACGCCGACCTCCGCGTAGAAACGATCGAAGAACGCGACATGGCGCGCCTCGTCGGCGATCTGCGTGCACAGGAAGAGGCGCATGTCCTCGTCGGGGCACGCGCGCATGATCGGGCCGAGCTCCGCGGCAACGCGCTGCTCGCCGGTGAAGAAGGACGACAGCCCGTACATCCGCTGGAAGCGCTCCTCCGCCGGGATGCGCTCGTGCCAGTCGATGCGGTCCTGCGTGAAGTCGATGTCCTGGACGCGCCACTGCTGGCGCTCCCACAGCGCGAACAACTCGCCGTAGCCGAGCAGCGCCGCCTCGCCGCGGTCGGCGGACTCGAGCAGCGCCGGGTCCGTGGTGGCCTGGAAGTCGCCGCGCTCGGTGCGCGCGCCCGCGTTCTCCGACATCGATTCCTCCTCCCCGACGACGACAGTGGCGGGCAGGCTACCGAAGCTGGCTGGCCGGCCAGCCCAACGTCAGCCGTCCTCGTCGAGCTCGCGCGCGAGCTCGAGCCCTACCGCGACGCCGACCATCATGCCGATGCGCGTCTCCTCGGCGAGCAGCGCTCGGACCGCGGCGATCCGCTCATCGGGGTCGGGCGTGGTCGCGGCCCTGAGCACCTCGGAGCGGTGCGCCTCGTCGAACCACCCGCCCTCCTCGAGCGCCGTAGCGAGGATGCGCTGGAGCTGCGGCGCGATGCTGGCGACGCGGTCCTCCGCCGCGCGCAACCGCCCGGGCTCCGACAGCGCCTCGAGCGCGGCGTCGAGGTCCGGGCCGGGCTCGTCGGTGGGCGTGCCGGAAGGCGGCTCGGGCAACGTCAGCGCCGGGTGAGTCCGAGCAGGAGCCCGCAGGCGGAGCCCGCCGCCGCTCCGCCCGCCGCGGCGACGATGCTCGCGTCGGGCTCGACGACCGAGAGCAGGACGAGCGCCGCCGCGATGACGTAGACGCCGAGCATGTCCGTCTCGCGGTCGTCGCCGCGCCGCAGCGCCCGGCGGTCGTCCACGAGCCACGCGCAGAGGAGGCCGAGGCCGGCGCCGTTGGCCCCCACCGCGGGAAACGTCTCGAGCGCCACGCAGAGGGCGGCGCCGGCAGTGCCACAGACGAGGAACACGAGCACCGTGGCGAGCCGCCCGAACCGTCGCTCGACATGGCTCCCGAAGATCCCGACGGCAACCATCGCTATGAAGAGGTAGCCGAGGTTGTCGGGGTGGAGCAGGGGCGTGGCGAGGACCCGCCACCACTCGTCGCCGAGCGGCGCCAGCAGGGCCAGCTCCGTGGTGAGCCCCGGGTCCACGCGCAGCGCCACCGCGAGCGCGAGCGAGAGCGCCACCACCCCGATAGTCGCGACCGGCCGAACCTCCGGCGCGATCCCGGGGATCTCGCCGCGGCGCAGGCGCGGAAGCCGGGTCGGCCGGGCGCGACCGCGTCTATCGGTCTCCGGCTCGGGCGCCTCGCGCTCGATCTTCGGCGCCCGCTTGCGGACCCTCTGTCCGCAGTACGGGCACTCGGTCACATACGGCGAAACCTCCGCGCTGCAGTTCTTGCAGACGACGAACAGGTCGGGCTCGGTCACTTCGAGTCGAGGATAGCCGTGGGCGGCGGCGGGCGGGACGGCCACGCCGACGAGGCTCCGCTCGCGGCCCGCTGGCGTCTGCTCAACCGTCCTGACTTTTACCCCCGTCAGGGGTGAAAGTCAGGACGCTTCCGACGAGGGCGCGGGCGCCCTACCGCGCGGCGGTCGGCGCCGTCTTGTCCACGATCTCCCCGACGACCTCGCGGAAGTCATGGTTCGCCTCGTACACCACGACCTGCCGCGTGGCGCCGTTGCCGCGGTGCAGCAGGTCCTCGACCTGGTCGAGCTCGTCGGTCGAGCCAAGGTCCTTCGCGTGCTCGCGCATCCGGTCGACCACGCGGCGCGCCAGGCGCTTGGTCTCCACGCGCTCGTCCTTCGGAAGGTCCACGAGCTCGCCGTCGAGGCCGTGGCGGGCGGCGAGCCACTTGTTCTCGTCGAGCATCTCGTACGGGTAGCGCGACAGCTCGGTGCCGGCGTCGAAGTGGTCGGAGAGCTCCTTGACGAGCGCCTGGATCAGGGCCGCCAGGCCGACCGAGTGCTCGACCCGCGTCTGCGCGTCGAGTGCGCGGACCTCCACGGTGCCGAAGTTGGGGTGCGGTCGCACGTCGTACCAGAGGTAGGTGTAGTCCTCGATCACGCCGCTGTCGACCATGAACGTGACCCGGCGCGCGTAGTCCTCCCAGTCGTCGTAGCGGGGCGGAATCCCCACGCGCGGGAACGCGCGGAAGATCGGCATGCGCGTCGACAGCAGCCCCGTCGCGTCGGCGCGCCAGAAGGGCGAGTTGGCCGACAGGGCTACCAGCAGCGGGATGTGCACCCGCATCCCGTTGGCCACATGCACGGCCTTGTCCGGGTCGTCGATGCCGACGTGGACATGGGTCCCGAAGATCAGCTCCTGGCGGGCGACGAAGCGCAGCGCCGCCACCAGGTCGCGATAGCGCGGGCGCGCGACGATCCGCTGGTCCTCCCACATCGCGAACGGGTGCGTGCCCGCGGAGCCGATCGCCAGCCCGTGGTCGGCCGCGGTGACCTGCACCTGGCTCCGAAGCGCGGTGAGCTGACGGGCGACCTCGGCGGTGTCCCCGCACGGCCTGGTGGCGACCTCGAGCACCGACTCCATCAGCTCGGGCTTGACCTCGCCGTCGGAGTCCTGGGGTACCGATTCGAGCATCGTCTCGATCGAGTTCGAGAGCTCGAACGTCTCGGCGTCGAGGATCATCAGCTCCTCCTCGACGCCCAGCGTGTAGGCGGGCCCCGTGAACTGGTGCTCCACGCGCGCATCGTATCCTTGAGCCGTTCCAGAACAGGAGGTTGCGTCCTCAATGGCTCTCGGCTACGACGGCAGGCTGTACGTGCTCGCGTTCGACCATCGCGGCTCGTTCCAGAAGAAGTGGTTCGGCATCGAGGGAGATCCCACCGCGGAGGAGACCGCCCGGATCGCCGACGCAAAGCAGCTGATCTTCGAGGGGCTGCTGGTCGCGAGCGAGCGCGGAGCCGAGGAGGGCGCGGTCGGCGCGCTCGTGGACGAGCAGTTCGGCGGCGACGTCCCGGCCACGGCCCGAGAGCGCCGGCTCAAGCTGGCGATGCCGGTCGAGAAAAGCGGCCAGGACACGTTCGACTTCGAGTACGGCGAGCGCTTCGGAGAGCACATCGAGCGCTTCGACCCCGATTTCTCGAAGGTGCTGGTCCGCTACAACCCCGACGGCGACGCGGAGACCAATCGGGGGCAGCTCGAACGGCTGCGACGGCTGTCCGAGTGGCTTCACGAGCACGACCGCAAGTTCCTGTTCGAGCTGCTGGTGCCGGCCGAGGACGAGCAGCTCGAAAGCGTCGGCGGCGACACCGACCGCTACGACGCCGAGCTGCGCCCGGAGCTGATGCGAGGCGCGATCGCCGAGATCCAGGACGCCGGAGTCGAGGTGGACGTCTGGAAGATCGAGGGCGTCGACGAGCGCGCCGACTGCGAGTCGATCGTCGCCCAGACGCGCACCGGAGGGCGCGAGGGCGTGGTGTGCGTCGTGCTGGGGCGCGGCGCCGACGACGACAAGGTCGACCACTGGCTCGAGCAGGCCGCCCCGGTCGACGGCTTCATCGGCTTCGCGATCGGGCGCAGCATCTGGGGCGACGCGCTGAAGGGCTACCTCGACGGCTCGCTCGAGCGCGCGCAGGCCGCCGAGCGGATCGGCCGCAACTACCTGCGCTTCGTCGAGGTCTACGAGCGCGGCGAGGTGGGCGCGCGCTCATAGCTCCGGGCGGGCCGGCGGCGCGCTGCGGCCGGGCTGCGGCGCGTCTCGCCGCCGGACGTCTGATCTCGGCGGCTGCTTCGGATAATCTGTCCCCTCATGCGGATGCAACGGTCGCTTGCCCAGATCGAGCGCGCCTTCGAGGAGGAGGCCGTCGAGGAGCGCGAGCACGGCGCGCGGCTCCGCAACGAGGCCGCACAGCGTTCGCGCGCGCGTCGCTCGCAGCGGGTCGAGAAGCAGGGCACCCTTCGCTTCGCGGGCCTGGTCGTGGCGATTCTGCTCACGAGCGTGATCGTCACGATCGTGATGTTCGAGTCGCTCTCGCTCCTGATCGCGCCCTAGATGTCTGATTCCACGGCCGCGTGGGTCCCAGACGGGCGGGGGTCGTGGAATCAGTCATCTGGCGCCGGCGCTCAGGTCACAACGATCGCGCTCGCTCCCACGAGCCGGCGCGGATCGTGTCGATCAGCCGCTGGGCGGCGAGCCCGCCGCGCCCGCGCTCTCGCTCCGGTCCTCGCCCATGTCGATCCAGACCTCCTTGCGAAAGACGGGCACGGACTTCGGCGCGTCGATCCCCACGCGTACCTTCTCGCCGCTGACCCCGAGGACCGTCACCTCGACATCGTCACCGATCATGATGCTCTGGTTTGACTTGCGCGTTAGAACGAGCATGCCCCTGCCTCCCGGGGTGAGTGTATCCGAGTGAGCTGAGCGCCCCGGAGCGCGCGGCCGGATTGCTAGTCTTGCCGCCGCTCGTGGCCAGGCGATCGCTCAAACCCCAGCTGAACCAGATCCGAATCTGGGTGAGGCAGGGGCGCACCGACGCGTGGATCGCCCACCAGCTCGAGGTCACCGTCAAGGACATCGACACCTTCAAGCGCGAGCACGGGCTCGCGCCGGAGGCGGCCGACGGTGACGCCGACGCCGGCCCCGCCGGCCTCGACGAGGACGTCGACATGCGGGCCGAGGACGACGCGCTCGTGGCCGCGGAGCTCGACGCCATGGACGAGCCCGAGGCGGAGCCGGCGACCGGCGAGGAGCCCACTGACACGAGCGAGCCGGGCGACGACGAGGAGGAGAGGCCGCGCCGCCGCGGCCGCCGCGGCGGACGGCGGCGGCGTGGACGCACGCGCGCCGCGCTCGAGGGGACGTTCGACCACGGCGACGAGGGCTTCGGACTCTGGCTCGACCCCGCCGTCCAGGACGACGCCGTCTACGCCGAGCACTGGGCCGGTCACCGCCCAGTGACGGTCGCGGTGGAGCCCGACCGGATCGTCATCCGTCGTCAGGACGGAGGCGAGCCGGCGACAGGCGAGGACGCGTCCGGCGGCTGAGGCCGCCGCGACGGACCCCTCAGAAGCGCTCGGAGTCCCCGCGGCGGCGGCCGCCGCCGAAGTTTGCGGCCTCGCGCACGTAGCGTGCGAACGACGCGTCGACCACCCAGGACGCGTCGCCGGGAGCGCCCGCCGCCGCCGCGACGTCACCGGCCCAGTAGGGGTCGCCTCCGTAGAGGTCCGCCAGCTCCTCGACGGTGAACGACGAGCCGAGCCGACGACGGAGCTCCTCGAGGACGGCCGCCGCGGCCCTCTCCAGCCTGATGCGCTCGAGCTCGGGCGCGTCGCGGAGGCGGCGCTCTCCCTCCTCCCACTGAAAGAGGGCATTGTCGACCGGGTAGCGCATGGCGGGCGGGGCTGAGCGTAGACTGCACCGACTCGCATGTCGGCTCGCATCGATCCGCAGCGCGTCCTCGACCCGTCCCGCTCCAGGGGCGAGCTCGCGCGCCGGCGTCTGTTCGCCCTGGCGACCGTGCTCGGCATCGCCCTGCTGATCGCCGGGAGCGCCTTCGCCGCCAGGAAGGTCGGCAGCGGCAAGAACGACAGGATCGTCGGCACGCCGAAGCAGGACGACCTGCGTGGCCTGGAGGGCGACGACCGGCTGATCGGACGGGGTGGCAACGACCTGCTGGTAGGAGGGCCGGGCGGTGACATCCTGCGCGGCGGGCGCCGCCACGACCAAGCCGACTACGGCGAGAGGGACAGTCGCCTGGTGGTGGACCTCCGCCGCGGGATAGCGATCGGCGGCGGCCGCGACAAGCTCGTGAGCATCCGAAGCGTCAGCGGAGGAGACGGCGGCGGCGCGCTGAAGGGCAACCGGCAGGACAACACGCTGATCGGCCGCGGCGGCGACGACAAGCTGGTCGGTCGCGGCGGAAGCGACAACATCGTCGCGTTCCAGGGCCGCGACGTCGTCCGTGCCGGCCGCGGCCGCGACCACGTCTCCTCGGCGAGCGGCTCGCGCACCGCAGTGGATTGCGGCCCGGGCTTCGACTCCGTCTCGGCAGAGCGCGGCGACCGGCTGCGCAACTGCGAGCGCGTCACCCGCTGACCGCCAGCGCCCGCCGAGCGGCCGGCTAGGGCTGCTCGGGCAGGCCCTCGATGACTACCGGGCGCTCGCCCAGCCGGACCATCCCGAGCCGGCGCGCCTCGCGCTCGACCGCGTCCGGCCCGCGCAGGCTCTCGAGGCGAGCCTCCAGCTCCTCGTGCTCGCGCCGCAGCTCCTCGAGCTCCGCGCTCTGGCGCGCGGCGGTCTGTCGCTGCTCGAACCAGCGCATCGCCGGCGGGACGTAGAGCAGCACGATCACGCCGAGGACCAGCAGCAGGGCCGTCCGCCCGACGCGGTCCCAGCGGATGCTCCTGCGCCGCCGGCGGGGAGAGTGGCTGCGTGCGGTGGCCACGACTTTGGCCTTCGCCGCCGCCCGGGCGCCTCCTTCCCGAGCGCCGGCGCGCGGGAGCGCGCCCGCTACCGGAACGCCGAGCGGCCGGGGTAGGCCGCATCCGCCCCGAGCGCCTCCTCGATCCTCAGGAGCTGGTTGTACTTCGCCACTCGATCGGAGCGCGAGGGGGCGCCTGTCTTGATCTGCCCGCAGCCGGTGGCCACGGCCAGGTCGGCGATCGTCGTGTCCTCGGTCTCGCCCGAGCGGTGGGAGAGGATCGCGCCGTAACCTGCCTCACGCGCCATCCTCACCGCCTCGAGCGCCTCGGTCAGTGTCCCGATCTGGTTGACCTTGACGAGGATCGAGTTCGCCACCCCGAGCTCGATGCCGCGGCGAAGGCGCTCCGTGTTGGTCACGAAGAGATCGTCGCCCACGAGCTGCAGGCGCTCGCCGAGGCGCTCGGTGAGCACCTTCCACCCATGCCAATCCTCCTCGTCCATGCCGTCCTCGATCGACACGATCGGATAGCGCTCGGCCAGGTCGGCCCAGTAGTCGACGAGCTCGGCGGAGGCGAGCGCCCGCCCCTCGTGGCGCAGCTGGTAGTCCCCGTCGAAGAGCTCGCTCGTGGCTGGATCGAGCGCGATCGCCACGTCCTCGCCGGGCCGGTAGCCCGCGGCCTCGACCCCGCTCACCAGCACCTCGAGCGCTGCCTCATTGGACTCGAGGTCGGGCGCGAAGCCGCCCTCGTCCCCGACGGCCGTTCCGAGGCCGCGCTCGCCCAGCGTCCGCTTGAGCGCGTGGAACACCTCGATGCCGGTCTGCAGCGCGCGGGAGAACGTGTCTGCTCCGACGGGGACGACCATGAACTCCTGGAAGTCCACGCGATTGTCCGCGTGAGCGCCGCCGTTTAAGACGTTCATCATCGGCACCGGCAGGACGTGGGCGGCGTCGCCGCCGAGGTGGCGCCAGAGCGGGAGCCCGCGCTCGGCCGCCTCGGCCTTCGCCGCGGCGAGCGAAACGCCGAGGATGGCATTGGCGCCGAGCCGTCCCTTGTCCGCGGTTCCGTCGAGCTCCGTCATCACCCGGTCGAGGCCGGCCTGATCGGCGGCGTCGCGGCCTGCGACCGCCGCGGCGAGCTCCCCGTTGACGTTCGCGACGGCGGCCGCCACGCCCTTGCCGCCGAACGCGTCGCCTCCGTCCCTCAGCTCAACCGCCTCGAACTCGCCGGTCGAGGCTCCCGAGGGGACCGCCGCCCGACCAAGGGCGCCCGACGTGAGCGTCACCTCGACCTCGGTCGTCGGATTGCCGCGGCTGTCGATGATCTGTCGCCCGTGGACGCCGGCGATCTCGCTCACGGGGCCTCCGGGCCGGCTCTGCGCCGGCGGTTGGCAGCCTCGCGGAGCGCCAGCTCGGCGTCCGTTCCGAGGGCACGAGCGGCCCCGACCGCGGCGTACAGGAGCTCGCCGAGGGTCTCCGCCTCGGCAGCGCGTCCGCCGGCCGCGGACCGAAGCCGCCCGGCCTGCTCGGTCACACGGTCGAGCGAGGCCTCGAGTTCGGGCTGCGTCTCTCCGGCCGCCGCCGCGCGGCGCTGCACCTTGCGCGCGTAGATCGTGGCCGGCAGGTTGTCGGGGAGCGCTCCCTCGCCCGCCCCGTCCTCGGTCCGCTTGATCGCGTCCCAGTTGCGCAGCACGGCGGCGGCGTCGGCGGCCTCTGTCTCGCCGAAGACGTGCGGGTGACGGCGGACGAGCTTGTCGGCGCAGTGCTCCGCCACCGCCGCGAGGTCGCCGGCGCCGCGCTCCTCCATGAGCAGCGACAGGAAGTGGATCTGGAACAGCACGTCGCCGAGCTCGTCGAGCAGCTTGGCATCGTCGCCCGAGCTCGCTGCGTCGGCCAGCTCGTACGCCTCCTCGACCGTGTGGGGGACGATCGACCGCTCGTCCTGCTCGCGGTCCCACGGGCACTCGCGCCGCAGCCGGCGCGTGAGCGCGTCGAGGCGGGCCAGCGCCTCCGGGCCTCTGGCTGCCTCCGGGCGGACGGCCGCCTCCGGGCCGGCGTCGGCGTCCGCCCCAGGGCCCCCGGGCCGGCGCTCGTGTCGCTTCTCGAAAGTGGTCATCAAAGAAGTCTCTCTGAGAGACCGGTTCGAGAAGGAAACATACGGTCCGGCGGGTCCGGCGGGTCCGGCGGGTCCGGCGGTCCGGGGGCGCCCGTCGCCCCCAAATCGACCGGCCCGGGGAACGCCGCGGGCGGCGGCGCCTAGCCCTCGGGCGGCGGCGGGGGAGGCGGCGGGGGCGGAACCGCGCCGTCGGGCGGCGGCGGGGGAGGCGGCGGGGGCGGAACCGCGCCGTCGGGCGGCGGCGGAGCCGGCGGCACGCCGCCCTGCGTGGGCGGAGGAGGAGCCGGCGGCACTCCGCCGGGGGGCGGCGCGGCGGGCGGGGCGCCCTGCGGCGGCGGGGCCGTGGGCGGCACGCCGGGCGGGGGCGCGTCCTCGGGCGCGGGTCCGTTCTGGCAGCCCACGATCACGAACTCCTCGGCGCAGATCGTCTTCTCGCGCAGCTCGGTCTCGAAGCTCTCCTGGAACTCGACGAGGGCCTCCTGCTCGCGCTCGGTCTGGAGCACCTCGACGATCGCCTCGCGCGACTCCTCGAGCGTCTGGGTGCGCGCCGGCTGGACGCCGGTCACCTCGAAGACGTACAAGCCCAGCTCGGTCTCGACCGGCCCGGTCAGCTCACCCCTCTCGGCGTCGAAGACGGCCTCGTCGAAGGCCATCTCCTCGGAGCCCTGCTGGACGGTGAGCCGGCCGCCGCGATCCTTCGAGGCGGGGTCGATCGAGAACTGCTTGGCGACATCGGCGAAGTCGCGGCCGTCCTCGATCGCGGTCTTCGCCTTCTGGGCCTCCTCCTCGTTGCGCGTGACCACGACCTGGACCTCGCGCTGCTCGGGCTGGCCGATTGGCGGTCGCTCCGAGTTCTCCTCGTAGTAGGCGGCGATCTCGTCGTCCGAGATGTCTCCCTGGTCCGCCAGCACGTCCTCGCGGATTGCCGCGACCAGCAGGTCGAGCCGCACGCGGCGCAGCAGGTCCTCCTCGGTCATCCCCGACGACTCGAGGAACTGCTGGAACTGCTCGTCGTCCGGAAACGACTGCGCCTTGAGGTCGTCGAACTGGGTCTGGACCTCCTCGTCGGTGACGGTGACCTCGCGCTCCTCGGCCTCCTGCTCGATCGCCGCGCCCTGGATCAGGAACTGCATCACCTGCTCCTTGAGCAAGTCGTACTCCTGCTCGCAGGCCTGGAGGAGCTGGTCCTCGCTGGGAGGCTCCGGCGCCTGGGGCGCGCCGGCGGCGGCGGCGGCCTGCTCGCTCTTGGCGTCGATGCATTCGGTGAAGTCGGGCGGGACGGGCACCGCTGTCTCCGTCGGGGCGCCGGTGGGCGACAGGCTCGCCTGCTGCGTCTGAGCGGTGGATGCGAGCAAGCTGTCGAACTCCGACTTCTCGATCGTCTCGTCTCCGACGCGCGCCACGGCGCCGGGCGACAGCTCATCGCCGCAGCCCACGACCGCAATCGCGGCGACCGCCACGACGGCGGCGGCGAGTGCGCGCGGCTTGCGCGCCGGTTCAGGGAGCGTGTCTCTGCGCAGCGACATGTCGAACGGCTACTTGTATCCGCGCGGGCTCAAGTGTTCGTAAAGCGCGCCGGCCCGGCGCAGGCCGCGTGCCCGTCGCGGACTCGACGCAAGGCTAGCGAACGGAGCTCGGCACGGACGCAATCGCCAGGATCGTCTCGGCCGCCGCGACGACCGCGGGCAGGCGCATCGCCGGCTCGCCGGGCACGGTCACCGTGACGGTGCTGCGGCCGGAGTCAAAGGCCGAGCCGGGCAGCTCGGCGCGCAGCGCCTCCCTGGCCTCCTCGCCGAGCTCGATCGGCGACACCGCAAGGCGGTCGCCGCGGAAGGAGACCGCCCTCGCGCCCGCGCGCCCCAGCTTGATGCGGGCGTCCTGGAGCCGGATCAGGTCCTCGAGCGGCTCGGGAACCGGCCCGAAGCGATCCTCGAGCTCCTCGCGCAGCAGGATCAGGTCGGCCACCTCGCGCGCCCCCGCGATGCGACGGTGGACGTCGATCTTCGCCGCCTCGTAGGCGACGTAGTCGGCCGGCACGTAGGCGTCCACCGCGACGTCCATGCGCACCGGCTCGGGCGGCTCTTCCGCGGCGGTGCCCGCCAGCGCCGCGACCGCCTCGTCGAGCATGCCCACGTAGAGCTCGAAGCCGACCGCCGCGACGTGGCCCGACTGCTCCTCGCCGAGCAGGTTGCCGGCACCCCGTATCTCGAGGTCGCGCATCGCGATCCGAAAGCCCGACCCGAGCTCCGTGTAGTCGGAGAGCGTGGCGAGCCGCTTGCCGGCCTCCTCGGTGAGTGCGGCGGCGGACGGGAACAGGAGGTAGGCGTAGGCGCGCTCGCTCGAGCGTCCGACGCGTCCGCGGATCTGGTAGAGCTGCGCCAGCCCCATCCGGTCGGCGCGCTCGACGATCAGCGTGTTCGCGTTCGGGATGTCGAGGCCGGCTTCGACGATCGTCGTGCAGACGAGCACGTCGCCTTCGCCGCGGATGAACTCGAGCATCACCCGCTCGAGCGCGCGCTCGTCCATCTGGCCGTGGGCGACCGCCACGCGCGCCCTCGGAGCGATCGCGCGCACGCGCTCGGCGGTCTCCTCGATCGTCTCGATCCGGTCGTGGATGAAGAACGCCTGCCCTGAGCGCGAGCACTCGCGCTCGATCGCCTGGCGCACGAGCTCCTCGTCGTACTCCCCGACGTAGGTGCGCACCGGCCGGCGGCCCTCGGGCGGCGTCTCGATGACCGATATGTCGCGCAGGCCCGCGAGCGACATCTGGAGCGTGCGCGGGATCGGGGTGGCCGACAGCGACAGGACGTCGACGCGCAGCCGCAGCTGCCGCAGGAGCTCCTTCTGCTTCACGCCGAAGCGCTGCTCCTCGTCGACGATCAGAAGGCCGAGGTCGTTCGGCCTGACGTCGCGCGAGAGCAGCCGGTGCGTGCCGATGAGGATGTCGACGCGACCGGCCGCGAAGCCCTTGACCGCGGCGCTCATCTCGGCGGCCGTGCGAAAGCGCGACGCGACCTCGATCGTGAACGGGTAGTCGCGCAGGCGCTCGCAGAACGTGCCGAAGTGCTGCTGGGCGAGCACGGTCGTCGGAACCAGGAACATGACCTGCTTGCCGTCCGAGGCCGCCTTGAACGCCGCCCGCAGCGCGACCTCGGTCTTCCCGTAGCCCACGTCGCCGCAGATCAGGCGGTCCATCGGGCGCGCCTCCTCCATGTCGGCCTTGACCTGCTCGATTGCGTCGAGCTGGTCCGGCGTCTCGCGGTAGGGGAAGGCGCGCTCGAAGTCCGCGAGCCACTCGGAGTCGCGCGGGAACGGGTGCCCGGCGCGGCGGCGGCGCTCCGCGTAGAGGTTGATGAGCTCGCCGGCGAGCGCCTGGGCGGCCCGGCGCGCGCGGAGCTTCATCTGCTCCCACGCCTTGCCGCCGAGCTTCGACAGCGGGGGCTCGCCCGCCTCGGCACCGACGTAGCGGCTGATCTTGTGGAGCTGGTCCGAGGGCACGAAGACGCGGTCGCCGCCGCGGAACTCGAGCTCGAGGTAGTCGCGCGTAACGCCGCCGACCGTCTTGGTCTCGAAGCCGGTGAAGCGCGCGATCCCGTGGTCTGAGTGCACGACCGCGTCGCCGGCGCGCAGCTCCGTGAAGGACGCGATCGCTCCGCGCGCCGCGCCCGGGCCGGAGGGCCGCTGCGCGCGACGGCGGCGGAGCAGGCGGTGTTCCGGCAGGATCGCGAGCTTCAGCCCCGGCGCCAGAAAGCCCTCGCGGAGGCTGGCGGTCGCGAACAGGACGCCGGCCTCGACTGGCGCCGCGCGGCCGTCGAGGAAGGCGGCATCCACCCGCTCGAGGTTGTAGCGCGCGCGCTCGCCCTCACCTCGCCGCGCCCAGGCGACGACCGTCCGGTAGCCGGAGCGCACGAGCTTCTCGAGCTCCGGCTCGGCCTCGCGGAGCGACCGCGCGGCGCTGTCGGCGCCCTGCGCCCGGAAGGCGTGCGGCTGGTCGCCGGAGATGCTCGACAGGCGAAGGCAGGCGCGCGCGTCCAGCGCGCCGAGCAGCTCGTCGGGCGGCACGTAGAGATGGTGGGCGGCCGCGTCGTGGAAGCTCGCCGTCACGTCGCTCCAGTGGTCGGCGATCTGCTGCTCGACCTCCTCCTCCGCCGCCATCGCCACGAGGGCGTCCGCCGGCAGGAGCGACAGGAGCTCGCGGAAGCGGTCCACCGGTAGGAGCTCGGCGACGTCGGGGCGCTCGGACTCGTCCTCGAGCGCCGCGATCTCGGCGAGCTCGCGATGCTCGAGCCCGAGCTCGGCGGCCGGAGCGATCTCGACGCTCGCCACCTCCTCGAGCGAGCGCTGCGTGAAGGTCGAGAAGAACGTCAGGCGCTCGACCTCGACGTCGAACAGCTCGCAGCGGACGGCGCGGTCCTCGGTGGCCGGGTAGACGTCGAGGATGTCGCCGCGCAGCGCGAACTGCCCGCGGTCCTCGACCTGCTCGGCACGTTGGTAGCCGCAAGCGACGAGCCGGTCGGCGGCCTCCTCCACGTCGAGAAGGCCGCCCCGCTCGATCGTGAACCCCTGCGGGCGCAGCGCTGGATCCGGGACCTTCTCCGCGAGCGCGGGGGCGGATGCCACGACCACCGCGGCGCCATCGTCGGGATGCTCCTCGGACAGCAGCGCGTCGAGCGCCGCCACGCGCAGGCCCACGAGGTGAGGCGCCGGCGCAAGGTGCGACTCGTAGCGCACACCGCGCGAGGGGTAGAAGCGAACCCGCCGCGGAGCGAGGAACACCTTGAGGTCGGCGGCGAGGTCGCGCGCCGAGCGGTCGTCGCCGGCGACGACCAGGGCCGGCCGCGCGGGCTCCGAGTCGAGCAGCGCGGCCAGCAGGTACGGGCGCAGGCTCGCCGAGACGAACGCGCGCTGGGGATCGTCGGCCGCGAGCGTGGCGGCCGCGAGCCGACCGACCGACTCGTCCTCGTGGGCATATCTAAGGAGCTGGCGCAAGTCGCTGGATCCCGTCTTCTGACACGACGAACGGCCGCGCCCCAGGGGCGCGGCGACGCTGTCTTTGATTCTAGGGCGGCTCGGGCGCGGCTCCGCGGTCTCGTCGTCCGCGATCGCTGGACGGGACGTGGTCACCGAAAACGCTCCATTGGTGACCTTCGATGACCACCTCCCGGCGCGGGTAACGCAACGGATCGCCGGCCGCACGAAACGCATCGGTTGATGTGACGAGCGGCTCCCGGAAGCGGCTGCGGCCGCGGCGCCGTTTGCTTCAGGCGGCCAGCGCCTGCAGCTCGGACTCCTCGAGCTCGATCGCTGCCGCGGCGACGTTCTCCTCGAGGTGCTCGACCGACGAGGTCCCGGGGATCGGCAGCATGACCGGCGAGCGCGCGAGCAGCCACGCGAGCGCGAGCTGCACCGGAGAGACGTCGTGCTCGCGAGCGACGCGCTCCACGGCGCCCTCGCCGCGAGCGGCGTCGCCAGCGGCGAGCGGGAACCACGGGACGAAGCCGAGGCCCTCGCGCTCGCACGCTTCGAGCACCGCCTCGTGGCCGCGGTCCGACAGGCTGTAGCGGTTCTGGACCGAGACCACGGGGACGATTGAGCGCGCCTCGGCGAGCTGCTCGACGTTCACGTTCGACAGCCCGACGTGGCGGACCTTTCCCTCCTCGCGCAGCTCGGCGAGCGCGCCCACCGACTCCGCGAGCGGGACCTCGCTGTCCACCGTGTGGAGCTGGTAGAGGTCGATACGGTCGACGCGGAGCCGCCGCAGGCTGCCCTCGCACGCCTCCTTGAGGTGCTCGGGGCGGCAGTCGGCGCTCCAGTCGCCGGGGCCGCCTCGCACCAGGCCGCCCTTCGTCGCGACGACCAGGCTGTCCGGGTAGGGCGCGAGCGCCTCGCCGATCAGCCGCTCGGCGACCTCCGGGCCGTAGGAGTCGGCCGTGTCGATCAGGTTCACGCCCAGCTCCACGGCGCGGCGAAGGACGTCCTTCGCCTCCTCGCGGTCGGGCGGGTCGCCCCAGACGCCGTCCCCGGTCAAGCGCATGGAGCCGAAGCCCATGCGGCGGACGGTGAGGTCGCCGCCGAGGGTGAGCTCGCCGGCTGCGGCTGCAGGTGTTGAGGCGTTCACGATGCGAGTACTACCCGGCCGGAGCCGGCCTAATCACGGTGAGGCTGAGGTTAGGCGCGCTATTCGCGCACAACCTCAGCCTCAGCCGACACCAGCCCCTCGAGCGCGTCCGCGGCGCGCTCGACCAGGGCGCGCACCTCGCCCTGCGGCTCGCTGAAGCGTCCCAGGACGTGGGCCGAGACGATCTCCGGATCGGTGCTGTCGGGGCGGCCGACCCCGACGCGGACGCGGTGAAAGTCGGGGCCACCGAGCTCGCGGGCGAGCGACCTCAGCCCGTTGTGGCCGGCCAGGCCGCCGCCGAGCCGTGTCCGCACCTCGCCGAAGGGCAGGTCGATCTCGTCGTGCACGGCCACGACGCGGTCGAGCGCCACCCCCGTGGCGCCGCGCGCCGGGCCGGCCGAGCGCCCGGCGTCGTTCATGAACGTCTGCGGCATGAGAACGCCGACCCGTGGCCCTCCCGGCCCCGTGCGTCCGTCCGAGTAGAGGCCGGCGTAGCGCTTGCGGCCCCTGGAGAGCCCCCAGCGCTCGGCCGCCAGACCCGTGACCTGAAAGCCGACGTTGTGGCGCGTGCCCGCGTAGCGCGGGCCGGGGTTGCCGAGCCCGACCACGAGCCAGTCGACCGGAGCGCCGCCCCCGCCGCTGCGACGGCGGAAGAGGCTCAGGAACCCTCGTCGGCGGACTCGGCGCCCTCAGCAGGCGCCTCGCGCTCGGCGGGCGACTCGCCCTCGGCGACCTCCTCGCCCTCCTCGCCGACCAGCTCGGTCTCCTCCTCGACCCCGGGCTCCTCCTCCACCTCGGACGGCGGCGTGATCGTTGCGATGATCGTCTCCTCGAGGTCGTCGAGCAGCGCCACGCCGTCGGGTACCCCGACCTCCGATAGGTGCATCGTGCCGGCGATCTCCATGGCCGAGACGTCGACCAGAACCCGCTCGGGGATGTCGGTGGGAAGCGCCTCGATGTTGAGCTCGCGGGTCACGTGCTCGAGCACGCCGCCCTCCTTGACGCCGGGGGCGTCCTCGACTCCCTCGAGCTCGACGTGCACGGTCGAGGCGATCTTCTCGTCGAGCCGAACCTGGAGCAGGTCGATGTGCACGACCTCCCCGCGCACGGGGTGAAACTGCTGATCCTTGACGATGACCGGCCGCGCCTTGCCGGTCCCGATCTTCGCGTCGAGGACCGCGGAGCCGTCAAGAAGCGCCTGGCGCAGGTCGCGCGAGCCCACCTGGAAGGCGACGGCCTCGCCGTCTCCGCCGCCGTAGAGCACGCCGGGCACGAGCCCGGCGCGCCGCAGCCGGCGCGCCGCCCGCGAGCCCTGCGCGGTGCGCTCGTCGAGCGCGATCGATGGCCTTTGCGCCGCCGCCATGAGGCCGCGAGTGTAGCGAGGGAGGGTCGTCCGGCCGCTCTCGCGGGCCGAGTCCCCGAGCCGACTCGCGCCTCCGAGCGAGGCTAACCTGGCGGGCCGTGGCCGAGCATCGCGATCGAGACGAGGGCGGCGACGCCCTCCCCACGGGAAGGGTCAGGCGGACGGCGCGCGTCACCGGCGTCGTGGGCTCGGAGGGCGCCCGCTACGCGCGCACTCGGGCCGCCAACGTCGCCCGCTCGAGCGAACGCGCGACCGAGGCGCTCGACCAGCGCCACCTCGAGGCGGCCGAGCGGATGGTCGACACGCTCGGCGCGATGAAGGGCGCTGCGATGAAGATCGGCCAGCTCGCGTCGTTCATCGACACCGACTTCCTCCCCGACGAGTACCGCGAGCTCTACCAGGAGAAGCTCTCGAAGCTGCGGACATCGGCGCCGCCGATGTCGTGGCGAAAGATCGCCGGGGTGCTCGAGGAGGAGTGGGAGGAGCCGGTCGAGTCGCTGTTCGAGGACTTCGAGCACGAGGCCGCCGCGGCGGCCTCGATCGGGCAGGTGCATCGGGCGACGCTGCCCGACGGGCGCCGCGTGGCGGTCAAGATCCAGTACCCGGGCGTTGCGCGCGCCCTGCGCGCCGACCTGCAGAACGCCGGCATGATCCTGCGGATGGCGAAGGCGATCGCGCCGGGGCTCGACGCCCGGGCGGCCGCCGCCGAGCTGCGGGAGCGCGTACTCGAGGAGCTCGACTACGAGTACGAGGCGCAGAACCAGCGAACCTTCGCGCGCGCGTACCGTGGTCATCCGTTCGTCTACGTGCCCGACGTCATCACCCGGCTCTCGACCTCCCGCATCCTGGTGTCCGAGTGGGTCGAGGGGCGGCCGTTCGACGAGGTCCGCGAGCTCCCGCAGGAGGAGCGCGACCGCTTCGGCGAGATCGTGTTCCGCTTCTGCTTCGGCTCGATCTACCACCTCCAGCACTTCAATGCCGACGCCCACCCGGGCAACTACCTGTTGATGGACTACGGCCGCGTGGCGTTCCTCGACTTCGGGATGACCAAGCAGCTCGACGCCGAGCAGATCGAGCTCGAGATCACCGCGATCGAGGCGGTGCTGGAGGAGGACCCGGAGCGGCTGCGGCTCGCGCTCGGCGATCTCGGCTTCCTGCGACGGCCGAAGCGCTTCGACGCCGAGCGCCTGATGGCGCACGTCAAGGAGGTCGGCGGCTGGTACCTCGAGGATCGCGAGCATACGATCGACTCGGAGGTGGTCATGCGCGCGATCACCGCGGTGTCCGACCCGCGGTCGGAGTTCTTCGACCTGATGCGGCGCGAGAACGTGCCGGCGAACGAGCTGATGGGCCGCCGCATGGAGTCCGGCGTCCTCGCCGTCCTCGGCCAGCTGCGCGCGCGGCGGAACTGGAACCGGATCGCACGCGAGTGGTGGTTCGGCGACGAGCCCGCCACCGAGCTCGGCGAGCTCGAGTGGGACTACTTCGAGGCGAAGGGCGAGCGGCGGACGAGGAAGTTCGTTTCGCGAAAGATTTGAGAGCCGGCGGCGGGACGCTCACAGCGACCAGCTTTCAAAACGCAGGCCGGTGAAGGCGCGCAGACGCTCGACGTCGTCGCGCAGCAGGCCCCCGAGCTCGCGTCTGCGCTCGGGGCTGATCGTCGGGCGTTCGACCTTTCGCCCCGCGACGCGTCGAAAGCGGCGCTCGAGGGCCCTCCCCCGCTCGGCCGGCAGGCGGCGCGCCACAGCGCCGATCGCGCGCTCGGCCGGGCGCGCCAGCGGCACCGCGGCGCGCTTCTCCGCCGATGCCTGGTGGGTGCTCCCGAATCCCTCCGAGGCGAACGAGTCGTCCACGCCGAGGAAGCCGAAGACGCGCCGCATCGCCTCGAGCCGGTCGGCCTTGAGGTCCTCCTGGGCAACCACGAGCAGCCGCTCGCGCGGGAAGTGCTCGAGCCACTGCTCGATCTGCGTGAAGTAGCGGCTTCGATCGACGAACACCATGCCGCTGCCGCGGTCGATGTCGCCGAGCGTGTCATCCAGCGAGCGGGTCTCGCCGCTCAGCTCGACGCGGTGGAGGTAGTGCGAGACGATCCGCTCGATCGGGTCGCGGACGATGTAGACGAGCGCCGCATCCGGCACGACGCTCGCGGCTCGCGCCGGGATCCCGTGTGCGCTCGGGTACGCGGTGTAGTTCGGCGAGGACTCTCCGCGAACCGCCGCGCTCGCGTCGAAGTGGGAGGCGTACCAGTCCACCCCGCGGCGCCAGTTCGCGGGCGCGACCGGGTGCGGGCGTTCCTCGTCCTCGACGAAGAAGTCGAGCTCCTTGGGCTCGGACATCGCGACCTCGGGATGGAGCGAGAGGTAGCGGTGGAGGCTCGTGGTCCCGCACTTCTGGGCCCCGATCACGAGCAGGTTGGGAAGGGCGGGCCGAGTCCGCGACCCGCGGTCGTGCGCGCGGCTCCCCGCCGTGGCGCTCAGAAGAGCTGGTTCTCGCCGGCGAAGATCTCCGACACCGAGTCGTCCGTGAAGATCCTTCGCACGGAGTCGGTGAGGATGTCCGCGCTCGTCAGGACGCGGATGCTGTCCGGCGCGCCGTCGCGCAGGGGGACCGTGTCGGTGACCACGATCCCCGACAGCGGCGAGGCGGCCAGCGTGTCGAACGCATTGCCGGAGAAGATGCCGTGGGTCGCGACGGCGTAGACCTCGCGGGCACCCTCGTCGAGCACCGTCTGCGCGGCCGCCGCGAGAGTGCCGCCGGTGTCGATGATGTCGTCGACGATCACCGCCACCTTCCCCTTGACGTCGCCGATCACGTAGCCAATCTCGGCGACCTGCTGCGCGGGGCGCTCCTTCTCGAGCAGCGCGTAGGGCTTGCCGACCTTCTGCGCAAACTTGCGCGTGAGCTTTACGCGGCCGGCGTCGGGCGAGATGATCACGATGTCCGCCTCCTCGCCGAGCTGGTCCTTGACGAACTGGGTCAGGATCGGCATCGCGGTCATGTGGTCCACGGGCTTCGAGAAGAAGCCCTGCATCTGCCCGGCGTGGAGGTCCATCGTGAGCAGCCGGTCGATCCCCGCGGTCTCGAGCATCTTGGCCACCAGGCGCGCTGTGATCGGCTCGCGCGGCGCCGACTTCTTGTCCTGGCGCGAGTACCCGTACCAGGGCAGAACCGCGATCACGCGATGCGCCGATGCGCCCACCGCGGCCTCGACCATGACGAGCAGCTCCATCAGGGCGTCGTTGGCGGTGATGTCGTGCTCCTCGTTGCCGCACGTGGACTGGACGATGAAGATGTCGGCGCCGCGGATCGATTCCTCGTAGCGGCAGTAGACCTCGCCGTCGGAGAAGGTCTTGAGGCCGGGATCGGTGAGCTCGACGCCGAGCCGGTTGGCGATCTTGGTACCCAGCTCCCGGCTCGAGCGGCCGGCGACCACCATCAGCCGCTTGTCGTAGCCGATCGGAAGGCTCGTGCCCTCGGCCACGCGCGCATCGACGTCGAGGCTCATCGCTCGCGGCCCTCGGATCGCTTGGCGTATCCCTCCACGTTCTTCTGCCTTGGACGGGCCACCCCGAGCGCCCCGTCGGGCACGTCCTGGGTCACCACCGACCCGGCGCCAGTGTACGCGTCGTCCCCGACGCGTACGGGGGCGACGAGCGAGGTGTGCACGCCGGTGTGCGCGCCCGCGCCGATCACGGTCCGGTGCTTTCGCCGGCCGTCGTAGTTGGCGGTGATCGTGCTCGCGCCCAGGTTGGCTTCGGCGCCGACGTCGGCGTCGCCCACGTAGGAGAGGTGCGGCAGCTTGGCTCCCTCGCCGACGCGCGAGTTCTTGACCTCGACGAAGGCGCCGACCTTCGCGTCCTCGCCGATCTCGGTCCCGGGTCGCACGTAAGAGAAGGGGCCGATGGTGGCGCCGCGCGCGACGCCGCACTCGACGAGATGCGAGCGCAGGACGGTCACCTCGTCGTCCAGCCGCGAGTCCACGATCGTGCTGTGCGGCCCGATCACACAACCCGACCCGATCCTGGTGTCGCCGCGCAGCACGCTGCCGGGACCGACCTGCGTGTCGGGGCCAATCTCAACGCCCGCGTCGATCGCGAGCGTCTCCGGCGCGTGGAGGGTCACGCCGGCGAGCGCGTGGCGCTCGGCGATGCGGCGGCGCCCCACCGCCTCGGCGTCCATCAACCCGACGCGGGTGTTGACGCCGATCGCCGCGGCGGCGTCGCGCGTCGTGTGGGCAGCGAGCGGGTGGCCACGCTCGCGCAGGATCGGGAACACGGCCGTGAGGTAGCGCTCGCCGCGCTCCTCGGGCACCGCGTCGAGCGCCTCGAGGAGGGCGCCGGCCTCAAACGCGTAGGTGCCGAGGTTGATCTCGCGGATGGCGAGCTCGTCCGGCGGCACGCCCTCGGTTTCCTTGGTCTCGACGATCCGCTCGACGGCGCCATCGGCGGAGCGAACCACGCGCCCGTACCCGGTGGGGTCGAGGGCGTCGGTGGTGAGCAGCGTGGCCGCGGCGCCCGCCTCGCGGTGGGTGGCGACCAGGCTCGCGATCAGCTCGGCGGAGAGCATCGGATGGTCGCCGGAGAGCGTGAGCACGGTGGCGGTGCCGTCGATCCGGTCGCGCGCCGCCAGCACGGCGGCTGCGGTGCCCTCCCCCCGGTGCTGCTCGGCTGTCTCGACGCCGTTCGGAAGCGCCCCGGCGACGCCGTCGCCGGGGCGGCTGACGCACACGACCCGGCCGGCCCCGGCCTCGCGCGCGGCGGTGATCACCCAGTGCAGCATCGGGCGCCCGCAGACGGGGTGGAGAACCTTCGTCAGTGCGGAGCGCATGCGGGTCCCGCGCCCCGCGGCCATGATCACGGCGGTCGGCCCCTCGGTCACCGGCTGAGCGTACAGCGGGCTGGGTCGGCGGCTGCTGGCAGCCCGCCGTCACCGTATCCTGAGCTAGTCCCTGGGGGGTCGTCTAGTTGGCAGGACGTCAGGTTTTGGTCCTGAAAAGGATGGGTTCGAATCCCTCCCCCCCAGCTGCGGATTCGATCGGTGAGGCTCCCGGCAGGTGTTTCCGGTGAGTGACGTTACCCAGCCGTGATGCGACCGGAGTCGAGCGTGACGTTAACCGCGCATATCGCGGTCAACCTCAGGCTCACTGAGAGAATCGACTCCGTCCGAGCACGCCCGGCGATCGCTCTCGCGGAGCTCAGTCCCTGACGTCGTCGCGGCCGCGGCCGCCCCGAACGTCGTCCTTGCCCGGGCCGCCGCGCAGCCTGTCCGAGCCGCGCCCGCCGCGGAGGGTGTCGGGCCCGCGCCCGCCCTTGAGCGTGTCGTCGCCGGCGTTGCCATAGAGCTTGTCTGCGCCGGTGGCGCCCAGCAGGCGGTCGTCGCCGGCGCCGCCGCGGACCGTGTCGTCGCCGCCGCCGGCGCAGACGAGGTCCTTGCCGCCACGGGCGCGCACGACGTCGTTGCCGCCCCTCGCCACGACCACGTCACGTCGCTCAGTTCCCACGATCTCCTCGCCGGCGTGCGTGCCCACAATCGTCGCCTTCCGGCCCTCGCACTGAGCGGTGGGGGT
>Ga0136615_10000097_pt1 | contig 33916 bp, 40 predicted proteins | sample AntDrymUQ2882206_2_FD_106647 | JGI IMG/M metagenome (GOLD analysis project Ga0136615, IMG submission 106647) | Polar desert sand microbial communities from Dry Valleys, Antarctica - metaG UQ288 (22.06) | ecosystem: Environmental > Terrestrial > Soil > Desert | place: Antarctica: Dry Valley... | reverse complement strand
GGAAGCGTCACAGCACCCGCCAGACACCGATCACGCCGACAGACCGACCCAACGCACCGCCATCAAGCTCACCACGGCCCGATTCCGCCACCGACCGCCCCCAGCGGTGGATTCGGGCTCAGCTCAGCGACGGCCCGGCGCTCGAGTCGCAGGAGATCCTCGGCGGCTACTACCTCGTCGACGTGCCCGATCGCGACGCCGCGGTGGCGCTGGCGGCGCAGATGCCGAACATCGAGCGCGGCTCGGTCGAGGTACGCCCGGTCGTCGTGTTCCCCGAGACCGGCTGAGCTCGCGATAACGTCGCGCCGGCGCGACGTTATCGCGACGGCGCCGCGCCGCGCGTGAGGTTGTTCGTCCGCCACGCGACGCGCGACGCACGAGCCATCCGGCGGCCGCTACGTGAGGTACCGTGCCGGCCGTGCCCGACGCGCTCTTTCGCCTCGCCTGTGCCCCCGCCGTGCTGGATTGCGCGCCTGCGGGCTGGGTGACGACGATGCTCGAGGAGGGCGAGCTCGCGGTGCTCGCCGACGACGGCGGCCTGGACGCGATCACCGCCCTCGCACACGCGCTGGATCTCGCGACCGTCCCGCTGCTGCGTTCCGAGCCGACGCCCGAGCAGCAGGAGGCGACGGTAATCACCTACGCCGAGGCCAAGCCGCTGGTCTGGGTGGCGGCGTCGTTCAGCGAGCGCGCGTCGGACTGGGCGCGCCAGCGCGGGCCGATGACGCTGCTGATCGAGTCCGGCGGCCCGCTGTCGCAGGACGAGCGCAAGCGGGTCGAGCGCTTCGCCGTGATTCTCGGCCGCCAGGCCGAATAGCTCGGGCCGGGATCGGATCCGCCGGGCCGCGGCGTGTCCCCGTGCGATCAGTCCTGCTCCAGCAGCCGCTGCACCTACGCCAGGTTGTCCTCCAGCGTCTGCGCCTTGTCGCGGCGCTCGTCGAGCTTGAGCACCGTGTAGAAGTGGTGACGCTCACTCCTGGCGCGCGGAGAGGAACGCTGCGTAGGCCTCGGCGTCCATCAGGGCGTCGACCTCAGCGCGGTCGCCGGGCTCGATCCGGAGGATCCAGCCCGTGCCGTACGGGTCGCTGTTGATGAGCCCGGGCGCGTCGGCGAGCGCCTGGTTGACGGCGTTGACCTGGCCGAGGAACGGCATGCGGATCGTCGCCGACGCCGTGTCCGACGTCATCCTGGCGAGCACCGCGCCGGGCCTGAACAGCTCACCCGCGTAGGGCAGCTCGATGAACCCGATCGCCCCGAGCTGATCGGCCGCAACGTCTGTGATCCCGAAGGTCACGAGCTCGCCGTCGGCACGCAACCATTCGTGCTGCTCGGTGTAGCGCAGGTCGGTCGGATAGCCGGCCATCGTCGTCGTCTCCCCTGATCGGTTCTGTTCGCCACCGCGACCAGCCGCGGCGGGGCGTGCGCCGGTCTCGAACTGCATCCCGCCCCGGCTGCGCGCATGCGTGGAACATAGGGGATGGCTGGCGGGATCGATCCCCTGCGCAGGCCGCCGACCGGTCACCGGGGTAGACTCATAGGACGGATCAGGCGACGCTCGATCGTCGTCACCCGCGTTTGGCCGACAGGCACAGCTGACCCGGAACGCGGTCGGGTGGCCTCTGCGCACCGGCAGGGCTGTGCCGGGCGACCGCAGCAATCCGCCGGCGAACGCGACCTGATCGACGCCGTTCTGCACGACCCGGTCGCGCAGAGCCGACAGCCTCAACCAACAACGAGGAGCACACGCATGGCCTCAAGCGGCAAGAAGAAGACCACGATGGCAAAGCTCGACCGCGAGCGGAGGATGCGTGAGCGCCGGATGGACAAGCAGGCACGCAAGGACGCTCGCAAGCAGATGGCGGCGCAGGCGCTCGACGCGCCCGACGACGCGCAGGACGACGCGCTGACCGGCGACCAGACCGACGCGCCGGCCCCGCCGGACGACGGTCAGCCCACGCTCCAGGCCGTCGGCCCCGCGCGCGCCGACGCCTGACGCCGGGCTCCCGCACGAGGGCGACGATGCGGCGGCGCCGCTCTGGCGCCGGCCGCGGTCGAGGATCGCGCTGGCGATGATCGCGGCGCTCGGCGCGGCGGTCGCGCTCGTGGCGCTGTTCTCCGGCTCGAGCTCGACGCCCGCCGAGGACGCGTTCTACACGCCGCCCGCGACGTTGCCGGACGGGCCGCCGGGAACGATCATCCGCAGCGCGCCGGTCGAGCGCCCGCCCGCGCGTTCCCGGGCCTACCGGATCCTCTACCGCTCGCGCGGTATCGGCGGCGAGGCCGCTGCGCTGAGCGCGCTGCTGTTCGTACCGACCCGGCCGGCGCCGTCCAACGGGCGCAACGTCGTCGCGCTGTCGCACGGCACGGTCGGCGTGGCTCGGCGCTGCGCGGTCTCCAGGGGACGCGCGTTCGCCGGCCACGCCGACGGGCTCGCGCGGTTCATGCGCGCCGGCCACGCCGTCGTCGTGCCCGACCTCGAAGGACTCGGTACGGCGGGCACGCCGTCCTACCTCGTCGGCGAGGCGAGCGCGCACGCGACGCTCGACGCGGTTCGCGCGACGCGGCGCTTCGCGGGCGCCGGCGCGAGCGAGCGGTTCATCGCCTGGGGTGTCGGCCAGGGCGGCCACACCGCGCTCTTCGCCGGCCAGGAGGCCTCCTCCTACGCGCCCGAGCTCGAGCTCGCCGGCGTCGCGGCCGGGGCGCCGCTGGCGAACCTCGGGCGGCTGCTCGAGACCGGCGCCGGGACGCGGGCCGCAGACGTCATGGCGGCCTACGTGCTGTCCAGCTGGATCCGCGTGTATCCGCGGCTGCGTCTGGACGACGTCCTCACCGCGCGCGGGCGACGCACCGCCGAGCAGGTGGCCGAGCTGTGCGTCGGGATCGACCACGGCCGCATCGGACCCGCGCTCGGCGACCGCAGGGTAACGCTCGCCTACCGCGCCAAGGCGCCGTGGAGCCGCGCGCCGTGGAAGGCGCTGCTGGCCCGCAACTCCCCGGGCGCCAAGACGATCCCGGCGCCGGTGATCATCACGCAGGGCAACGACGACACGTTCGTGCCGCCGACGTCGACAGCACGCTTCGCGCGCTACCTCTGCGGGCAGGGCACGACCCTGCACTACCGCCCGTCGCGCCATGTCGCGCACGGCGATCTCGGCGAGAAGACAGCGCCGTACGTCTCCAAGTGGATCGCGCGCCGCTTCGCGGGCGAGCGGGCGCGTTCGACCTGCTGACCGCGCGCCGGCGTGTATTAGCCTGAGCGGCAGGATGGCGACGCAGCCGGCACCCCAGAACCTCGATCCCGCGGCGCTGATCGACGATGCGCCCGAGGACGAGTTCGCGCTCATCGAGCTGCGCCTGGACTGGCCGTACAACCTCGACGTCCATCCCGAGCACAAGCAGCTGTGGCTGCGCTGCTTCGTCATCACGCAGGATCCGCTCGGCTGGATCCCCGACCGCGGCGATGCATGGACGGCGGTCACGCTCGACGACGAGGTGCTCGAGGTCGACCTCTATCTGACGCTCGACGTCGTGCTGCGCACGATGGAGGAGACCGACGGCGACCTCGCGGCCGCGATCGGCCGCTACGGCACGACGGTGCTGGCGGCCGCGCTCGAGCGCGAGGAGGAGTTGCTGGAGGGCGACTATCCGCGGCGCGCCGCGCGCGGCGAGGTGGCGCGCCTGCTGGAGGACGTCGACGGCGATCACGGCGCCTTCGGCGTCCCGTCGATCCAGGCCAAGCGGCCGTGGAGCGCGGTCGGCCTCGGCGCCCTGACCGACCTCGTCCAGCACGCCTTCGGCGACGTCGATCTCGATCGCTCGAACGTCACGCTGGATCCCGTCGAGCCCGTCGACGACGAGTGCCCTGCCTGCAAAGGACAGGCGTTCGGCTACCCGACGAGCCTGGAGGAGGCGAAGGCGACGATGTGCGCGCAGCACAAGCGGGCGGCCGTGGCGGTCAACACCAGCCGCCTGCTGCGCGCGCGGGAGTCCAACTTCGCCGGCTGGCGCGCCGTCGACAAGGCGGTCATGCGCGTCAACAAGGCGCCCGAGCCGGGCTACGCGCCCCAGCCGCCGCGCGTCGTCGGCCAGACGCCCGCGCGCAACGAGCCGTGCCCCTGCGGCAGCGGCAAGAAGTACAAGCGCTGCCACGGAGCGTGACCGTGGGCGGCGCCCCGTTGACGGGAGGCTGCCTCTGCGGCGGCGTGCGCTTCTCGCTGGCGACGCCGCCGGCGGATGCCGGCTACTGCCATTGCACGCGCTGCCAGCAGCGCACCGGAACGGCGGTCTCGGCGCAGGCGTTCATCGACGGCGGCGCGCTCACGATCGTGCAGGGCGAGGAGCTCGTCACCGGCTGGCGCCATCCCGACGGCGGGATGGAGAAGTGCTTCTGCCGCCGGTGCGGCGGGCACATCTTCAGCCGTGACCCCGACAGCAAGGTCATCGCCAGCGTGCGGATGTCGGCCTGACGCGAACGCGCATGATTAGTCTCCTGCCGCCAGCATGCCGACCGCCAGCGTGTCGTTTGCGAGGAGGACGCCGCGCGAGGGTGAAGGACCACACGGACCGCGGTCGCCTAATGTCACGAGCGGCATCGCCCGACTATCGCACTCCGGCAAGCACCACCTTCGCCACCTGGCCGGAACGCACCGCAGGGATCCCGCTGAAGGAACGGCTACCGGGATTTGACTTTCGAGCGGCTGCGCGGCGTGAGTTCGGGCGTTTCGTGAGCTGTTGTGGTTGGGGTGGACGGATGTTCGGTTGGTATGTCTAGTACGGGTGTGGTGCACTGGCCGTGCCCAACGCGTGCTGCTAGAGGCCCGCGCTTTTGTCCACGGAAGGACATTCATGCCGAAGTACCGTTGGGACAAGGTTGTCGTAGGTGTTGCCCGCGATGTGCGGGGATTGGCCGCAGTCGTTTGGCTGATGGTTGCCGTGCTGGTCACGGCGATGGGGGTTGTCGGCGGCTTGGTGGTTGCGTCGTCTGCTCAGGCCGCGGACGTAGACCGCATGGTGTTCCAGCAGGAGGTCCTGCCGGACCCGCAGACGGGCGACAGGCGGTATGCGATCTTCACGGCGGCGGCCGATTTGTTCGAGAAGTTGGAGATCGTCTCCAATGCTCGCCAGCCGAGCCTGTCGCCCAACAAAGAGAAGGTCGTGTTCACCGACGTGTCGGACGACGGCGACGCGAGCTGGGAGACCCGAGGGACGTACATCGCGGTTGTGAGCGCGACCGGCGGTCCGGCGCGTCCCATCTGGCGCGCGCCGCAAGACGGTGAGGGCGCGTACACGCAGGCCGTCAGCCATCCGAAGTTCACGCCCGACGGCGAGTGGGTCGTCTTCACGCTGTGGAAGGGCGGCTATCTGGGCTACGGTCGTAACGCCGACCCCGAGCATCCTGGCGACGCCGCGATCTGGAAGATGCGCGTCGATGGCAGCGAGCGCCAAGAGGTGCTCGACTGGGTCGGCGACCAGCAGATGGCGTCCTACTCGCCGGGGGGCCAGAAGATCGTTTTCGTCTCGACCCACGCGCCGGACGGGGCGGCGTATCCGACGAACTCGTCGGCGGAGGCCACCTATCCGCACAAGCGGCGGGGCGCGCTGCACCTCGCGTACGCCGACGGCACCGGCGTAGCGCGCATCAGCGGTGTCGGTGGTGAGGTCGCGCCGCAAGGCTCACCGGCCGTGATCCTCGACCCGGTCTACTCCCCTGACGGTACGCAGATCGCGTACACGGCCGAGAACTCCTATGACTGCACGTGGTGCCGAATGGCGTACGTACAGGACGCGGGTCTGGACTTGACGCCCACGCCCGTCTCGAATCGCTACACGTATTTCAAGCCTCCAGGCAAGCCCGAGCGGTGGGGCATCGGCTCGACGCACGTGTCCTGGTCGCCGACCGGGTCGCAGCTGATCTACGAGTCCGACGACCGCACCTACGCGGACATCGTCGTACGCGACAACCTGGACGGGGAGCGCCGTGTGATTGCCTACGAACAACGGATCACGTACCCGCGCTACCACGTCACCACGCCGCCGCCACCCCCGCCGCCGCCGGATGAGGAGCCATACGACGACTACGAGTTCGACGACCCCGCCCCGTCTGACTACTACCTCGGCGAGGACAATCCGGCGGCGCCGGCCCTCAAGGGTTGCTCGGCCGGCGACCCGGTCAACTGCGCGACCGGCAATCTGCACGAGACGGTCACTGACATGAGCGTCTCGGGACGCGGTCCGGCGCTGCTCGCGACGCGTACCTACAACGCGCGGTCTACCGCCGAGGGTCGTGGACGCTTTGGTCACGGCTGGAGCGATGCGTACGGCGCGTCGCTTGATCTGTCGACGCCGGGCCGGGTGGTCGTGCGGCAGGGCAACGGCAGCATCGCCGGCTTTTCTGCCGACGAACAGGGGGATTGGACCCCGGACGTGTGGCTTGAGGCCTCGCTGACGCAGGGCGCCGACGGGTACACCTTCACGCTGAAGGACGGGTCCGCGTCGGTCTTCGACGCCGCCACCGGTCGCCTTGTGCGGCTGCAGGCCCGCGACGGCTACGCCACCACGCTGTCCTACGACGGCGGCCGGCTGAGCGCGGTCACCGACGCGGCGGGACGCTCGTTGACCTATGAGTACACGCCCGACGGCGACGTCGCGACAATCACCGATCCGGCCGGTCGGATCGTCCGCTTCGCATACGACGATCAGCATGATCTCGTCGCGGTCACGGACGTCGGCGGTGGCGTCGCTCGCTACGGCTATGACGCCGGGCATCGGATGGTCACGCTAACCAACCCGCGCGAGAAGACCACGACGAACGAGTTCGACGACGACGGCAGGGTCGTCAAACAGACCGATCCAGCTGGCGGCGTCTTGACCTTCGAGTACGGCGCGGGCACGACCACAATCGTCGACCCGCGCGGGACGGCCACGCGGTACTGGTTTTCGGCGGCACGGCAGCTGACCGCTATCGCGCATGCGTACGGGACCGCGGACGAAGCCGTGGGAGAGTTCGAGCACGATGACGAGGGCAACGTCGTCTCCGAAACGGGCCCCGACGGCAAGGTCACGACGAAGACCTACGACGGCCGCGGCGACGTCCTGTCGGTGCGCGACCCTCTCGGTCGCACCACCCGCTACACGTACACGGCCGCCGGCGACGTCGCCACCGTGACCGACGCGGCGGGCCGCACGACGCGGCTTGACTACGACGGGCACGGCAACCTCACGCAGGTCAGCCGGCCGCTCGGTCTGACGACCGTGACACGGGTGCTCGCCTACGACGCCGACCGCCCCGGCGATCTGCGCACGATCACCGACGAGAACGGCAACACCTCGAGCTTCACGCACGACCAGTACGGCAACCGCACCTCAGCAACCGATCCAGAGGGTGTCGTGGAGACGACGGCGTATGACGTCATCGGCCAGATCACCGACGAGGTCGACGCCCGCGGCAACGCGCCCGGCGCGACCCCGGCGGATCACACAACGCACTACACCCGCAACGCCTACGGCAACCCGCTCACGATCGTCGAGCCGCTTGGCCGCCGCACCGTCTATGAGTACGACGCCAACCAGAACGTTACGGCGATCACCGACCCGAAGACCCACCGCACGTCATCGACGTACGACGCGCTCGACCGGCCGGTGACGACGACCCGCCAGGACGACAGCACGATCGCGAACCAGTACGACGCGACGGGCAACCGCACCTCGCTCACCGATGGGCTCAATCACGCCACGACGTTCACCTACGACGCTCTGGGGCGCCAGACCGCGACCACGGACCCACTTGGCCGCACGTCCCGGGCCTCCTACGACGCCAACAGCCAGATGGTTTCGACGACCGACGCCAAGGGCCGGACGACGCGGATGACCTACGACGCTGTCGGCCAGGTCAAGGCGATCGACTACGAGGACGCCGCCACCCCAGATGTCTCCGTCGAGTACGACGTGGTCGGCCAGAGGACGACGATGACGGACGGGACCGGCACGACGACGTTTGCCTACGACGACCTCGGGCGCCTCGTCGCGAGCACCAACGGCGCCGGACGCAAGCTCGGCTATGACTATGACCGCGTCGGCAACCTCACCGCGATCGAGTACCCGCAGGACCTCGTCGCCCGCGTCTCCTCAAGCCAAGACGGCACGGTCACGCGCGACTTCGATCGCGCTGGCCGCATGACGTCCGTGACGGACTTCTTGGACAACACGACGCGGTTTGGCTACGACGCCGCGGGCGAGCTCGTCGAGCGCCGCTTCCCCAACGGTCTTGTCAGCACGACGACGCGCGACGCTGCCGGGCAGGTCACGCGGCTGCGCACCGACAAGGACGCTGCCACCCGCTTTGACCTGCCGTCGACGCGCGACCCGCTCGGTCAGGTGACCCAGACGTCGACCGCCGCGTCACCTGCGGACGCCCTCGTCCAGCAGCTCACGTACGACGCGTTGAACCGGCTCACGGCGAGCAACAGCTCGGCGCGCAGCGAGCAGTTCTCCTACGACGACGGCGATCGCCTCACCCGGCTGGCGTCAAACGATGGGCAGGCGCCGCTGCGCCTTGCCTACGATGACGCCAACCAGCTCACCGAGGGCGTGCGGTCGACGCCCGCCCCCGCACTGGCGCTCTACCGCGCCGAGGTTCTCGCTGACACACCGGCCGGCTTCTGGCGGCTCGGTGAGGCCTCAGGCACGGTCGCGGCCGACCAGACCGGCGCGAGCAACGCCGCATACCCATCGGTCGCCGTGCGCGGCCGGCCGGGCGCACTGCCCGGCCAGACCGACACCGCGGTGCGCGTTCCCGGCAGCGCTGAGATCGCCGTGACCGACACCACAAAGCTCAACGTCGGCACCGCCGACTTCAGCGTCGAGTCGTGGGTCAAGACGACGGTCAACGGCGACCGAGCGATCGCCGCGAAGGCGACGACGACCGCCGGCTGGACGCTCGCCGTGACCGACGACGCCAGCCACGTCGGCCAGGCACGACTTGAGTTGTTGGCGTCTTCGGGGAACGTCACGGCCTACAGCACCCAGCGCGTCGACGATGGGCGCTGGCATCACGTCGTCGCCTCGGTCAGCCGCCAGACGGGCGTCACCCTGTACGTCGACGGACAGGCGACGACGCGAGCCGGTGCCTTCACCGCCAACCTCACTACCACCGCCCCGTTCTGGATCGGGCACCGCTCTGGTGGCACCAGCTTTGACGGTGACCTCGACGAGGTCGCCGTCTACCGGTCCGCGCTCAGCGCCGCTCGGGTCCGCCGCCATCGCCTCGCCGCTCACGGCGACGACGCGACCGCGCCGCAGCCGGCCGTGACCGCACCAGCGCCATCCGCCACCACCACCGACAGTGCGCCCACCTTCCAGGGCACAGCGGGCACAGACCCGGCGGACGCGGTCGCCGTGACGGTCGACGTCTACGCCGGCACGGCCATCGCTGGGACGCCAATCCAGTCGCTGACTACGACCCGCGCGGACGCGGGCGCCTGGGCGATCGAGTCGCCGCGGCCCCTGACCAACGGCGCCTACACCGTCGTCGCCTCGCAGGTCGACCTCGCGGGCAACCGCGGCTCAAGCGCGCCGCGGACGTTCACCGTCGCCAACGCGCAGGCGGTGCTGTACCGCGCCGAGGTTCTCGCTGACACCCCGGCCGGCTTCTGGCGACTCGGCGAGGCCTCAGGCACGGTCGCGGCCGACCAGACCGGCGCGAGCAACGCCACGTACCCATCGGTTGCCGTGCGCGGCCGGCCGGGCGCGCTGCCCGGCCAGACCGACACCGCCGTGCGCGTTCCCGGCAGCGCTGAGATCGCGGTGACCGACACCAGCAAGCTGAATGTCGGCACCGCGAACTTCACCGTCGAGGCATGGGTCAAGACGACGGTCAACGGCGACCGAGCGATCGTCTCCAAGGCCACATCGACGCTCGGCTGGGCGCTGGCCGTCACCGACGACAGCGGCCATATCGGCCAGGCACGCATGCAGCTTCAGCGCTCCTCGACGACGCTCACCGCCTACAGCACCCAGCGCGTCGACGACGGCAAGTGGCATCACGTCGCCGCGTCGGTCAACCGACAGACCGGCACCACGATCTTCGTCGACGGGCAGGCCACGACGAAGACCGGCTCCTTCACGGGCGACCTGACGTCGACGGCGGCCTTCTGGATCGCCCATCGCACCGGCACCACGTCGCTTGACGGCGACCTCGACGAGGTCGCGCTATACCGCTCGGCGCTCAGCGTCGAGCGCGTCCAGCGCCACCATCGCGTCGGCCTGCACGCCGGCGACACGGCCGCGCCGCAACCGCTGCTGACCGCGCCCGCCGACGGGGCGAGCACGCCTGATGCCAGCCCGCTGTTTGAGGGCACCGCAGCGCTGCAGCCCGGCGACGACGCGACGGTCACCGTCGAAGTGCGCGCCGCCAACGTGCCGTCTGACGACATCATCCAGACGCTGCATTCCGCGTTCGCGGCCAACGGCGCCTGGCAGGCGGAATCGGCTCGGTCGCTGGCCGACGGCACGTACACCGTCCGCGTCGTTCAGCGCGACGCCGCGGGCAACCGTGGCACCGGTCCGGCCCGCACGGTCACGATCGCCGGATCGAGCGCACGCACGACGTACGCCTACGACCAGATCGGGCAGCGCACCCGCAGCGACAGCACGTCTCTGACATGGGACCACGGCGGCAGGCTGACCCGCTATGAGACCCCGGCGACCGGCTCGTCGCCGGCACGACAGCGCGCCTACACCTACGACGGCGACGGGCTGCTCTCGTCGCTGACCTGGTCATACGCCGAAGGCCTGCCAACCGCCGTCGCCGACGACGCCAGCCTGTACGTGACCGGCCCCGACGGCCTGCCCCTCCAAACCATCACCGCCGGCGAACAGGTGCGCTGGTTTCACCAAGACCAACTCGGCAGCACCCGTGCGCTGAGCGATGCCTCCGGCGCCACAGTCGCCACCTACGACTACGACGCATTCGGCACCTTACGCCGGGCGACAGGGCCCGCGGCCGCCGCCAACCCCTTCAGGTTCACCGGCCAATACAGCGACGACTCCGGCTACATCTACCTACGCGCCCGCTGGTATGACCCAGCGACCGGCCAGTTTCTAAGCCGCGACCCGATCGGCTTCGACGGCGGGACACAGAACGTCTACGCCTACGCCGCGAACAACCCCATGAACCTCGTCGACCCCACCGGCCTATGGGCGTCGGCCTCGGACATCTCAGACACCATCGCCGGCTGGGGCGACAACCTCACCATGGGGCTCACCAAGCAAATCCGCCGGAAACTAGGAATCGACGACGTCGACTACTGCTCGGACGCATACCGCGCAGGCAGCTACGCCGGCACCGCCACGTCGATGATCGTGCCAGGCGGAGGACAGCTGCGCGGCGCAAAGGTTCTGAACCAGATCAGGAAGCGTCACGTGGTCAAGCACTCGTCGCGCAAGCGCGCGAAGGACGCCGCGCGCAACGAGGGAAACGAGGCGCCAGAGCATCACCCAAGTCCGAAGAAAGCCGGCCCGCATTATCACGGAAAAAAGAACGGCGAAAAGAAACGCGCACACCATGAATACCCCCGCTGAAGGCCACCGGAATGACGCGGTTCGCTGGGATCCCTGGGTGGGTCTGATCGAGGTGTCGCCAATCGGCGACACCTTTCTTGACCAGGCGACTCGCGCGTTCGTCTGGGCTGCGGTCGCGGCACAAGACACCGCTCACTTTCTGGAGCGCGTGCGGTCGGCCGCGAGCGAAATGTCTCTGAGGATCGAGTCAGCTGAAGACATCGTGCCGGCAGCGCGTTCGTTACGTGCAGGGCGCAATCGTGAAGTGCGTCGTCTGGTTCGAAGGGCGCTGTTGCAGCCGACAGAGGTTGCATGGGGGACATTCCATGCTTATGAGGACGACGAATGAGAGGACATCGCCTCTCAGGTGGTCCTACCTAGTGACAGGCTTGCGCACGAGGATCGACCGGTCGCTTGGCTCCTCGCCTTCGTGATAGGCCAAGCGACCAGCGACGCATATAACGACGCATCCACACAACGATCCGACCACGTCCCGCAGGGCAACCTTAAGCGATAGCTCTTCGCCGTCCAGCGGCCCGCCGAGAACGCGGCACTGATCGGGAGCGCCGAGCTTTCGAAGAGCGCTGTGGACGCCATCGGCCGTCTGCTGCTCGTATCCGAGAGCCCGCACTGCCGTCACATCCCACAGATCCTCGTGTGACAGCGCGCGATCAAACTCGCTACGCCGCTTCTTGGTGTCCAACACCTTCAGTAGCCGGTCGCGACGCCTGGGAGAAGCGACAAAAGCGGCGATTGTTGCTGCTTCCGCCTGTGGGCCGAGAGTCATGATGCCAAGGCTATCGTCGGTGTCGGAGACCATTGTGTCGCGTGCGACACCCGCACGCGCTGCGTCATACGTTGCGCGATGGAACTGCTGCACTCCGGCGCCAGCGTCGCCGACGTCCAGCGGCTGCTCGCCGGCGGGGACGCGGACCTGGCGGGCGAGGTGCGCGACAGCGTCATCCGGGAGCTCATGCGACCCGGTCGGAAAGCGCCCGCGCCAGATCACGTACTTCAGCAGGACCGCGAATCCCAGGCGCGTCGCGCCGGACTTGTTGCGCAACAGCTCAAGCTCGTCGCCGATGAGGGTGAAGTGATCGACGACGTCGTCAAGACCCAGGTTGCGCGCCACCTCAAACGTCCGCGTCGATCGGCATCGTCGCGATCATGTCCATCATCTCCAGCGCGTTGCGGTGCAAGCGGTACGAAGTCAGGCCGCTTCGGATATGCGCCGGCGGTAGACCCGAGTCGAGCGTGACGCGGTCAAGCGCGTTGCGTACGACGACGGCGCCGTCGATCGCGAACAGGCCCAGCAGGTCACGGCTCTCCTCGGCCGGCGCGCCCGTCTCGGATGACACGACGGCGACGGCCCGCTCGGGCGCGAGGGCGCCGAACTCGGGCTGCAGCGCAGCTCGGACCATGCCGTAGCGACTCAGCGTCTTGCGCGAGTCGCCGGTCTCGCTGGACTCCGCCTCGAAGGACTGGATGGCCTCCATCAGATCCCCCGCGCCGATCAGCCGATCGGGCAGCACGGCCTCCCAACCGGCGACCGCACCGCACAACGCCCCGTGAAACCACGCGCCCGCCAGCGCACCGTGCGTCGACGGCCCGGGATATTGGTGCGGATCGCTGACGGTCCAGAACAACCGCTCGGTACGTCCCTCGGCAGCCTCGATCAACCCGTCGAGCTCCACGCCCAGGCGCTTGGCGACAGCCGCGTCGTCGCGCAGCTCGCCGACGAGCGCGCGCAGCTCGCGATCGGCGCGGGCCAGGATCACCGTCGCAAGTCAACCAGCACACGATCCGCCGCGCCGTGAACCGCGCTTCCTTGTCTTGCTGTGCGACCTGACGCACACGACCAAGCGCATTCGGCGCGCTCACTCCGGCTCCGTGTCCGGGACGCGTTTTGCTGGCCGTGTTCCCCTTGGCCGGTCCCCTTCCCTCCACCGCCTCCGCGACCGCTCGCGCGGCGTTGTTCGGCAGCTTCGCAGGTACTACGGGACCGTCAGACTTCGCACGATCGTCCATCAAGGGCTTACGGCCTTAGCCTTCCCCTCACGGCCCGCCCCCAGATCAGCTGGGACGGGCGACCATGGGACCTCCCGGTTCTCGCGCATGGAGATTCCGCGCATGCACAGGTTCTTCGACCGCGCGGGGTCCGCTGACGGCTCGCGAAAGCGCCGCCAGCGATGTTGCCTTCCGACCATTTCGACGGCGTCGGCACCCCGAAAACCGTTATTTCAATCGACGACGTCGACTACTGCTCGGACGCATACCGCGCAGGCAGCTACGCCGGCATCGCTATGTCGATGGTCGTGCCAGGCGGGGGACAGGTGCGCGGCCTAGCGGCCCTCATCAAGTCCGGGAAGTACCTTGGTCGCGGCTCAACGGGACGCGCGCTACCAGCCACCCTCAAAGAGAAGCGAGCGCTCGAGCACGCGCTGGCTACGGCCGCAGAAGGCCGAGAGCTTCCGATCCGAATGAGCGACCCGCGCTGGGCCGAGCAAGGCTGGGTGAAGATGGCTCAGAACATCGACGGCGTCGAGATCCACTACGTTTACAATCCCAGGACAGGCGCGATGGACGACTTCAAATTCAAGTGAGCAACTGCGTCTGGCTGCCGTGTCGGCACACGTCGGGTTCCGAGCTGGGAAAGCCCGAGCGGGGTCATTTCTACGCTCTGGGGACGAAGTTCCAGCTTCGGCGCGGTGTGGAGTACCCCGCGCTTGGAATTGGAATCTGGGAGACCACGCTTGTGGTTCTCGTTCGCGACGAAACTCGGCTACCGAACTGGTTGCCTACGGGACTGTTTGAGATCGAGCTTGACGGGCTCCCATCGTCGTGGGAGTTCCGGGTGTATGACGGCCGTGCCGCCTCGGGCGGCGACGCTTTGAATCGCTGGGTGGCCATCTGGAGCTACCGGCGACTCGTCCGCGACGAGACCCACCGGGACGGCCTGATCGAGCGCGATCCAGAGGCCCTGCGCCTGTTCGCAGCCGAGCTGGACAGTCAATAGTTTCAGACGACCACGGCCGCGGACGATGCGTGCCGGGTACCGGTCGCCGGCGCGTAAGACGGCGTCGTGCCCCGCCGCTAACAGGACATGATCGAACTCACCCTCCTCGCCGTGATGAACCGCCTGATGAACTGGGGCCGCGCCCCGGTGATCGCCACTCGCTCGATCGCCGCCGACACGGCCGCGCTGCTGGCGCTCGTCTCCGATCCTGCCGGGCAAGGGAGGATCGTCGACGGCGTCAGCTCCCTCCTGCATCCGCATGCGCAGGTCCAGCCGAGTCGCTCCTCGCGGCTGGTCACGGTTCGCGTGCGGCTCGGCCGCCGCGACGTGCTGTGGCTCACCTGGCTGCTCACCCCCAGGCGCGGCACGACCGAGGTCGACCTCGCCGCACAGCCGGAGTCCCGGTCGGTCCTGGCGCGGCTCGTGCTGCTGCTCGGGGGCCGGCGCTGGCTGCGCCGCCGCCTCGAGCACACGCTCAGCGGCCTGGCGGCGCTCGCCCACTGCGCCGCCGAGCACGTCGACGACAGCGAGCGCGACGCGGAGATCGCGCCGCGACCGCGACCGCGCGCCGAGACCGCCGCCTGCGGCGAGCCCGCCACGCCCGCGGCACACGTCGCCCGCCGCCGCGGCCTGGCCGCGCGACGCGCGTCGAGCGGCGTCCCGCGCGTCAGCCGCAAGGCCGCAACGTAAGAATCATGCGCGCCGCGACGCTCACACCGTTCATGGGCACCACGAACTCGAGCGAGGCGCGCGTCACTGCGCTGCACACCGACGGCGTGCTGCAGCGCGCCGACCCGTCAGGGATCGACCTGCCGGGCGCCGTGCGAGCCGTGCGTGACCTGCTGCGCTCGCTCGGCCGCGACATCCACCAGCCGGGTCTGCGCGAGACGCCGCGCCGCGTCGCCGCCGCCTTCGGCGAGCTGCTGACCCATGAGCCGTTCTCGCTGACGACGTTTGCCAACGACTCGGCCTATGACGAGCTCGTCGTCGTGCGCGACATCCCCTTCCACTCGCTGTGCATGCACCACCTGCTGCCCTTCCACGGCGTCGCGCACATCGCCTACCTGCCCGCCGACCGCATCGTCGGGCTCTCCAAGCTCGCCCGCGTCGTCGAGCTCTTCGCCCGCGAGCTGCAGCTCCAGGAGCGCCTGACGATGCAGATCGCCGGCTGCCTGCAGGAGCATCTGCACCCCAAGGGCGTCGGCGTCGTCGTCGAGGCCGAGCATCTGTGCATGTCCCTGCGCGGGGTCCAGAAAGCCGGCACGCGCACGACCACCTCCGCGCTGCTCGGGCTGCTGCGCGACGATGCGCGCACACGCCAGGAGTTCCTGTCGCTCGTCAAGAACTGACGTAAGAACCGCGTGATGAGCGACGCTAACCGTGCGATGTCCCCGCTGCGCTCAGACCATGGCCAGCCCGCAGCGCGCGACGCGCACGACGCCTGGCGCCAGCGGCGGCTCGTCGCCGCCGGCGTCGAGGCGCAGCTCGCGACGCGGCTCGCCCACGACGCCCTCGTGGACCTGCACGAGCTTCTCGTGCTGCTCGACCGCGGCTGTCGCCCCGAGCTGGCCGCGCGGATCCTCGCACCGCTCGATGCCGTGGAAGCGACGCCGTGAGCCGGCCGATCACCGAGCCGCCGAAGACCGCGTCGTCGCAGCCGCCGGCGCCCTCCGGCACGCTCGACGAGGAGTCCAGGGCCTGGCTTGACGCGCTGGCCACGACGGGCTACGTGCGCGACGAGGCCGTCGCCCGCCTGCACGAGCTGCTCCTGCGCGCCGCGCGCTTCGAGGTCGCGCGCCGGCGGCTCACCATCCCCCATCTGCGCGGCGGCGACCAGGACGACCTCGCCCAGCAATCCGCCGACGACGCGCTCGTCGCGATCCTCGCCAAGCTGTCGACGTTTCGCGGCGACAGCCGGTTCACGACATGGGCCTACAAGTTCGCGCTCTACGAAGCCGCCGTGCAGCTGCGCCGCCGCCGCTGGCAGGACCGCGAGCTGCCGCTCGAGCCAGACACCTGGCCCGACATCGCGTCGCGGGCGCTGTCGCCCGCAGACCACGCCGTCGAGCACGAGCTGCTCGACGCCCTGCGAGACGCCATCCGCAGCTCGCTCAGCGACCACCAGCGCGAGGTGCTCGTCGCGATCACCCTCAACGGCGTGCCGATCGACGTCCTCGCCGAGCGCCTGAACACGACCCGCGGCGCCCTGTACAAGACCCTGCACGACGCACGCCGCAAGCTGCGCACCCACCTCGCCACCGGCGGCCACGACCCGACCAACGACCCTGGCAGGCACGAACCATGACCGACACCCCGCCTGACCGCGACAAGCTGATCGCCGCGCTGCTCGGACCACCCGGGCCGGAGCTGACCTGCGAGGAATGCTTCGAGCAGCTCGACCGCTACGTCGACCTGGCGCTCGCGGGCGCCGACCGCGACCGGGCCGTCCCCGGCATGCGCGCGCACCTGATCGGCTGCCCCGCCTGCAGCGAGGACCACGACAGCCTGCTCGAGTACGTCAAGCACGCCGGCGGCGATCCGCCGCCGCCGGCGGCGTAGCGACCGCCGCCACGCTCCTGAAGGACCACCGGCTCGGCCCGGACAGCGCGGTCAGGGCTGGTACAGGAACGCGACGAGCCGTGCCGCGCCGTCGTAGCCCTTGAGCCGGTGCGGCCCACCCCCCGGCTCGCCGGAGCGCAACCAGCGCGCGGCAAGCGCGAGCGCCTTCGCGCAGGACAGCCGGCGGCCGGCGGCGCGGATCTCGCGGGCCGCCGCGCCGGACACGCTCAGATCGCCGCACCGGCGCTTCGTGGGCGGCGCCGGGATCGCCTGCCAGTCCGGCGACTCGTCCCCGCCCTCGTAGTCGGTGAGCCGGCGCAGGTGCATCCCGCCCGCGGTCATGACGTTGATATCGAGGTGAAGGTCGTCGGCGCCGCTGGAGTACACGAGCATCGTGCCGTCCGGCGACCAGGCCGGGGCCCTCGTCGTGAACCGCGTTGTGCGTGAGCTGCGTCGCGTTGGCACCGTCGGCATCCATCGTCCAGATCTCGTCGTCACCTTCCGGATTGGCGCCGGCGACATCGGCGTTGCTCTCAAACGCGATGTGCGCGCCGTCCGGCGACCAGGCGGGAGCGGAGTCAAACGCACCCGCGACGTCGAAGACGGTCGTCAGGCCGGCGCCGTCGGCATCCATCACCTGGATCGCGCGGTCGGTGTCCTCGATCGCGGACATCGTCGTGGCGAACAGGATCCTGGTCATGTCAGGCGACCAGCTGGGATAGAGCTAGGGGCGCGGCGGGTCGTGCAGCAAGGCCGGGTCCTCGCCCAGCGTGCCCATCCGCCAGATGTCCGAGACCCGGCCCGGCCCGCTGCGGCGAAACAGGATCGCGCTACGGTCGGGAAACCACGACGGCTGGCTGGAGGCCAGGCCGACCGGGGTATCGGTCAGCTGCCGAATGCCCGCCCCCGACGCCGTCATGCGCGCGACCTCGTAGTTGACGCTCGAGTTGGGCTTGCGGATGCGATACACGATGTCGCGGCCGTCCGGCGCCCAGTCCGCCTGCGCGTCGCTCTGCGGATTGGTCGTGAGCCGGCGAAGATCGCTGCCGTCGTCGTTGATCGTGAAGATGTCGCCCGCCAGGCCGGCTGGATCGGAGCGAAAGCTCGAGAAGGCGATCCGGCCGTTGAACACATCCGCCACGGCGGTCGCCGCCGGACACGCGGCCGTCAGCACGCACACAGCTGCCACTGCAATCAGGGTCCTCATGCCGTCCCCCCCTTGCCTGTGCTGCCGGTCGCCGCGAACATCCCGCACGCGGCCGACGGCGTCCAGGCTCGTGTCGTGATTGCGCGGCGTTCGCGCGAAAGATTCCGGTGAGACAGCGGGTTGCGCTCGGCTCAGCCGTCCTGCTGGGGTCCGATCTCGGCGTCCAGGCCAAGAGGACACGATCGGCGTAGCGTGGGGACCATGACCCGCGAGGACCCGATGGCTGTCGAGCGCGCCGTCGACCTGCTGGGCGGCTCGGGCATCGGGCCGCTGTGGGGGCTGGCCAGCACCGACCTCAACGCCACGCTGCTGGCGTGGCCGCCCGGGCGCGGTGTAGCCGAGCACGTCAACGCGGAGCTCGACGTGCTCCTCGTCGTGCTCGACGGGCACGGCAGCGCGATCATCGACGGCGAGACGCACGAGCTGGCGGCGGGCAGTGCGATCCTCATCCCGCGCGCGACGCGGCGCGCGCCATCACGGCCGGCGACGCCGGCCTGCGCTACCTCTCGGTCCACCGCCGCCGCGGGCCGCTGCAGATCCAGGCGACCGCGAAGAGCTGACCAGCGCGGCCGGTCACGGCGCGCCCGCCGGCTCCCGCGGTTGCGCGAGCAGCCACCGGGCGGCCGCGTGGGCACGAGCCGCCACACGCGCGGGTCGAACCGTGCATGCCCGGCGTGAACAACCCGCCCCGGGAGCCACCGCGGCCTGAGGCCGTCAGCGTCTGACGGCGATCCGCCGCGAGAGCGTCCGGCGGTTGCGGTGCGCGTCGGTGAGGACGACGATGACGCGCGCGCGCACGTTTCGGCCGGCGTTCAACGCGCGCCTCGCCGCCGTCCGGATGCGGCTCGACACGCGGATGACGACCCGCGCGCGCTTGCCGGCCGCGATCGTCGTACGGGAGACCAGTGAAGCGTAGGTCCTGGCCTCGCGTGCGCCGAGCTTGGGCACGGCGACCGTGGCGCGGGCAGCGCTGCGGCAGGGCTCATCGATGCAGGTGACCTCGATCGTCAGGCGCGAATCCAGGCGCTGGGCGCGTGCCGACAACCGTGCTCGGGGCGGCGCCGATCGGGCGCCGGCCGTGGCGACGGCGCGACGGGCGGTGGTGGTAGGGCGGCGACCTGGATGGGAGCGCCGCCGGGCGGCGGTGAAGCCTTCGACGAGGATCCGGGCGTGCGCCCGAGCTTCCGCGCGTTCGTCGCCTATGCAGCCCCCTGGAGCCGATTCCCGACGACGGCCTCGAGCGTTTCGCGGAGGCGCGACGGCACTGAGCGCGGCCGCGGGTGTCAGATGAGGACGCGCAGCAGCGAGATCAGCAGCAGGACGAAGCAGCCGGCGGCGACCGTGCCGAGCACCCTGATGACCCACAGGTCGAGCACCGAGAGCGGCAGCCGGCTCGCCGGCGTCGCGGGGCGCTGCAGCTGTGCCATGACGGTGCGCGCGGCGGACATCGTGCGCGCCCCGACGGGATCCTCGGGCTCGGCCTCGCCGTCCGGCGCCGGGTCTTGCACACGGTCCTGCTCCGCGCGCTCGGCCTCGACGTCGCGCTGCAGGGAGCGGTAGGCGAGCAGGACGTCGTCGCGCTGCGCCCTGGCCTCGTCGCGCTGCGCCCTGGCCTCGTCGCGCTGCGCCCTGGCCTCGTCGCGCTGCGCCCTGGCCTCGTCGCGCTGCGCCTGCGCGACCGCCAGCGCGGCCTCGGCGCTGTCGCGCGCCTGCAGCGCCTCGTCGTGCTCGAGCTGGATGCGAGCGCGCGTCCGAACCGCCGCCTCGCGCTCGGCGACCGCCTCGTCGCGCTCGGCCAGCGCACGCTCGCGGTCGTGCTGCGCGGCGTCGCGTTCGCGGATGACGGTCTGAAGCTCTGCCTCGAGCGCCGTGACCCGGCGCGCACGCGGCGCACGCGGCGCGCGCCTGGGCGCGGCGGCGGCCGGGGGTAGCTCGGGCTCCGGTTGCGGCTCGTCGCGCGTCGGCTCGAGCGGCCGGATCGGCGACACCGGCGCGGGCGCGGGCGCGGGCTCCGTCTCCGGTGCGGGCTTGGGCGGCGGCTGGTCGAGCGGCGCGCCGCTCAGCGACACGGTGACCTGCGGAGCGACGGCCAGCGTCAGCGTGCGCACGTCGACCTCGGCGCCGTCCCAGGGAAACGCCGCGATCCACGCGCGGTCCAGCGACGGCGCCCACGGCTTGTGCTCGAGCGTCGCGAGGATGCGGCGGTCGTCGGCGACGAGCATCGGGCGCACGAAGCGCAGGCCGCGCACGCCAGACCAGTGCCCGGTCACGACCAGCTCGTCGCCCTCGAGGTCGAGTCCTTCGAGCTCGAACGAGACCCCGGCACGTTGCGCCATGCCACGCGCCCTACCCCGGCAGCCAGCCGGTCAGACACGCGAGCGGCATGCTGCCCTGTGCCGCACGGGGGCGGCGGCCCGGCGGCCAGCGAAGTGTGAGCGTGGTCACACAGGCGTCCGGAAGGTTGCAGTCACACCTCTGAAACATTGCACGCAAGCCCATTCGTACTTGAAGGAACTCTGTATGTCCGCGTTTCCTCTCACCAGTTTCATCGCGCGTCGTGCGGCGGCCGCCGCGCGGCCGGTGCATGCCCGCCTGCGCACCGCCCGCGGGCTCGGCGCCACGAACGCACGGATCCGCGACCTGGAGGAGTTGGCGGTCGGCTGGCTGATCGCCCACAGCATCGCGATCCTGCGCGTCAGCCTGGGCGCCGTCTTCCTGGGTTTCGGCCTGCTGAAGTTCTTTCCGGGCGTCAGCCCCGCGCAGAACCTCGTCGAGCACACGACCGACATGCTCACGCTCGGCCTGATTCCTGGCGCCGTGGCGCTCGTGGGCGTGGCGATCCTGGAATGCGTGATCGGGCTGTGCCTCATCACCGGTCGCGGCGTGCGCGCCGCCGTCTACCTGCTCTGCGTCCAGCTGATCGGCATCCTGTCGCCGCTCGTCCTGCTCGCGGCGCGCCTGTTCGACGGGCCCCATGGTGCGCCGACGCTCGAGGGCCAGTACGTCCTCAAGGACGTCATCCTCGTCGGCGCCGCGCTAGTGATCGCCTCCACGGCCGGTGGCGCGCGGCTCACACGCGAGCCTGCCGGCGAGCCCGGCAACCGCGCCTTCACCGAAAGTACCTGATGTTGCGGCCCCATCGCGGGGCCACACCAAAGCGGTCAAACCGCGGCCGGCGGCGGCGCGATCGCGCCCACGGCCTCGGCCCGTGTATCTGGCTGGCGCCGTGGCGCTCTTACCTCCCGTGGCACTAGCCGCGATGACCCATCCCCAGCGCGGCGTGCGCCGCGGTCGTCCCACCATGGCCCCGCGCGGTCGCGCAGCGGCCGTTCAACCCCAAGGAGAGCCTCGATGCTCAACATGAAGCACGGCGGTCACGTCCAGGACAAGATCGAGGACACCTCGCTCGAGACGCCGTTCGCCTACCTCAAGCCGGACGTGGCGGCCGATCCCGCCAGCCAGCTTCCGGGCGACCCCGCCAAGGTCACGGCCGACCTGAAGGCCCTGGGTGTGGCGATGATCGACGACGGGCCGCCGGCGGCCACCGACCCGGCCGTCAAGGTCAACTCGACGATCCCCGCCGTCTACACCTACTGGGGCCAGTTCATCGACCACGACATGACGGCGAACACCGACCGCACGTCGCAGATCAGCGACGTCACGAAGACGCCGATCGAGCCGGCCGATCCGGCGCTCGTGGCGGAGAAGCTCAAGAACCTGCGCCGCCCGACATTCGACCTCGACAGCGTCTACGGCAACGGTCCCGGCCTGTACGACGAGTACTACAAGCCTGACCCCGGGCCCGACGACAAGGGCTTCTACGACGGGATCCGCTTCCGCGTCGGCGACAACGCCACCGGCGCCGGAATTCCCGGCGTGCTGATCCCACCGGAGGACGACCTCGCGCGTGACCTGCCGCGGATCGGCCCGCTGCTCGACGAGGGCGTGATCACCGAGGACGACCTGCCCGACAGCCTCCAGGGCGACCCGGGCAACCGCACGCGGCCGCTGATCGGCGACCTGCGCAACGACGAGAACCTCATCGTGGCGCAGTTTCACCTTGCGGTCCTGCGCTTCCACAACGAGGTCTGCAACGCGATCGAGAGCTCGCCGCAGGACTTCGGGCTCGACGCCGGCGCCAGCGACGCCGAGCGCTTCAAGGTGGCGCGCCGCCTGACGCGCTACCACTACCAGTGGCTGGTCGTCCACGACTACCTCAAGACCGTGACGATGCCCGGCATCGTCGACAAGATCCTCGTCGGCGGAAACCAGCACTACGAGCCGCTGCCCAGCGGCGAGCTGTTCGCGCCGATCGAGTACTCGGTCGCCGCGTACCGCTTCGGCCACAGCATGGTGCGGGGTGGCTATGACCACAACCGCAACTTCGGCCGCGCGGTGCCGCCCGCCACCCCGGTGCAGCCGTTCGCGAGCTTCGCGGACCTGTTCCGGTTCACCGGCAACGGCCACCAGGTCGATGCCAACGACATCACCAAGAGCGTGCGCGACCCGTTCCGCGGGCTGCCGACGCTGCCGTTCAACTGGATCATCGAGTGGGACCGCATGACCAACAAGCTCGATCCCAACGAGGGGCACTTCGCGCGCAGGATCGACACGCGGCTCGTCGACCCGATCCACAACATGGTCAACGAGGGCACCGACGCCGACATCCAGGACGACGCCGGCAAGCCGATCCGCCAGCTCCTGCGCAGCCTCGCGCAGCGCAACCTGCTGCGCGGCTACGGCCTGAGCGTGCCGACCGGGCAGGCGCTCGCCGCGGCGATGCAGGTGCCGGTGATGACGGCGGCCGAACTGCAGGAGGGCAACACCGACGCGGTCAACCAGGCGCTGACCGACGGTGGGTTCATCGAGCACACGCCGCTGTGGTACTACGTCCTCAAGGAGGCCGAGATCCGCGCCAACGGCAACTCGCTGGGTGAGCTCGGCAGCCGCATCGTCGTCGAGACGCAGATCGGCCTGATGCGCAACGACCCCGACTCGTACCTCAACGACAGCGATGGCGAGTGGAACCCGTCCAAGGGCGTCAAGCTCGACAACGGCACGGTCGGCGGCGACCCGATCGTGACGATCCGCGACTTCTTCGCGTTCGCGAAGCTTGCCGCCTGATCGGACACCGCGTGCATGTCGGGCCGGGCGGCGACGCCCGGCCCGGCGCGTCCGCGGCCGCGCGGCGGCCGCGGGCCGGCTCAGGGTGCGCGGTGCGGCGTGCCGCCGATCTCGCTGACGAGGTCCGGCGCGAGCGGGTCGGCACGAGCGAGGTCCACCATCGTCGCCTCGATCACGGCGTACTTGCGCACGCGTCCGGTGACGCCGGCGACGACCTTTGCCGCGGCGACCTCATCCTCGGCGCGGACATGGCCGATGCAGCGATGCTCGGTGAAGAAGCACGTGTACGCGGCCACCGGGTCGCCGGTCGCCTCGAAGACCAGGAAGTCGCGGCGCGCCCAGTCGTTCATGTCACCGGCCACAGTCGACACAGCATGAACCAGATGCCAATGCGCGCTAGCCGCATGGACGATCGGGTGCCCTTGCGACAGCGCCAGCAAACCCACTTCCGGCAGCCGCGGTCCGGGGTAGCATGCCGCCACCGTGCCGCCGGCGCTGACCGTGATGACCTACAACATCCGTCAGGGCCGCGATGTCGACGGCGTCCTGGACCTCGCTCGCACCGCCGCGGTGATCCGTGCGCAGCGCCCCGATCTCGTGGCGCTCCAGGAGGTTGGCCGGCACTGGTCGGCCGACAGCGAGTCTCGCGACCAGCCCGCCGAGCTCGAGACACTGCTGGAGATGCAGTGCGTCTTCGGCGCCAACCTCGACCGCGATCCGCTCGAGCCCGGCGCGCCCCGCCGTCAGTACGGCACCGCGATCCTGAGCGCCTGGCCGCTGCTGGCAAGCGAGAACATCCTGCTGCCGCGGGCGAGCGCCGACAACGAGCAGCGCGGCCTGCTCGTGGCCGACGTCGATTTGGAGGGCGCGCCATTTCGCCTGCACAACACGCACCTGGGCGTCAGCGCCGACGACCGGCGCCTGCAGGTCGAGGCGATCCTGGCGCAGACGGCTGAGGCGGCGGGGCCGCACGCGCTGCTGGGCGACCTCAACGCGCCGCCGGCCGCGCGGGAGTTGCGGCCCCTGCTCGAGCGCTTCCGCGACGCGTGGAGCGTCGCCGGTGAAGGCGATGGCTTCACGTTTGCGGCCTCCGCTCCGAGCGCGCGCATCGACTACGTCCTCGTCTCGCCACAGCTCAGGGTCAGCGCTGCGCGCGTCCCGGCGCTGCAGGGGTCCGATCACCTGCCGCTCGTCGCCGAGCTGGTCCTGCCGGATTGACGCAGGCGACGGTGCGGACCACCGGGAGCCGCCGCTCGTCAGGCGGTCGGGCCGAAGCGCTCGGTCTTCACGCGCGTGGGCGGATGGCCAAGGTCGACGAGCGCCTTGCTCGCCGTCTCGACGAACGCGGTCGGGCCGCAGACGAAGATGCGCGGCTGCTCGCCGGGTGCGAAGGCGACGTCCGCGAGCATCGCGCGGTCGACGCGCCGGCTGTAGCCGGTCCAGACGGGTGGCGTGGCACGGGTGTACGTCGTGAAGCGCTCGAAGCCATCAGCCGACCCGAGCTCACCGGCGTAGATCACGTCGGCGGCGCTGCGCGCCGACAGCAGCAGCCGCGCCGGCACGGTCGGATCGACGGCCGCGCGGTGGCGCAGCATCGCCCGCAGCGGCACCACGCCCGAGCCGCCCGCCACGAGCAGCAGCGGCCCGCCGTCGCCGGCGGCGTCCCACGTGAACCACAGCCCGATCGGTCCGCGCAGCTCCAGCGCATCGCCACGCAGCATGTCCTCCACGAGGTACGGCGAGACATCGCCGTCGCCGATCCGCTCGACGGTCAGCTCGAGCCGCTCGTCCTCGGGCGCCGACGCGATCGAGTAGCTGCGCTGGGCCTGGTAGCCGTCCTCGGCGGTCAGGCGCACGTCGACGTGCTGCCCCGCGCGGTGCCCGGGCCAGTCCGGGCAGTCGAAGATCAGCGTCGCCGCGGTCGCCGTCTCCGCGCGCTTCTCGACGAGCGTCGCGACGTGCCACGCCCCCGGCGCCATCTAGTGGGTCGTCCAGGAACGTTTCGCGTGCAACGTCTGTGGACGACCCACTAGTCACCCCAGTAGCGCTCTTCCTGCCACGGGTCGCCGCGCAGGTGGTAGCCGTTGCGCTCCCAGAAGCCCGGCTCGTCGCCGTCCATCAGCCGCAACCCGCGGACCCACTTGGCGCTCTTCCAGAAGTACAGGTGCGGCACGAGCAGCCGGACCGGGCCGCCGTGCTCGGGCTCCAACGGCTCGCCGCCGAAGCTGTACGCCAGCCACGCCTTGGCGCCGGTGATGTCCTCCAGCGCGAGGTTCGTCTCGTAGCCGCCGTCGGAGAAGGCCATGACGTGCGTCGCCTCGGTCTCGACGTCCTCGAGCAGCGTGTCCAGCGAGACGCCCTCCCACTGCATGTCGAGCTTGGACCACGACGTCACGCAGTGGATGTCGGTCGTGAACGTCTCGGACGGCAGCGCCCGGAAGTCGACCCAGTTCAGCGTGCGCGGGACGTCGATCTCGCCGTTGATCGAAAAGCTCCAGTCACGCAGCTCGCGTCGCGGCGTCGGGCCGACCGACAGCACCGGGAAGTCCGGCACGAGGTGCTGGCCCGGCGGGATCCGCTTGGCGAGCTCCGGATCGACGGCGCGGCGGCGGCCGAAGCCGCGATTGACGATGCTCATGCGAGCGCCTCGGCGTTCATGTCGCAACGATAGAGCGCCGCGTGTCCCGCCCGGCTACGCTTGGAGATGGTTGTCTGAGCAACTTCTTGGAGGGAACCGTGCACGTCGAGATCTGGTCTGACATCGCCTGTCCCTGGTGCTACATCGGCAAGCGCCGCTTCGAGGCCGCGCTCGAGCGCTACGAGCACCGCGACGAGGTCACGGTCACGTGGCGCAGCTTCGAGCTCGATCCGACCGCGCCCGCCGAGCGCGCCGTCGACGGTGCCACCCATCTCGCCGAGAAGTACGGCACGAGCCGCGACGAGGCGCTGGCCATGCAGGCCCGGATGACGCAGGCGGCGGCCGGCGACGGACTGGACTTCCGCTTCGACATCGCGCGTGGCACCAATACGTTCGACGCCCACCGGCTCATCCACCTCGCTACCGCGCACGGCGCGCAGGATGCGATGAAGGAGCGCCTCATGCGCGCCTACCTCAGCGAGGGCGAGCTGATCTCCGACGGCGCCACGCTCGAGCGGCTCGCGCTCGACGTCGGCCTGCCGCAGGACGAGGTGCGCGACATGCTCGCGGGCGACGGCTACGCGGCCGAGGTGCGTGAGGACGAGCGCACCGCGGCGCGGATCGGCATCCACGCCGTGCCGTTCTTCGTCGTCGATCGGGCGATCGGCGCATCCGGCGCGCACCCACCCGAGCAACTCCTCGAGCTGCTGCGCCAGGCGCGCGCCCAGAACCCGCCGATCGCCGTCGTCGCCGCGGCCGAGGACACCTGCAACGTCGACGGCAGCGGCTGCTGAGCCGGGCTGACTGGCGCGGGCGCGGTCGGCGCCCGCGGCCTCGTTGCGTTATCCCTCGCGCTTGCGCTCCGCCGCGGCGCGGCGGCGCACGCGGCGCTCGAGCGCCTCGATGTCCGGCGCGCAGACCGGCAGCGGCTCGCCGCCGAGGGCCGCAGACCGTCGAGCATGATCGCCAGGTAGCGGTGCGACAGCTCGGGGTCGCATGACGGCATGACGCAGCCCGCGCGCGCCGCTGCCTGGATCAGCACCGGGATGTCCTGGGGCTCGATGTCCGCGCGCACGACCCCCGCCGCCTGTGCGCGCTGCAGCAGGGCGGCGACCTTCGGGTTGACCTGATCCTTCAGCGCGCGCATTCGCGGATCGCCGAAGAAGCGCTCGCCGACCGCCTCGAGGACGCCGCGGTCGCGGACCTGCATCGTCACGGCGGCCTGCATGCAGCCGACGAAGCCCACCCATGGGTCGGGATCCTGGAGCGCCGCGTCGACGAGCGCGCAGATGTCCTGAATGCGCTGCTCGACGATCGCGATCACGAGGTCCTCCTTCGTCGGGAAGCGCCGAAACAGCGTTCCCGGTCCCACGCCCGCGCGGCGCGCGATCTCGGCAACCGGCACGTCGAGACCGCCGTCCGCGAACGCGGCGGAGACGGCCTCGAGGATGTGCAGGCGGTTGCGCTCGGCGTCGGCGCGAAGCGGCTTGGTGGGCGTCTTGCCCATGGGCTGATCCTAGGGCCGCGGAAACCGCCGCGCTACGCGGTGACGGCGATCGGCTCCTCCGAGCGATCCGGTTTTTTCTGCGTCTAGGTGTACACCGACGGGGTAGACAGCCCCTGTGTCGATTCCTCCGCCCCCCTCGCCGACGCCCGACCCGGGATCACCGCTGCCGCCGGCACCCGACCCGGCCCCTCCCACACCGCAACCGGATCCCGGTCCACTGCCGCCGGATCCCCACCCGCGGCCGATCTAGCTAAGGAGAACGAGATGGCGACGTGCGACATGTGCGGCAACGAGTACGACAAGGCGATGCAGATCACGCTGGGCGGACAGACGCACACCTTCGACTCCTTCGAATGTGCCATCCACGCCATCGCGCCGCGCTGCAAGCACTGCAGCTGCACGATCCTCGGCCACGGGCTCGAAGGCCCCGACGAGGCGATGTTCTGCTGTGCGCACTGCGCCCGCGAGAGCGGCGTCGAAGGGCTCAAAGACCACGCCTGAGCGCTGGGTACAGTAGGTACGGAGGCGCTCGGTTCCGAGCGCTGCACAGCGCTCGCCCAGAAAGGACCACAGCGATGGTTCGCACGCCCGCCTCAGAGACGAAGGCCGCCGCCCGGCGCCGGCTCACCAACGAGATGACGAAGATCGGAACGTCGATCGACAAGCAGCTGCCCGGGCCCAAGCGCCTTGAGCTCCTGCGCCGTCAGGCGAGCCTGAGCGACCAGCTCGAGACCCTGCGCTCCGGCCGCACCTGAGCGCCGGCGCGCCGGCGCGCCGTCAGTCGCCGCTCGCGTCGCTCGGCGGCGCGAGCGACTGCTCGGCGTGACGAAGCCGCGCGTCCGCCGCCTCCGACACACGTTGAAGCTCGCGCAGCCGCGTCGTCGAGGTCGGCCGCGAGCCGTACATCTTCGCCCGGTAGAGGTCGTAGCGCTCCCGGGCGTAGCGGGCGTCCGCCCGCAGATCCGCGATTCGATCCGGATCGGCCATCGCCCCTTCCACGGTACTGCCGTGCGGTGGGCGGCTGCCGATCAGCCGGTCTGCGGCCCGCAGATCTGACCGCGCAGCGTCGCGATCTCCGTCACCGCGAGGCCGACGTACGAGGCGCGCGCGGCCGTGAGGTCCTCTTCGAGCTCGCGCATGTACATAGCGTTGTCGCCGAGCCCGGCCTCGATCGCGTCCAGGCGCTCGGCGGCGAGGCGACCGAGCTGCAGGCGCACGTCGTGGGCGGTCGTCATGCGGTCCACCGTGCCCACTGCTTGCGGACCATGCGCCTGAGGCGCCGCGGAAGGCGCTGCGCCAGACGAACGGCGTCGCGCTCGCGCCGCCACTCGGCGAGCGTCTGCTCGGGGGGGACGTCGCAGTCGACGTAGTCAAAGGCGTTGGAGGGAGGTTTCGTGGTCATGCTTGGAAGCTGCTCGGCACGGATGGGACGCAACACGGGCGGCGTTCGCTGATCCTGGACGCTTAGGCCGACGCGGTGTTGTCGGTAGGAGGGCGTGGGGGGCGCGGTGATACATCGAATGTGGGCGCGGTCACAGGCACCAATCGCCGCGGTCACGACGACGGCGGACCAGTGCCTCGCGCTGCAGCGCACGGTCGGCAATGCCCGCACGACCAGGCGATCCTCGGGGTCACTCGGGCGGCAGTGGCGCCGCCGCCGCTGACGCGAGCGTCAGCGGCGGCGGCGAGCGCGAGCAGGGACGCGGACACGAGCGCCCGCCGCCATGCGCGAGCACTGCCGAGCGCACTGGTGGGCGCTCAGCGGTCCGCGTCCCATGCCCTTCATCGGTTGGCTAGTGCTTCTCGCTGTTGTCGTTGGGGTTGTAGCCCTTCGGCCCGTAACAGCCGGGGTCCTTCTTGTCGATCTTCTTGTCGTGGTCGTTGTCCTTGCCGTCGCTGCACTCCGGCTTCTTCGGCGGCTTCTTCTGGCAGGGCTTGCCATGGACGTCGGCGATGGACTCGGCGATCACGACGTCCGCAAGCCCCGGGACCGTGAGCTGCAGCGCGCGCCGGGTGATGCTGGTCGGCGTCGAGATGACGCGGTTGAGGTACAGCTGCGCGACGCCCAGATTCAGGGTGAACGGGGCCCCGTTGTCCGGGATCTCGATCTCCACCCCACCGACCGTGAGCCTGGCCACCGTCCCGTCGCTGGAGAACACGGGCTTGCCGTTCTCGCAGGTGACGTCGGCGCTCGACGACAGCACCTCGGCCGTGATGAGGGGAAGCTCGACCGGGAGGGGGGCACCGACCGGGCCGATCGCCGCCTGAGCGACGCTGGACTCGGCGCTGCCGCCGTTGGCCCGCGCATCGGTGCTGGCGCTCAAGACGCTCGCCTCGAGCGGAAGGCCGAGGGGGGACACCAGCTCGAGCAGGCTCGCGTTGTCATCCACGCATGGCACGTTGTTCGGGTTGGCCACGACCGGCTCGAGCAAGACGTTGCCCAGCAGCGTCACGCGCAGCGCCGACGCGCTACACGAGAACTTGCCGTCGCCACCGCCGGACGGCGGGTGTGACGAGCCCGTGGCCGAAGCCGGAGCCGCGATGGCGCCGACCATCAACGCCGCGAGCGCCATACATGATGCGACAGACCGCATACGCCTACCCCGGCGTCCCTTGCCGAAGGCGGCTGCGTCAGCCGAGACTGCGGGACGGAAATGAACCCGACTCATGATGTTACCTCCATGTAGATTGTGACGATCCGCACGCGGTCCGTTAGGCTCCGCGCGCCTCGTCACTCCGTGATCGACGACGTCTTGACAGCTCGCACGCGGTGCCGTGAGGATCCGCGCGACCGTGTCAGGTCGCCTGACTTGCGTGTCACGGGCGTCTTGCCCGCTACTGCCGCTGCTACCGGTCTTGGCAGCAGTCCTGCGCCTACGACGTACGCGCTGCCGATGCGTTGGGCGATGACGTCGACGACCTCCGCGACCGCGACAACCGTGTCCCGCGGCGTCTCGTCGCTTCGCGTCGTTTCGACGTTGCGCTGGACGAACGAGTCCTGGAAGGCCAAGCCGGTGAAGTAGCACCTCTCTTGGCCTTGACCCACAGGTTCCCTCCATCCTCACCATCGGCGACTTCCGTGTACGCAGTGCAAAATACCCGCGCCAGGATTCACCGCAAGCCCGAGACGGGCCTGGAGCGTGGCCGAACCAGGCCTGCTGCGGGGTGGTTTTCGGCCAGCATCGGCCCCCGTGTCGGCCAGCGGACGTCACTAGCTGGTCGACCCACGGCTGCGCGCGATCCCGTCAACCTAAGAGCCGGGCGCGAGCGCTGCAGGATCTGCGTAGAGGGCCACTGTGAGGAGGCGGCCTGTAGCCTTGAGGACGGTGTCCGAATCACGCGAGGTCGGAGAGACGATCGGCTATCAGCTACGGCGACTGCGGCGCCTTCGGGGGTTGACGCAGGAGGCGCTGGCCGACCGCGCAAACGTGTCCCGCGACCTCGTTGCCAAGCTCGAGCAGGGCCGACGCCACACCGCTCGCATCATGTCGCTCGCCAGCCTGGCGCGTGCTCTCGACGTGGAGTTGTCGGCGCTGGTCAGGAGCGCGACGCCGGCGCAATGGTGAGTCCGGAAGCCCGCGGACTGATCCGCGATCTTCTGCTGCGCGAGCGTCGCGGTGCAATGCCCGGGCTGCGCGGGCTGGCCCTGCGCGCCGGAGTGGCTGCGTGACCGACGGGCCGCGGTGGCTGTACCTGGTGGTGTCGGCTGCGCCTCCCGTGTTGTGGATCGAGGAGCTGGTCATCGCGCTGACGGCCAAGCGGTGGTCCGTGTGCGTCATCGCGACGCCGACCGCAGCTTCCTGGATCGACCTCGACGCCCTTGCAACCACGACCGGCTGCTTGACCCAGGTACACCCTCGCCAGCCTCGCGAGGAAGAGTCGTTGCCGCGTGCGGACGCCGTGGTGGCAGCGCCGATGACGTTCAACTCGATCAACAAGTGGGCGGCGGGCGCCAGTGACACGCTCGCGCTCGGCTTGCTCAACGAGCTGCTGTGCACGGAGGTCCCGATCGTAGCCGCGCCTTGCGTCAAGGCCGTCCTCCGCGAGCATCCGGCGTACGCCGATAGCGTGGCGCGCCTCACGAGCGCCGGCGTGTCCATGCTGGACCCCGACGCGGTGAAGGTACGAGGCGAGGAGGGGCTGGCGACGTTCGACTGGCTTCAGATCCTCTCAGCTCTGGACGAGTGCGTTCCCGGCGTCAGGGGTCGACTGCCTCGCCCAACCGATGATCCTGGATAGGACACCACGCCCCAGCCAGGCGCAAGAACACGGACAACGCTTCCCTGGCATAGCGGGCGGTGGCCCGCACAGCGTGCGCGAGACGACATGAAAATCCCCGTTGTCTGAGAGCCCTCCATCGGACTCGAACCGATGACCCCTTCCTTACCATGGACGGCAGGGCCTGGAACGCCTGACGGTGAGAGGCCATGAGATTCATGAATTCGCCCGGTCCGTGGGCGTTTCTGGGTGTCTTGCCGTGGTCGCGCGATGAGGCTCGTGTGCGGGCTGGTGTGTCCGTTTTGTGTCCGCGCCAGAGGGCTGGTCGGTGCCCGCGCTGACGGTCGACGAGCTGGACCCCGCGACCGTGCGCGGTCTGGTCGCGCGGGCGAGTGATCCCAAGCGCGAGCGCTGGCTGCAACAGGTCCGCCGAACCGGCGGGTGCCGCCATCCTGTCCGGCTGCGCGGCGTCGTGCTGCGCGGCGACGAGCCCGTCTACTCGACCGCCAATGAGCCTGACGGCGCGCTGATGGTGCGGTGCGGCAATCGGCGCGAGGCGTGCTGTCCGTCGTGTGCGCATGAGTACCGCGGCGACATGTGGCAGCTCGTCTACGCCGGCCTCGCTGGCGGGCACAAAGGCGTCCCGGACTCAGTGGCCGAACATCCACAGGTCTTCGCCTCGCTGACGGCACCGTCGTTCGGAGCCGTCCACAACCGACCCGACGACGACCGGCCCTGCCGCTGTGGTCGACACCACGCCGTCGGCGATCCCGAGTTGGGCGTCGCGATCGACCCGGCGACGTACGACTACGAGGGCGCGGTGCTGTGGAACTGGCATGCCCCCGCGCTGTGGAACCGCTTCACCATCGAACTGGCCCGCATCCTCGCCGCTCGCGCCGACCTGAGCGAGCGTGCTTGGCGCCAGCGTGTCCGGGTCGCGTTCGCGAAGGTCGCCGAGTTCCGATGGAGGGCTCTGGACAGAACCGCTGACCGGCCAGGACGATCGGCCAGGCCAACTTGTCGGAGTGACCGATGACGTGTTAGATGGGCTCACGGTGACGACGACGAAGCGATCCGCTGCCCTGGCTCTGACCCTCACCATCGCCTGCGTCGCGTGGCCAGGCGCTACGGCGTCGGCTCAGGCCCCGTCCGACAGCACGGTGACGAACAGCGTGTTGCACGCGGGCGCCGAGCTGGGCAGCTCGACGCTGGCGACCAGCTACACCGCCACGGACGTCACCATGAGGGTCTCGCCGACGACGGTCCGCCTGGGTCCGGGGCGCCAGTACAGGGCGATGGTCTGCCTCAACGCGCACATCCTCGACGTGCCACCCGAGGGAGAGTGCGCCACGAAGGACATCGATGCGCGATCGGCGACCAGCCCCCAGGACCATGCGCTGCCGACGGTCAGCCGGTCCATGGATCGTCCCGCCGCCGGCAACAGCGGCTACGCCACCCAGCAGGTCATCGTCCGGTACCTCGACGGCGCGACCTATGTGCCGTTTGCGGACTCCTGGCCAACGGGTGACCTCGCCGGTGCCAGCCTGCCGCTGCTTGCGGTCGACGCCACGACGGGCCCGCTGCCCGGCCAGCAGGGCGTGCTGCTCGAGGACTCCTCGGCGCACGGCGGCGTCAACTCCGGTCAGCCGGACTCGATGTGCCTGCGCCAGCCGCGCGAGGCCACCGCCCCCCGGTCCGATCTCAGCACGACCGTGCTCGGCGCCACGCCGTTCTACTACGAGGTCGGCACCCCGACCGGCGCGCACGCCGGGCAGAGCCCGCGAGGCGTGATGATGCTCTTCCACGGTGGCGGCTGGGCGACCAACGGCGCCGGCGCGGCCGAGGATCTGCGCGGTGACGCCGACCGCTGGCGCGCACGCGGCTGGCTTACCGTCAACTCCACCTACCGGGCGTGCGGCCGCTCGGTCATCGACGCGACGACGGCGTACGACCGCGTGCGGGACACCTATGGCCCGACGCTGCCGGTCTGCACATTTGGACAGTCGGCCGGTGGGCACCTGGCCCTGCTGGTGGCAGTCCAGCGAGCGGGCGGCGTGAGCTGCGTTATCAACCAGGCCGGGCCGACCGACG
>Ga0136615_10000096_pt1 | contig 34089 bp, 27 predicted proteins | sample AntDrymUQ2882206_2_FD_106647 | JGI IMG/M metagenome (GOLD analysis project Ga0136615, IMG submission 106647) | Polar desert sand microbial communities from Dry Valleys, Antarctica - metaG UQ288 (22.06) | ecosystem: Environmental > Terrestrial > Soil > Desert | place: Antarctica: Dry Valley... | reverse complement strand
GGAGAGGAGGGCCGCTCGGGCCATGTCGACAAGTCGAGACGCCGCCAAGTCGCTCAAGCAACCTGTCGAGACCTCGACAACGGCCGCTAACGCGTACGAGCCCGCTCGACCAGCGTCCGGTAGAGATCGCCGACCGGGAGCCCGGCTGCCTCGGCTGCCTGGGGCAGCAGGCTCGTCTCGGTGAGCCCGGGCGCCACGTTCACCTCCAGGAACCACGGCGTGCCTTCGGCGTCCACGACGAGGTCGGTCCTGGACAGGTCCCGGAGCCCGAGCCCTCGGTGTGCGACGAGCGCGGTCTCCGCCGCCCTGGCAGCCGCCGCAGCGCTGATCCGGGCCGGGACGAAGAACCGGGTCGCCCCCGCGGTGTAGCGCGCCGCGTAGTCGTACGAGCCAGAGTCCGGCACGATCTCGACCGCAGCCAGGGCGGTGGGGCCGGACCCGGTGTCGACGACCGAGACCGCGATCTCGACTCCGTCAACGAACTCCTCGACCAGCGCCGTGTCGCCGTACCCGAAGCATCCCCGCATGGCCGCCGGCAGGTCTTCCGGCGTCCGGGCGAGCGCGCAACCGAGCGCCGATCCGCCGCGGGCCGGCTTCACGAAGAGCGGGAGACCGAGCCTGGCCACGAGGGCGTCGAGCACCGCGCCCGCGCCGAGGTCGCGGAACAGCGCATGTGGCAGCGCCGCCGACGCCGGGGTCGCCACTCCCGCACCGGCCACCATCGCCTTGGCGGTCGGCTTGTCGAAGGCCAGGCGGCAGGCTGCGGCGTCGGATCCGACGTAGGGCAGCTCGAGCAGGTCCAGCACGTCGCGCAGCGCGCCGTCCTCGCCGGCGGCGCCGTGGAGGATCGGGAACACCACGTCGGGTCGGTCGGCCTGCAGCGCGGGCAGCAGGCCGGCGTCGACATCGGCCAAGTGGGTCTCGACCCCAGCGGCGCGGAGCGCTTCCACGACCCGACGCCCGGAGCGCAGCGAGACGTCGCGCTCGTGGCTGAGCCCTCCGGCGAGCACGAGCACGGTGCCGGCGTGGCTCACGCCGTGTCCGGGGCCGGTGCCTGCGGTCGGGCCCGCATTGGCCGGCGCACCCGGTCGGGCCCGCCGAACGTCTCCAGCAGGTCGAGCTCACCGGCGATCACGTCGGCGAGGCGCCGGACGCCCTCGCGGATCCGTTCCGGGGTGGGGTAGCAGTACGACAGCCGCAGCGACGAGGCGCCGGACCCGTCGGCGTAGAACGCGGTCCCTGGCACGTACGCGACCCGGGCGGTCACCGCGCGCGGCAGCATCGCCTTGGTGTCGAGGCCAGCGGGCATGGTCGCCCAGACGTAGAACCCGCCGGCCGGACGGGTCCAGACCGCGCCGGGCGGGAACATGTCGTCGAGAGCGGTCAGCAGCGCGTCCCGGCGCTCGCGGTACATCTCCTGGAACGACTTGATCTGCTGCTGCCACGGCTCGGTGGCGAGGTAGGTCGACACCGCGAGCTGGGAGAACGTCGGCGGGCACAGCACCGACGCCTCGGCGGCCAGGACCAGCTTGTCGCGGACGCCGTGCGGCGCGGTGACCCACCCGACCCGGAAACCGGGCGCGAACGTCTTCGAGAACGAGCCGAGGTAGATCACCCCGTCGTCCAGCGAGCGCAGCGCGGGTGTGGGCTCGGCGTCGAAGCCGAGCAGGCCGTACGGGTTGTCCTCGATCACGATCACGCCGGCGGCCTGGCAGATCTCGAGGACCTCGGCGCGCCGTTCCCGGGCCATCGAGACGCCGGCCGGGTTGTGGAAGTTCGGCACGGTGTAGAGCAGCTTCGGGCGGCGGAGCCCCTGCTCGAGCTGCCCGATCGCGGCCCGGAGGTCGTCCGGGCGGAGCCCGTCGTCGTCCATCGCGACGTGCACGACCTCCGCCTGGTACGAGCGGAAGACCGACAACGCGCCCACGTACGACGGGGCCTCGGCCAGCACGACGTCGCCGGGGTCGCAGAAGATCCTGGTGACCAGGTCGAGGCCCTGCTGGGAGCCGACCGTGATGACGACGTCGTCGGCGTGGGCGCGGATCCCCTCGAGCGCCATCACGTCGCAGATCTGCTCACGCAGCGTCGGATCACCCTGGCCGGAGCCGTACTGGAGCGCGACCTGGCCGCGGTCGGCCAGCACCTTGGCGAGTACGTCGCCGACCGCGTCGAGCGGCAGTCCGGCGATGTTCGGCATGCCACCGGCGAGCGACACCACCTCGGGCCGGGACGCCACCGCGAACAGCGCCCGGATCTCCGAGGCCAGCATCCCGCGGGTCCGAGCCGCGTACCTGTCCGCGTACGCGTCGAGCCGCGACCCGCTCGCGGAACGCGCTGCATTCCCGGTCTGGGACGGAACGACTGGCGGCTGGTTACGATCGCTCACGAGAGGCAAGGGTACGTGGCGCAGCGGCCCCTGCCCGCTGCACGAGCGGAGGCCGGCATGGCGGTCGGAGCCCGGCGGTTGGCGCCGCTCACCCGGGACACGCTCGGTGATCTGCCGCCGCGGTGCCGGAGCTGCGTGTTCTGGGAGCTCGACCCGGTCGCCGGCGACCGCGCCCGAGCGCACGGCGACCCGGCGCTCGAGAAGGAGACTTGGCTCTCGGCCACCTTGCTCGACTGGGGATCGTGCGGCCGGGTCGTCTACGTGGGGTCGGCCGTCGTCGCGTACGCGATCTTCGCCCCACCGGTCCACGTCCCACGGTCGGTGTCGTTCGCGACCAGCCCGGTCACGGCCGACGCGGTGCTCCTGACCAGCCTCTACGTCGTACCGGCCTATCGCGGCACCGGTCTCGGCCGCCTGCTGGTCCAGGCCGTGGCCAAGGACGTGGTGCGGCGCGACATCCAGGCGATCGAGGCGTTCGGCGAGCTGCGACGCGGTCAGGAGGGCTGTCTGATCCCGGCTGACTTCCTGCTCGCGGTCGGCTTCTCGACGGCGCGGCCGCATCCGCGCCACCCGCGACTGCGCCTGGACCTGCGTTCCACCGTGCGCTGGCGCGAGGACGTCGAGGGCGCCTTGGAGCGCCTCCTCGGCGCCATCACCGCGCCCGACGGCGCGCTCCGCCCGGTCTGGCGCGCCAGCCCAGAGTGACCACCTGACGGCCACCGCCCGGCCGGCGTACGGCGAAGGCACAGGGGGCGTGCAACGCGAGCGGGGTCTCCGGCGTCGGACGGGCATGGGAGCGCCACCGGACGTCACTGGACGCGACGTGCTCGCCACCGACGTTCCGTCGCCCACGCCGTCGACCGAAACGCCGTCGGACGCCGACGCTGACGGCGCGAGATCGGCTGACTTCGACGCCTGGCTCTCCATCAACGGCAGCGACCTGCTCCGGTTCGCGTTCCTCGTGCTCGGCGACCGGCAGCGTGCCGAGGACGCCGTCCAGGAGGCGCTGGCTCGCACGTGCAGCCGGTGGGGGCGGGTCAGCTCGGCCGAGGATCCCCGGGCGTACGTGCGCCGGATGGTGGTCAACGCCGACATCTCCTGGTGGCGGAAGTTCGGCCGGCGCGAGCATCCGGTCGACACGTTCGGTCGGCCGCGCGAAGGGACGACCGTCGACGACGCGGACCCCGCCACAGTCGTCACCGAGGTCGACGCCATGTGGCGGCTGTGCGCCGACCTGCCGCGCCGGCAGCGCGCCGCGGTCGTGCTTCGCTACTACGAGGGCCTGCCCGACGCCGAGATCGCCCGGGTCCTGGGCTGCGTCGAGGGCACCGTGCGCTCCCAGATCCATCGCGCGCTCGCAACCCTGCGCGCCCGACTGTCCGAGCAGGAGCGCCACCATGGCTGACTGGTCCCCACCCGACGACCGCACCGCCGACGACCACGTCGTCGCCGTGCTCGAGCGGACACTCGCCACGTACGCCGGCCAGGCCCCGCCGGCCGTCGGACTCCCCGACCGGGTGCACCGTACGCGCCGCCGCCGCACGCTGGTGCAGACCGCGGTCGGCACCAGCGCAGCAATCGCCGTCGCCGCCGCCATCGTCGTGCCGATGTCACTCGGCGACGAGACGGAGTCCGTCGGCCCGGCGGTGGATGCCCCCGATCCGGGTTGGCGATGGGAGAGCTACGCGGGCGTGGAGCTGCAGGTGCCGGATAGCTGGGGGACCGGCACCACCTGGTACCCGTGGTGCGGTGGCCAGGTCGCCAAGCCGTACGTGGGCCGACCGATCGGCGTCGTCCCGCTTGTCGCGTGCTCAGAGGCGACGCTGTCCGAAGCGGGCGACCGGTTCGTCTGGTTCGGAGGAAGTGATGCGGTAGGTACGACAACCGATGCCGAGGGCTGGGTCCGCGAGACCCGCCGGCTCGGTGAACTCACCGTGACGGTCCAGCTCGACGATCCGGCCCTGGCCGAGCGGATCCTCGACTCGGCTCGGGTGTACGACGCCGCTGACTGGGCTGGCTGCGCCGCTGACCACCCGCTTGCCGCTACCAGCGACGACCTTCGCCCGGAGGTGCCCTGGGACGTTGCCGCTGGCGACGTGGTGCTCGGCGGCACGGTCTGCCGCTACGCGCTGCCGGAGGTCTCGCCCCCGTCGGACGGCATGGACCGACCGCCTTCGCATATCGCCTCCCGCAGCCTGACGGCGGAGGAGGCGACCGCGGTCCGCGATGCCGTGGCGGCCGCACCGACTGGGACCGGTCCGAACGATCCCGCGCGCTGCTCCGCCGACCGCGCCCGCGGCGACGAGGCGATCGTGGTGAAGCTCAGCACCGAGTCCGGGTCGCGGGAGCTTTTCGTGCGCTACTCCGGGTGCGACCACCACGGCGTCGACGACGCCACGACCGTGCGGAAACTGACCCCGGAGACCGCGAGCACCGTGTTCGACGCAGCCCTCTTGCCACCACTTTGGAGCGCGGTGCTGGACGACGTCTTCGCCCCGATCGTGGGAGGCGCAGAGGTCGTGACGGTGCCGCGTGGGGCGCCGCGCCCGACTCCAGGCGGGCCGATCTGATCCGCAGCGCGATCTGCCGATCGTCCGGTCCGCTGGCCGGGTCAGGGGCTGAGCTGGGAGATGCGCAGGGCGCCGGTCGGAGGGTCCAGCTCGCTCGGGAGGTAGAGCCGCTGAACGGCGACCACGATCGCCTCGGCCACGACGTCGCGGAAGTCGGGATCGCCGAGGCGGGCGGCATCGTCGGGGTTGGTGACGTAGCCGAGCTCGACCCGTACGGCCGGCATCCGGGTGTAGCGGAGCAGGTCCCACGTCTTGGCGTGCGTCCGGCAGTCGCGCAGGTCTGTGCGGGCGACGATCTCGCGCTGGACCAGGCCAGCAAAGCGCTCGCCGGCGGCGGAGTGCCCGTTCACGAGCGCACCGAAGTAGTACGTCGCGACCCCGTGGGGCTGGCGGTCCTCGGACCCGTCCACGTGCAGGGAGATCACCACGTCGGCGTTCGTCGAGTTCGCGAACGCCGCTCGCTCGGTCTCGCTGACCCGGCCACCGTCGACACCGCGGGTGAGGTACACCGTGACGCCGGTCGCCGCGAGCCGGCCCTCGACGCGCGCGGCGAGGTCGCTCACCACGGCCGCCTCGGTGAGGTCGTGCGCCACCTTGCCGGGATCATCTCCGCCGTGCCCGGGATCGATCACGACGATCTTGCCCGGCAGGGTCGGACCAGCGGCGTGGATCTGCTCGGACTCCCGAAGGTCTCGGGCCCGCCCGCCGACGACAGTGCGGGCCAGCCGGTCGAGGGACTTGAACGTGCCCGGCCCGCACGTGCCGTCTGCGCGCAGGCCGACGTTGTGCTGGAAGTCCCGGACGGCGCGGGCGGTGGGCTCGCCGAACACGCCGTCGATCCGACCGGTGTCGAAACCGAGCTCGACCAGTCGGCGCTGAAGGGCTGCCACGTCGTCGCCGACCATCGGATGGGTGGCGCTGTGGCTGAGGATCCGGTCGCCGAGGCGCCAGCGGGCCTCCTCCAGCGCTCCGTAGGTCTCGGGGCCGACCACGCCGTCGACGGTGAGGCCGCGCTGCTGCTGGAACTCGCGGACCGCGCGGTCGCAGGCCTGGTCGAAGTGCGCGTCGAGATCGGGTACGGAGGTCTCGACCTCGCTCTCGAGGAGGTCGAGCCGAGCGAGCTTGCCACGGATCTCGGCTACCGCCGGCCCGGCATCACCGAGGCGGTAGCGCACGGTCGGCTCGGACGTCCGCCCGTCGGCGGGGTCATCGGCGGGCGAGAAGGACATCGCGGCACCTCACGGCGGTGGACGGAGGACGGGGCGTTCAGGTCATCGTAGGAAACCCGTACCCCCCGCAGCGCGCCGGCCGCCCGGTGCTGTGGACGGCGAGCGGCCGATCAGGAGATGTACTCGGCCAGCTCGGACAGCAGCTTGGGCTTCGGCCAGGCACCGACGATCGTCTTCACGACCTGGCCACCCTGGTAGACGTTCATCGTCGGGATCGAGATGACGCGGTAGTCCTGCGCCGTCTTCGGGTTCTCGTCGACGTTGAGCTTCACGACCTGGATCTTGTCGCCGTACTCAGCGGCGATCTCCTCGAGGATCGGGCCGACCTTGCGGCAGGGCCCGCACCACTCCGCCCAGAAGTCCACGAGCACGGGCTTGTCGCTGCCGAGCACGTCCGCGGCGAACGTCGCATCGGTCACGGCCTTGGTGGTGGTCGTCGAAGCCACTTCGATTGCTCCCTCTGGCGCAGGTACGCGATCCGGGCACGTCGCCCGGGCGCTCTCAGGTGAACGCCTACGTACGGCGACCTTATGCCCGCACACCGACAACTCCCGGTCGGCGCGAGGCTCCCACTGACGGCAACGGGCCGCCGGCATCCAGCGGGACGGCGAGCGGCCGGGGTCAGTTGCTGGTCGTGTCCTGCGGTTCGAGACCGGCGATCTGGGCGGTCTCGCCGTGACCTTCCCGGGCGGCGAGATAGCGCTCGGCGTCCAGCGCCGCCGCGCACCCGGTGCCGGCGGCGGTGACAGCCTGGCGGTAGGTGTGGTCGACCACGTCGCCGCAGGCGAACACGCCGGCAACGTTGGTCTGGGTGGTCGGGTGCGCCACGAGGACGTACCCCGCGCCGTCGAGGTCGACCTGCCCCTTCATCAGTTCGCTCCGCGGGTCGTGCCCGATCGCGACGAACAGCCCGGTCACGTCGAGGGTCGAGCGCTCGCCGGTCAACCGGTTGCGCACGACCAGCCCGGACACGCGGTCGTCCCCCAGGATCTCCTCGATCTCGGTGCTCCAGATGAACTCGATCTTGGGGTCGGCGATGGCCCTTTCCTGCATGACCTTGCTCGCCCGGAGCGTGTCGCGGCGGTGGATGACGTACACCTTGCGGGCGAAGCGGGTCAGGAACGTGGCCTCCTCCATCGCCGAGTCGCCGCCGCCGGCCACCACGATGTCCTGGTCGCGGAAGAAGAACCCGTCACAGGTCGCGCACCAGGACACCCCGTGCCCGGAGAGCTCCTTCTCGCGCGGCAGGCCCAGCTCCTTGTACGCCGAGCCGGTCGCCAGGATCACGGTGTCGGCGGTGAACGAACCGGTCGCGGTCCGGACGGCCTTGGGTGTGGCCGCGAGGTCGACGTCGAGGACGTCGTCGGCCACCAGCTCCGCGCCGAACCGGGCCGCCTGGGCCCGGAGGTTCTCCATCAGGTCGGGGCCGAGCACGCCGTCGGGGAACCCGGGGAAGTTCTCGACCTCGGTGGTGTTCATCAGGGCGCCGCCGGAGGTGACCGAACCCTCGAACACCAGCGGGGCAAGCCGGGCGCGCGCTGCGTAGATCGCGGCGGTGTACCCCGCTGGCCCCGACCCGACGATGATCACCTCGCGGTGGGTGCTCGGCGCGCCGGCGCCAGGACTGCCGGCAGCCGGCTCAGCCACAGTCTCGGTCTCGGTCGCGGGCCGGTCTGTGGTCACGCAGGCTCCAGGTCGTCATCGGCCGGGCGTTCCGTGGGCCCACCGAAGGTGATGGACCCGGGCGCTCGACGCGTCAGTGCAAGCGCATCGTAGGCAGCGGGCATTCCGCCCGCACGCCGCCGGTGCCAACCAAGCGAGTCACGGGTCAGGGTCGTACGGACTTGCGGGCGAGCACGTCGAGATCGCCCGCCTGCCGCGCGACCTGACCGGGGTCCGCCTCGAGGCACGTGGCGCCGAGGACCCACACGTCGACCTCGTCGGCCGACCCGGACAGGCCGGTCACCTCGGGCAGCACCACGACCACTGCCGGCACGCCGTCGTAGGTCCCGACGTCGACCGCCAGCGGGTCGGCTGCCGTGTCGGCCCGGCGCTGGGTCGCGGCGACGCAGACCGGCGCCCGGGCGACCATGTCGCTCACCTCGCCGTTCGGACCGAGCACGGTGGCGGGCTTGTCCCCGCCGCCGTCCCCGCTCGATTCCGGCACCGCAAGCAGCTGCGCCACGTCCTCGTCGAGCGTCGCCTCGCCGTACGCGGTGTCGGCCGCGGTCAGCGCTGGTCCCTCGTCAGCACCGCCAGCACCGGTGTCGAGGCTCTCGGCCTCGCTGCCTGAGGTCGCGGCGGTCGGCTCGTCGCTCCCGCTGTCGAGCACGCTCGTGACCACGACGTAGCCGCCGCCGAGCACCGCTGCAGCGCCGAGCAGGCCGGCGCCGAGCCGGGCCCCGAGCCCGCGACGGAAGGCGTTCCAGGCCGGACGTGACCGGGCGGCGGCCGTGGAGCGAGCGTCGTCAGCCGCACCGGCCCGCGCGATCTGCTCGCGCTCGATCGCCGCGACGACCCGCGCGGTGACCTCGGCTGGCATGGGGGGTGCGGGGCTGCCGGCCAGGAGCTCGGGCAGCCCGACCAGGACGTCGTACGTCGCGCGGCAGGTCGTGCAGGTCGGCAGGTGCGCCCGGGCAGCAGTCGCGTCGGCCGGTTCCAGCAGGTCGGCGGCGAGGTCGGCGAGCCGATCGGTCGACGGGTGCACGTCGTCGATGCTCATGGCCGCCCACCTCCTTCGGCTGCGTGGGACCGTCCTTCGGGCCCGGGAGGGCTCCCTGGTGCGACGTCAGCTGCGCCGCCCGGGTTCCGTACGTCGGCGACGGGTTCGGTGCCAGAACGCGCCCCGGGCCGCGAGACGACGCGCGGAGCCGGTCCGACGCTCACGTCCTCGCCGCGCAGGTGCGCGACGAGCGGTAGCAACCTGGCCCGACCACGGGCGCAGCGGCTCTTGATCGTGCCGGGCGCGACGCCCAGCATGGCTGCGGTCTCGTCGACGGTGTAGCCCTCCATGTCGACGAGCACGAGCGATGCGCGCTGCTCGTACGGGAGCGTGGCCAGGGCCGCGGTGACGTCGAGCGCCCGTTGGTGCAGCGCGATGTCGTCCCGCTGCGCGCCCAGGCGGTCGGAGTGGTCGCCCTCGGGCAGCGGGTCGGCCGCGCGGATCGCCTCGCGCCGGACCCGGTCGAGGCACGCGTTCACCACCACGCGGTGCAGCCAGGTCGTGACCGCCGCCTCGCCCCGGTAGCTCGCTGCGCGTCGGAACGCCGACACCATCGCGTCCTGCAGGGCGTCCGCGGCGTCGTCGGGGTTGCCCAGCGTGCGGAGTGCGACCGCCCACAGCCGGTCACGGTGCCGACGGAACAGCTCGCCGAAGGCATCCGCGTCACCCTCGACGTGCCGGGCCATCAGCTCACGATCGGTGAGCACGGCGTGCGAACGACGATCCGGGGCGCCGGCGATGTCCGCTCCGCCGGCGGCCTCGCTCGACGTGCTGCCGATGGTCATGTGCCGGTCGTCATGGGCCGCTGAGGACAGCCTCGGCGATACCGGCCTTGAGCGCGTCCTCGAACGGCGGCAGCTCGGTGAACCACACGAGCACGTACCGCGTCGTGACCGGGGCGTCGAACGTCTCGGTGAGCTCCTGGTCCGGCGCGTCCAACGTGCTCACGACCGTCCAGTCGTCGATCGACCCCGGGACCTCGGCCGCGCCCGGCGCCGCGCGGAGCTCGAGCACGCCCCCGGAGCTCAGCAGCGAGAGCTCCACCTCGCTGACCACCGTCTCCGTGCCGAGGTCGAGGACCAGCCCGACGCCCTGCTTGCCCTGGTCGGCCATCGGGTCGAGGTAGTTCACCGTCGTCCAGGCGGTCCCGCGGTCGCCGTCGATGGCGTTGCCGGCAAGCTCCTCGTTCTCCTCGCCGTTACCTCCGGTGGACTCGAGGTCGTACGAGGTGGCCCCGGTGATCTCCAGCGCAACGCCGGCGGATGTCGACGGCGACGCCGAGCCGGTCGTCGACGGCGTGGTCGCACCGCCGTTCCCATCGCCGTCCCCCTCGTCCCCGCCGCCGAACGCCTGGGTGGCGAGCTGGTAGCCGAGCAGGAGCGCACCGGCGAGCAGCACGACCGCAACCAGCCCGCCGAGCCAGGTGCGCCCGCTCCGTCGCTCCTCCGGCGTGGCGACCGGAGCTGGCGGGGTGTCCGGACGTCGCCAGGTCGCGGTGGACTCGACCGACGCGGTCGTGGAGGGCGCGGGCGGTGCCGCAGCCGGAACCGCCAGCGAGCGGCGGCGGGTGGGCCGGCCCGCGACGTAGTCCAGCGCCTCCTCGATCTCAGCCGGTGTGTGCAGCGGGGGCCGACCGGCGCGTGGCGGGTCACCGAGGATGCGGTCGCAGATCTCGTCCAGGGGTCCGGGCACGCCGGCGAGCACCTGCCGCGGCGAGCACAGCCGGCCGTCCTGGGTGGGTGCGGCGGACAGGCCGTGGTGCGGGCCGTCGGGCCAGCGCGCGGTGAGGCAGGCGTAGAGCACCCGGCCGATGCCTTCGGCATCCGCCCGGGCGACGTCGTCAGCACTCGTGCTCCGCAGCACCCGGTCGACGGCGAGGTCAACGACCTTCACCTGGCCGTTGTCGGCGAGCACGACCGTGTCGGGCTCGAGCCGCAGGTGCGCGAGGCCGGCGCGGTGCGCGCTCGCCATCGCGGTGGCGAGCTCACGAGCGACGTACACGGCGTCGTCGGTGTCGAACGGACCGTCGCCGAGGGCGGCGGTGAGGTTGCGGCCGGACACCCACTCGCGGACCACGTACGCATACGCCCCGGTCTCGCCCGGCTCGGTGGTGACGTCGAGCATCCGGAGGAAGTGCGGGTCGGTGAGCCCGGCCGCGGCCCGGGCCGCGTGGGCCAGGTCGTCCACCCGAGCGTCGTCCACCGGCAGGAGGTGTAGGGCGACCGGGCGGCTGAGGACCTCGTCGACCCCGCGCCATGTCGTCGCGCCGCTGGACCGCGCCAGGAGCTCCTCGAGCCGATAGCGCCCGGCCAGCAGCGTGCCGGGTTCAGCGGCTTGGCTGCGCCCCTGTTCCCTGGGGCCACTCTCGGGCACGATCCCCCTCGCTGGTTCCGCGCTCCGGTCCGCCGGGTCGGCGAACGGTCCGACCGCGAGGTGCCCGCGGGCGTCGGTGAACACCGGGATCACGCCGGTCCCGAAGTCGGCCGCGGTGTGCTCCGCCGTGCTGTCCGTGTACGACGACGAGTGCGCGTCCTCCGCCGGACCTTCCGTACCGGCTGGCTCCGGGTCGGCGTCCGTGGACGATCGCGTGCTGGTCGGGTCGACGGTGGCGGTCCCCACGGTCGGGGCGCTCGGTCCGGCGGTGCCCCCGGTGGGCTCCGTGTGGTTCATCGTAGGAGGTATGGGTTCGCTCGCGCTCCGGTGGCCGACGACCGTGGTGGTCGCCCGGCGGCGACGCACCCGGCGCATGACGAGGTCGATCACCTGGGCGATCTCGTGCAACCGGAACAGCCGGGCGGTCGCGAGATAGGTCACCAGCGCGAGGCCTCCGCCGAGCCCGACCGCGGCGACCGCCTGCAGCCGGCTGCCGGGAGCGCCGATGAACGCGTTGGCCAGACCCAGGCCGATCAGCGCGGCGAGCGCCGCCGGCGCGGTGGCGACGGCGGCCCGGAGGAGGAACCAGGCGAGCTCGATGCGGTGCAACCCACCGAGGCGTCGGGCCAGCGCGGCTGTCGAGACGAGTGCCCCGACCCCGTACGCGATGCTGAACGACGCGGCCAGGCCGGCCGAGCCGACGACCGGCAGGACGAGCGTGAGCCCGAGCGCGATGCCGATGTTCGTCCCGGCCACCGCGCACTGGACGAGGAACGGCGTCTTGGTGTCCTCGAGCGCGTAGAAGCCGCGCAGCGTGAGGAAGTGGACGGTGAACGCGATCAGCCCCGGGACGAAGAGCATGAGGGTGTAGCCGAGCACATCGGTGTCACCGGCGCCGGCTCCCCAGCCGAACAGCACCCGGGCCAGCGGCAGGGCGAGCACCAGGAGGACGACGCCGGCGAGCACCACGCCGGCCATCGCGAGGCGCATCGTCGACACCAGGTCTCGTCTCAGCGCAACCAGCTGCCGGTCGGCGGCCAACCTGGACAGGCGGGGCAGCGCGGCCGTGGCCAGGGACACCGTGAGCAGGGCGTGCGGGACCATGATCACGAGGAAGGCGCTCTGGTAGACCGTCGCGCCGAGCCCGACCTGGTCGCCGTCGACAGCGACCTCCGCCGAGCCGGCGACCGCGATCCGGGTGACGACGAGGTACGCGAGCTGGTTCACCACGACGAACAGCACGGTCCAGATCGCGAGCCGCCCGGTGTGGCCGAGTCCGGTGCCCTTGAAGTCGAATCGCGGCGCGAAGCGGAACCCAGCCCGTCGCAACGTCGGCACGAGGACGGCGGCCTGCACCGCGACGCCGAGCGTTGACCCCAGCCCGAGCAGCAGCTCCTCGCCGTTGCTGTAGCCGCCGCCGCCGGTGGCCGGGCCGAACACGACCAGGTAGATCGCGAGCGTCGCGCAGGCGATGACGTTGTTCGCGATCGGGGCGAACATCATCGGCCCGAACTTGCCCCGGGCGTTGAGCACCTGACCGGCCAGGACGTACAGGCCGTAGAACGCCACCTGGGGCAGGCACAGCCGGGCGAACGCCTCGAGCGACTGCCGCTGCTCGACGAGCGCCGGGGTGTAGATCTCGCCGGGTGCGTACAGGTGGATCAGCCAGGGTGCGGCCAGCACCAGTGCGACGCTGACGACGATCAAGCCGCCGCCGACCAGGGTGAAGACGCGGTTGGCGTACGCCTGCCCGCCATCGGCGTCGTCGCGCATGGTCCGGACGAGCTGCGGGACGAGGACGGCGTTGAGGACTCCGCCGGCGACCAGGATGTAGATCGCGTTCGGGATCGTGTTCGCGACCGTGAAGAGGTCGGCGTGCAGCTGGAGGCCGATCGCGGAGACGAGCAGGATCGACCGGAGGTAGCCGGTCGCGCGGGACAGCAGCGTGCCGAGCGACATCACCGCGCTGGACCGGACCATCGACGGGTCGGCCGCGCCCGGGTCGGGCTCAGCGGAGGGCAGAGGTGCTGGCGCCGCTGGCGCGGGTCCGCGGTCGCCGTGGGAGACGTCGGCAACCGGCGCCGCCCGGTCCCACTGGTGCCGCCAGTCGGTCACGGCTCCACCGCCTGGGCTGCGGCCGGGACGTCGGCTGGGCGCCGGGCCGCGCGGACCCGGCCGGTGAGGCGCCGTGCCGACCCGATCACGAGCAGCCCGCCGGCGACCCCCATCACGATCCAGGCGACGGTGTCGTAGTCGGTCGCCCGGATCGTGAGCGTGGACGCCGGTCCGAACCGCGCGCCGGTCGCCGTGGCGAGCTGGGCGTCGACGACGTACTGGCCGTTCGCGTTCGCCTCGGCCGGGACGTCGACAGTCGTCCGTGCGCCCGCGGGCACCTCGATCGCGGTCGTCGGCGGGACGCGGAGCCGGGCCGGCGTCCGGGAGGAAAGGGCGAGCTGCACGGTGACGGGTTCGGCGAGGTCGTTCACCACCGTGATCGGGAACCGCCCGGTCTGGCTCGAGAGCGTGATGCCACCACCGTCGATGATCTGGATCCGGCCGAGCTCAGCGTCGATCGTCGCGGCTGCCTCGGCCACCATGGCCGCGGCCCGCGCTGGCTCGGCACGCCAGGCCGCGGATGCCGATCGCAGGCGGGCGGCGGTCGTCGGCTCGAGGCCGGCCGGGTCGAGGTCCGCCGGTTCGCCCGCGCCGGACGCCGCAGCCGGCGAGCGCAGGGCGGCTCGCAGCCCCACCTTCTGCTGCAGGCTGATCACCTGGGTCAGGTACGCCGCCGGCAGCTCGCCGGCCACCGCGGCGTCGGGGTAGACCAGCTCGCCGTCGACCATCGGGCTGGCGATCGCGGCGTCCAGCGGGACCGGCTGCATCCACGGCACGTCCTGGTCGAGCGCGGCCAGCACGGCGGCCGGCGAGATCGTCGAGGTCTCGTCGCCGGAAACCACCAGCACCGTCTGCCCGCCCGGACCGGGTTCCGTCGGCGCAAACATGGCGGCGAGCAGCGTGTGCGAGAGCAGCAGCTGCCGGGCGCCGAGCTCGGCCTCGACTCGAGACGCGGTCGGGGGCTCGAGGCCGCTGCTGGTTCCTGCCGCCGCCGGCGTCGACGCGAACACGCCCCGGAGGAGGTCGTCGGCGAGGACCGCGGTGAGCGGGGCGCTCCCGACGTCGAGGCGCGCCGCCGCCGCCGCTGCCCCGATGCGCACCCCGACCGCGTCCAGCAGCAGCGTGGTCACCCCCGCCGCGGACAGCCGCTCCGCGGTCGGGAGGTCGACCAGACCACCGGGGGGCCGGAGCAGGTCACGCGGATCGCCGGCACCGTCGAGCCCGAGCGTCTCCGCGGCCTCCGTCGCGGCATCGAGCGCGGTGACCGCGTCTGCACCGAGGCGGGCTCGGCCGAGCGCGACCGCGTCGACATCGGCGTACGGCGCCAGTGTCACGTGGCCCGTGCCGGCCAGCCGGCGGACCTCCTCGAGCCACGCCTCCGCTGCCTCGTCACGGGTGCCCGGGCGCGCCGACGCGGGGTCGGCGAGGTCCCGCCGTACGTCGTAGCCGCCGGCGAGGTCGGCGGCGGCCTCGACCACCGCCGGGTCGACGAGCCAAGTGATCGGCGCATCAGGGGCGGTGCCCAGCAGCGCGGCGAGCCGCCCGCCCGGTGCCATGGCCGTCCCGAGGTCGTCGGTGAGGTACGTGCCGTCGGCCGCCCGGTCGACCGGCGCGGTCACCGGCCAGGCCACCGCCACCCCGACTGCCGGTGTGCTGGTGCCGCTCGGCAGCCACGGCAGCGCTGTCATCGCACGGCCCACGACGCCGCGACTGCCGTCCGCGTCGGTGGCGAGCACCTCGACCCCGGCCGCGTAGACGCCGGGCTCGGACAGCCCCAGGTCCCCCGCCGCGACGTCGAGGCGGAACGGCACGCTCGCGCCGGGTGCCAGCGCATCGGCGGCAAGGACGAACACCCCTTGGCGGGCTCCGGGGCGGAAACCCGGGTCGGCGATGCGAGCCAAGTCGGCGCGGTCGAGGACCGGCACGCGGGACAGCCGCAGGTAGGCGTTGAGCACCGTGAGCGGCCGGTCCGAACGATTCGTGAGCATGCCCTCGAACGTGACGATCCGCGCCGCAGCGGCATCGATCGGCCCGAGGGCGGTGAGCTCCAGCAGCACCGGCTCGGCCTCGACCTCGGCGTCGCTCGGCGTGGTCGGCACGGGGGTCGCGGCGACCGGAACGGTCGGGACCGAGTTCGCCGGACCCGACGGCGCGGCCACCGCGGGCACGCCGAGAGAGAGCGCGAGCGCCGCCAGCGCGGAGGTGCCCGACCAGACCGCCCGACGCCGGGCCGGGCTGACCGGTCGCGGGCGCAAGGCCGACCGGCACCCCCCGGTCGACCGGTTCACTCGCGCCCGTCGAGCAGGCCCGGCACCTGCTCGACCAGACGCCGCTCGTCGTCGTACGAGAGCCGCGACGCCACCTCGTCGAGCGGCACCCAGGCCACCTCGTCCACCTCGATGTCGTCGGCAGAGAGCTCGCCGCCGACGGCAGACATCAGGTAGTGGTGCACGGTCTTGTGCACCCGGCGATCTGGCGCGGTGAACCAGTAGTCGACGGTGCCGAGCTCGGCGACGATGCGGCCGCTGATCCCGGTCTCCTCGGCGACTTCCCGGACCGCGGTGTCCGCGACGGTCTCCCCGTCCTCGATATGGCCCTTGGGGAGCAGCCAACGCAGGATGCCGCGCCGGTCACGGCGACCGATCAGTACGCCCTGTACGACGCCGCCGCGTGTGGTGTAGACCAGCCCGCCGGCGGAGGTCTCGTTCACCAGCGGGCGGGCGGCCCGTCGACCGGAGGACGAGGCGCCACCTCCCGCCGGTTCCCGTCGAGCCATTCGCCGATGGTAACCGTGGTGACCCGGCCGCGACCGGGCGACGACGCGGGCGCTGGACAGCGAAACGATGGGCAGGCGATGGTCGGCGCGGGATCTCAGGTCGGCGTCAGGTCGTAGCCTTGCCGGTCGTGCCGACTCCTCCCGCTGATGCGTTCGACCCTCGACGGCGCGCGGTCGCGAGGGTGCGCTCGACGCTGTCCGCGGCCCAGCGGCGGGACCTCACGACCCTGGTCGCCGCTCACCCGGTCCTGGCCGACGTGGGCCGGCGGTTCGCCGAGGCCGGCGAGGAGCTCGCCCTGGTCGGTGGCCCGGTCCGCGACGCCCTGCTCGGACGCGCACGCCCCAACGACCTCGACCTCACCACGAGCGCGCGGCCGGAACGCACGCTCGAGATCGTCAGCGGCTGGGCAGACGCCACCTGGGAGATCGGAATCGCGTACGGCACGATCGGGCTGCGCAAGGGCGACGACCACCTCGAGATCACGACGTACCGGTCAGACGTGTACGCCGCGAGCTCGCGCAAGCCCGCCGTCGCGTTCGGCGACTCGCTCGTCGGGGACCTGCGCCGGCGTGACTTCACCGTCAACGCGATGGCGGTCCAGCTCCCGGGCCTCGACTTCGTCGACCCCACCGAGGGGCTCGACGACCTCGCCGACCAGGTGATCACCACACATGGCGCGCCCGAGGACTCGTTCAGCGACGACCCGCTGCGGATGCTGCGCGCCGCTCGGTTCGCCGCACAGCTCGGGTTCGAGGTCGATCCGGCGACGATCTCCGCGATCCGGTCGATGACCGGTCGTCTCGCGATCATCTCGGTAGAACGCGTCCGGGACGAGATGATCAAGCTCTTGGTCGTGCCTGAGCCTCGACGCGGTCTCTCGCTGCTGGTCGACACCGGCCTGGCCGAGCTCGTCCTCCCGGAGCTGCCTCGGCTGCAGCTCGAGATCGACGAGCACCACCATCACAAGGACGTGTACGAGCACACGCTCACGGTCCTCGAGCAGGTCATCGCGCTCGAGCAGGCGGACCGATCGGAGTCCCAGGCCGAACCCGAGCCCGACTTCGTGCTGAGGTTCGCCGCCCTCATGCATGACGTGGGGAAGCCGAAGACCCGTCGCCACGAGCCCGACGGCGGGGTCTCCTTCCACCACCACGAGGTCATCGGGGCAAAGCTCACCAGGGCTCGGATGAAGACCCTGCGGTTCCCCAAGGACGTCACTGACGCCGTGTGCCTGCTCGTGGAGCTGCACCTCCGCTTCCACGGGTACGCCGACGCCGAGTGGAGCGACGCCGCAGTGCGACGCTACGTCCGCGACGCCGGGGACCAGCTCGATCGTCTGCACAAGCTGACCCGAGCCGACTGCACGACCCGGAACACCCGCAAGGCCGACCGGCTCCGGCGGGCCTACGACGACCTCGAGCTCCGGATCGCGGCGCTGCGCGAGCAGGAGGAGCTCGGCGCCATGCGACCAGACCTCGACGGCAACGCGATCATCGAGCTGCTCGGCGTAGGCCCCGGCCCGGTCGTTGGGCAGGCGTACCGGTATCTCCTCGAGCTGCGCGTCGAGCACGGACCGCTCGGCCCGGAGCGAGCCCGCGAGGCGCTCCTCGCCTGGTGGTCCGAGCAGCCCGGACCAGGCCCGCGAGCGGCTGGATCAGGGCGGCGCTGAGGCCATCCGAGAAGCTCGTGGGCAGGCGCTACGTCCAGGCCGGGTGCATAGAGGTCGACGCACGGGCCGTGGTTGGAGAACTACGCCGCCTTGACGCGCACGGAACCATCGGAGGAGCAGCCACGAGACGATGAGAACCGGCTCCGGCTTTTCGCGACCGCGCCGAGGCGCGAGGCCCGAGGGCGCGTCTCGGGTCACGGGTCACGGGTCACGGGTCTTGGGGTGATCTCGCGGACACCCGGTGGTAGGCGACGGCGACTGCCGCGTACGACGCCGCGACCGCGCCGAGCAGCGCGTACGACCTCCCGTCCGGTGGCAGTGCCAGCGCCGCGATCGCTGCGGCCGCCACGAACGCGGCGTTGAAGATGACGTCGTAGATCGAGAAGATCCGCCCGCGGTATGCGTCGGCGACCTCCTCCTGCACGATCGTGTCGACGCAGATCTTGATGCCCTGCGACGCGATCCCGAGCAGGAACGCCGCGATCAGGAGAGCTCCCTCGGAGTACAGCGAGCCCAGTCCGAGCTGCACCGCACCAGCCGAGGCGACCAGGATGACCATCCAGCGTTGCTTGCCGATCCGTGGCGCCACCACCGGCGTGATCAGTGCGGCCAGGAAGAAGCCGAGACCGGAGACCCCGAACGCGGTGGCCAGCCCGGTGAGCCCCGCATCGGTGTCGGCCGGGTCGTTGAACCAGTTCCGGTACAGCAGGATCGTCGAGATCGTGGCCATGGCGTACCCCATGCGGTGCACGGTGATGACGGCCAGCGCGGCGGTCGCTCTCGGCCGGCTCTGCAGGTGGCGCCCCCCGTCCACGAAACCGCGTACGACGTCGCGCACCGCCTCCCGGGCCGCGCCCTGGTCCGGGTCGAAGTCCGGGCCCAGGGCCGCCCGGCCCATCCGCAGCGCGAGCAGGGCCGCCAGGCCGTAGAGCACGGCGCCGACCAGCACGACGCCGACGTCGTCCGGCACGGGCGCCGGCACCAGGTCGCGCAGAGCGAGCCCGGCCGCGCCGCCGGCGAGGAACGCGAGTGTCCCGCTGGTGGGCGATACCGCGTTCGCCATCACCAGCTCGTGCCGCGGCACGGTGTGCGGCAACCCCGCCGCCAGCCCGGCAAGCAGGAAGCGGTTGATCGAGAAGCAGGCCAGCACGCTCACGAAGAACGTCGGACCCACGATGTCGGTGGCGACCAGGAGCGCGACCCAGGTGACGAGCCCGACCCGCAGGGCGTTCGCCCAGAAGAGCACCTGCCGGCGCGACCACCGGTCGAGCAGGACACCGGCGAACGGACCGACGACGGAGTACGGAAGGAGCAGCGTGGCGAACGCCGCCGCCGCCGCCGGCGCGCTGGTCTGTCGTTCCGGCGCGAAGAAGACGTACGACGCAAGCGCGACCTGAAACACCCCGTCGGCGAGCTGTGAGCAGAGCCGGACGGCATAGAGCTTGCGGAAGTCCGCCCCGCGCAGCACCGTACGCAGGTCGCCGACAAAGGACACCGCGCCAGGCTACGGAGCGGTAGCCAGGTGGCATCGCGCTGGCCCCGGCGTGTGGCGGCCGCCGGGTGTGCGGTCCGCCGCGTTGGGGAAGAGCGGCCAGCGACAGGGAGGGCGGCGCCGGCCGGCCCGTTGTCGGGTGCGTCCGCGCCCGGCTCGGATCCGGCTCGGGTCCCCAGAAACTCGAGCTGACGGCGTCGCCTCGGTCGTCAAGTGGCAGAAGTTGTCGACGATCGGGCCGAACGGTCGGCAGGTGGTGCCACTTGATCACGAAGTCGCGGCCGAGTTCGTGGCCGTGTACGGGCTCGCGCTCAGCGCTCGATGGTGCCGGCGATGAACGCCTCGACCGCGTCGTACGCCTCGTCGTCGGAGTACTGGACCGGTGGGGACTTCATGAAGTACGAGGACGCGGACAGGAGCGGGCCGGCGATGCCGCGGTCCATGGCGATCTTCGCTGCCCGTACGGCGTCGATGATCACGCCGGCGGAGTTGGGCGAGTCCCAGACCTCGAGCTTGTACTCCAGGTTGAGCGGCGTGTCACCGAACGCCTTGCCCTCGAGCCGGACGTAGGCCCACTTGCGGTCGTCGAGCCACGGGACGTAGTCACTCGGGCCGATGTGCACGTCGGCCTTCGCCATCTCGTGCGGGATCTGCGACGTGACCGACTGGGTCTTGGAGATCTTCTTCGACTGCAGGCGCTTGCGCTCGAGCATGTTCATGAAGTCCATGTTTCCGCCGAAGTTGAGCTGGTACGTGCGGAGCAGCTCGACGCCGCGGTCCTCGAACAGCTTGGCCATGACGCGGTGGGTGATCGTGGCGCCGACCTGGGACTTGATGTCGTCGCCGACGATGGGCAGCCCGGCATCGGTGAACTTCTGCGCCCACTCCGGGGTGCTCGCGATGAAGACCGGCAGTGCGTTGACAAAGCCGACCCCAGCGTCGATTGCACACTGCGCGTAGAAGCGAGCGGCGTCCTCCGACCCGACCGGCAGGTAGCAGACGAGCACCTCCGCGCGAGCCGCGCGCAGCGTCGCCACGACGTCGACCGGCTCGTCGTCGGACTCGGTGATGATCTCGCGGTAGTAGTCGCCGAGACCGTCGTACGTGTGGCCGCGCTGGACGGTCACGTCGAGCGGCGGGACGTCGCAGATCTTGATCGTGTTGTTCTCGCTGGCGACGATGGCCTCGGACAGGTCGCGCCCGACCTTCTTCGCGTCGACGTCGAACGCGGCGACGAACTCGATGTCCCGGACGTGGTACGGCCCGAACTGGACGTGCATGAGGCCAGGCACGCGGGCATCCGGATCTGCGTCCGCGTAGTAGTGCACGCCTTGCACGAGCGAGGCGGCGCAGTTGCCGACGCCGACGATGGCAACCCTTACGGAACCCATGTGGTGATCACTTTCTCAAGATGTTGGATGTGGGACCTCACGTGTATCGGTGGTGGACATCGGCGCTGGTTGCAGCGGTCCGTGATCATGGAGGTGGCCTCCGACGCGGGAATTCCGTCCGCTTGGTCGGCGCCGGATCGACGACGACCGCCGGCCGGCTGTGCTCGGTGTCGATCAGCTCGGTGAGCCAGCGGACCTCACGCTCGACGGACTCGAGGCCGTGCCGGTGCAGCTCGAGGGTGTACTCGTCGAGCCGTTCGCGGGCCCGCTGGATCGCGGTCTTCGCGCCGTCGCGGCGCTCCTCGAGCCGGGAGCGGCGGCCCTCGAGGATGCGCATCCGCACCGCGCGGTCGGTCTGGCCGAAGAAGGCGAGGTGGACCCCGAACGTCTCGTCCTCCCACGACGACGGGCCGGCATCGTCGAGCAGCTCCTGGAAGTGCTCCTTGCCCTCCGGCGTGAGCTTGTAGACGATCTTGCCCCGCCGGCTGGCCCGGGACACCGTCGGGCGGTCGCCGGCGACAACGGCACCGGCCGGACCGCCCACCAAGAGGTCCTCGACGATGAGGCCGGCGCCCAGCATCTGCTTGAGGCACGGGTAGAGCGAGCCGTACGAGAGGGCTCGGCCCCAGCCGAGGATGGCGGTGAGCCGCTTGCGCAGCTCGTAGCCGTGCAGCGGGGTGTCGCGCAGGAGGCCGAGCACGGCGAGCTCGAGCACGCGGGTCCGGGGTGCCATGCTCACCGCCTCCGCTCTGCCTGTGCGCCGCTGCCGGCGAGCGGCTGGGCGCAGATCGATGTATCGATGCGATACATCAGTTCAGACCATAATCTGCCGGCGACGCAGGCGCAAACCCAGCCGTCAGCCGTACGCTCGGAGCGTGTCTTCACGGCGATCGGTCATCGACTACGCGCTCGCGCGCCGCGCGACGCTCGAGTCGCTGCTCGCCGGTGGGGCCTACGCGTCAGACGTCTGCGACGCAGATCCCTACCTGCTCCGGGCGGCGAGGTACCACGGTGTGCCGTCCGGGCGGGAATGCCCGGTCTGCCGGCGCACCGAGCTGCGCGACGTCGCGTACGCGTTCGGCGACGAGCTCGGGCAGTACTCCGGGCGGATCAGGTCAGAGCCCGAGCTCGCCGAGATGGCCGGCGAGCACGGCGAGTTCAGGGTGTACGTCGTCGAGGTGTGCCTGGACTGCTCCTGGAACCACTTGACGACCTCGTACGTCCTGGGTGACGGGGTGCCTCGGCGGGCCCCGCGCCGTCAGCGCACGGTCGAGGACATCTACGGGCGCTGACCCGCCAGGTACCGTTCAATGCTCGCGGCGTCGGAGCCGCACCTTCCGCCATGTCTGGACTCGCGACTTGACCAGCACTCCTACGACCGGCCCGGTGAAGCCGAAGCGGCGCTTCATCGACTTTCCCAGGCGCGGCAAGACCGGGATCCGCCGGTTCGTGCCGTCCTGGCGGCAGGTGGTGGTCACCTGCCTGCTCGGCCTGATCGCGGTGGCGGGTGCATTCATCGCGGCGTACTACCTGATCAGCATCCCGAGCCCGAACGAGCTCCTGCGGGCGCAGACCACGGTGATCTCCTACGCCGACGGCACGCCGATCGCGAAGTTGTTCGAGCAGAATCGCACCAACGTCGAACTCGACCTCGTACCGGTCCACACCCAGCGCGCCGCGCTCGCGGCCGAGAACCGCGACTTCTACAGCGATCCTGGGATCTCGGTCACCGGCGCTGCCCGTGCGCTGTGGGTGACGCTCACCAGCGACCGCGTTCAGGGCGGGTCCACGATCACCCAGCAGTACGTGAAGAACATGTACCTCACCCAGGAACGCTCGTACGAGCGCAAGATCAAGGAAGTCTTCATCTCGCTGAAGATCGACCGCGAGCTCACCAAGGACGCGCTGCTCGGGGACTACCTGAACACGATCTACTTCGGCCGAGGGGCCTACGGGATCCAGGCGGCGTCCGAGGCGTACTACGGGAAGAACGTCACCGACCTCACCGTCGCCGAGAGCGCGCTGCTGGCAGCGCGGATCCAGAGCCCGGTCGGGTTCGACGACCCGGACAACGCCGCCGCGCTGCAGGCCCGCTACGACTACGTGCTCACCGGGATGGTCGCCGAGGGCTGGCTCACCGAGGCTGACCGCGCCGCGCAGGCGGTCCCGGTCGTCCGGGACAACTCCGGTGACGTCCGGTTCGCCGGCCAGGCCGGCTACCTCGTCGCCGCGACCAAGACCGAGCTTGCTCGGCTCGGGTTCACCGAGGACGAGATCGAGCGCGGCGGCCTCCGGGTCCGTACGACGTTCGAGCCCAAGGCGCAGGCCGCCGCCGAGGCGGCCGTCACGGCGGCCCTTCCACCGGTGGGGGAGTGGCCGGAGAACTTCCACGCCGCGGTCGCAGCCGTCCGCCCGGGAACCGGCGAGGTGGTCGCGATCTACGGGGGCCGCGGGTACCAGGCCGGCGCGTTCTTCAACGATGCGATCCAGGGCGCCGCGCAGCCGGGCTCGACGTTTAAGCCCTTCGCGCTGGTCGCCGGGCTGCAGAACGGCATCAGCCTCCGCGACCGCTTCCTCGGCACGAACAACCGGGAGTTCCCGGAGTACGACGGTGGCCGGCCGGTGCCGAACTTCGGCGGCGAGAGCTTCGGCAACATCGATCTGGTGACCGCGACGGAGAACTCGGTGAACACCGCGTTCGTCGACCTCACGATCGGCGTCGGGTCGGACAAGGTGGTCCAGTCCGCCGTGGCCGCGGGGATCCCGGAGGACACGCAGGACCTCATCGCCCAGCCCTCGGTCGTGCTCGGCGTCGCGAACGTACGCCCGGTGGACCTGGCGAACGCGTACGCGACGCTCGCCGCAGGCGGTCAGCGCACCGACTGGCACGTCGTCGTCGAGGTGATCGGCGCCGACGGCGAGGTTCGGCACGCGGCCGCACCCGCGCCGGAGCAGGTGATTCCTCCCGAGGTGGTGAGCGACGTCTCGTTCGCCCTCCAGGCCGTCGTCGAGGACGGCTCCGGCTTCGCCGCCCAGGAGCTCGGTCGCTCGTCCGCCGGCAAGACCGGCACGACGAACGACAACAAGTCGTCCTGGTACGCGGGGTACGTGCCGCAGCTGGCCGCATCCGTCGCCCTCTGGGAGGAGGGTGCCGACGCGAGCCTCGCAGGTTTCGGTGGACGGGAGACCGTCACCGGCGGTTCGTTCCCGGCGAGCGTGTGGACGGCCTTCATGCAGGGTGCGCTCGACGGGATCGAGGTCGCGGAGTTCCCGGAACCGGCGTACGTGAACGACGGGGAGGACGTCAGCGACGGCGGGTCGGCCCCGCCGCCACCGGCCACGACGTCGTCGACGCCGTCACCGTCGCAGACCACCGCAGCACCGCCACCCACCGAGACCACCGAACCGCCACCGACCGAGACCACCGAGCCGCCGCCCACCGAGACCACCGAACCGCTGACGGAGAGTCCGCCACCAACCACGAACCCAGCGTTCACGACCCCGCCGAAGCCCGCCCCGGATGACGTCGGTCCGGATGAGGTCGGGCGGGCTGGCGCCGCCGCCTCGAGATCGCTGCTCGCCGACGTCGGTGGATCGGTCGTGCTGGGCGCGCTGGGACTCTTCGGTGCAGCGGGTGCCACGGGCGGACTCGTGCGCCTGCATCACCGCGATGGGTGGCGTGCACGCCGCGCAGCCGGCCGGACCCGGCGCGCTCGACACCGTCACCCCAGCGGCTGAGCTCGGCCGGCCCGCAACCGTGCCAGAGCACTCGACCCTGACCGACGCGGCGTCGGCGGTTGCCCCGACCCGGGACGACCCTTTCCTGCAGGCGCTGTCCCGAGGCGTCGGTGGCGTCGCGGGGCGACGGGTCCGGGCCGGCAGCGGCTTCTGGACCGTCCAGCGGGTGCTGCTCGCGTTCCTCTGCGGGGCGTTCGTGCTGGCCCTCCTGCAAAAGGCACCCTGCCATGCATCGGCGTGGCCGCGCGGGGACGTCGCGGGCTGGTTCTGCTACAGCGACGTCGCGCACCTCTACCGCGAGCGGGGGCTCGCCGACGGAAACATCCCGTACTTCGACACCGGGGCGTACCCGGTCCTCGAGTACCCGGTGCTGATCGGCTTCGTCATGTGGATCACCGCCGCGGTCGCCCGGACCGCCGGATCGATCGACGGCGGCGCCGTCCGGTTCTTCGACCTCACCGCGCTCCTCATGATCACCTCGGCCGTCGTCACGGTGATCGTCCTGGTCCGCCTGCTCGGTCGGCGGCCCTGGGACGCGGCCATGTTCGCGCTCGCGCCCGTCCTCGTGCTGTCCGGCCTGATCAACTGGGACCTGCTCGCCGTCGCCCTGACGACCGGCGCGCTCCTGGCCTGGTCACGCCGGCGACCGGTCCTGGCGGGTGCCCTCATCGGGCTCGGGATGGCCACGAAGCTCTATCCGCTGTTCCTGCTCGGGCCGCTCTTCGTGCTGTGCCTGCGCACCGGTCGCACCAGGGAGCTGGCTCGGGTCGTCGGTGCAACGGTCGTCTCCTGGGCGCTGGTGAACGCGCCGGTCTTCCTCGGTGCGCGCGACGGCTGGACGGAGTTCTGGCGGTTCAACGACCAGCGTGGCGGCGAGCTCGGCTCGGTGTTCTACCTCCTCCAGCTCGCCGGCTACCCGTTCCCGAGCAGTCTGCTGGACGCGACGATCTTCGGCCTGTTCGCGGCGGCCTGCGTCGGCGTCGCCTGGCTCGGGCTCACCGCGCCGCGCCGGCCGCGGGTGGCCCAGCTCGCGTTCCTCGTCGTCGCGGCGTTCCTGCTCGTCAACAAGGTCTACTCACCCCAGTACGCGTTGTGGCTCCTGCCGCTGGCCGTCCTGGCTCGACCGAGGTGGCGCGACTTCTTGATCTGGCAGGCGACCGAGGTCATCTACTGGCTGGCCATCTGGCTGCACCTGTCCGGGTTCCTCGCCGACGGCACGGCGGTGCGGTTCTACTACGCCGCAATCGTGGGGCACGTCGCCGGGATCCTCTGGGTCGCGCTCATGATCGTCCGGGACGTGCTCCAGCCCGAGCACGACCCCGTCCGCCAGACCGGCGACGACGACCCGGTCTTCCCGTGGGCCGACGACCCACCCGCCCGTACTGGCACGGGGCCACCCCGTGCCAGGAGGTCTGGCACGAGGTCACCCCGTGCTGATCGCGAGCTGGCATGACGGCGCCCACCGAGACGGTGCCGGCAGCGACCGACCCGCGCGATCGGCAGCACTGGTCCGACCGGTTGAGCGGGGCCGACCGCGAGGCGCTGGGCATCTGGCTGCTGAGCCGGGTCGCGGTGTACGTCGCGGCGGCGATGACGGGCTGGCTGTTCTACCGCAGCCAGATCGCGACGGACGGCAGCGAGATCACCGACGTCGTCCCGTTCATCGACCGCTGGGCGCAGTGGGACTTCGTGCACTACCGGGCGCTCGCGGAGGTCTGGTACGCGAGCCGTCCCACCGGGGTCCCGCTCGAGGTGTTCTTCCCGGGCTTCCCGTTCACGCTCTGGGTGCTGCACGGTGCCGGGCTCTCGCACGTGCTCGGCGGCCTGGTCGTCTCGGCGGTGGCCGGTGCGGTGGCAGTCGTGGCGCTGCGCCGGCTCGGTGACCTCGAGGCCGGCCCCGGCGCCGGCAACCGTGCAGTTCTCCTGCTGGTGCTGGCGCCGCCGGCGGTGTTCCTCGCCGCGCCCTACACCGAATCGCTCTTCCTCGCCTTCGCCATCCCGGCCTGGCTGGCGGCGCGCCGTGGTCGGTGGGCGATGGCGGGTGTGCTCTGCGCGGGAGCCTGCACCGTACGGGTGAGCGGGCTGTTCCTCGCGGTCGCGCTGGTGGTCGAGTTCCTCACGTCGCCCCGGCGGGACTGGCGCCAGGCGCCGTGGATCGCCGTCGCGTTCTCCACGACGGCGGCCTACATGGCCTACCTGTGGGCCAGGACCGGCGACCCGCTGCGCTGGCTGAACGCTCAAGAAGAGGGCTGGCAGCGGACGTTCACCTGGCCCTGGGACTCGCTCGAGCACACGTTCGAGGGCGCCCTGGACAACGGCTACTCACCGGACTACGCCTGGCAGTTCCGGGCCGAACTCATCGCTGCGGCGATCGGCGTGATCCTCACCGTCGGCCTCGCGGTGTGGCGGCGATGGGGCGAGGCGACGTTCGTCGGGCTGCAGATCCTGGCGTTCACCACGAGCTTCTGGTTCTTCTCGGTCCCGCGCTCGACCCTGCTCTGGTGGCCCCTGTTCATCGCACTGGCCGCGGCCACGATGCGATGGCGCTGGACCCTCTGGACGTACGTCGCGGTCTGCACACCGCTCATGTTCGTCTGGGTCGCCGCCTACACCGCCGGCGGCCGCTGGACCGGCTAGACGTCCCGGCTCCCCGCCTCCGACCCTCCGTCACCCGGCAACGATCATCGTCAGGGTGCTACTCCATGACGACCGTGTCGAACGTGGTGGTGGTCATGCGGACGTCGAGGGCGAGCTCGTCTCCGACCGACGGCGGTGGGACCGACGCGGGCAGGAGGAGCAGGGACACCTGCATGTGCGGCGGTTCGGCGAACCAGCGCTTGCGCCCGGCCCACCAGAACGGCGACAGCGCGAGCCCGGAGGCGGACATGCTGCTCATCGCGAGCGTGCGCAGCCGGGCCACCCCCCGCGGCGCGGACGGCGCGGCCAGCCCGATCCCCTGGGACGTGCCGCCGCCGACGACCAGGAGCGTCCCGGCCGCCCGCGCCCGGCGCTGCCGGTATCCGTAGCGTTCCCCTCGCGCCAGCGGGTGCACGTCGAGCACGGTCCCGCGCGGCGTGTACGCGCCGGGATCACCCAGCCACAGGGCCGTGCCGATGCGCGGCCGCACGCGAACGTCGCCGACCCCTCGCCGCACCGCGGCGAGCTCCTCGGCACTGAGATGGCTGACCAGCACCTCCGTCAGCGGCGCGCCGATGCCGGCCGTGCGCGCGGCCGCGACGGCAGCGAGCGTCTGACCCACGGGGTCGCTCCCGGTGCGCCGGTCGATGGGTTGGTGCAGCGCGAGCGCTGTGCAGGTGACCGATCCGGCCGCCGACAGAGCACGCGCGACCCCCGGAAGATCAGCGATCGTCACGCCGTGCCGGCGCAGGTCGGTGATCACCTCGACCGCCACCCGGGCCCCACCGGCTCGCGCCGCGGCGGCGGCGAACGGCTCGACATCGTGCGGCCGGCTGAGCGTGTGCAGCAGTCGGTCGGACGCGACCGCCGCTCCCGCCGACGGGTCGTGGCGACGCCACGGGCTCAGCACGACGATCCCGGCCGAGGTCGACCCGAGCGCGGCGACCGCCTCGGCGTACGTGCCGACGGCGATCTCGCCCCAGTGGTTCGGCCCGGGCTCGGCGAGCAGACGTTCGAAGCCGAAGCCGTACCCGTTGCCCTTGATCACCGGGACGACCTCGGGCTCGCGCTCGCCGAAGTTGCGCAGATGCGTGCGCCAACGATCGCCATCGACGTGGAGCCGGAGCGTCACCTCGTCACCGTGCCACCGCGCGCCGCCGGAGGTAGGCGTTCACCGCCCGCGCCCACAGCGGCCGCAGCACGAGGTCCCACTCCCCGGCCAGCTCGACGACCTCGCCGCCGGTCCCGAGCTTGAACCGGATCAGCCCGAACAGCGGGTCCGCCGGATCCAAGGTGTCGGAGATCCCGCGAAGGTCGTACGTGGCGGCGCCGGCCGCGTGCGCGTCAGTGATCATGCGCCACTGGATCGCGTTGGACGGCCGGAGCTCGCGGCCCTCGTTCGCCGAGGCGCCGTAGGCGTACCAGACATGATCACCCACCTGGACCCAGAGGGTGGCGGCGAGGAGCCGGCCGTCATGGCGGGCGAGGTAGAGGCGTGCGCGATCGGGGTCCGCGCCGTTGAGCGCGCGCAGCATCCGCTGGAAGTACGCCAGCGGACGGCCGGTGAACCGGTCCCGCTCGGCGGTCACCAGGTAGAGCCGGTGGAAGTCCGCCAGGTCCGCGAGCGTGCCGCGCTCCACCTCGACGCCAGCCTTCTCGGCCTTGCGGATGTTGCGTCGCCACTCCTGGTTGAACCCGGCGAACACGTCGTCGAGCGAGCGCCCGGCGAGCGGCACCTGGAACACGTACCGAGGCTGCACGTCGCCGAAGCCGGCACCGGCACCGTCCTCACGCTGCCAGCCGGCTGCGCGCAGCGCCGCAACCAGGTGCTCGCCGGCCGGTTCGGTCGTGCCGGGCGGTACCGACTGAAGTCGCGTGGCGCTGCCGTCCGCGATCGCCTGCTTCACCGTCGCGGCCGGCCAGCGCCGGGTGACGACCGGCGGCCCGATCTTCAACGTGAACGCGCCGCGCGACCGGACATGGTCGCGCAACGGCCCGAGCCAGCCCTCGACGTCATCGGCGACGCGGGCCCAGTCGAGCACCGGCCCCTCGGGCACGTAGGCCAGCGAGCGCGGCACCCGGGGGATCGGTCGGTAGAGCACGAGCACGGCACCGACGATCTCGCCCGAGCCGTGCTCGTCATCGACCCAGCCCAGCCGCTCGGCGCGCCAGTCCGACTTCACCGCCGCCCAGCCGGGCGTCTGCAGGAACGACGCGGCCGGAGCCGCGGCGAGGAACGCCTCGTGCTCGGCCTCGTCGAGCAGGCGCAGGCGGTACGGCATGCATCACGCTCCTCGGCAGGCGGCCCGCTCGCGGGCTGGTCGAGCCGCGGGTGGCCGGGTGCGGCTCCGGAAGGGTACCGGCGCGAACACGGTGTACCGACGCACCGCTCGTGAGCCGAGCTGCCGTACGGCGCTTCCGAGATCCGCAGAAACCCTGTTCTGCCTGGGCCGACGGCGCTAGATTCCGCCCGTTGCGGAGCGCCGGCGAGGTGCGCGCCCGACGCCTCCTGAGGAGTTCCATTGTTGATCTCGACCCCGGCCGCCCGCTGGGTGGCGCGGACGGTCGGCGTGACGGCCGCCGCTACGTTGCTCGCCGCCGGTCTGAACGCCGGCGGCGCACTGGCCCAGGTCAGCGGCGGCCAGCTCGACTGCGCCCCGTTCACCGCGTCCTCGGCCGTGCCGGAAGGCAAGACGATCCGCGACCCGCACAACTTCACCGAGGCGGAGGTCGCAGCGGCGGAGGCGACCCTCGACGCACGGCTGGACGAGCTCGGGCTGAGCCAGAAGGATCTGCGCGGAACCGCCGCGATCGACATCCCGGTCGTATTCCACGTCATCCGGAGCGGAACGGCGGTCTCGCAGGGCAACCTCAGCGACGCCACGGTCGCCGCCCAGGTCGGTCAGCTGAACAAGGCGTTCAGGGGCAGGGAGTCCGGCCCGGGCGTCCGGACCGGTTTTAAGTTCACCCTGAGCCAGACCACCCGGACGACGAACGCCGACTGGTTCAACCTCACCTACGGCGGCAGCGACGAGATCGCTATGAAGAACGCGCTGCGACAGGGTGGCGCGGGCACGCTCAACCTCTACAGCGCCCGCCTCAGCGGCGGACTCCTGGGCTGGGCGACGTTCCCGAGCGGCTACGCCGGCAACCCCAAGTACGACGGCGTGGTCATCCTGGACCAGAGCGTGCCAGGTGGATCGGCAGCGCCGTACAACGACGGTGACACCGGCACCCACGAGGTCGGCCACTGGCTGGGGCTCTACCACACGTTCCAGGGTGGGTGCAGCGGCTCCGGGGACCAGGTCACCGACACTGCACCGGAGTCCTCACCGGCGTTCGGCTGCCCGGTCGGTCGTGACACGTGCTCCGGCGGTGGCGTGGACCCGATCAAGAACTACATGGACTACACCGACGTCGACTGCATGGACATGTACACCTTGGGCCAGAAGCAGCGGATGAAGGCTCAGTGGGCCGCCTTCCGCGGCTGACCGGCCGGCTCGACCGCCGCTGACTCACCGACCGTTGCCGACCCCGGGTGCGCTCGTCGCACCCGGGGCTGCGGTGCGCCGTGCGGCCGGGAGCAGGTTGTCCCGGTGCGGTAGGCATCGTCCGCCTGACCCGCTAGGGTCCGTGGCGGAGGCACCCGGCGAGGTGGTGCACGCACGTTGAGCAGGACAAATTCAAGGAGTGACATGAGTTTTCTGAGCTCACCCGCGCTGCGGCGGGTGGCCCAGCTGGTCGGGACGGGCGCCGCCGCGGCGCTGGTCGCCACCAGCCTCGGGGCAGGCACTGCAGCGGCTTCGATCGAGTCCGGTGCCCTCGATTGCGTGGTGCCGACCGCCGACAGCAAGACCGTTCCGACGGCCACGGTGCAGCGGGACCCGGTCGGTCCCACCGCCGCCGAGGCGGCCGCCATGGAGAGTGACTTCGAGGCGCGCAAGGCAGCGCTCGGCTTCGACATCGACCTCGAGGACATCCGGGACCCGATCAACATCGACGTGTACTACCACGTCGTGCACAAGGACGGCACCGTCGAGGGCGGCAACATCCCCAGGACCATGCTGCGCGCGCAGACCAAGTACCTGAACAAGTCGTTCCGTGGCCACGGCTTCGGGGCACCCGGTGCGCGCACCCCGTTCCACTTCACGTTCGCTGGCGCAGATCGCACCAAGAACGCCTCCTGGTACAACAACGCTCACCCGCCGGGCTTCGCGCCGAATAGCCAAGAGATCGAGATGAAGACCGCGCTGCGCGAGCCGGGCAGCACGGCCGAGACGCTCAACGTCTACACGGCGAATCTGTTGAAGAACGGCCTGCTGGGCTACGCCTACTTCCCAGAGAGCTATGACAACAACCCGCCGATCAGCAAGATCCGCGATGGTGTCGTGGTCGATACCCAGAGCCTGCCGGGTGGTTCGGCCGCGCCGTACAACCTGGGCGGGACCCTGACCCACGAGGTCGGTCACTGGGTGGGCCTGTACCACACGTTCCAGGAGGGTTGCGAGCCGCCCGGAGACCGGGTGGACGACACGCCAGCCATGGACGAGCCCACCGGCGGATGCCCGGCGGGCAAAGACACCTGCTCCGCACCCGGCAACGACCCGATCCACAACTACATGGACTACAGCGACGACGCCTGCTACAACCAGTTCACAGTCGGGCAGCGCGAGCGCGCGATCGACCAGTGGTACACCTACCGCGACGGCGTCGCGTAGGGACCACGACTCCTCGGCTCACGCCGGGGCATGATCAACCAACGAGGCAACCCCCGTCCGGACTCTCACCGGACGGGGGTCGCCTCTGTCGTGCGCGGGCATCGAGCAGGATCGAGGACATGACCAACGACCCGGACACCATTCGTACGCTCCTCGTCGACTCGCAGCGCTGGGCTGTGGTCGGGCTCTCGAACAACCGGAGGCGGGTCGCGTACAGCATCGCCGGCTACCTACGGGACGCGCTCGGCAAGGACATCGTCGCGGTGCACCCGGCCGGGGAGGACGTCGACGGGTGGCGCGGGTACGCCTCGCTCGCCGACGTCCCAGGCTCGATCGACGTCGTCGACGTCTTCGTCCGGAGCGAGCTCGCCGGCGCGGTCGTCGACGACGCCATCGCGGCCGGGGCCAGAGCGGTGTGGCTGCAGCTCGGGGTGGTCGACGAGGCCGCCGCGCAGCGGGCCCGAGACGCAGGTCTCGCCGTGGTCATGGACACCTGCCCCGCGATCGAGGCTCCACGGCTCGGGCTGGCATAACCGCTGGCGCGGTCGGTGACCGCGCGGCAGGCTCGGTGCATGGCCCACCCGGTGCGAGTCGTTCGTGCCGTGGTCAGCACCGGCGGGACCTGGCTGGGCGCGCTCGCGCCGTTCCCGGTGGACAGCCCGTGGTGGGCCGACGTCGAGCCGGTGACCGGTCGCCTCGATGAGTTGCTCGGCGCACCGGCGACCGTGCTCCGCCTGGTCGACGTCGTGGGGGGCGTGGCTCCGGCTGGCGGTCTCGTGACCTATCACGTCGAGGTTCCCGCGCGACCCGCGGTCGACCCCGGCTGGCAGTACGTCGACCCTGACGAGCTGGCCGCGATCGCCTCGCCGCACCCAAGCCGGACGCGGCACGCCAAGCCGGGTGGACCGGCCGACCACCTGCGGTGGGCCGTCGCGGCCCTCGAGAAGATCGGTCGCCCAGCGACCGGCACCCCGGTCCAGGTGAAGACCTGGAACCTCTCCTGCGTGTACCGGATCCCGACGTCAGCCGGGGCGGTATGGCTGAAGTGCGTCAGCCGGTGGCAGTCGCCTGAGGACGTGGTCCTTGCAACGCTCGCGGCGATCGACGTCGCGCTGGTCCCGACCATGCTGGCAGCCGACCCGAGCGCCGCCCGGGTGCTCGTGGAACACGTGGTGGGCGAGGATTGCTACGCCCCGGACCAGGTATCGGTCGACCAGGCGGTGGATCGATGGGTGACGGTGCAGGCTCGGCTCGCGACCGCCGAGCACCGCGCGAGGCTCCTTGCCGATGGCGTCCCCGACCTGACCCTGGACACGATCGGGCAGCGCCTGACGACCAGGCTGCTCGGCGTCCCCGATGCGCTGCTCGCGCGGGAGCAGTCCGTGCTCCTCGAGCTGGTCGGCACGTTGCCCGCGCGTCTTGCGGCGCTCGCCGGCACCGGAGTGCCGGACACGCTCGTCCACGGCGACTTCCAGGGTGGGAACTGGCGCGCCTGCGGGACGGACCTCCGAGTCATGGACTGGTCGGACGCCTCGATCAGCCATCCCGCGCTCGATCTCGTCGGTCTGCTCGCCAACCTCCCGGCCACCCGCCGTCCGGCCACCTTGGACCGCTGGGCAGCCAGGTGGCGCTCCGCGGTGCCCGGGTGCGACCCGTACGGCGCGGCAGAGCTCGTCCAGCCGCTCCAGCCCCTGCAGGCCGCGCTGCTCTACCAGGACTTCCTCGACCACATCGAGCCGAGCGAGCGCCGCTACCACGAGGACGACCCAGCGGCCATGGTGCGACTCGCGGCCGAGCGGGTACGGGAGACAGCCTCCGTCAGGTGAACGCGGTCCCCGGGGGGGTCAGCAAGAACCGGCAACCCCGACTGAGCTCAGGGGCGTCAGCCGAGGCGCTCACGGATCCAGGCGATGTCGCCAGCCTGGCCGTCGCCGGGCGTCTCGACCAGGACCGGCGCGCCTGCCGCCACGAGCAGGCCGGCCAGCTCGTCCTCGTCGAGCTGGCCGTTACCGATGTTGGCGTGCCGGTCGGCGCCGGAGTCGAACGTGTCTCGCGAGTCGTTGCAGTGGACCAGGTCGATCCGGCCGGTGACCGCCATGATCGCGTCGACCGCGGTCGCCACCTCGATTCCTCCGGCATGCGCGTGGCAGGTGTCCAGGCAGAACCCGACGTCGAACTCGCCCACCACCGCCCACAGCCGCTCGATCGCCTCGAGCCGCCGTGCCATGGCCCGGTCGCCCCCGGCGGTGTTCTCGATCAGCACCGGGCAGCG
>Ga0136615_10000094_pt1 | contig 34422 bp, 39 predicted proteins | sample AntDrymUQ2882206_2_FD_106647 | JGI IMG/M metagenome (GOLD analysis project Ga0136615, IMG submission 106647) | Polar desert sand microbial communities from Dry Valleys, Antarctica - metaG UQ288 (22.06) | ecosystem: Environmental > Terrestrial > Soil > Desert | place: Antarctica: Dry Valley... | reverse complement strand
TCAACAACGCGGGCCGCTCGATCCGCCGCTCGATCGCCAGCTCCTACGACCGCTTCCACGACTTCGAGCGCACCATGCAGCTCAACTACTTCGGCGCGCTCAAGCTGATCCTCGCCCTTCTCCCGGGGATGCGCGAGCGCAAGTCCGGCCACGTCATCAACGTCTCGAGCATCGGTGTGCAGACCAACACGCCGCGCTTCTCCGCCTACGTCGCCTCGAAGTCCGCGCTCGACGCGTTCTCGCGCTGTGTGGCGCCCGAGGTCGTGGCGGACAACGTCAAGTTCTCGACCGTCTACATGCCGCTCGTGCAGACGCCGATGATCGCCCCCACCGACATCTACAAGGCGTTCCCGACGCTCACGCCGGACGAGGCGGCGCAGATGCTCTGCGACGCGATGATCGACAAGCCGAAGCGCAAGGCGTCGCGGCTCGGAACCTTCGGCGAGGTGCTCTACGCGATGTCGCCGAAGACGGTGGACGTGATCCTGAACACCGCCTACAACCTCTTCCCGGAGTCGAAGGCCTCGCGCGGGGGGAAGGAGGAGCAGCCGAAGGAGCTGCCGGCCGGCGCTGACGGCGGCAAGGAGGACGAGATGTCCACCGAGGCGATCGCGATGGCGTACCTGATGAAGGGCGTGCACTTCTAGCCGAAAATCGCAGCCTCGCCAGGAGGGGTGTCCGCTCGCCCCCGGGGCTCGAGAGTCCGGCAGGCCCGGTGGCCTCTGCCGCCGAGAGCGGGCCTACTCGAGCAGGTGCGGGTACTGCTCTTCGAGCATTGCCCGGTACTTCGGGTAGACCCCCTTGGTGATCGGGACGAGGGCCAGCGCCTTCTTGACGTTGCCCGACGTCTTGATGCGGCGTCTCGCGATCGCCGTCGCGACGTTCTCCTTGCCCTGGAAGTAGCGGTTCGCGACCTTCGAGTCCATCTTCATCTGCACGTCGGGCTCCCAGTCCACGTCGTCGGACCAGTCCCACCGCAGGTGCTTGCCGTCCTCGACCCGCGGCGCGTAGGTGATGTTCACGACCATGTCGACGTCCGGGAACTCGAAGCGCTGGGGTGTCTCGGCGTCGCGGAGCTGCGGACCCATCTCCGGGTCGGTGCTCATCAGGTCGAACACCTTGTCCATCACCTCGCGGAACTCCTTGGGCGAGTCGAAGCTCATGCGCGCAACCCTATAGCCGTCAAACGAACGTCGGCCCGCGCTGGACGAGGTTCTCGTACAGCGTGCGCTGGATCGTCTCGCGGACCTGCTCGGCGATCTCGAGCACCAGCGTGCGGTCACCGGCACGCTCGGGGCCGTGCTGGCTCGTGTCGATCGGGTCGCAGAACTCGATCCGCCACTTCGACGGCAGCGGCACGATGCCCAGCGGGCCGAGCAGCGGAAAGGTCGGGGTGAGCGGAAAGTACGGGGCGCCGGTGAGCCGCGCGAGCAGCCGCGACTCGCCGATCTTGGGATAGATCTCCTCGCTGCCGACGACCGCCACCGGAACGATCGGCGCGCGCGTCCGCAGCGCCAGCTCGACGAAGCCGCCGCGGCCGAAGCGCTGGAGCCGGTAGCGGTCCTTGAAGTCCTTCCCGGCGCCCTTCACTCCCTCGGGGAAGACCGCCACCAGCCGATCCTGCTCCAGCAGCCGCCGCGCGTTGTGGGGTGTGGCCGACACGCCGCCCACCTTGCGCATCAGCACCGACACGTAGGGCAGCTGGAACGCCCAGTTGAGGACGAGGAAGCGGGGGTAGCGCGGGAGCGGGTGGTGGCGGAGGAGCGCCACCGACATCATCGTCGCGTCCCAGGGAAGGATGCCGGCGTGGTTGGCCACGAGCAGGACGCGACCGTGGGCCGGGACGCGCTCGACGCCGGTCGCCCGCACCCTCCACCAGCGGTCGTATAGGAGCTCGAGCAGCGGGAAGACGACCTCCGCGAACTCCTCGTCGAACCCCCACTCGTCCTCGGCGTAGTCGCCCCCGAGCCGCTCGACCGCGCGCTCGACCGCCCGGCGCGCGTCGCGCGGGAGCGCGGAGGCGGCTTCGGACAGCGCGACCGGAAGCTCCAGGCCGGCCTCGAGGCCGGAGCGCAGACGGCGGAGGAAGGCGATCGCGTCGTTCACGCGGCCGGCGGCTCGCTCGTCCGATCGCCAGGCGTGGCTCGGGCGGGGGCCCGTCGCGACCGAAGGTAGTCGGTCACCGCCGCCTCGGTCGTGAACCGCGGCCGAAAGCCAACCTCCCCGGTGAGCCGGGTGATATCGACCGCACGTCCGTAGCGGAGAAGGCGCCGGAAGTCCGGGGACAGCATCGGCATTCCAGCGCGGCGGCCCGCCTCGACCGTCGGCGCGAACAGCGGCGCCGGAAGCGGAAGCGTCGGGCGGCGCGCCATTCGCACCAGTTTGGTGAGGCCGATCGTGCCCTCGCTCGCCACGTTCACGGCCCCTCGCACCGGCCGCCTGACGGCCGCGACGAGGGCCTCGAGCCCGTCGGTCTCGTGGACGAACTGAAGTCGCGGGTCGAAGCCGAGATAGGTGGGCACGACCGGCGGCGAGAGGTAGCGCGTGACCTGGGTGTCGAGCGACGGTCCGATGGCGGGTTGGTAGCGCAGCATCGTGCATGTCACGGCGGGTCGGCGGCGCGCGTAACCGGCGAAGTAGTTCTCGATCTCGCCCACGTCGCGCTGAAAGCGCGTGCGCTGCGGATAGAGGCGGCTCATCTCCTCGGTGAAGAACTGGGGCGCGGCCGGCTCGGACCCGTATATGCCGGCCGACCCGCGCACGACGATCGTCCTCAGCGTCTCGAGGCGCTCGCACGCCGTGAGCAGCTGAAGCGTGCCGAGGACGTTGATGTCGTGGGCGGTCTGGGGGCTCATCCCGCGCCGCGGCCGACGAAGGATGTTGTTGTGCACGACCGTGTCCACCCGCAGCCCCGGCAACAGCTCGGCGAGCTCCGGGTCGCGGATGTCGGCCTCCACGAACTCGGTCCGCTCGAGCGACGCCGACGGCGGCACGCTGTCCACTCCCGCCAGGTAGTCCACGTCCGGATCGGCCTCCAGCCGCCGGGCCAGCTGCCCCCCGAGCGGTGTGGAGATGCCCGTGATCAGGACGCGGTGGCCGCCCACCGCCGCGTCAGCTCGAGCGGCTGCGGCTGCCGCCGGGGCGCGAGCTGCCCGAGCGGGACTTGCCGCCGCCCGCGCCAGACCGCCTGCCCTTGGACGAGCCGGCCTTGGACGAGCCGGCCTTCGACGAGCCGGCCTTCGACGAGCGGGCTTTCGACGAGCGGGCCCTGGACGAGCCGGCCTTGGACGAGCGGGCCTTGGACGCGGGGCGCGCCGGCAGCCGCTCCTCGATCGAGTCGAGCCGCCGGACCAGTGCGCGCAGCTCGTCGCGCAGCTGCCGCAGGTCCTCGTGGGTCGCCGGCCGCCGCTCGTCGAGCGCCCCCAGCACGCGCTCGCGCACCGACTCGGCGCCTCGCTCCGCGTCGCGCACGCGCTCGCGCACGACGCCGGCGCCTTGCTCGGCGTTGCGGACCACGTCGTCCACCGCGTCCTGGGCGCGCTCGCGCGTGAGCTGCGCCGATCCGACGGTGGCCTGAACGGTCCGCTCGACCGCGTCGCGCACCGCGTCCGAGAGGTCGCTCGGCTTGGCTCGCCGCTTGGCCATCGCGCCGTGAGTCTCCCATATGGTCCGCCGGGTGCCGCCGGCCGAGGCGATCCACCTCAAGCCGGCCACCGCCCTCGCGGATCGCGTCCTGCTGCCGGGCGACCCTCACCGCGCCCTGGCGGTGGCCCAGTCGCTTCTCGCGGCGCCGCGGATGTTCAATCACCATCGCGGGCTGTGGGGCTATACGGGCGAGGCACCCGACGGCCGGCCTCTCACGGTGCAGTCGACCGGTATGGGCGGGCCGAGCGCGGCGGTGGTCGTCGAGGAGCTGATCGGCCTCGGCGCCCGAACCCTGATCCGCATCGGAACCTGCGGCGCGCTGACCCCAGACCTGCGCCTCGGCGACCTCCTCGTAGTGACCGATGCGCTCGCCGCCGACGGAGCGAGCGTGGCGCTCGGAGCCGAGGGCAGCGTTGCGTCCGACGCGCGCCTGACGGCGACCCTCCTCGAGGCGGGAGCGGCGCGCCACTCGACCCGTCCCGCCGTCGTCGCCTCGACGGACCTCTTCTACGACGACCGCACCGGCGTGGCCGGTGAGTGGCGCGCGCGCGGCGCGCTGGCCGTGGAGATGGAGGCGGCGACCGTCCTGCGCGTGGCGCAGCGGCGCGGCGCGCGGGCCGCATGCGTGCTCGCCGTCACGGACCTGCTCGCGGCGGGCGGACAGGATGAGTCGAGGACCCGGATCGACCGCGAGGGCATCGAAGCGGCGGGCATCCGCCTCGGGCAGCTCGCCTACGAGGGACTGGCCGCTGCGACCAGCGCCCGGGCGCGCGTCTAGCGGGCCGTCCGCTTCCTGGCGGCGCCGGCGGCGGGCTTACGGGCGCCGCCGCCGGACTTGCGGGCCGAGCCGGCGCCGGCCTTGCGGGTGGAGCCCGACTTGCGGGCCGAGCCGGCGGCGGGCTTACGGGCGCCGCCGCCCGACTTGCGGGCCGAGCCGGCGCCGGGCTTGGCCGTGGACCTTCGGCCCGGGCTCGGCGCCTCGGCCCGGGGCACGGCGAGGCGCTCCTGCGCCCGCGGCACCTGGGCCGGCGGCGGAGCGAGCGTCTCCTTCAGCGCCGAGACCTCGCCCTTCAACTCGTCGAGGCGGCGGTCCAGCCCATCTCCGCCGCGGGCATCGGCGGCCGCCACGACCCGGCCCCCAAGGCCATCGAGGCCCCTGAGGCGGTCATCCAGCCGATCGAGTGCGTCCTCTATGCCCTCGAGCCGCTGCGAGACCGAGCGCACCCTCCGCGTGAGACGCTCGATGTCCGCCGCCGACGGTATCCCCAATGCCCCCATCGCCGCCTCCTGCGCGGCGACCGCCCGCTCGCGGGCCTCGAACGCACCGGCGATCGCCGAGCTCACGACGGGATTGGCGGCGAGCTCCTCGGCGACTCGTCCGAGCGCCTCCTCGCCCTGCCGCGAAAGCCGCTCCTTGATGCCCTCACGGTCCGTCTCGCCGGCCACGGCCGGAGCGTACCGCACCGGACGCTACGGTCGGCGCGAGCACCCTGGCTCGACCTCCACTGGAGCCTGAGTCTGGGCGGACCAGCAAGAATGCCGCTGATCCGTCACGACGATTCGCCTTCCATCACACGATCTTCCGCCTTCGCCGCCTCGCGCTCGGACGCGGGGCGCCCTGGCGGAGCCGCCATGCCAACCGGGTGCGAGTACCGCGTCGCGTCGGATACCGCTCCGAGCCGAACCAACGTTTACGCGCGCGCGTAACGGGCACGCAATCCCTGCGCCGAACGGTTCCGGTTGCGCTACTTGGTGCGGGTCGAGTACCGTTCCCAACGGCGCGACGGAACCGGCGTGATCCTGGAAAGCATCTGATAGCTTCCGCCGCGCTGTAGCCCCATCCGGGGCCCGGAGGAGACCTAGCGACAGGGATGAGCAAGAAGCTTCTCTACACCGTGCTGACCGCGACAGTGCTCGCGGCCGCTGTCGTGGCCGCGGCGCTTCCCGCATCCGCCCAGCTCAACCGCGTCACGGACATCGTCTGCCCCGTCAACGGGCAGCTCATGAGCGAAGCCGAGTGCCAGGCGCTGCAGGACGAGCTCGACAACGTCGTGCCCGGTGGGGGCGGCGGCGGAGGAGGCGGCGGTGGCGGTGGAGGTGGCGGTGGAGGCGGCGTCCCCGTGCCGGTGCCCACGCCCGGCCCGTCCCCCTCCCCCAAGCCGGCCCCCGAGCCCGCGCCCGAGCCGGCCCCCGCGCCCGGCGGCGGCGGTGGAGGCGGTGGCGGAGGCGGCGGCTTCCCGGGAGTGGAGGAGACCCCCGACGGCTCCGGCGGATCGAACCCTGGACGTGGGGGTAAGGGTGGCGGCAACGGCGGTGGCGGTGGCGGTGGCGGCCAGAAGGACCCGGCCGCGAAGACCGGCCCCGACATGCGCAACCCCGACGGCTCCCCCTCGCGCGAGAACCCGTCCGCGGTGACCGCGCCCGGCCCGTCGAGCCCGACCGACTCGCTGCTCCCCGGGCCCTCGACCGCGACCGCGGTCCCCAACTTCATTATCGAGAAGTTCCAGGTTCCGATCTTCCTGCTTCCGATCTATCAGGCGGCTGGCACCGAGTACGGCGTGCGCTGGGAGATCCTCGCCGCCATCAACGAGATCGAGACCGACTACGGACGCAACCTGAACGTCTCCTACGCGGGCGCGATGGGCTGGATGCAGTTCATCCCCTCCAGCTGGCGCGCGTACGGCGTCGACGCCAACGAGGACGGCGTCAAGGACCCGTACAACCCGGTCGACGCGATCTTCGCGGCGGCTCGCTACCTCAAGGCGGCCGACTACGAGAAGGACGTCCGCGGCGCGATCTTCGCCTACAACCACGCCGACTGGTACGTCGACTCGGTGCTCATGCGCGCGCGCCTGATCGCGGGCATACCCGGCGACCTCACCGGCTCCCTCACCGGTCTCACCGAGGGCCGCTTCCCGGTCTACGCCAAGGCCCGCTACGCCGACGATCTCTCCGAGCAGGAGACACAGGACCTGGTCGCCCGCACGGAGAACGTGGCGCAGGTCGAGGCGTCGGATCCCTCGCGCCGCTCGATCGAGATCTACACGCGCGAGGGCGCGCCGGCGGTCGCGGTGAACGACGGCGAGGTCAAGGACATCGGCCGCGACGAGACCGGCCACTTCGTGGTGCTCCAGGACGTCTACGGAAACCGCTACTCCTACCGTGGCCTCAAGTCGGTCCCGGAGTTCTATCCAGTGCCGAAGTCGCAGCCGAAGGCGCTCGACGACGGCTTCCGGCCGGCCTCCGCGAACGCGGCCGAGCCCGACGGACCGGCGTCCGCCGGCCGACAGCGGCCTGGCACCGACTCGGTCGGCGCTCAGCAGCCGAGCGACGGCTCCGGGCAGCAATCGGACAAGCCGCGCGTGACCAAGGAGCGTCTGTTCGCTCACCCGGAGCGAGCCAACGCCCAGCTGGCCAGCGGCACCGACCAGCTCGGGTCGGGCGACGCCGACGCGCGCGTCAGCAAGGGCTTCACGGTCTACAGCAAGCAGTTCGCGGAGCCGCTCGGGCTCAACCGCAAGGGGACCCGTCCCGCACCGCTCAAGGAGGGCGCTCGCGTGATCAGCGGCACCGTCCTCGGTGAGGTCGGCACCCCCGACGAGGGCAAGGGCGCGCACCTGGAGTTCGCGATCCAGCCGGCCGGCCGCGGCGCTCCAAAGATCGACCCCAAGCCGATCCTCGACGGCTGGAAGCTGCTCGAGGAGACCGCGATCTACCGCGCGCGCGGGCAGAACGTGCTCACCGGCTCCGCGTCAGTCGGCCAGCTGCTCCTCCTCTCCAAGCCGCTGCTCGAGCGCAGGGTCCTCGCGGACACGCGCATCGAGCTCTACGAGTGCGGCCGCCAGGACGTCCGCACCGGGCAGATCGATCGCCGGGTGCTCGTGACGCTCGCCTACCTCGCCGAGTCCGGCCTGCGGCCGACGGTGACGTCGCTCAAGTGCGGTCACTCGGTCTACACGGCCTCGGGCAACGTCTCCAACCACTCCTCGGGCAACGCGGTCGACATCGCCGCGCTCAACGGAGTACCGGTGCTCGGCCACCAGGACCCGGGCGGCATCACCGAACAGGCGGTGCAACGCATCCTTCAGCTTCAGGGCACCATGGCGCCGGACGAGGTCATCTCGCTGTTCGACTTCGGCGGACCGTCGTTCGCCCTCCCGGATCATGCCGATCACATCCACGTCGGCTTCAGCCCGCTCTTCGGCGACAACCGCAAGCTCGGCAAGCAGGCACTCGCGGTGCTGCGCCCGGGCCAGTGGCATGACCTGATCGACCGCCTCGGCGAGATCGACCAGCCGAAGGTGATCAGCGGGCCCGAGCGATTCACGCTCCCCGCCAGCGACGGTCGGGCCAGCCAGGCCCATCGCGGCGAGTAGCCAGGCGAACGCCCGCGAAGGGACGGAAGGGCGCGCCGGCGCGCCGCCGCCGCGTGGCTCGTTCCGCTTCGTCCAGCTCGAGTTCGGCTTCCTCCTCGGTCCCGCCGACGGCCGCTACCTGATTCGCGCCGCCGAGCAGGCGGAGCCCGAGTTCGTCGTCGTGCTGCGCACCCTCGGCGCGCCGAGGCGGCGGGTCCTCGATCGCCGGCGCCGGCCTCGCGCCGTCAAGGGCGAGGAGCCGACGCCGGTGCCGACCACCCGCGCGAGCGTGATCGCGGCCGAGCCGTTCGCCTCCCCGAAGGACGGCGAGGACTGGCTGCGGCGGCTGCGCCGGGACCGCGACCGCCTCCATACCCAGGTCGAGCAAGCGGTGCGTCAGCTCGCCCGCCTCATGCACGCGCATCGGGCGGCGGCGGCGGATCCCTACGCCCGCGACCTTCGTCCCGAGCTCGCTCTCGCGGTGCGCGTCGGTCATGGGACCGGCGAGCAGGTTGCCGATGGGCGCTTCTCCAGCGCCTACGACGTTCCGCCCCAGAGCAAGCGCGCGCGCCGGATCGAACGCCTGTCGCCGCAGGAGCGCCTGGCCGCCATGATCGGTGGGCGCGAGGAGGTCCTCGCGTCGGACGAGCTCGTCCTGCGCGCCCGGGCGGACCTTGACGCGGATCGTCCGCGCGAGGCGGCGCTGCAGGCGCGGATCGCGCTCGAGTGCGTGCTCGAGGAGCTGCCGCCCGCGTCGCTCGGGGATCTTCGCACCGAACTAGAGGGCGATCGCGAGAGCGTCAGCGAGGCCGCGTCCGCGTCGCTCGCCGGCGCGCCGCCCGGCCCGCTCGCCGCTCGCGTCGAGGCGGCGGTCCAGCGGATGGAGAAGGCGATCCGCCGCCACCGAGCCGGCTCGGGCTGAAGCCACACCCGCCGGGCGGTGCGCGCCGACCGCTGCGAGCGGCCGGGCGGTGTGGCAGGATGCGCGCCGTCCGCAACCCTCGCGCCCGGCGAGTGTTGGGAGACGTAGGACACATACCTTGCTGAACCGCTCGCGCCGCTCCGGCGGCGCCGGCGGCCGGGGGACCCAACTGCATGGGGCGAGTCGCTCCGGGGCCGCAGGCTCCGGGGCGTAACGCGGCTCTTTCCGCGTGAGCCCGTCAGCTAACCCCGGAAGCGCGGAGAAAGAGAGGCGCTGTCCCCCGATGACGACCGCGTACCGCCTTCCCGCCCGTCTGGCGCTCGCCCTGCTCGTGCTCGCGGTGATGCTCGCCGGAGCCGGCCAGGCTTCGGCCGCGCTCGGAGACCGCGCGCTGCGCGAGGGGATGGAGGGCCGCGACGTGCAGGCCCTGCAGCGCAAGCTGACGCGGCTCGGCATCGAGACGACCGTCGACGGCTACTACGGGACCGGCACGAAGCGAAGCATGAAGCGCTACGAGCGCCGCAACGAGCGCAAGATCAACGGAAGATGCTCGCGCAGCGACGGCCGGCACGTCAAGCGGCAGGTGCGCGCGTTGCGCGAGTCGGGCGACGGCGACGAGCCCCCGGCGCCCGGAAGCGGCGACTACACCTACGGCTCGCGAGTCCTCTACTCCGGCAACCGCGGCGGCGATGTGGCGCAGCTCCAGCGGCTGCTCACGCGCCAGGGGCTCGACACGCCGGCCACGGGCGTCTACGACGCCAGGACGAAGAGCAACGTGAAGCGGTGGGAGGCCTGGCGCTACCAGCGGGCGAACGGAAAGGTCGACCGCAATCAGGCGAAGAGGATTCGCGAGCTCGCGAACGAGGGCGCCCGCTACGTAAAGCGCGCGCACGTCTTCCCGGTGCGCGGGCCGCACGACTATGGCGGCGCGGGCTCGCGCTTCGGCGCGCCGCGCTCGGACCACACGCACCAGGGCCAGGACGTGTCGGCCGCGCAGGGCACGAAGCTCGTGGCGGTTCACGACGGGAAGGTCGCGTTCCGCGAGTACCAGGCGGGCGGGGCCGGCTACTACCTCGTGATCCACGGCCGCGACGGCTCGGACTCGGTCTACATGCACATGGCGAAGCCGGGGCTGGTCAAGCCCGGTGCCGTCGTTCGCGCCGGCGAGAAGATCGGTCGCGTGGGCAGCACCGGATCGTCGAGCGGCCCCCACCTCCACTTCGAGCTCTGGACCCCACACTGGTTCGACGGCGGCGCGGCGTACGACCCGCTGTCCAAGCTGAAGGCTTGGGACAGGCAGACCTAGCCCGCCGGGCGCGTGAACCGCGCCTGGGCGAGGCGTTGCAGGGTTGGCGTCGCGCTGCCCCTGCCTGGACACTCCGGTCGATCGCGTCATGAGACTCGCGCGCATCCGCAGGGGATGCATCATCGGTTGGCTGGCAGCGCTGAGCGCGCTCTGGATCGCACTGCCGGCGTGGGCGCAGGACTCGCCGGAGGCGACCGAACCCACGGCGACGGCGCAGCCCGCCGAGGCAGGCTCCGCGGAGCAGGAAGCGGATGCGGACGCCGGGCCCGTCGAGGCGCAGGCGGCCGACGAGCGGTCCAAGCGGCGCCGCCTCGGCGATCGAGCACTGAAGGCCGGAATGCGCGGAAGCGATGTCCGCCACCTTCAGAAGGTGCTCACCGATCTCAACTTCCCCACCCGCGTAGACGGCAGGTTCGGCAAGGCCACCAGGCGCAGCGTCAAGCGCTACGAGCGCTGGAAGGAGGACCTGCTGAACGGCGTCGTGCACAAGCCGCAGGCACGACGGATGAAGCAGCTGCGGCGCGCCGGGGTGCGCTACCGCAAGCACGTCTTCCCGGTGCGCGGGCCGCACGACTACGGCGGCTCGGGCTCGCGCTTCGGCGCGCCGCGCTCTGGCCACACGCATCAGGGACAGGACGTGTCGGCTGCCGAGGGGACGCGGTTGGTCGCCGTGCACGAGGGCCGCGTCACCACCCGCGAGTACCAGGCGGGCGGCGCCGGCCACTACCTCGTGATCCGCGGCAAGGATGGGTCGGACTCGGTCTACATGCACATGGTCAGGCGCCCGGTGGTGGCGGTCGGGGAGAAGGTCCTGGCGGGGCAGCTGATCGGCCGCGTGGGCACGACGGGAGGGTCGAGCGGCCCCCACCTGCACTTCGAGCTCTGGACACCGCACTGGTTCGACGGCGGCGCCGCGTACGACCCGCTGCCCAAGCTCAGGAAGTGGGACCGGCAGACCTGACCGCAGGAACGGCCCCGCTGAGCGGCTGATTTTTCGGGCCGGCGCTCCGGCAACGGCCGCGAGCTCGGTGCATCCGACCTCCGGTTCGGTCACCTGAGCAACTCGTACGACTGACGCTCGAGGTTGCGGCGCGCGCCGCGCCGGCCAAGCGCCTGAGCGTCAGCCGAGCGCGGCCACGACGTCCGCGAGCTCCTCTGCCACGTCGCCGGCGAGGCGCACGGTGGCGCGGTCGTCGTAGGCCGTGGGGCCCTGGGTGACGATCGCGAGCGAGCCGCCGCGCGACAGCGTGATCTCCGGCAGCGCCGCGACCGGGTACACCTCGAGCGAGGAGCCCACGCACAGCATCAGGTCCGCCTCGGCGGCCAGCGCCTGCGCCTCGGCCATAGCCTCCACCGGCAGGAGCTCGCCGAACAGGACCACGTCGGGCTTGAGCGGACGCTCGCAGCCGTCGCACAGCGGCGGCCGCTGACCAGCCTCCAGGAGCTCCAGGACCCGCTCCAGCTCCACGCGCGTCCCGCAATCGAGGCAGACGCTCCACTCGATCGACCCGTGGACCTCGACCACTCGGCGCGAGCCCGCGGCGCGATGGAGGCGGTCGATGTTCTGCGTCACCACCGCGCGCAGCATCCCGCGCCGCTCGAGCTCGGCCAGCGCCTCGTGAGCGGCGTTCGGGCGCTTGTCGTGCAAGGTGGCGAAGCGGTCGCCGTAGAAGCTCCAGAAGCGCTCGGGATCGCGCCGAAATGCATCGATGTGCGCGACCTCCATCGGGTTGACGTTGCGCCACAGGCCGGTGTCCGGACTGCGGAAGTCGGGGATCCCCGACGGCACCGAGACGCCGGCGCCGGTGAGCGCCACCGCGCGTTCGGAGCCGCGCAGGAGCTCGGCGAGCCTCGCGGCCCCGCGCGACGGCGACGTGAAGCCTGGGCCTTCCGCTGATCTGACCTTGTTCCGCATAGCGAGACAAAGTCCGATCAGCGACGGCCGGCGAGCGTCACTCCCCTTTGAAGCTCGGTTGGCGCTTCTGAAGGAAGGCGGAGATGCCCTCCTTGGCGTCCTCGGAGGCGAAGGCGGTCCCGAAGCCCTCGGCCTCCGCCCGCAGACCCTCGTCCAGATCACTCGCGTGCGAGACGTTCTTGATCCGCTCGACCGCGATCGGCGGCTGGCCGGCGAGCTTGCGCGCCCACGAGAGCGACGTGTCGAAGAGCTCGTGGTCGGGCACGACCTGGTTCACGAGCCCCAGCCGGTGCGCCTCGAAGGCCGATATCGGCTCGCCCACGAGGTTCATCTCGAGCGCCTTCGCCTCGCCGACGAGCCGCGGCAGCCGCTGGGTGCCGCCGAGCCCGGGGATGATGCCGAGGTTGATCTCGGGCTGGCCGAAGCTGGCGGCCTCGGCCGCGATCCGGAAGTCGCAGGCCATCGTGAGCTCGCAACCGCCGCCGAAGGCGAGCGAGTTCACCGACGCGATCGTGATCGTGGACGAGCGCTCCACCGAGCGCATCAGCGCGTGGCCCGCGTCGAGCAGCTCCGGCCCGGCCTTCGCCGGGTCCATCTGCGTGAACGCCTTGATGTCGGCGCCGGCCGAGAACGTGAAGATGTTCGACGAGGCGATCACCAGCACCCGCACCTTGCCGTCGACCTCGCCCCAGACCTCGGCGAGGTCGCCGATCAGCTGGGGCGAGAGCGGGTTCGCGGGCGGGCGGTTGAGCCAGGCGATCGCGATGTCGCCGCGCGTCTCGAGCAGCACCGTCTCGCGCTCCTGGCCCTCGTCGGGCCGCGGGTAGGGGAAGAACCCCTGGCCGCTCTTTCGCCCGAGCCGTCCCTGCGCCACGAGCCGGCGCAGCAGCGCGGGCGGCTCGAAGCCCTCCCCCCACTCCGAGCGCGCTCGCTCGAGCGCCTCGAGCACCGAGTCGAGCCCCTGCTCGTCGGCGCGGCTGAGCGGACCGGGCAGAATCCCCGCGCCGGCCATCATCCCGAGGTCGACGTCCTTGGCGCCGGCCACCCCCTCCTCGATCACGAGGCACGACTCGACGATCGCCTTGAGCGAGAAGCGCTCGACGAGCGTGGCGGTCGCGGTTTCAGCCTGAGTGCTCATAGAATCCCCTACCGGTCTTCTGCCCGAGGTCGCCGGCGTCCACGAGCTCCTTGATGTTGGGCGAGACGAAGAAGCGGTCCCCGTAGCTCTGGTGGAGGTGCTCGGCCACGTGGAGGATCGTGTCGAGCCCGAGCAAGTCGGCGAGGAAGAACGGTCCCATCGGCGCCGCCTTCGACTCCTGGACGACCCTATCGACCTCCTTGACGTCGAGGTCCTCGTCGTGCTGGACGCGCCAGATCTCGGACACGGCCGAGTTGAGGATGCGGTTGACCACGAAGCCGGGCTGCTCGCCGCAGCGAAGCGGCTGCTTGCGCACGGCCTGGGCGAAGTTAGCCGCAGCCTGCATGGTCGACTCGGAGGTCCGCTCGCCGGCGATCACCTCGATCAGTCGCATCATCGACGCCGGGTAGAAGAAGTGAAAGCCCACGACCTTGTCCGGCCTGCTGGTCGCGGTCGCCATCTCGCTGATCGCCAGCGAAGAGGTGTTGGACGCGAGGATCGCGTGGCCCGGGGTCGCGACGTCGAGCTCGCCGAACACCGCGCGCTTGATCTCCATGCGCTCGGGGACGGCCTCGACGACGAAGTCGACGTCGCCGAAGCCATCGTAGTCGAGGGCGCCGGTGATCCGGCCGGTGATCGCCTCGAGCTGCGAGTCGGCGTCCTCCTGGCTGATCTTCTCCTTGCTCACCAGCCCACCGAGCTGCCCCTGCGTGACCTCGCGCGCCTTCTCCAGGCCCTGGTCGACGAACCTCTGCTCGACGTCCTTGAGGACCACCGGGGTGCCCGTGGAGGCGATCACCTGCGCGATCTCTCCCCCCATCGTGCCGGCGCCGACGACGGCGGCTTTGAATACGTACATGCGTCCTTCCCGGTCGAGTCTGTGAGGTGCCGGCCCGGTTCGGCGCGGCGGCGAGCGGCGAGCGGCGAGCGGCGAGCGGCGAGCGGCGAGCGGCGAGCGGCGAGCGGCGAGCGCGAAGGCTATTGGATCGCCGGCGGAGACGAGGATTCAAGAGAACTTGTCCCCGACGGGAATGGCCGGCTTGGCCGCCTACTGGTCATCGTTCAGCTTTGCGAGAGGCGGTCATTCGCGAGCCGCTTCTGATCGTCTCGCCCTGGTTCGAGCAGCGTCGGGATGCATACCAAGACGCATTGCTCCAGCTGAGCTGCGATGGTGCTTGGGACGCTTGGATCGGTTTCTTCGCGGAGGGCGTTGCGGCTTCCGCGACCGAGTCGCAGACCAAGGTCGAGCGACTCGTCGAGCTACGGGAAGAGCTGCGAACGAAAGTCCGGGAAGCGGGAAGGCGCGGAGTCTCGGAGCGGCTTGCGGCGGACCTCGTCGGCGTCCCGTTCGTCACGCGCGCTGATGTGGCGACCCGTTATGGCGTGTCGGGACAGACGGCTATCAACGCGATAAGCGCGCTGGTGGACCTGGAGATCCTTGCCCCGGCCTTCAGAGGCCGACGAGGAGCGCAAGTCTTCGGGGCTGCGGAGATCGTAAAGGTCTGGCTCGCGACTGAGTCGCGCTCGCGCAGGCGATGAGCATCCCCATCACCACCGTCTTGCCCGAGCCGGTCGCCATCTTGTGCGCGATGCGCAGCAGGCCGGGGTTCGCGGCATGAAGTAGGCCGAGACGCGGCGCTCCCCCCACGATCTCGCTCGTGATGCCGTCCTCTGTGAAGCGGAAGTGCCGAGTCGGCTCCTCGAACGGCGTGTTGATGATCGGATTCTCGATCAGCGTGTCAGGCATGGGCGCGCTGGCTCGAGACTAACCGGCCTGGTCCTGCGGTTCGACGGCCTCCGCCGCGAAGCGCTCCACCGTCCGCCGCAGCGAGTCGCGGATCGCGCGCCGGATGAAGAGGAAGTCGGTCAGCCGGCTGAGCGCGCCGCCCTGGGCGAGCTCGTAGTCGAGCTCGAGGTCCAGCCGTGTGCCGCCCTCGTGGGGGACGAAGGTGGCCGTCTGGGTGCCGGTCAGGCTTTGGTCCTCGACCCGGGTCACCAGCTGGCCCGGCGTGGACTGCGGCGCGACGTCCGGCGCAGGAGGCACCGCCTCGTACGCCTCCACCCGCTCGCGGACTCGGCCGCGCCCGTCGGGGGTGGACTCCCAGGCGACCTGCGAGCCGGCCGTCGGCCAGGACTCGCCGACCTCGAGCGGGCGGGCGAAGCCGTCCACGAACGAGCTCCAGCGCTCGACGTCGGTCCAGCGCTCGAGGGCATCGGCCGGCGACAGCCCGACGATCGCGTTCGCCCGCGCCTGTCCCATCAGCGGCCCACCCCCACCCCGTACACCTCGCGGACGATCTCCTCGATCGAGCGGGCGATCGAGTCGAGCAGCGGCCGCACCTCGCGATGAAGGCGCTCGTACTCCCCGCGGCCGGCGTCGGTGATCGAGTAGTAGCGGCGGCTGCGCCGCTCCGGGTGCTCCCAGCGCCCCTCGATCAGGCCCCGCCCCTCGAGCTGGCGCAGCAGCGGGTACATGGTGTTCGGGTTGACCGAGAGGACGCCCGCGGTCACGCTGCCGATCCGCTCCATGAGCTGGTTGCCGTACGACGGCCCGTCGGAGATCAGATGGAGCACGAGGAGTGGCAACACGTCGGCCCGCCGCAGACCGCCGGTGAGCGGGTCGGCGGGGCCGCGCTGCGATCGGCCCGCGCCCCGGGCCGTGTCCTCCGCGTCGTGGACGCGGGTCGCCTGCGCCACGGCGTCCCGCGTAGCATCCGCGCGTTTACGGGCCCGGGGCATGCCGGCGCGGATGCTACGCGGGACCCGGGTCGATCAGGGCGAGTCCCTCTCGGCGCGCGGCCGCGTTGAGGTCGCAGTCCCACGCTCCGATCACGACGGGCTCCCTCGCCGTCGTGACGAGCGCGGAGGCGAGCTGGACCGCATCGCAAGCGCGCAGGAAGTGCTCCTCGGCGAGCTCCGCCGCGCGTGCGATCAGCGCATCGTCCACGGGGACCATCGCGATCGACCCCCAGTAGAGCGTGAAGCGTCGCAGCGTCGCCTCGTGGGCCTCTCGACCGAGCCGGCGCTGGCCGGCCATCCGCGCGAGAGCGGCTCGCATCTCGACGTAGGTGAGCGCGCTCGTGACGACGCTCCTGGCCGCCCCCATCGCGGCCTGCACGCTCGCGCTCCCTTCCTCCTTGACGAACAGCTTGACGAGCGCGCTGGTGTCGAGGTAGAGAGTCGCCGCCCCGCCCTACCGACCTTCGATCACGTACTCGGCGGCCGTCTTCCCGCGCCCCTCGAGCTCGACCGGCTCGGGCGTGGCCGGCTTTCCGCCGCTCCACCGAATCCGACCCTCGGCGATCAGCTCGGCCATCCCGGGTGAGATCGCCGCCGGGACGAGGCGAGCCACTGGCCTGCCCCGCTTCGTCACGGTCACGACCTCGCCGGACTCGACGCGCTCGATCAACGCGCTCGCCTCGTTCTTAAGCCGGCGGACGCCGACCTCGGCAGCCATGTGGCTACGTTATCAGTCCGAGTTGCTACCTGGCCTCGGGCCAGCCGAGGACTAAGCCGTGGCCGTCGCCCGCTCGCGGCTCGGCTCGCGCGGCATCAGCACCTCGCGGGCGATCACGAGCCGCTGGATCTGCGACGTGCCCTCGTAAAGCTGCATGATCTTCGCGTCGCGCATCAGCTTCTCGACCGGGTACTCCTTGATGAAGCCGTAGCCGCCGTACACCTGGACCGCGTCCACCGCCACCTCCATCGCGGAGTCGGCGGCGAAGCGCTTGGCGTGCGAGGCCGCCAGCGTGTTGCGCTTGCCTTGGTCGAGCAGCGATGCCGACTGCCAGACGAGCAGCCGAGAGGCCTCGATCTTGGTCGCCATGTCGGCGATCATGAACTGGATCGCCTGGTGCATGGCGATCGGGACCCCGAACTGGACGCGCTCCTTCGCGTAGTCGGTCGCGAACTCGAACGCCGCGCGCGCGATGCCCACGGCCTGCGCCGAGACGCCGGGCCGCGTGCGATCGAGCGTCATCATCGCGAGCTTGAAGCCGTGGTTCTCCTCGCCGAGCAGGTTCTCGGCCGGGACCTCGACGTCGCTGAAGGAGATCGTGGCAGTGTCCGACGCGCGCTGGCCGAGCTTGTCCTCCTTCTTGTCCACCGAGACGCCGTCGGCGTCGCGCGGCACGACGAAGGCGGAGATTCCCTTGTGGCCGGCGTCGCGGTCGGTCTTCGCGTAGACCGAGTACCAGCTCGCGTGGCTTCCGTTCGTGATGAAGGTCTTGGAGCCGTTTAAGACGTACTTGTCGCCGGCGCGCACGGCGGTCGTCTTCATGCCCGACACGTCCGAGCCCGCGTCCGGCTCGGTCAGACAGAAGGAGGCGAGCTTCCCGCCCTCGGTGAGCATCCCGAGGTACTCCTTCTTGACCTCCTCGGAGCCGCCCAGGAGCACGGGCGTGGCGGCGAGGCCGTTGGCGAGCAGCGAGGTGCCGATCCCCGAGCATCCCCAGCCGAGCTCCTCCTCGATGACGCAGGCCGTCAGGATGTCGAGCCCGGGACCGCCGTACTCCTCCGGGATGTGTCCGTTCATCAGGCCGATCTCCCACGCCTTGTCGACGATCTCCTGCGGCCACGTGGCGTCGCGGTCGTAGTCCCAGGCGACCGGGCGCATCTCCCTGGTCGCGAAGTCGTGCGCGACCTCGCGCATGTCCTTCTGCTCGTCGGTGAGGGTCAGATCGACCACTTGGGCTGCTCCTTTTACCGAGGTCCGGCCGTGGCGCGACGAACGTTGCCCTGCGCCGGCTCCCCGGTGCCGATTGATTCGTCAGTCAACGCTCTCCCAAGGGTACCGAAAGCGACGGCAGGCGGCCCGAGTCGCTTTCAACCGATGAGCGCCCGCACCACGACGTAGAGCCCGAAGCCGACCGCGACCAGCGTCAGCAGCGCGAGCCCGACCTGGTCCGGGTAGAGCACGGGCCGGCGCGGGGCCATCGTGCGGCGGCGAAGGCGGCGCCACATGGTCCACACTGTAGATGCGTGGAGGCCTTTCAGCTCGTCCTGATCGTCGTGGTCGCCGTGGCCGTGGTGATCGCGATCGTCAGCGCGATCGGCATGAGCGACGTGTACCGCCAGATCGGCAAGGGCGGGCTCTCGCTCGACGAGCCCGACCGCGCCGAGCCGCGGCCTGTCGAAACTCCCGCGTCGCGCGCGGAGGCGGAGGCCGAGATCCGCCAGATGCTCGAGGCCAAGTCCGCGCGGCGCGAGGCGCGCGGCGAACAGCCCCTGGACGTTGACGCCGAGGTGGCCGAGCTCACCGGCGGCGGCGGGCACGGGCACGATGCCGGCCTGCGCGAGGAGGTTCGCCAGCTGGTCGAGGCGCGCAACGAGCGCAGGGTCCGCAAGGGCCAGGAGCCGCTCGACGTGGACGCCGAGGTCGAGCGCCAGCTTCGCGACCTCGGGTAGCAGCGCCAGCCGTCCGCTCCCGCCGCTTCCGCTATGAATTCGCCATGGCCGATCGCCGCTACGAGCTCGACGACCTCCTGATCCGGCCGGGGGCCTACTTCAACCCCCAGACCGAGGTCATGGTGATCGTGGACGACTCCCCCTCGATCGACACCGCGATCTTCAACATGGAGGAGTTCGAGGGCGCCGACTGGGTCCTGATCTCGGACGACCCGCCGGTGGACGAGTCGCAGCGCGACGAGCTGCTCGAGCGCTTCCAGGCCACCTACCACGGCGGCGACGGGCGCTCGGTCGGGACCGAGGCGATCGAGAACCCCGACGACGAGCCGGACCTGGATCACGTCAACGACGAGGAGAGCGACGATCTCGAGTAGCGCCGGGGAGTCGGCGCCGGCCGCCCGGGCGCCGTCCGAGAGCGGGGGTCCCGGCGGGGGCGGGCGACGCTTCAAGCCCGTCTACCTGCTGGCGGCGTTCATCCCCGCGGCGGTCACCCTCGAGCTGCTGCACGCATCGGCGCCGATCATCTTCGCCGCCGCGGCGCTGGGCGTGATCCCGACCGCCGCTCTGATGGGGAAGGCCACGGAGGAGCTCGCCGCGAAGTCGGGACCCGGCATCGGCGGGCTCTTGAACGTGACGTTCGGCAACGCCCCCGAGCTGATCATCGCCTTCTTCGCCCTGCTCGAGGGGCTCCAGGAGGTGGTCAAGGCGTCGATCGTCGGCTCGATCATCGGCAACATCCTGCTCGTTCTCGGCGCCTCGATGGTCGTCGGCGGGGCGCGCCGCGACAAGCAGAGCTTCGACCGCACGGCCGCCAACGCGCAGTCGGCGATGCTGCTCCTGGCGGTCGTCGCGCTTGCGCTTCCGGCCCTGCTGCAGCTCGTGGACGGCGGAGGGCTGCCGGCCGTCGGTGAGGAGCGCGTCGATTTCGGCTCCGACCTCGAGCGGCTCTCCTTCGGCGTCGCGATCGTGCTGATCGCGAGCTACGTCCTCGGGCTCCTCTTCTCGCTGAAGACCCACCGCAAGCTGTTCAACCCCTACGAGGCGGAGGAGCACGAGGGCGGATGGTCGGTGCGCAAGTCGCTGGGGCTGCTGGCCCTCGCCGGCGCGCTGGTTGGCCTGATGAGCGAGATCCTCGTGGGCTCGATCTCAGAGACGGCGGGCGAGATCGGGCTGTCCGAGTTCTTCATCGGCGTGTTCATCGTGGCGATCGTCGGCAACGCGGCCGAGCACTGGGTCGCGGTGCTGGTGGCCGCGAAGGACAAGATGGACCTGGCGGTGAACATCGCCATCGGCTCGAGCGCCCAGATCGCTCTGTTCGTGGCGCCGGTGCTGGTGCTGCTGTCGTTTCTGGTCGGGCCGAACCCGCTCGCGCTGGTCTTCAACGGCTACGAGATCGCGGCGATGCTCTTCGCCGTGCTGATCGCGAACTTCCTCACGCAGGAGGGCGAGACCAACTGGTTCGAGGGCGTGCAGCTGCTTGCGCTGTACGCGGTGCTCGGGCTGGTGTTCTTCTTCGCCTGAGGCCTCGGCCGGGGGGGCGGCGGATCGCTCCCGTAACGGTCTGCACTGCGGTTCGTAACAAGCGCGCACACTGCCGCAGCATTTCGGGGGTGCCCAGCGGACGTGGGCACCAACGGTGACCACATACGTGAGCTGCGATGACCACGTCGAGACGGAATCGCCGTGGCGGGACGCCGACCAGGCGTCGGCGGCACGAAGATCAGCCGGTCGGCGCGCGCTCCCGCTCGGCCTGCTCTGGCTCGGCGCCATCGGCGCCCGACCCGTCCCGCCCCACGTCGGTCGTGCGCGTCCCCCGCTCCTCGCGCTTTCGGTCGGAGTCCGGGTCACGGCGGTCGGCGACGATCGAGGCGACGATCCCGCCGGTGAACAGCACCGCCACGCCGGCCAGCGTCGCGAGCGGACCGATATGCACGAGGTCCTCGATCAGCAGCTTGACGGCGACCAGCGCCAGCACGATCGCGATCGTCTGGTCGAGGTAGCGAAAGCGCCGGATCAGCCCCTCGACGAGCACGAACAGCGCGCGCAGCCCGAGCAATGCGAAGACGTTGCCCATCCAGATCAGCAGCGGGTCGGTGGTGATCGCGAACGCGGCCGGGATCGAGTCGACGGCGAACGCGATGTCCGCCCCCACGATCGCCACGAGGCAGAGGAACAGCGGCGTCGTGTAGAGCTTGCCGTTCTCCTTGACGAACCAGTGGCCCTCGCGGAACTCGCCCGTCACCGGGAATACCTTGCGGACGCCGCGCACGATCAGGTTCTTGTCGGGGTCGACGTTCTCGTCGACGCCGCGCAGGATCCGGTAGGCGAGGACCAGGAGCAGCGCTCCGAGGATGTAGATCACGAAGCTGAACTGCTCGATCAGCGCAGTGCCCGCGAGGATCGCGAGCCCGCGCAGCGCGAGCGCGGCGACGATGCCCCAGAACAGCAGCCGGGCGCGGTACTGCTCGGGCACCCCGAAGTAGGCGAACAGCAGGATGAAGACGAACAGGTTGTCGAGCGACAGCGAGCGCTCGATCAGGTAGACGGTCGTGTAGAGGACGGCGTCCTCGGAGTCGCTCAGGAGCAGCACCGGCAGCGCCACGAGGAGCGCCAGCACGAGCCAGCCGACCGACCAGATCGCGCCCTCCCTGAACTCCGGCTCGCGACCGCGGGCGAAGAAGCGCAGGTCGATCGCGAGGAACACGAACACCGCCAGTACGAGCGCTGCCCAGGGGGCGATGGCGGCCAGGTCCATCACCTCAGCCTAGCCACCGCTGGTTCGCCCCAACCGGACATCTAGACTCATCGCGATGCAACAGCGCCGCTTTGGTGACAGCACGCTGCACGCCTCGGAGATCGCCTTCGGCACCTGGGCGCTCGGCTCCGACTGGTGGGGCGAGACCGACGATCCCGACCGGTTGATCGGCCGTGCGCTCGAGCTCGGTGTGACCTTCTTCGACACCGGCGACGCCTACGGGCAGGGCCGCAACGAGGAGATCGTCGGCAGCGCGCTCGCCGCCGCCGACCGCGACGCAATCCAGATCTCGACGAAGTTCGGCTACGAGCTCGACTCCGACCGCCGCCAGCACGCCGAGGGGGAGCGGCCGCAGAACTGGTCGGGCGAGCACGCGCGGGCGGCGCTCGAGGCCAGCCTGCGGCGCCTGCGAACCGATCACGTCGACCTCTACCAGCTGCACAACCCGCGCATGGACGCGATCGAGCGCGACGACCTCTTCGCCGAGCTCGAGGCGATGCGCGACGAGGGCAAGCTGGGCGAGTACGGCGTGGCGCTGGGGCCCGCCATCGGATGGCGCGACGAGGGCGTCGCGGCGCTGCGTGAGCGCGGCGTGCCGGCGCTTCAGACCGTCTACAACCTGCTCGAGCAGGAGCCGGGGAGCGACTTCCTGGCCGCGGCGGAGGAGACCCGCGCGGGCGTCATGGCCCGCGTCCCCACCTCGAGCGGGCTGCTCGAGGACAAGTACACGGCCGAGACGACCTTCTCGGGCAACGACCACCGCCGCCACCGCAAGCGCGAGTGGCTGCTCGAGGGGCTGCAAAAGGTCGAGCGGCTGCGCTTCCTGGTGCTCGAGGGCGAGCGCACGATGACCCAGGCGGCGCTCAAGTTCATCCTCGCCCAGCCGGCGATCGCGTGCGTGGTGCCGACCGTGACCACGCTCGCCGAGCTCGAGGAGTTCGCCGGCACGGCGGACGCACCGGACCTGACGGCGGAGGAGCTTTCGCAGGTGGACGCGCTCTACGCGCGCCGCTTCGACGTCGAGCCGGTCGGCGCGGCGTAGCTCACGGCGCCAGCAGCTCGTTGCACTCGGCGAGCGCCGCCTGATCGGTGACGTCAGTCTGGCTCAGGCAGTCGCTGTAGCGCTGGAAGGCCTCGGCATCGGGGCTTTCGCCCAGGGCGCCGCCGCCCTGTTCCTGGCCCGTAGGCGGCAGGGGCCCGCCGCGGCCCCCAGACCCGGCGCCCCCGCCTGAGCCGGCGTTCCCGCCGGGCTCGGCTCCGCGGCTCCCGGGCAGCCCGGGCAACTCGATCCCTCCCTCGCCGAGGACGCCGCTGAGCCCGGCCACCTGCTGGAGAAGATCGGCGATCGGGCGCGAGTCCTCCGGTGCGGCGATCTCCTGCTCGCCGCCGACGTCGGCGAACTCGAGCGAGACCGAGATGCTGCCGCTCCACAGCCCGCCTCCCCCCGCTCCCCCGGCCGAGGGCCCAAAGGAAAACGACGAGTTGAAGCCGCGCAGCACGCCGTCCTCACCGACGAAGAGGTCGAAGGGCGGGTCGTCCACGGAATCCGTGAGCTGCTCGAGCTCCTGATCGTCGAGCTCCGGCGCCGTTCCCTCGCTGAGCTGGTTCGCCTGCTGGGCCACGGAGTTCAGGTCGGCGACGATCCGCTCGATCGCGATCGTGCCGGTCACGTGCGTCGTCTGCTCGCCGCCGACGGTCTCCTCCCCCACGACCTCGAGGTCCTCCATCAAGCTCGGCAGGTCGGGGCCGCTGGTGTCGAACCCGAGCGTGCCGCAGGCGGCGGCCGCCTCGGCGTCGCCCTCGATCTGGCGGTTGAGGTCGGCGAAGACGTCGTCGCCGAACTCGTAGCTCGTGCCCACGACCGCGACGTACAGGTTGTCGCCGGTCGAGGTGACGGTGAGCGGCGGCACCGTCGCACCGCCGCCCTGGAGCGCCAGCTGGTAGCCGAAGCTGGCGAACTTCTCGGCCCCGTTTGACTGGCACGGCCCCGAGAGCTGGACCCTGAAGGGGTCCGAGAAGCCCTCGGCGCCCTCGAGCTCGACGTCGAGGTCGAGCGATACGTCCGCGCTCTCGATCGGCTCGGCGAACGCCTGGTCCACGATCGCCTGCGGGTCCTCGGCGGGCGCGGACTCCTCGCTCGACTCGTCGCCGCCACAGCCGGCGAGGGCCGCGAGTGTGAGCGGCAGGAGCAGGGCGAGGATCAGGCCTCGGAGGCGGGGCGCGGTTGCGGTCGTGGGCATCGTGGAGGGCGAGCGGTGATCCCAGAGTACCGTCCTCCACGGCCTGCGCGCAGCGTTACGATGGGCCGCCTTGACGCCCCGCACGATCCTCTACACCGGTAAGGGAGGGGTCGGCAAGACGAGCGTCGCCGCCGCCACCGCGCGGCGCTGCGCTGAGCGCGGCCTTAAGACCGTCGTCCTCTCAACCGATCCGGCGCACAGCCTGTCCGACTCGCTCGAGGCGGAGCTGGGCAGCGTCGCGACCCCCTGCGCGGACAACCTCTGGGGGCAGGAGGTCCAGGCCCAGGAGGAGATGGAGCGCAACTGGGAGGCGGTGGCGGACTGGATGGGCGACCTGCTCGCCGAGCGCGGCGTGGACCGCATCACCGCCGAGGAGCTGACGGTCCCGCCGGGGATGGACGAGCTCTTCTCGCTGCTCCAGATCAAGCGTCATCACGAGGCCGACGAGTTCGACGTCGTCGTCGTCGATTGCGCCCCGACCGGCGAGACGCTGAGGCTGCTCTCGTTCCCCGACGTCGCCCGCTGGTGGCTCGAGAAGGTCCTCCCCTGGGAGCGCCGGCTCGTGGCCGCCACGCGTCCGCTGGCCCGCAGCCTGCTGGACGTCCCGCTTCCCACCGACGCGGTGTTCGACGACGTCCAGCGCCTGGTTCGCAACCTGGTGACGATGAACGAGATCCTGCGCGACCGCTCTGCCACGTCGATCCGACTCGTGATGAGCCCCGACCGGATGGTGATCCGCGAGGCCATGCGGACGTTCACGTACCTGAACCTCTACGGCTACCTGACCGACGCCGTGGTGGTCAACCGCGTCTTCCCGGCCGACGTGGACGGCTACTTCGCCGGCTGGCGAGCGGTCCAGCAGGAGCAGATGGAGCTCGTCCGCTCGGCCTTCGGCCCGCTTCCGATCCTCGTCTGCCCCTATCTCGAGCGCGAGGTGATCGGGCCGGTCATGCTCGACCGGTTGGCCGGCGAGACCTTCGGCGATCTCACGGCCGAGGCAATCCTCCACGAGGAGCTCTCGCAGGAGCTCGTGGCCACCGATGGATCCGCGACGCTCCGGCTCGCGATCCCGTTCGTCGAGAAGGCTGACATCGGCCTGAAGAAGATCGGCCTGGAGCTGGTCGTCCGGGTGGGGCCGCAGAAGCGAACTATCATCCTGCCGCCGACGCTGGCCGCCTACCGCCCGAGCGCGGCGCGGTTCGAGGACGGAGCCCTGGAGGTGGTCTTCGAGAAGGCCGATGACCGAGTCGCGCAGGACAAGCAGGCCCGATAGCTCGGGCGCGAGGGCGCCGGGGGGCTCGAGGGCGCCGGGAGGCTCGAGGGCGCCGGGAGGCTCGAGGGCGCCGGGAGGCTCACGGCGGCAGCCGCGGCCGCTGAACAGCGCGGGCCGGCCGGTCAGCGGCTTCGGTCACACGACGCCCAACGGCTCCGGCGACGGGCTCCGCGACGGCGCGACGGACACCAACCGCGAGCAGTTCCGCGGGGCCGCCGACGCCGACGCCGCTGCCGACTGGGAGCGGATCCGCGAGGCCGCCGGCCAGGCCGCCGGCGACGGGCCCGCGCCACCGGCCTGGGGCAGCGCGCCAAGCCTGTCCTCGCTGCTGGTACTGCTCGAGGCCCTGCGCGGGATGGTCCCGAGCGAACTCGAGAAGCAGCTCACGGCGCTGGTTCGCGAGGCGCTCCTTACGCTGCGCGCGCTGATCGACTGGTACCTCGAGCGCCTCGACGACGAGGGCCCGGAGCGCCGGGTGGAGGACATCCCGATCGACTGATGGCCTCTTCCGCGGCCGCCGGACGGTGAACCACGAGCGCCACTACACCGTCGAGGAGGCGAACGCGGCGCTGGGTTGGGTCGCCGAGCGGCTCGACGCGATGCGCGGGGCGCGTGACCGCCTGACCGACGAGGAGGCGCGCAAGGCGCTCACCGAGTCGGCGCCGGAAAACGGCGGCGGGGCGCCCGGCCTCGTGGTCTCCGAGGGCTTCCTGGTGCTGCGGGAGACGCTCGCCGAGCTCCAGGACGCCGAGGTCGTGTTGCGCGACCTGGACCGCGGCCTGGTCGACTTCCCGGCGCTGCGCGACGGGCGCGAGGTGTACCTCTGCTGGGTGGAGGGCGAGGACGAGATCGGCTTCTGGCACGGGCCCGACGCCGGGTATGCGGGGCGTGAGCCGCTGTGAGGCGCGTGGCGGACGCGTTGCGAGGCATCCCGCGCACCTGGCGCCTTCTGAGCCCGGAGCAGCGGGTGGCGGGCGTCGCGGCCACGCTCCTGATCGTCAGTACCTTCGGGCCCTTCTCGTTCGTCGAGCTCGCGATCGCGCTCATCGGCGTCGCCATCCTCGTCCTCGTCCGCGCGCGGGCCCAGGGGCGACACTTCCACCTGCCGTTCGGTGACGGGACCGTGATCGCGGCGGCCGGCCTGTGGTGCGCCTTCCTGATCGTCGTGCGCGTGCTCGACCGGCCGCTGGGCCAGAACCTGCTGGCGCTCGGCTGCGCCCTGCTGCTCTTCCTCGCCGGGGCGAGGGAGCGCAGCCAGCGTCCGCCGGACGACATGCCCTCCGAGCGCGAGCAGGGCCGTACGCGCGAGCAGGCGCGCCGGGAGCGCTACCACGCGGACTGGCCGACGCGCCCGCTCGGCGACCCGGCCACCCGTCCGCTGCCGGAGGAGCCGCCCGAGATGCCGGCGCCGGGGGGCGGCGCGCGGCGCTGATCCGTCCGCGGGCTCATCGGTCCGCGCTTACGCAATCGACAGTCCTGACTTTTACCCCTCCTGGGGGTAAAAGTCAGGACGCTGCGGGGATCCGGCTGATGGCCGGAGCGCCCCGGAGCGCCCCGGAGCGCCCCCGGAGCGCGCCCTACGGGTGGCCGTCGCCCGCGGTCACGCCGCCGACCCGTCCACCGCGCGCGGCCCCGGCCCGACGTACTCGGCGGTCGGGCGGATCAGCCGGCCCTCGCGCTTTTGCTCCATGATGTGCGCGGACCAGCCGGCCACGCGCGCGCACGTGAACATCGGCGTGAACAGCTTGGGCGGCACTCCCGCGTCGTCGAGAATCACGGCCGACCAGAACTCGACGTTCGTCGCGAGCACGCGGTCCGGCTTGCGCGCCTGAAGCTCCGCGAGTGCGGCCTGCTCGAGCGCCTCTGCCGCCTCCAGCCGCGGGGACCCGATCTCGCGGGCGGTCCGGCGCAGCACCCGCGCGCGTGGGTCCTCGGCCCGGTAGACCCGGTGGCCGAACCCCATCAGGCGGTCGCCGCGGTCGAGCGCCTCGCGGACCCATCGCTCGGCGTCGCCCAGGCGCTCGACCCCGTCGAGCATCTGGAGGACGCGCGAGGGCGCGCCGCCGTGGAGCGGCCCCGACAGCGCCCCGACCGCCGCCGACAGGCACGCCGCCACGTCGGCGCCGGTGGAGGCCACGACCCGGGCGGCGAAGGTCGAGGCGTTCATGCCGTGCTCGGCGGCCGAGACCCAGTAGGCGTCGATCGCCTTGACGTGGCGCGGGTCGGCCTCGCCGCGCCAGCGGATCAGGAATCGCTCGGGGATCGTCTCGGCCGTGTCCACTTCGAGCTGGGGAACCGGCGGGTGGCCGATCCCTCGCGCCGACTGGGCCACGAACGAGAGCGCCATCACCGATGCGCGGGCCAGGTCGTCGTGAGCCTGCTCGTCGGAGACGTCGATCAGGGGCTCGAGCCCCCACTCCGGCGCGAGCATCGCGAGCGCCGACTGCACGTCCACGCGCGGATCGCTCGACCTGACCGCCAGCGGATGGGGCTCGGCGGGCGGCATTCCCGGCTCGAAGGAGCCGTCCACGAGCAGCCCCCAGACGTTCTCGAACGGGACGGTCCCGACCAGGTCCTCGATGTCAACGCCGCGATAGCGCAGCGCGCCGCCCGCCTTATCGGGCTCGGCGATCTCGGTCTGGAAGGCGATCACGCCCTCGAGGCCGGACGGGACGGTGATGCTCACCTGGGCGAGGATAGCCAGGCCGGCGCTCCGACCGTCACAGCGAACGGCCGGAGAAGACGTCGCTAAACAGCAGTGCCGTCGCGAAGAAGACCACCATGATGCCGAGCAGGCGCAGCGTCTTCGATCCGACCAGATAGCCGAGCACCGCCACCGCGAAGCCGATCGCGAACAGCGTGAAGAACAGCGTCTGGTCCGGCCCGGCGCCGGGAAAGGTCGTGCGCGGCAAAGTCGCGAAAGTATCCTTCACGCGATGGCCGCCGAGCTGAACTCGGTTGACGCGGCGCGCGACGGGCTCGCCGCCGCCTCCTACCTCGCCGACGAGCCGACGGCGCTCGTCTCCTTCCTCGCGTTCAAGCTGGCCAAGCCGGTGCTCGTCGAGGGGCCGGCCGGAGTGGGCAAGACCGAGCTCGCGAAGGCGCTGGCGCGCGCCACCGGCCGCAGGCTGATCCGCCTCCAGTGCTACGAGGGCCTCGACGAGGCGAAGGCGCTGTACGAGTGGAACTACCGCAAGCAGCTGCTGCGCATCCAGGCCGAGGCGAGCGACGCCGGCTGGGAGCGCGTCCAGGACGACATCTTCGGCGAGGAGTTCCTGCTGTCGCGGCCGCTGCTCCAGGCGATCGCCGAGGACGAGCCGGTGGTGCTCCTGATCGACGAGATCGACAAGGCCGACCAGGAGTTCGAGGCGATGCTGCTCGAGGTCCTGTCGGACTTCCAGATCTCGATCCCCGAGCTCGGCGTGGTGGAGGCACAGAGCCGGCCGCTCGCGCTGCTCACGTCCAACAACTCGCGCGAGCTGACCGAGGCGCTCAAGCGACGATGCCTCTACCTGTGGCTCGACTACCCGGACGTCGAGCGCGAGCTCGAGATCGTGCGTATGCACGCCCCGGAGCTCGACGCGCAGGTCGCCCGCAAGCTCGTGGAGGTGATCCACATGGTCCGGGGGCTCGACCTCAAGAAGCCTCCTTCGATCGCGGAGTCGATCGACTGGGCGCGCGCGCTGATGCTGCTCGGCGCCGACGAGATCGACGAGTCGGTGCTCCAGCGCACGATGAGCATCATCGTCAAGCACCGCGCGGATCTCGACGTCGTGGCCGAGCGCGCCGGCGTCAAGCTCCAGCAGGGCCGCCTGGCCGGGTAGGGCTGGACTGGATGCCTGAGGCGGGCGGCTTCCCCGCCGGGGGTCCGCCCGGCTTCGCGGCGCGCATGCTCGAGCTCGCCGACGAGCTCCGCCGCGAGGACATGAAGGTCGGCACCTCCGAGCTGCTCGACGCGTTCGCGGCGCTGCGCGAGGTCCCCTGGACCGACGAGGAGGACTTCCGCGAGGCGCTCGCCGCGACGCTCGCCAAGTCACAGGAGGACCGCCGCACGTTCGAGCTCGTCTTCGACCGCTTCTTCTTCCGCTCCGTCGAGCGCGAGGCGGTGCAGCGCGGGCTCTCCGAGGAGCGCTTCCAGGGCGCCGGCGACCGCCTCGACCTCGACGACCTGCGCGAGCGGATCCGGGCCGCGATCCGAGGCGGCTCGGACGGGGAGATGCGCGACATGGCACGGCTCGCGATCGCGGCCTTCGGGCGCCAGGGCGAAGGCTCCGGGGTGATCGGCGTCGACGTCCAGCGCATCCGCCGCACGCTCGACCTGAGGGCGACGTCCGAGGCGGAGGCCGCCGCCGACCTGGGATCGGTGCCGCGCGAGCGCCTGCGCGAGTTCGAGCGCGACCTGCGCCGCGAGCTCGAGCGGGCGCTGATCGAGCGGACGCGCTCGTTCCCGCCGTCGCGACCGCTGCGCGACTTTGAGCGCGCGCTGCCCAGCGGTCCGCTGCAGGACCTCGCCGCCGTGCACCGCGTGGTGGCGCAGCTCAAGCGGCGGCTGGCCTCCCAGGGCGCCGAGCAGCGCGGCCGGCGCCGCTCCGCGGTCGTGGACGTCCGGCGCACGATGCGCGCTTCGCTGGAGACCGGCGGCGTGCCGCTGCGCCTCAAGCACCGCCCGCGCCGCCCGCGCCGCCCCGAGCTGTACGTGCTCTGCGACGTCTCGACCAGCGTGACGAGCGCCAGCGTCTTCTTCCTGTCGGTGCTGCACGCCCTGCACGACTCGTTTCGCAAGCTGCGCTCGTTCGTCTTCGTCGAGCGGATCTCAGAGGTCACCGACGTGTTCGAGCGCGAGAGCTCGTTTGCGGCCGTGTCGCGGGCGATCGCGACCGACGCCGGCGTGGCCGACGTGTCGGGCTACACGGACTACGGGCGCGTCTGGCTCGAGTTCCTCGAGCAGGTCGCCGACGACCTGCACCCGCGCTCGACGGTGATCGTGCTCGGGGACGCGCGGACCAACGGCCGCGAGCCCTACTCGCGCGCCTTCGCGGCGCTCGCCGAGCGCGCCGGGCGGACGTTCTGGATCAACCCCGAGCCGAAGCTCTACTGGAACTACGGCGACTCGGTGATGTCGGTCTACGAGCCGTTTTGCGACGGCGTGTTCGAGTGCTGGACCACCAAGCAGCTCGAGGGCTTCGTGCGCGCGGTCACCGAGTCGCGGCCGCGGGCGGCGTAGGGCGCGTCGGGCCCGGTCCCCGTCGGCGCCGCCGGCCATCGGCACTGTGCTGGATTGGCCTCGCTGTGCGAGGGCAGAGCAGGACGGTGCGGGCGATCGCCCTTCGTCGCGTAGACTGGGTGCCTCAAACACAGGGGGGCTCGCGGGAAGGCGGGCTGAGATAGCGCCCCCGATCACCCCGGGAAGGCGGCCACCGTGCCGCCCTCCGGGCCGGATCGCCCGGCGTTGACCCTTAGAACCTGTGCGGTAATGCGCGCGGAGGGAGCGATGAGGACGAGGCTCGAGGCTCCCGCGGTGGAGCCTCTTTCAATCGAGCGGACGAGCGTGGCGCTGTCCGGTGCCACGCGCACCTATCCGGGCCGCTCGCGGTCCGCGAAGCCGACCGAGGGGCTCGCCGACGTCACGCTCTCGGTGGCGCGGGGCGAGGTCCTGGCGGTCGTCGGGCCTTCGGGCTGTGGAAAGTCGACGCTGCTCGAGCTCGTCTGCGGCCTCCAGGAGCCCGACCGGGGCGAGGTCTCGGTGCACGGCGACAACTCCGCGGCGGCCCGACTGTCCCAGTGCGCCTACATGGCCCAGCGCGACCTGCTCCTGCCGTGGCGCGACGCGATCGCGAACGCGGCTCTCGCGCTCGAGTGCCAGGGCGTCGGCCGGCGCGAGGCGCGCCGACGGGCCGCGCCGCTGTTCAGGCGTTTCGGCCTCGACAGCTTCGAGGGTGCGCTCCCGGGCGAACTGTCCGGCGGGATGCGCCAGCGCGTGGCCTTCCTGCGGACGCTGCTCGCCGGCCGGCCGGTGCTGTGCCTGGACGAGCCGTTCGCCGCGCTCGACTCGATCACCCGCGCCGCGATGCAGGAATGGCTCGCGGACGCGCTCGCCGGCGAGCCGCGCACGGTCGTGTGCGTGACCCACGACGTGGAGGAGGCGCTCTTCCTCGGCGATCGGGTCGTCGTGCTGTCCGCCCGCCCCGGTCGCGTCGTCGCGGAGCTCCGGGTCGACCTGCCGCGTCCCCGACCGCGCCGCGAGACCGTGACCGACGCGCGCTTCGTGGAGCTCAAGGAGCAGGCGCTGGAGGCGCTCGCCGCGTGAGGCGCCTCCTGCCCGCGGGGCTGATCCTGCTCGCGGCGATCGGGCTCTGGCAGCTCGTCGCGAGCATCGGCTCGGTCGACGACCTGACGCTCGCCTCGCCGCTCGAGACCGCGCGCTCGCTCGCGGACGATTGGCAGTTGCTCGCGGACAACGCGCTCGTCACGCTCACCGAGGTCGCGCTCGGGCTGGCGATCGGGGTCGCGCTCGGCGCCGCGAGCGCGGTGGCGATGCACCTGGTACGCCCGCTGCGCGACGCCGCCTACCCGCTGCTCGTGGCATCGCAGGCGATCCCGATCGTGGTGCTGGCCCCGGTCTTCGTGCTCGCATTCGACTACGGCATCGGGCCGAAGCTCGTGATCGTGGCGCTGATCTGCTTCTTCCCGATCACCGTCAGCATGCTGGACGGCCTGCGGGCCGTGGACGCCGACGTGCTCAAGCTGATGCGCAGCCTCGGCGCCTCGCGCCTCGCCACGCTGCGCAAGGCCGAGCTCCCCGCCTCGCTGCCGCAGTTCTTCAGCGGCCTCAAGGTGGCGGCCAGCGTGTCGGTGATCGGGGCGGTCTTCGGGGAGTGGGCGGGCGCGAACGATGGCCTCGGCCGGCTCGTGCTGCTCGCCAACACGCAGCTGCAGACGCCGCGCGTCTATGCCGGGATCGTGGTCCTGACGCTGATGGCGGTGGCGCTGTTCGCGCTTGTCACCCTGGCGGAGCGAGTCGCGGTTCCCTGGAAGCGAACGGAGGCTTCACGATGATTGTCCGACGCCGGCTCGCGGCGCTGCTCGCCGCCATCGCCGCGGCCATGATCGTCGCCGCCTGCGGCGAGCGCGAGGAGACCGTCGCCGGCGACCCGGTCGCGTTCGAGCTGCTGCTCGACTTCTTTCCCAACGCCGACCACGCGCCGATCTACGCCGCCGAGGCGAACGGTCACTTCGCGGACCTGGGCCTGGACGTCGAGATCCGCGAGCCGACCGACCCCGCCGCGCCGATCAAGGAGGTCGCGGCGGGACGGGTGGACCTCGCGATCTCCTACGAGCCCGAGGTCTTCCGCGCGCGCGACCAGGGGCTGCCGGTGGTCGCGGTCGGGGCGCTGGTCCAGAGCCCGCTGACGTCGATCATCTCGCTGCCGGACGCCGGCGTGTCGAGCCCGCAGGATCTCGAGGGAAAGCGCGTCGGGACCGCCGGGATCGACTACCAGGACGCCTACCTCGACGCGGTGCTCGAGAAGGCCGGCGTAGACCCGGCGAGCGTCGAGCGCCAGAACGTCGGCTTCAACCTGAGCCCGGCACTGCTCACCGGCCAGGTCGACTCCGTCCTCGGCGCGTTCTGGAACTACGAGGGCACCGACCTGCGCCTGCGCGGGCGCAACCCGGACATCATTCGCGTCGAGCAGGCGGGGATCCCGGAGTACGACGAGCTCGTGCTGGTGGCGAACGAGGACACGCTCGCCTCCGACCCGGGTCCGATCCGCTCGTTCATCGGAGCGTTGGCGCGGGGAACGGCCGACCTGGCAGAGAGCCCCGACGACGGTGTGCGCGCGCTGCTCGAGGCGAACCCGGACCTCGACCCCGAGCTTCAGCGCGAGGTGGTCGAGGTGACGCTGCCGCTGTTCGAGGCGCCGGCGGGCGAGCCCTACGGCTGGCAGGAGCCGGAGCAGTGGACGGCGTTCGGCGACTTCCTCGCGGACGCCGGCATCGTCGAGGAGCCGGTCGCCGAGGAGGCTTTCACCAACGAGTACCTGCCCGGGGAGGGACCATGACGGCCCCGCGCGTGGCGGCCAGCGCGTAGATGCCGGCCAGCGCGCCGTGGGGCGCGTAGGGCGCAAAGAGCTCGCGCACCTCATCCTCCGTGGCCCTGCGGCCGAGTCCGGCGAGCGAGCCGACCAGCTTGACGTAGGCGAGGTCGCCGGCCGGAAGCTGGTCGTCGCGCCCCTGGCCGTGGAAGGCGAGCTTCTCGAGCGTCCACGAGCCGATCCCGGGGATGCGCCGCAACCTCCCCCACGCCGCCTCGTGCTGGGTCAGGTCGGCGCGGGCGGCGGCGACCTCGCGTGCCGCCTTGATCAGCGCAAGCGAGCGGCCGGCGGCGAGGTCGCAGGCCTGAAGCTCGGCCGGCGCCCGCCCCGCCATCGCCCGCGCCGAGGGCGCGTCGCGCAGCGTCGCGCAGTCGCTCGCCCGGCCGTAGCGCCAGACGAGCCGGCGCTGGATCGCGAACGCCCGCGTGGTCTCGATCAGCTGCTCGCAGATCGCCCAGGCGAGCGCCTCGAACGGCTCCGGCGAGCGTCGCGGGCGCAGCCACGGTCGCCAGCGGATCGCTGCGCCGATCAGCGGGTCGCGGACGAAGCGCCGGTGGAAGGCGCCGAGGTCGTGGTCGAGGCAGAGCGCGAATCGCATCCGCTCCAGACCCCAGGCGGCGGCGCTCTTCGACCCGGCTTGCGAGCGCAGGCGAACCGCCCCCGAGCAGACGCGCGCGTGGACCACCACCGGCTCGTCCTCGTGATGGAGCAGGCGGACCACCCCGCCGCCGCGGCGGCGCATGAGCCCGTCGCGGCCTGGGCCGGGCATCCGCCACGCGCCGCGCGGGCGGACGTCGCGCTCGAGAACCGCGCGTGCGCGGCTCAACGCACTACCGCCGCAGCAGGTGGATGTCCACGAGGAACGAGCGCGTGCCGGCGACGTCAAGTCCGTCGCGGCGCCGGGATCGCCCGAACGCCCGCTGGGCGCCGCGCCTGCGCAGGACCCGAGCGAGCAGGAAGGTTGCGACTCCGGCGAGGAAGCCACCGGCCGCGGCCACTGCGGCGGCCGGGAGCTCGAACGGTTGGAAGCGCTCCATCGGACGCGCCGGAGCGGCCTCGACGACGGTCTGGCTCGCAGGCACCGGCAGGTGGCGAGGGGTCTCGTCCGGCTGGTCCGGCGGGCCCGTCCGGGCGGCGTCATCATCCATGGACGCGCGAGTGTATCCCCCACCCCGGCGCCAGAGCGGCGGGCGCTGGATGGCCCGCCGCCCGCTGCCTAGAGCGCCTTCTCGTACATCCGGTAGCGCTTCACGATCTCGCCGCCCATTGCCTCCATCGCGCGGTTCATGGCGGTGTTGGTCTCGAGGATCCAGCCCATCTCGCCGCCCTTCTGCGGGGTCCTCGCCGCCATCTCGAAGTGCTCGGCGTAGAGCC